>Ga0129308_1000079_pt1 | contig 171864 bp, 167 predicted proteins | sample L827metagenome_FD_94440 | JGI IMG/M metagenome (GOLD analysis project Ga0129308, IMG submission 94440) | Ring-tailed lemur group fecal microbial communities from Wisconsin, USA - L827 metagenome | ecosystem: Host-associated > Mammals > Digestive system > Large intestine > Fecal | place: USA...
TGCAGAAAAATCCCTGTATAATGCAGGTAAGGGCAGAATCCGAAAAATCGGCTCTGCCCTTTAGTAACTATTCACATATCTTATATCGGTTTTTGGAGTTTACACAAAACTTGAAACAGTCTCCTTTACGCATTCAACCAGTTAATAATTTCTTCCTCTGATTTTACAAGTGCAGCCATACATTCCTTCTTATGTTTTCCAAAACTTTTATAAATAATTCCAATTAATGGTATCATTTGATACAACCTTTTTTCTCGATTTCTATTGGGCATCATTCCTGTTAAATGGCTTACATTCGGATAAACAATCACTTTAACATCCCGATTATAGTTTTTGTTTTCAAGATACTCTTTCATCACATTTACAGAATATTCAGCAGGCCAAGCTTCGTCTGCTCCGCCTGCTATGAGCAACACTCTTGCATTTGTCTTTTCAATCTGAAGCTGCGCTTTCTGCTCCCTGTCTTTATCCTGATAAGCGTCATAATAAGCAACCCACATTCCCATTACCTTATGTTCCGCAGCTGGATGTTTCTGATATTTTGATGCTTTCACTTTAGAAAAATCTGCCGAAACAAATGGAATATCTGTTCCACGCCATGTAGCTACGCTGTGTCCGGTCATATGCTTCTTATCCTTTGTCGTTCCCTCGAAAGGCACATGCGTTGGAGATACCATAATCACATTTTCAATTCCGCCAACATACTGAGCGGTAAGTACAGCAAAGATAGATCCCATAGACTGCCCATAGGTACTAATATGCTGAATATTCTTTACACCATGCAGATATTTCACTGCATTTTCAAACATTTCCAACGGACATCTGTCAGGTGAATCCGGTATTCCTTCTGCACCAAACAAAGACACGGCCAAACCCATGTAACCATAATCCGCAAATCTTTCTGCAATCTTAATGCTGGGAAGAATACTCTGCTCTCCGCCCATTATCACAAGTACGGCTTTGTCACTTCCCCCACTTGGTTCTGCCAGATGCCCAACAAAACCATGTTCTTTCAAATTAAAATCTTCGTAAATCAAAACATTTCACCTATCCTTACAAATACCAATTCGACTCTCTGATTATAGCATGCAATATCCTCTTTTTCTACACTAATGAAAAGTAATGTATAAGCGTGATGTTGTTATGTCTTGTATATCATGCCTTTATTTACCGCTTTACAACTCAATTCCGTACCACTTCACTTTCCAGCCCTGCTGCGTTTTGATCATTTCTATATCCAGATACGCCAATGCCCCATCCGTCTGCGTAAGTCCGCTAAACTCATAGAAAACATTGCAGCTGACGCCAACGGGAACATCCCTCTCAGGCAGACCTCCGATATAGGTTTCTTTAATCTGCTCTGCCTGCTCCGGATAGGAATACATATCTATGGTATCGGCAAAGTCCTCTGCCAGATACAAGCGAAGCGTCTCCACATCATTTTGAAAATAGGCTGATGCAAATTCCTTCACTGCTCTTGTCATCTCTGCCGCATCTTCGGAAAGGGCCCCACTGTCTGCCTCCTGCATCCCGTTTACTGCCGGATCAAGGCTGATTGCTTCACGATCCTCAAAATACATACGGTCAAAGGCCACACCGCAATGCTTATACAAACCGTTTAGCCCGAAATCCTCCTCAAAAAGATAGACCTTCTGCGCCTCGCCGCCTTCTCTTGGAACGCGCACCAAATATGTTTCTTTTACACTGTTTCCTTCCATATCGCTGCCAATTCTCCGGCTTTTCAACACATAAATATATTCGACATCATAATTAACAAGCTGCAGCTCTGCCCATTCTCTGCCTTCTCTTGCATAAATCTTCCTGGCATTTTTCGTTTCATAATCTATATACCAGATCTCTCCGTTTTCCTCGGCAGCATAATAAAGTCCTGTTTCCGTTACTATCATGGGATATCCGGCTGCGTCACACAAATATTCGTAGGTGCCATCCTCCCCTTCAAGGTATATGCTTCTTAACAGTTCGTCCTTATATTGACTGACCACCTGCCTGCCGTTTAACATTTTTTTACAGGAAGCCACATCCATTACAGCCCGATATCTCTTCCCCGTTTCCTCTACCAAATCCCAGTATTCCTCCGTATCGGCTCCTGCCTGCATCTTTTGCAGCTCCAGCTCCATGTAGTCATTGTATTCCCGATAGAGAAAGTCATCCGCTGCCGCATCCAGTCCGCGCACAATCTGTCCCTCTTCATCCAGTTCAAATCCAATTCTCTGCTCATAGCCGCTTGACACATACAGCTTATCCTCATAAACAGATATGCTATACAAGGCGTCAAACCGCTGGCTGAACGCTGCAAGCACATCCTCTGTCTCATGCGTATCCAACTGCATCCGGTAAATGGTTGCGGCCTCCTCCTCTCCTCTTGTTACAGCGCCGCAAAAATACAGGACATCCTGATAAATCTCCATGCCTCTGCGAAGAGAATAGGTATTTTCATAAACAAGCTCCTCCTTATCCTCACCTTCCCTCATGCAATAGATGCCGTCTTCTCTGGCTATATAAATATCATTTTCATAGCAGCGAATCATTTCATTATATTCATGATTGTAATCAAAAGCTTTTTCCTCTATTTCTTCCCCCGGCTGATCTGTGCTGTCCGTTTCTGCCTTGTCCGTCTCATCCTCCGTCCTTACGTCCTCCGCATCTATTCTCTCCGGCTGATAGCCGCAAGAGACCACAACGCTCAATATCAAAACAAGCACCCCTGTTACCGCTATACTTATAATTCCTTTTTTCTTCCTTCCTCCATCCAGCATATAATCAATCCGCTTCTTCATCCGATTTTTACTTTCCAGAAAACCGGTGGAAAAGGTTGACATGTCCTTCCTGTTTCCGGCAAAGGAGAGCATCATCCTTGCATAAGCCTCCCTCTCTTGCGCATCACGCTCCAAAAGAACACTTCCGTCACAGGCAAGCTCCATGTCATAGAAAAACTGCTTTTTCATGAAATGCACAGTGGGATTAAACCAGTTAAGGCAGCACACGATTGTCATAAAGAACTTCAATGCAATATCCTTCCTTTGATAGTGGCAAAGCTCATGTGCCATAATCAACTCAAGCTCTTCCTCCGTCCACTGCTTATGGCATGCCGGAAATACCAGCTTGGGGCTGAAAACTCCTATCAGCATGGGACTGGAAACACTTCTGCTCTGATAAAAGGGAATGCTTCCTTTTCCTGTAAATTTTCTTTCCAATGCAACGATTTGTTTCCTGAAATTGATATCAGTAACAGGGCGCAGATTTTCTCTGCATTTCAGACCAAAAAGCAAATAGTGAAAAATATGATATATCAGGCATATACCAATCCCTAAAATCCAAATCCTTACCAGAATATCGGAATAAGCAAATTCTCCTCCGGCTTCTGTTCTCCCGGATGCTGCTTCCGTATTCCATAGAGGATAGGCATTTTCCCTGGGATTAACATCATCTGCCGGTATAGCATTTTGCAGCGTACCGATCTGACCGGCGTTTCCCTGATTATACTGCCCCTCCTGATAATAAACCATAGGGTCTGCCTGAAGCATGCTGCCATTGCCGTTTTCATTATCCATATCTAAGGCTGCTTCCGCTAAATCGGTATCTTGCACGGCACTCTCCTCCTGCGCAAAGCCCGGAATATTAAACAGCCTTATTTCCGTAAAGGGCAGAGAAAAATTGTAAGGAATTAACAGCCTGACTGCCAACAGGAGCCATGCAAGCTTCATCCACGCCGCACCATATCTTTTACGAAGCTTGTCCGCAAGGAAGCATAAAATCAAAATAATGACAGCTGCCGCAATATTGATTTCAAGCACATTAAAAAATATTCCCCTCATCTTACTGTTCCTTCCGCTTCTCGCTGATATAGTCCTCCAGCTCCTTCAATTCCTCCTCGGACAAGCTGTCCCCGTCATACAGTGCCGCCAGAAAGTTTTTGGCTGAATTTTGATACAGGCGTTTTAATATGTTTCTGCTTTCTGCCTGCATATAACTATCCCTGTCAATCAACGGCATATATACATTATTCCTGCCCTCCTTCCGTACTTCAAGGTAGCCTTTTTCCTGAAGCCGGGAAAGAAAAGAAAGAATTGTTGTCGGTGACAGCTTTCTCCCCTTATCCATTAATTCTTCAATTTCAAATCTTGTTACAGGCTTATTCAAATCCCAAATAATCATCATAATTTCCAGTTCCGAATCCGGTAACCGCTTCATCTTGTACCCCGCCTTTCTAAATTTATTTAAAAATGTTCGGCAAATGTAGAATATATTTTCATTCTACACTTGCCGAACATATATGTCAATCACTTTTATCTACAAAGAATACCGCTCCGCCAAAAAGCGGAGCCGTTCAAAACCCTCTCTAAATCTCTTCCTTAAAATGATATTGTACAGCAGGATAATCTCCCTTCATGATCGGCAGCGTATAACCGCCATACATCAGTCCTGCCCCCACATATTTGTTTCCGCTGCCCATTTCCCTGTAAACCGTTTCCGGCTTTAATCCCTTCAGCCGCACATGGATAGGCGTCGGATTGGCCTGCGGCGATATCACCACTACATTTAACAGAGCCTCCCGCCCGTCCTTGTCTGCAAACTCCCATGCCGTGAAATATCGATCCTCCATGGCATCGGACAAGCGATAATAGTCTCCCTTTTGAATCAGTTCATACAGGGATTTAAAGGTTTCTATTTGTTCTTTGATTTCTGTCTTTTCTTCCCCGGAGAGCTGTGTCAGGTCCAGTTCGTATCCAAAGGTGCCGGACATTGCCACGATCCCCCTGGTGTTAAGAGGTGTCCTCCGCCTCCGCTGCAGCTTTCAAAAAGTACATCCGGGAAGCTCTGGGTGAGCCGTTCCAAAAGGGAATAAACCCCCAGCATATACCGGTGCCGTACTTCTCCCTGCCGTTCAAAGGGCAGGGCATTGCTATAAACATCTGCCATATGCCTGTTCATATCCCACTTAACATACTCGATATGATTTTCCGATAACAGCTTATACAGACAATCAAAAAGATAATCCTGTACCTCTATACGTCCCATATCCAGTACCAGCATTTCAATTCCCAGCTCTTTTGCCTGACCGGCAATCTCCAAGAGCTTATCGGTATTGAAATCAAAATAAGTGGCTTCCCAATTATTGATTAAGATAGGGCGCCTTTCATCCTTATATCTGCCTCTTACGATATTTCGGCGGATAAAATCCGTATACTGTCTGCTCAGCCCTGTAAAACCCTGATCCGCAAATCCAAGGAGCACCTCCGGTATATTCCTGAGGAATATTATCCAGTGAAAAGTCCCTGCGCTCCTGCAAATGATAAGGATTGGGAGAGAAGCCGCAATCCGAATAAAACTGCATATAATCCATGGGGCAGCTTCCCACTAAGGCACCGTAATACAGATGAAGAAGATACCCGTTTTCATCGATTTGCATCTGATACGTTGTGTGATCTGTGTTCAGCCCAATGATTCTTCTTTCCTGTTCAAAATATATGCCCATATATTAATCTCCTTTTGCATCAGCATTATCAGCCGGACTCTGACCTTCTGCTTTTAACTGCGCTGTCCTTTTATCCAATAGAAATCATGCCCCGGAATAGGAATATCTTTCACTTCCATTTTCTCACCTGTCAGCATATTCTCAAAAGTACCGCTCTCCTGCATCCATGCCGTTTCCTCCTGATTGCTGAAATTGAATATTCCCAAAAAGATTTCCCCATCCTTCTCTCTCATAATGCAGAGGATGGTATTCCGGCCTGAAAAAGGGTATCTTTATTTCCAGCGATACCCATGCCAATGTTTTCTTAAATCTTCTGGTGAGCCAAATGAATGAGCAGAAAAAAAGAAAACCGGTACCCTTAAAGGAACCGGTTCATAAGGTGGTCACGCCGATTTTGCTGCGGCGGGAAACCACTGAAAGATCATTCTCTTCCTAAATATAAAAGCGCAGGATGCTGATCCTGCGCTTTTAAAGCCTTAGCCCTCAATAGCGATTCTCTTAGGGCTTTCAATTGCCTTTTCGTCCTTCTTAGGAATACTCAGCTTCAATAAGCCATCCTCGAATTTTGCCTTGATGTCTTCCTCCCTGACTCCGCTGCCTACATAGAAGCTTCTGGAGCAGCTTCCATAGTAACGCTCTCTTCGGATGAAGTTACCGTTCTTGTCATCCTCATCCTTGTCAAGTCCCTTCTCGGCTCTGATGGTCAGATAACCGTTCTTTAAGTCGGCAGAAATTTCTTCTTTCTTAAATCCGGGCAAATCAACAGCTACCTCATAGCTGCCTTCCTTCTCCTTCACATCGGTCTTCATCACATTTATTCCATGCTTGCCATACAGGGGATTTCGTTTTCCGAAAAATTCGTCCTCAAAAGGGAAATTCATCATCTCATCAAATAAGTTTTCATTAAAGATACTGGGCATCATCATAAGTCATTCCTCCATTCTCGCTAATATACAAATTATGTGCTTTTTCATTTTTGTTTATGCAAGTGAAACCTTTTTGTTCCTCTTGTTATATTTGTAATATAACACTTATTATTAGCACTGTCAACATTTGAGTGCTAATTTCACAGAAAGTTCACAAAATCAATTATATATATAGCTGTATCCCAGTTCTCATCATTATCCTTTTGAGGAAACACTGATGTCCAGAACCGTCCAGTCATCAATGCCCGCATCATATTGTTTCCCGCAGTATGGACAGTTTCGATACTTTGTAGCATCAAAGCTTCCGCCGCACCCGTGGCAGGATACCTTGACAATGGAAAAGTCTGGCTGAACCTTCCACTTTGCATTATGCTTCATATGTAAGTTTACCACTTCACTTTTCGGTTTGATTTTGGTGCCGTTAAAATACATATTTTTCATATATACCTTAAGCTTCACCACAACATACCCGTCAACCTTTTCTATCTTTTCAACCCCCAGGCCTCCCCGGTATTCCATATCAACAATATTCTCCAGAGAAGGATCAAGCCCCTTTCCTTCATACTGGGCATATTCCGCCGGATTATCCGCATATATGATCATCCGCATCAGAGATAATGCTTTTCCTTCAAAATAATCATAGCTGAATGCCGGATCGAATTTTTGTAATTCGGCAGTAATCTTTGCTTTTGCACCGGCCATGCCTACCATAACCGGAATGGATTCACCTGCCCGCAAAATAATCGGTGAGAAAAGCAGTCCTAATATAAAAGTACCCAAATACATCGTCGGTATAATTTCACTGGCCTTGTAATGCTCCAGAATATTACTGTCACCTGTACTTAAGCATACAAATAACAAAAGCGTTAAAACGGTTGCAAATATAAAGCACCATTTAAGCAGTTTTAATAATTTCCTCAAACCAAATTTCTTTACCGGCAGATTGTCTAAAATATAGAAGTTAGTCACCTTAGGATACAGCTGCGACATCAAAAAATGGGTACCGCAATAAGCACAGCCTTCGTCCTCCAAGGCAGCTATTTGGGTTATATTGCCGCAATTCGGACAGACATAAGTTTCATTTCTCCAGTCCTTATTCTCATGCTGCGGCTGCTTAATCAATTGAAATATTGAGATTTCCCTTGTTTCACGAAAAATTTCTTTGTTGTTATGGTTATATGATATTTTCTCTTTTCCCAGAACACAATTTAGCCTTTTATTATATCCATTCAGCAAACTGTAAATGGCATAATCCCCGACCCGCTGCACATTCCCTTCAATACTATAGTCTACAGTTCGCTGAATGCCCTTTTTCTGAAGCCTGTGTTCCTGCATATCCAGATACGCACGGATATTCCAGTCCCCTAATTCCGGTTCCTTTCCGGTGCGGGACCACTCCCCTAACTGCTCCGTAAATGCTCTAAACAATTCTTTTTCATTCATATGTAACTATTCCCCTTATCGTAAGTCATCCGCTGCCCCGAATGTCGGTTCACCTCTAAACTGCGGTTATTCTTATAGTAGCATTTTCTCAAAACGGACACAACTTTAACTGTTAATTCTTAATCTGCCTGCCCTCATGATCCATATGGTACTTATCCTTATAAATCAGTTCCGATATGGGCACAAAGGTATATCCCTCGTTTTTCAGCTTGGCAATCAGCATATCCAGCGCCTGCGCTGTGTATTTTGCCCCATTGTGGCATAGAATTATCGAACCATTTCCAAGGTGCTTATGTTCCGTTACCGTCTTAATGATAGCGTCCACCCCATAATCCTTCCAATCCAGAGAATCCACATCCCATTGAATTGTATAGTATCCGCAGTCCTTTGCCACGTTCACCACCGCATTGTCATAATCTCCGTAGGGTGGTCTGAACAGGAACATTTCATATCCGGTCAGCTCCTGCACCTTCTGATGAACGGCCATCAGCTCTTCCTTTTTTTCTTCATCGGAAAGCTGACTCATATTTTTGTGGTTTTCGCTGTGATTGCCCAAGTCATGGCCTGCTGCCAAAATCGCCTTTACATCATCAGGATAGCTTTCCACCCAGCCGCCGGTCATGAAAAAGGTTACTTTTACATTATGTTTATCCAAAATCTCCAGAATTTTGGCGGTATCCTCATTTCCCCAGGCGGCGTCAAAGGACAGGGCAATTTTCTTTTCATCGGTATCAACACAATAGATCGGAAGCTCTCTTCCGTTTACGCTGCTGCTTACTGTTACATTTTCATCCACTACCGTAAACACTCCCCTGCAAACCGCCAAAGCCGCTATTGCCAAAGCTCCGTACTTGACAGTGAGAATTAAATTCTGACGCATGTAGGAATCTCTGCTTTGCCCGGATTCCTGCGCAGGGTACAGCCGCCTCCAAAAAGGCTCTGAAGACCCTTTCAGCTTTCTTCCGCTCTTTTCTCCGCTCTTTTTGCGCCGCCACTTTTCTATGTATTCTTTCATAAACAAACACCCGCCATAACTGTTATTACAGCCTATGCCGGGTAATGTTCGTCCTATGTGTAGAGCTTTGCTCCAACATTCTTTCATATTTCCTATTCGATGCCTTATCTCCGCCTATCCCATCACAATCATCGACACAAGCGGAATAGTCACAACGGACAAAATCGTAGTAAGCGCCACTCCCTTAGACGCCATTTCATAATCTCCGTCGTACTGCTGAGCCAGCATGGCTGTCATGCTTCCCACTGGCGTTGCCAGCATAACCATGCATACCCCGCAGATCATCTCATTGCTCACAAACCGCTTGATAATCAGCACTCCCACGATGGGAATGACCAGAAGCTTAATGACCGAAAATACCAGCAACTTCACGTCAGTGAACAGCTTTTTCAAATCAATGGTTGCCAGCGAAGCGCCGATCACCATCATACTTAAAGGAGCAGTAAGATTGCTCAGATGCGTAATAGTACTTCCCAGCATGGCCGGAATCGGAACCTGAAACAAATACACAATTATTGTCACAATACAGGCAATCACACCGGCGTTTAATATCCTGCCAAGCAGCAAACCGATCCGGGACTTGTCCTTTTCCTCTGAAACCGCTTTCTCATCCTCTTTCCTGATAGACATGGAGGCAACTCCATAGGTGTAGATTAATATATTATAAGGGATGGTGAACAACGCCGCATAAAGCAGAGCACTGCTTCCATAAAGGGCTGATATCACCGGAAACCCCATGAAGCCAATATTGGAAAAGATGGTCATTGCCTTGTAAACGCCATGACTTTTCTTTTCAATATTAAGCGCCCATGGAAGAAGCTGGGCAATCAAAATAAGTACCAGATAGATTGCCAAAATAATTACCACCGTAAGTAAAAGCTCTCTTCCCTTGATCCTTTCCTCACCCATACATCCGGTAAGAACCATCGCAGGGTTTGCAATATTCACCACAATAGCCGACAGCTTTTTGCTTACCTCGTCCGTAATAATATTTTTCTTATAACACAGGTACCCTATTCCCATTAACAAAAAGAGCACCACCATCTGTTCCAGCAACAGCATTTTCTTCTCGCCTCATTCTTCTTTATGATAATGAAACAGTATTACCTTTTCCCATAACAGTAAATCCGGGCATTTAATTTCCCCTTTTTGCTGATCCCTGTTTCACCGGCAAACTCAAATTTTCCATATCCTCTTACACTTACCGTCTCGCCCGCCTTAAGAAGCTGACTGTTGTTTTCACAAAGCCTGCCTCCCACAAAAATTTTCTTTTGACGGAATAATTCCACCGCCTCGCTTCGTGAAAGGCGGTACACCTTTGCAACCACACCATCGATTCTCGCCGAGGCAATCTGGATTTGCATTTCCTGAATATCCTTTTCCGTCAACGCAGGAGCCTCCTCTGCCTCTTCACACATCACAGTGGTATGCTTGACCCTGGTCAGATTTTCCTTAATATATTCTGCCATGCTGCCCGTGCAAAAAAGCCAGGCTGTCTTTTCCCTCAAAAGAATATCTCCCAGGGTATCCCTTTCTATTCCCAGATTCATCAATGCGCCCAGATAGTCCCTGTGCGTCAGCGCATCCGCAAACTTCTCGGCAAGAGGACTGATTTTCAGACATACAATGGGAAAGGGCTCCTCATAGCCAAGTAATTCCTCACTTCCAAACCGGATCATCACCCGCTCTGCAAGCTCGCTTCCTCCCCATACTGTGTGGGGAACATAGGAAAGCTCTCTTTCTATCTCATAAAAGCATGCCGCATCCGCAAGTCCCAAAAAGCCTGTAAATGTATATTGATTATTCTGATAGCACTTTTGCGCCAGTTCACTGAAACGCTTCTTTAACAGTTCATCCGCTTCCATAGCCCTTAAACCTCACACGGCTATAATCATATCACATATCATGCCGTTTGGCTTTAGTCATTTTTAATAAATGAATAATATTATAATAAGAAACATATGATTAATTTTAGGGAATGCACATTTCTATGTCACAATTTCCCTTTACAATAAATACATTAACAAGGATAGGAGGTCATCAAATGCAGAAAATTTCAACTAGACAGAAACACCTGTCCCCTACGGAAGACAAACAGCCCAAAGCATCCGCTCTAAGTGCGGAAGAGACCTGGAAGAAATATTCTACCTTCCACGATTCCTTTGCCGAGCTGCTCTCTTATGAAAGCAGCCGCAAAACCAATTCTGATTTCTGGCAGTTAAACTATATTTGAAACTATGTTATAATAGATAAAACTTAGCTTAAATGCTGCATATTGCAAGGAGGTCAGATATGAACCTGTCAGACGCCGTCAAAAGCATTATCCGCCCTCACGAGGAGGATAAGCTTACACCTCTTACAACCATATGGGGAGAACAGCTTGATTGCACTTCTCCCCTTCCCGAATATCCCCGCCCTCAGCTTAAGAGAAGCAATTATACCAGCCTTAACGGTTTCTGGGACTACGCCATTACCAAAGGCAGCACCCCTCCTTCAGACTATGAGGGGCAGATTCTGGTTCCCTTTTCCCCCGAAAGCTCTCTTTCAGGCGTAAACAGACAGCTTCTTCCAGGCTGGGCGCTCTGGTACCGGACATCCCTGCCCGACGAGAAATGCATTCTGCCAAAGGGAATGCGGCTGATCCTTCATTTCGGAGCTGTAGATTACAGCGCCCGGGTCTATATAAACGGCCAACACGCCGCCTCGCATCAGGGCGGCTATCTTCCCTTTGATGTTGATATCACAGATTATTTAAAGCCTGCCGGGAACGAGCTCACCCTTAGAGTGGAGGATTCTACAGGCGCAAATGATGAAGCTAAGGGGAAGCAGACACTTAAGCGGGGCGGAATTTTTTACACTGCTCAAAGCGGTATCTGGCAAACCGTATGGATGGAGCAGGTTCCCCTTTCCCACATTGAGCATATCCTGTTTGATACCGATTATGACAACCGGAAAGTAACGGTTCATATTCAGGCTGCAGCAGGCCGTGATTTGCCCCACCTGTCCGTTTCTCTTTTGGATCACGGCAAGGAAATTGCTTCCGGCTCCCTGCAGCTGACTCCGCCTTTTTCAGATACCCCCCGGAAAGAATCAGAGACCCTTCACTCCTTATCCGCATCCCTTGCGCTTACCATACCCACAGAGCATTTTCATTCCTGGAGCCCGGAGGATCCTTTTCTTTATGATGCAGAGCTTTTCTTCGGTGAGGATCATGTAACCAGCTACTTTGCCATGCGGCTTTTCTCCGTAGAAAAACAGACCCAGGGTGCGCTAAAGGGAAAGCCGATGTTTTGCCTTAATCACAAGCCATACTTTTTAATGGGAGTTTTAGATCAGGGCTATTGGCCGGACGGTCTGTATACAGCTCCCTCGGACGAAGCGCTGATCTACGATATTCGTACTATGAAATCCCTTGGCTTTAACATGCTTCGAAAACATATTAAAGTAGAGTGTGCCAGATGGTATTACCACTGCGACAGGCTGGGAATGATTGTGTGCCAGGATATTGTCAATGGCGGCAGCAAATATCATATGCCTGTAATCAGTTACCTGCCCACTCTGTCTCCCTTTCTGGCTTCACACCTTAAGGATTCTCATTATTCCATGCTTTCCCGCAAGAATCAGGAGGCAAGGCTGATCTGGGAAAAGGAATGCGCCGATACGGTCACCTACTTAAGCTTTTTCCCCTCTATTGCCATTTGGGTTCCTTTCAATGAAGGCTGGGGACAGTTTGATACCGTTCGCATCACTGACATGATCCGCAGACTTGATCCTTCCAGACCCATTGATTCAGCCAGCGGTTGGTTTGACCAGAACTGCGGAGATTTCATCAGCGTACACAATTACTTCCGCCCGCTTTCCGTACCTATAAGGAAATGGGAAGGCCGTGCCTTTTTCCTGTCCGAATACGGCGGCTATGCATGCCATTTAAAGGGGCATACCAGCGTAGAGAGAGTTTTCGGCTACAAACGCTTTGGCACACTCGAAGAATTTCAGAAAGCCTATCATGACCTTATTCAAAAATCCCTGCTTCCACTTAAGGAGCAGGGACTTAGCGGCGCTGTCTATACACAGCTTTCTGATGTAGAAGAGGAAGTAAACGGACTTCTGACCTATGACCGCAAAATCAATAAACTGATGCCTTAAATCAGCCGCGGACAGCTACCTCTTCATTATTAAATATTTTCTGCAGCCTTTTCCGCACATGGATATAGGCAGGTATAAGGAAAATATCTGCAAATATCCATGCCAGCGGACTGGCAAAGCATGCTCCGATAAATCCCAATCTTGGAACTAAAACCAAACCCGCCAGAGTTCTTGCCACCATTTCAAACACACCTGCCAGAATGGCAAAGGTGGAAAATCCCATTCCCTGAATCAGAAATCTTATGATATTCACAAGCGCCAGCGGAATAAAGAATGCACTGTTAACAATCAGGAAGGTTCTTGCATTTTCCAGCATCTGTCCTCCGCCTTCGTCAACAAACAAAGAAGCCAGATCAGCGCCGAAGAAATACATAATTACAAATGCAACCAGAGAATAGATTGTACCCAGGATCACACAATCCTTAAGCCCTTTCCCCACCCGGTCAAGATTTTTGGCGCCCACATTCTGTCCTCCGTAGGTAGCCATAGTAGATCCCATGGCATCAAAAGGACAGCAGAAGAACATGCTTACCTTGCTTCCCGCTGTCACGGAAGCAACCGCCAAAGAGCCCAGCCCATTCACCGCAGTCTGAAGGATTACCGACCCAATCGCAGTGATGGAATATTGCAGTCCCATAGGGATACCCATACCGCACAGCATTTTCATATATCCCACATCAATTTTCCACTCTTGTCCTGTAATATGCAAAATCTCAAATTTCTTTATTAGATATATAAGACACAGAATACCTGAAACCAGCTGTGAAACCACTGTTGCCACCGCTGCGCCTGCCACTCCCATATGGAAGCACAAGATACAGAGCAGATCCAGACCAATATTCATAAAGGAGGACAAGGTCAGAAATACCAGAGGCGTTTTGCTGTCTCCCATAGAACGGATAATACCGGAAAGGATATTGTAAAGATATGTAGCCGGTATTCCCATAAATATAATCAATATATAACTATAGGAATCCTGAAAAATATCCTCCGGTGTATTCATCCACATCAAAATATTCCTGCACAGTAGGCAGACTGCTATCGTCATTACGGCTGCAAAGGCAATGGAAAGCCATACACAGTTTGCAACTACCCTGCGCATTCCCGAATAATCCTTTGCCCCGAATTTATGCGCTACCGGGATTGCAAATCCGCTGCAGACACCCATGCAGAAGCCTACTATCATAAAATTGATCGATCCTGTAGCTCCCACACCTGCTAATGCCTGCATGCCAAGAAAACGTCCTACAATCACTGTATCCACTACGTTATAGAACTGCTGAAACAAAAATCCAAATAGCAGCGGAATAGAAAATCCCAAAATCAGCTTCATGGGTGATCCCACTGTCATGTCCTTTGTCGTATCCTTTGCCATCTCGTTTTCCTCCAATCAATCAGACGAAACACACATTGCTCACATAAAAACTGCGTGATTAAAACTCATCATAGAGTATAATCACGCAGTTCCATAATTGATAGAATAAATATTTCCAAAAAAGGTATATTCCTCTTTTATCCTAACATCTATGCATGTTCACTGTTTATGCCGGCTTATGCAAAAGGATTTTCGGATTTGTAAAGCATTCCCTTAGGCTGATTGAAGCCGATCTCATCCAGCTCAACACCGATATACTTAAATACCTCAAACAGAGCCTTTCCGTAGTGGCCGAACGCAACCGCACCATGATGAGGATAATTACCCTCGATCAGAACATGACGGTAGAAGCGTCCCATTTCAGGAATAGCGAACACACCGATACCACCAAAGGACTTGGTAGCTACAGGAAGAACCTCTCCGTGTGCAATGTATGCGCGAAGCTTGTTATCAGCTGTAGACTGGAGACGATAGAAGGTAATATCACCAGGTACAATGTCACCTTCCAATGTTCCGTTGGTAACCTCTACAGGAAGGGATCTTGCCATAATCATCTGGTTCTTCATGCTGCAGAATGCCAGTTTCTTGGAGCAGGTATTTCCACAGTGGAATCCCATAAAGGTATCCTGATGAGTATAATTAAATTTGCCTTTAATGGACTCTTCATACATATCAGCGGGAACACTGTTGTTGATGTCAAGCAGGGTTACGATATCGTTACTTACCGCTGTACCGATGAACTCGCTTAAGCATCCGTAAATATCAACCTCGCAGGATACAGGGATGCCCATACCTGTAAGACGGCTGTTTACATAACAAGGTACGAATCCAAACTGTGTCTGGAATGCAGGCCAGCACTTGCCGGCAATTGCAACATACTCACGATACCCCTTGTGAGCCTCAACCCAGTCAAGAAGTGTAAGCTCATACTGGGCCAACTTGCTTAAGATTTCAGGCTTCTGGTTGCCCTCACCAAGCTCTTCTTCCATTTCCTTCACCTTAGCAGGAATTCTCTCGTCACCTTCATGCTTATTGAATGCTTCAAACAAATCAAGCTCAGAGTTCTCTTCGATTTCAACACCCAGATTGTAAAGCTGCTTAATAGGAGCATTACATGCAAGGAAGTTTAACGGTCTTGGACCGAAGCTGATGATCTTCAGGCTCTTTAATCCTACGATTGCTCTCGCAATAGGAACAAACTCATTAATCATATCAGCGCACTCTGCAGCTGTTCCAACCGGATATTCAGGGATGTATGCCTTAATATTGCGAAGCTTTAAATTGTAGCTTGCATTCAGCATACCGCAGTATGCATCTCCACGTCCTCCGATCAGGTCATTCTGTGATTCCTCTGCTGCTGCAACGAACATAGCCGGTCCGTCAAAATGCTTGGCAAGAAGTGTTTCGGAAATCTCAGGACCAAAGTTTCCAAGATAAACGCAAAGAGCATTACATCCTTCCTTCTTAATATCCTCCAGTGCCTGAACCATGTGGATCTCACTTTCCACAATACAGATAGGGCATTCATAGATATCCGCAGCATCATATTTAGCCTTGTATGCCTCTACCAATGCTTTTCTTCTGTTAACGGACAGAGACTCCGGGAAGCAGTCACGGCTTACCGCAACAATTCCGATTTTCACCTTGGGTAAATTATTCATTTTTCAATCCTCCTGTTATGAATAAAATAATTTTTTGTTATTCGTTGATACAAAGATTCCTGCCCACCAGTCCCATAGGGCTTCCTTCCGGCAGGCCTCCTTCGGGATGTCCGAGAAGCCACTTATTCTTGGCAGTCAAATGACCGTCCTCACCGCCCTGATGCTCCTTATCCAGATCCAGATTGGTTCCCCTGGGAAGAACAATTGCTACCTTAAAGCCTGCGCCGTCTACCCCGCAGGGTGCATAATGCAGTGTGGTTGCATAGACTTCAACAGCGGTTCCCTTAGGTACCAGAAATGCCTCTACCAATGAAGTATCATAAGTGAAATCATCCGTAATATCCTGCTGGCTCCCCAACATCAAAATAGCATCCGTAGCCGCTACATTGATTTCAGAGCTTCTGTGGTACTCAAGTGCATTCAACATAGAGTTATGTCCGTTGCAGTAACCGATCTGAATGGGCAGTTCTCCGTAGGTCTTGTCCGTAAGCTCCTTCATTACCGGAAGCGCTTCTAACGCTTCAAGTCCCGGAACATACTCTACTCCCTCGGGAAGGGGGGTAGCTTCCTCCATAACTGCTATCAGTTCAGAAAAGTCAACATCCTTCACAATCTTCCCGTACTTCCTGAAACGATCATCCGTAACACTGTAAACCTTCATACCTTTCTTCCTTTCTTATATTATATTTAGTGCTGTATTGTTATTTAATAATGTCAAACAAAGGCTTGCATGCAGGATAGATTTCCTTAAACTGCTGATATCTGGTTTCATACTTCGCTACCAGTTCAGGCTCCGGCTCTACCGTATCAATAATCTTAACGATCTTAGCTGCTGCCGCCTCCACACTTTCATATTCACCGCAGGCTACCGCTGCCAGCATTGCGCCGCCAAGTGCCGGACCCTCTTCACTTTCAATCACATCTACCTTAAGATTTAAGATATTGGCAATCATTCTTTTCCAGAGAGGGCTCTTTGCGCCGCCGCCGCAGATTTTGGTTCTCTCAAGCTTAATTCCAAGAGATTTGGCAACCTCAAGGGAATCGCGAAGTGCAAATGCAACACCCTCCAAAACAGCCTGGGTCATATCGGCTCTTGAGGTATCCATGGTCATACCGATAAAGGTTCCTCTGGCGTTAGGATTGTTGTGGGGCGATCTTTCTCCCATCAGATAAGGCAGGAAGTATACGTGATTTTCACCCAACCTGGTAATATCCTTCTGCTCTGCCGCATACTGATCGGTTCCGATGATCTCTTCCATCCACCACTTATTGCAGGACGCTGCACTGAGCATACAGCCCATCAGGTGATAATTACCGTCCGCATGGGCAAAAGCATGAAGCGCATTGTACTTATCTACTCCGAATTTCTTAGAAGAGATAAAGATGGTTCCGCTGGTACCGAGAGATATATTACACATGCCCTCTCCTACCGTTCCGGTTCCTACGGCTGCTGCCGCATTGTCCCCTGCGCCTACCGCTACCTTGACGGTTTCGGGAATGCCAAGCTCCTTGGCAATTTCCTGGGTTACATTGCCCACGCACTCATAGCTCTCGAAAAGCTTAGGAAGCATATCCATGGTAATTCCACAGATATCACACATTTCCTTGGACCAGCAGCGGTTCTTAACGTCTAAAAGCAGCATACCGGAAGCATCCGAAACGTCTGTACAGTGAACTCCCGTCAGCTTATAGGCAATATAATCCTTTGGAAGCATAATTTTGGCAATCCTGGCAAAATTCTCCGGCTCCTTGTTCTTCACCCACAAAATCTTGGGAGCGGTAAAACCGGTAAATGATATATTGGCGGTATACTGGGAAAGCTTATCCTTTCCGATCACATTATTTAAATAGTCACATTCCTCAAAGGTTCTTCCGTCATTCCACAAAAGTGCAGGCCGGATTACCTGATCGTCCTTATCCAAAATAACAAGCCCGTGCATCTGGCCTCCGAAACTGATACCTGCGATCTGGCTCTTGTCAGCCTCTGCGATCAGTTCCTTAATTCCTTCCATGGTCTGTGTAAACCAATCCTCTGGCTTTTGCTCAGACCATCCCGGATTGGGAAAATAAATGGGGTACTCTCTGGATACGATCTTCTGAATCTGACCCTCTCCATTCATCAAAAGCAGCTTTACAGCGCTTGTACCCAAATCAACACCTATGTATAACATGATAACCCTCCTTTTTTTGAGATAAGAAAGCCTTCCCAAGTCTCTCTTATCTTATTATAGTAAATTTTCTTTACGATCTCAACTAAATTCCATACTCCACGGTTAAATCCTTAAAGGACGCATATCCCTGCCCTGTACCCTCCGCATAAATACCGTAAGTACATCCGATAAAGCCGCCTGTTTGCTCCGCACTCATAAAACCTGCCGAAAGCTTCACAGGAAGTTCTTCTCCCCAAAGGGCAAAGGAAATCCTCTGTTCCCCGCCGCTTATCTCTAATGCCATCCAGTCATTGTCCTTTGAAAATGACTTAAGAGACCTTTGAAAAAGCATATAATCCTGCCCCTTCTCACGCTTTGAGATCGTTACATAAAGCTCTTCTTCCTGTCTTCCTATTAAAAGCTTTATATAATTATTATCATCATACAGATAGAGAAGACCTGCTCCCGCATCCACCGGCAGCTTCCCTGACACCTGTACCGAAATACGAAAGCTTCGATCCTGCTGCCGGAGCCCCAGATAGGATATTACCCCTTCTGTATCTTCCGGGCGTCCCTTGGAGCATTTAAGCGCACATTCCCTTTCTCCCGTCACCTTAAAAGTGTCCTCATCAGGATGCCTGAAAAACATAAACCGCTTATCCAGGGGGGTAGAAAATTTCATTTCCATCCTGCTTTCAAAGGCAGGATGTGCATTCTCACTCCACTGATTATTTTGACCGTATTGGTCACTTATATCTGCAGCCGGCTGCTGCCACAATACCTTTCCTTCTCCCGGATTTACCACCGGCCATCCCTCTTCCCATTCCACTCTGGCAAGAAAGGTTTCCCGTCCCAGCTCTGCCGCTCCGTTTAAAGGCCTTGTCCCAAGCATCACCAGATACCATTCTCCTTCCGGCGTATCCACCAGATCACCATGACCGATATTCTGAATAGGATAATTCCGGCCCAAATGTCTGTGCGTAAGGAGAGGATTGCATTTATAATTTTCGTAAGGGCCTGTAAGCGCTTTGCTTCTGGCCACACAGATGCTGTGCTCAAAGCTGGTTCCCATCTCCGCACAGGTGATATAATAATACTCACCGATCCTGTACAGATGAGGTCCTTCCACCCAGCAGGCATCCTTCATAGCACCGTCATATAAGGAATAATCCTTACCCACAAGTTCTCCCTTAGCAAGGTCAAGCTCCTGCAGCCAAACCTCACAGTCACCGTAAAATCTGGCGTTTTTCTTTTGCCTCTGTCCGACGTAATAGCATTTGTCTCCTTCGAAATAAAGGGATGGATCAATGCCTCCGTCAACGCCCTCCGGCACCTTTAAGTAAACCGGATCAGACCACGGTCCCGCCGGATCATCAGCGGTTACATAGAAATTACCGCCATAGGAAACGTTGGTGGTGATCATATAAAAGATCCCCTTATGGTATCGAATGGAAGGAGCAAAAATTCCTCTGGACATAGAAGCGCCATCCAAAACCAGCTGGCTTTTACGTTCAAGAACATTTCCTATCTGCTGCCAGTTCACCAGATCCCTGCTGTGAAAGACCGGCACCCCCGGGACATAAGCAAATGTAGAATTAACAAGATAATAATCCCTGCCCACCCTGCAGATGGAAGGGTCTGGATAAAAACCTCTTAAAATCGGATTTTGAGCAACCTTCATAAGCAATATCTCCTGCAAAAAATTCTCAATAGTATTGTACCGAAAAAGGCCAAAGCCGACTACTCAATAATTGCTATCCAAATATCATTTTTCAACAGTTCATTGACTCCCACCCCTTTCCAACGTATAATCATAGCAAGAATTTTCACTGACTGATTAAGGAGGAATAACCATGCCTAAAGTGACACCCTTTCGAAGCATCCGCCCCATACCGGAACTGGCAGAGCGCATTGCCGCACTTCCCTATGATGTATACAACCGCAGTGAAGCGCTGGCCGAGGTGAAAAGAGAGCCTCTTTCCTTTTTAAAAATAGACCGTGCAGAAACCGGATTTCCAGATGACGTGGACACCTATGATCCTAAAGTATACGAAAGAGCCAGGGATATCCTGTCATCCATGATTGCCGACGGTTCTTTCATTAAGGAGGAGAAGCCCTGCTACTATATCTATGAGCTGACCATGGACGGACGCTCCCAATCGGGAATTGTAGCATGTTCTTCCATAGATGATTATCAAAACAGACTAATCAAAAAGCACGAAAACACCAGGGAGGACAAGGAGCTTGACCGCATCCGCCACGTGGATGTGACAGACACCCACACCGGCCCCATCTTTCTGGTATACCGCTCCCGGAAGGAGATCAACCGTATTGTAGATGAGGCCAAACAGGCTGTTCCCCTATACGACTTTACCTCAGCAGACGGTATCACCCATCGGGTATGGATTATTTCTTCCGATGAAGACATAGCCCAAATTGAACATGCTTTCCTGCAGCTTCCCTGTACCTACATAGCCGACGGTCATCACCGCTGCGCCTCCGCTGTAAAGGTAGGACTGATGCGCCGTGAGCAGAACCCCGATTATACCGGAGAGGAAGAATTTAACCGCTTTTTATCGGTGCTGTTCCCTGATGACCAGCTTTATATCATGCCCTACAACCGTGTTGTTAAGGATTTAAAAGGTATGACCTGTGATGAATTTCTGAAAGCCATTCAGGCTGCCGGTTTTGAGCTTACCTGCAGGGGTAAGGAGCCCATAGCTCCTAATGTAAAAGGAACCTTTGGTATGTTTCTGGAGGATAACTGGTATCTCCTTACCGCTAAGGAACCTCTTCTTTCCTCTGATCCTGTGAAAGGACTGGATGTTTCTATCCTCCAGGACTATCTGCTTGGCCCGGTACTTAATATTGAAGACCCCAGAACCGACAAGCGGATTGACTTCGTGGGCGGTATTCGCGGGCTTTCCGAATTGGAGCGCCGGGTTCACAGTGATATGAGGGTGGCATTTTCCATGTACCCTACCTCCATCGAGGAGCTTTTGTCGGTAGCAGATGCCGGACTTTTGATGCCTCCCAAATCCACATGGTTTGAGCCAAAGCTCCGCAGTGGTTTGTTTCTGCATAAATTATCCTGATATCAAAAGCGCAGGCCAGGCAGCCTGCGCTTTCTACATTATGCAAACACGAATCAAATCATGCTTTAAACAAAGTTCCAACTTCTTCTCCATTCAATATTCTGTTGATATTGGCCACATCATCTCCGTTGGCGATCACCATATCAACTCCCGCACCGCATGCAATCTTAGCTGCTGCGATCTTGGTTGCCATACCGCCCGTTCCAAAGGTAGTGTCAGCGCCCTTTCCCATAGCCTCTAACTTTTCATCGATACAATCCACATAGCTTATAAATCTGGCATCCTTATTGTTTCGGGGATCGTCCGAATACAGCCCGTCAATATCCGAAAGTAAAATCAAAAGATCCGCCCTTACCATTTCCGCCACATTAGCGGAAAGTGTGTCATTATCACCAAAGTTTTCCTCCTGAATCTGATCGGTGGAAATCGGGTCATTTTCATTAACAATGGGAATCACTCCCATATTCAGCAGCTCATGAAATGTATTTTCCGCATTGGAAAGGCTGATCTCATTGAGCAGAATGCGTTTGGTAATCAATATCTGGGCAATGGTCTGATTGTACTCTGCAAAAAGCTTCTGGTAAATCATCATCAGCCTTGCCTGTCCCACTGCCGCACAGGCCTGCTTAAGGGAAAGCGTCTGGGGCCTCTCCTTGATACCGAGAGCCTTTCTGCCTGCGCCGATAGCTCCTGACGACACAATAACCACTTCCTTATTCTGGTTGCGGATATCCGTAAGCACCCTGACAAACTTCTCCAGCTTATTCAAATTCAGATTTCCCGTGCCAAGATGTGTGATCGTTGACGTACCTATCTTTATAACAATTCTCTTTTTGTCCTTTAAATATGCTCTGTCCACTGCCTGTATTTCTCCCTGTCCTCTTATGATCTGTGAAAAATCTGCCATTCTTCGGCCATTTCCCGGCTGTCAAAAACACAAGCTATATCATACTCTCAAACTGTCTAAAAAGCAAGCCTGAAACCTTTCTTCCAGAGCCAGCTCCACATGCCTTATTTTATTTGCATCCTGCTCCATTTCCTGCAAAACCTTTTCCGACAAAAGTGCCATGGAAGCTCCCGTTCCTGCGCAGTTTCCCACATGGGTGATCTTATCCGGCGTAACATCCGGTAAAAGTCCGATTTCCACTGCGCTTTCCTTTCTGATAAAGCTTCCAAAGGAACCGGCAACATAAATATGGGCAAGCTCTTCTCCCTTTATCTGCTCCCTGGAAAGTAAAATTTCTATTCCCGCACGAATGGCACCCTTCGCAAGCTGAAGCTGCCTGATGTCCTCAGAGGTAAGAAATACCGGGTTATCCTTATCGGTCAGCAGAAAGCTGTTTCCCTTTTCACTCTCCATAATTCTTCTGCAAAATTGTTCTCTGGCACCTGCTTTTCTTGCTTCTGCCACGGTATATAAGTATCCGGTAGGATCAATCACTTTAAGCCTCTTTAGCAGGGCAAATGCGTCCACCAGACCGGAACCGCAGATCCCCTTAGGCGCTCCTCCTCCGATTACCTTACAGAAAATATCCTCTCTGGGAAATCTTCCTCCCAGACTGACCTCACAGATTGCCCCATCAGCAGCACCCATTCCCTGTACCACGGCTGCCCCCTCCAGTGCAGGGCCTGCCGCTGCCGAACAGGCATAGGTCTCATTCCTTCCGAACAACAATATTTCCCCATTGGTTCCGATATCCACCGCAAGCACATGTGCTCTCCCGTCACTGTGCTTCACATAGGTATAAACCGCCAATGCATCGGCTCCCACATATCCTTCGATAGCAGGCAAAACAATAATCATGGCATCCTTCAAATAAGAAAATCCCAGCTCCTTTCCCCGCAGTCTTCTGGTTCCCTCATAGTCCTTATGAAAAGGCGCTCTCAAAAGCCCCTCTAAGCTTTCCCCAAGCAGCATTTCACACATTACGGTATTTCCTGCCACTGTCACGCGGGCTATTTCGCCCTCATATTCTGCGGAAGCGCTACGGGCCATCTCATCCAGCTTTTCTACTAAGATACACTGCATTTTCTTCTTCTCCTGCGCACTTTCACTGATACGGGTAAGTCTGCTGATCACATCACTGCCCGCATACCTTCCCGGATTGACGCAGGTGTGGGTCTCCAGCCGGGTGCTTTTTTCCAAATCCCATAGGCTTCCTGCAATAGTTGTGGTTCCCATATCAAACGCCATTCCAAGGCCTTTTCCCTGATCCGGTACAAAGTCTGCCGGAAACAGCGAAGCCTGATTTTTGCCTGTATTAATATGTTCATAAAGGCTGCAGCCATTACAGCTTGTCTTTCTGCAGCCCGCACATTTCAATCTGGTCATTTTCCGCTCCCTGCTTTTCCACTATGCTCCTTCTGCTTTAGCATACCATAAACTCCTTGCTTTTTTTACTGTTTTTTTCTATTATCATTAGAGGACTTACTATGCCTGCACAAGGGCTGACAGCAGAAAGGATACTTTTAACATGTGGATTGCAGATCATTGGAAAGATTATGAAGTGATAGATACCTCAAATGGGGAAAAATTAGAGCGCTGGGGCAAGTATATTCTTCTTCGTCCCGACCCTCAGGTTATCTGGAATACCCCAAAGGATGCCCCCCAGTGGCGAAAGCTGAACGGACACTACCACCGCAGCTCCAAGGGCGGCGGCGAATGGGAATTTTTCCAGCTTCCCAACGAGTGGAGCATCCACTATCGTGATCTCACCTTTCATCTAAAGCCCTTCAGCTTTAAACATACCGGTCTTTTCCCTGAGCAGGCAGTAAACTGGGACTGGTTTAGTGATATCATTCAAAAGGCTGACCGCCCTTTAAAGGTTTTGAACCTTTTTGCCTACACCGGAGGCGCTACCCTTGCCGCAGCCAAAGCCGGAGCGGCTGTTACCCATGTGGATGCCTCTAAAGGAATGGTCACCTGGGCAAAAGAAAACGCTGCCGCATCAGGACTTGCGGATGCTCCCATCCGCTATCTGGTAGACGACTGCGTTAAATTCGTTGAAAGAGAAATCCGCCGTGGAAATACCTACGACGGTATTATCATGGACCCGCCCTCCTACGGAAGGGGGCCTAAGGGCGAAATCTGGAAGATTGAAGAAAGCGTTTATCCCTTTATCCAGCTGACTGCAAAGCTGCTGTCTAAGGACGCCCTGTTTTTCCTGATCAATTCCTACACCACCGGCCTGCAGCCTGCGGTACTGACCTATATGCTAAGCACCGCCATTGTCAAAAAGCGGGGCGGTCAGGTAAGCTCTTCGGAAATCGGTCTGCCTGTAACCCAAAACGGCCTTATACTGCCCTGCGGCGCTTCCGGACGCTGGGTGTGCTGATGTGCTTCCCTTCTGTCTGCAATGACCGCTTATTCCGTATCAGGCCCTGCATAATATTTGATATCCAGAATTACTCTTTTAAAAATTTTTTTCATGTTTAAAATTTTTCAAAAGGCGCTCCACATCTTCAATCCGCCCAATTACCATCAGATGTTCCTTTTCCTCAAAAACATGATCCGCCATGGGCAGGAGCCTGGTACTGTCCCCCTTCTTCACTCCCAAAATACTGACCTTATATCTGGCACGGAAATTTACTCCCTTGATCGTGTTTCCCACCCACTCCGATGCCACAGGAATCTCAAAAATGGAATATTCATCATTTAGTTCAATATAGTCAAACACATGATTTGCACTGTAGCGCACTGCCACCTTTTCCGCAATATCCCTGTCCGGATAGATCACTTCATCTGCACCGTTCCTAAGCAGAAATTTTGCCTGAATATCTCTGGTTGCCTTGCTGACCACATATCTGGCGCCATTATCCTTTAACAGAGAAGTAATTTCAAGACTGCTTTGAAAATTTGTGCCAATACACACAAAGCAGATATCAAAATTTCTTATTCCTATACTCTTTAACACTTCAACATTGGTACAATCACCTATCTGCGCATTGGTCACGATAGGCATCATGGCCTCAACGTTTTCCTCCCTTACGTCAATGACCATAACCTCATTTTTCAGCTCAACCATTTTCTTACAAAGATGCTGTCCAAATCTTCCAAGTCCAATAATCAATACCGATTTCATGTTTCCCTCATTTCTGCGCCGCTTTCGCGCTCAACTAACCAATTATAATTTTTTCTACCGGCAGCTGCACGGGTGCTGTCTTTTTTCTCTCAGTAAAGGAAAGGGCAAAGGACATGCTTCCAAGTCTGCCACAGTACATCAGAAGAATAATCACAATTCGTGACGCTGCCGTTAAATCTCTGGTAATGCCCGTACTCATTCCCACCGTTCCTATAGCGGAAAGCACTTCAAAAATCACATCCTCCACCGAAAGAAGAGGCTGCATAAAGCAGATGAAAATCACTGCCGTCACCGCCATCAGAAGACTAATCACCACCACATTACTTGCTTTTCGTATGGTGTCATCATCCAGCCTTCTTTTGAAGATATTCACCCCACGGCTGTCCCGTAAATTGGACCATACGTACATAATAAGAACCATGGCAGTAACTGTTTTAACGCCGCCTGCCGTCGAGCCGGGACTTCCTCCAATAAACATAAAAAGAGAAGTAAGCAGCTTAGAAGCGGTAGTCAATCCCTCCGTGTCTATGGTATTAAACCCCGCTGTTCTGGCTGTCACGGAGCTGAAAGCCGCTCCAAGGAACTGATCTTTAATGCTCATACCGCAAAGCAGATTGTCCCCTTCAAAAATCCAAAACAGGATTGTCCCGGCCACCAGAAGCAGCGCTGTTGAAAACAACGTGATTTTGGTATGAAGCATATATTTATTCCAATGCAAACCGTTTGTCTTCAAATCACTCCACACCAGGAAGCCGATGCCGCCTATTATAATCAATGCCATAATTACAACATTAATCAAAATATCGCCATGAAATGCTGTCAGTGAGGAATACTTGCCTGACCATGTTCCCAGCAGATCAAAGCCTGCATTGCAGAATGCCGATATAGAATGAAAAATTCCAAAATAAATTCCTTTTGACACTCCGAACACCGGAACGAACCGGATGGAAAGAAGTACTGCCCCAATTGCTTCCACTAAAACAGTTCCTCTGTAAACCATTCGTACAAGCCTGACAATACCGCCCATCTGCAGATAATTCATACTTTCCTGAAGGATTCCCCGCATCCGCAGGGATATCCTCTTACGAAGAAGCAGTGCCATCATTACGCCCATAGTCATAAAACCCAGACCGCCCACTTGTATCATCAGTAAAATAGTGAGCTGTCCAAATACCGTCCAGTGAGAAGCCGTATCAACCACTACAAGCCCGGTCACACATGTAGCGCTTGTCGCCGTAAAGAAAGCCGTCAGGAAATCCGTTTTCTCACCCGGCACAGTGGCAGCAGGAAGCAGCAAAAGCAAAGTTCCCAACACGATAACCAGCAGATATCCCATCGCAATAATACGCACATAAGTTAAACCATTCTGTATGCGTTTCAGTACGTTCATCAATCTATTCCTTTTCTCCTGTCAAATAATAATTATCCATTATTTTATACTAAAGTTATCTCAAAATCTACTGCTGCTTTCAATTTTAAAAAAATATAGGAAAATTCCCGCAAGTAGTGTATAATGGTTCAGAAGTGCTTTTATGAATGGAGGATATTATGGCAAAAATAATTTTAACCGGCGACAGACCTACCGGACGTCTTCATGTTGGTCATTATGTAGGTTCCCTGAAAAGAAGAGTGGAGCTGCAAAACTCCGGTATGTTCGATAAAATTTTTATTATGATTGCAGATGCCCAGGCTCTTACCGACAATGCCGAGCAGCCCGAAAAGGTGCGTCAGAACATTGTTGAGGTAGCTTTAGACTATTTATCCTGCGGACTTGATCCCAAGCAGTCCACACTGCTGATCCAGTCTCAGATTCCGGAGCTTTGCGAGCTTTCTTTTTATTATATGAATCTGGTAACCGTTTCCAGACTTCAAAGAAACCCTACCGTGAAATCCGAAATTCAAATGCGGAACTTTGAGGCAAGTATTCCGGTGGGCTTCTTTACCTATCCCATCAGCCAGGCTGCTGACATTACTGCTTTTAAAGCAACCACAGTGCCCGTAGGTGAGGATCAGATGCCTATGCTGGAGCAGACCAAGGAAATCGTGCGCAAGTTTAACGCCGTATACGGTGACACCCTTGTGGAGCCCGATATTCTTCTCCCCGACAATAAGGCGTGCCTGCGTCTTCCCGGTATTGACGGCAAGGCCAAGATGAGCAAATCCCTTAACAACTGTATTTACCTTTCCGACACCGAGGAGGATGTACGCAAGAAGGTTATGTCCATGTTTACAGACCCTAATCATCTTCAGGTTTCCGATCCCGGACGGGTAGAGGGCAACCCTGTATTTATCTATCTGGATGCCTTCTGTAAGGATGAAATGTTTGCCGAGTACCTCCCCGAATATGCAAATCTGGAGGAATTAAAAGCCCACTACACCAGAGGCGGTTTAGGCGATGTAAAGGTGAAGAAATTCCTGAACAACGTGCTTCAGGAGGAGCTTTCTCCTATCCGTGCAAGAAGAAAGGAATGGGAAAAGGATATTCCCGCTGTTTATGAGATTCTTCATGAGGGAAGCCTTGCTGCAAGAGAGGTTGCAGCCCAGACTCTTGATGATGTGAAGAAATCCATGAAGATTAATTATTTTGACGACCATGCGCTGATTGCGGAACAGGCAGAGAAATACGCAGGTCAGGAATAGTTGCGAAAGGTCTAAAATTGCACAGTATTTTTATAGCGCAAGTTTGCTGAGCTTGCGCTTTTTTATGCCTCTATATACTGTCCTGCCTGTGCCTTCCACATGGCTGCATACTTTCCGTTCAGCAAAAGAAGCTGCTCATGGGTTCCCTGTTCTGCAATCTGTCCGTTTTCCAGCATGATAATACGATCCGCAAGTCTGGTTGTGGACAATCGATGGGAAATAAAGATCACCGTCTTGTTTTCCGTTGCCTCCAGCATGGAATGATTTAACTGATATTCTGCAATAGGATCGAGGGCGCTGGAAGGCTCATCCAGAATAATCAATCCGGCGTTTTTATAAAACACTCTGCCGATAGCAAGCTTCTGGCTCTCACCGCCGGAAAGATTGACGCCATCCTGGGCAAACTCTGTGGTCAGCTGTGTATCCAGACCCTTAGGCAAAGCTTTCGTCCTCTCCCCCAGTCCGCTATGGGTAAGAGCGCTTTTCACCCGCTCCAAATCCGTAGCCTGATCAAGATCAAGCAATACATTCTCCGTAACCGTGCCTGCAAAGATCTTGAAATCCTGAAATACAGTTCCTATGGAATGACGGTATTGTTCCACATCATAGTCCCGGATATTCACTCCTCCCAGCAGAATTTCTCCCTCTGTAGTATCATAAAGCCGCATAATCAGCTTGGTCAGTGTGGTCTTGCCTGCACCGTTATAGCCTACAAGCGCAAGCTTCTCCCCCGGCGCAACGGAAAGAGAAATGTTCCTGATTACATTGCCATATTCCCCGCCGTAAGAAAAGGATACATTTTTAAGCTCCAGGGCCTTGGCCTGATCGGATACCGGAAGCTTTCTCTCGCTTTTAATCTGAGGCTCATAATCCATAAAATCAAGAATCTTCTGCACATAAAGGCTGGTCTCCGCCGCATAAGGGTAAACATCTGTAAATACCCTCATTCCCCGCTTCAACCGTCCAAAGGAATTATACAAAATAGCCACTCCGCTGTAGGAAAGTCCGTGCATCACCACCGCCCTAAACACCAGATAGGAAATATAAAGCACATCACTGAAAAAGTCATTACTGATATACCGGCTAAAGAAATTCACCCAGAACCTTTTTTTCGTATAGCGCTTCTCTACCTGATATATCTGATCATTGGCCTTTTCAAAGTCCTCAAACAGAATATTGGCAGCTTCCGGGTTAAGCCTAAGCTCCTTGGCATAATCGCTTAAATAAAACACCCTTTTTACGTATTCCTGCTTCCGCTCATAAGGATTGCGTCTTATACGAACCTCATAGGAAAGCTTATTATAAATCTGATTAAAGAAAAAGGCCATCACAAAGGAAACCACTGCAAACAGAATAGAAAATCTGTCCTTGATAAAAAAGTAAATTCCGGTAGAAATGAACACCGTGATTCCCGATGCGGTATTTTGTAAAAAGGTTACGCAACGGTCAATCTGCTTATCAGCCTCCGATATGGCAAGCACCAGCTCATTATAATAATCCGGATTATCATAGCATTGAAGATCTAACTTTCTTGCTTTTTCATAAAGTGCCATCTTCACCTTCCTGCGCACCTTGGGAAGCTCTTTAGCCGCAAGATAATCTGTTACAAACACGCCGAATATCATTCCAAGCGTAATGCAGGCTGCCAAAATCAGAATAAAAACTGCCACCTTCCGGAAGGGATAATGAAATTCCGCTGCCTCCAGCACATATCCGATCCCGTAGGTATGTTCAAAAAAGACCGATAGCTGTGCCTTTGCCGCTTCTAAGGTCACCAAAATAATATAGGCAGGCGAAGCACTAAAGCACAGCCGAATCAAAAACAGATTATTTTTCCATACCTGTTTCACACTCTGTTTGGTATTTACAGTATCATTTGTTTTGCTCATAACGCCACCCCTTCCACTGTATCCACCGCCAGATAATTCATTGCCTGCTTCTTATACATTTCCGCATAGCTTCCATCCCGCTCCATCAGCTGCCTATGTGTCCCCTCCTCGATAATCCGTCCCTTTTCCAGCATAAATACCTTGTCGGCATTTTTCACCGAAGACAGACGGTGGGAAATAAAGATCATGGTATGATCCTGCCCATCCTTCATAATGCTGTCAAACAGCTCATACTCAGCAATGGGATCAAGGGCACTGGAAGGCTCGTCAAACACTCTCACCGGTGTTTGACGAACAAAGGCTCTTGCCACCGCTACCTTCTGGCTTTCCCCGCCGGAAAGCACGGCTCCCTGATCATCAAACTCTTTGGTCATCATAGTATGAATACCGGACGGCAAGGCCTGTATCCTGTCATATATCCCCGCCTTTTGGAGAGCCTCTATAACCATCCTGTCCTCATCTTCAAAATGTCTGCCCATAAGCACATTGTCCTTTACGCTCATGCCAAACAGACAACAGTCCTGAAATGCCGCTGCAAACAGCCCCCGGTACTGCCGCAATTCATATTCCCTGATATCTACACCGTTTAATCTGATCACGCCCTTCGCAGGATCGTAGAGCCGCAAAAGGAGCTTGATAATAGTGGATTTGCCGGCACCGTTATGTCCCACCAGTGCTACAATCTCACCGCCCCTGATGGTAAAGGACAAATCCCGAATGGTCTGCTCCTCCTGATAAGAGAAGGACACATGATCGAACTCAATACTTTCCACATTTTCCGGTACGGCCTCTCCTGCCTGATCCTCAGCAATCCTTTCCTCATATTCCAGAAAACTCTTAAGGCTGCTGATAAACATACCGTTCTTGATGGTTTCCATGATATTTTCAAAGAGACCTATTAATATCCATGTAGCTGACACCATAAGGCTTGTCATGACTGTCAACTGTGCCAGTGAGATAGAGCCTCTTACCAGATTCCCATATACGGCATAGAGAAGGACCCCCTCAAAAATTACCGTAAAGGTAAAAGTCAGCCTAAGGAAGTTCCAACCTGCAACAGGAAAAGCATACTTCTTTGCAATATCCACATTCCTGTCGGTAGCATCATCATACTGACGACGCAGCAGCCGAAACACATTGGATAATCTGATCTCCTTGGCATAATCAGGAAGATACATAACACGATTTACATAATTCATCACCTTATCATTTGCCGCACTCTCCTGATACCGCTGAAATTCCTTTTTATTTTTCAGATTGCCAAACCAAAAATTTCCCACAAGCGGCGATATAATAAATAACACAGAATAAGGGTCAATATCATACATGGTGTAAAATACCGCCACTACCGCCACCACACCTGTTAAAACACCCCATACGCTGACTATAATCATGATAACCTTCTCATCCGCATGATCAGCTGCCATCGTGTAACGGCTATAAAAGTCCGAATCCTCATAACAGCGAAGCTCCACATTCTTCGCCTTCTCATAAAGCTTCTTGTAAACGCCATGATACATTTTGGTGTTTGTCAGCGGATTAACAACATTTTCCAGATAACTGTAATACAAATTAATTACAAAAAACACACCGCCGCATACCAGAATAAAACCGAGAATATTTTTAAATTCCCGGCCCTTATCCAGTTCATTGACGATGTGCCGCAAAAAGAAGCCGCTAAAAAATACCCATTCAAAGTATTCCATTCCTCTCGCAATAAACACATGTATGACCCGGCTCTTACTGATGCTGTAGCCAAGTCTTACCGCATACCAATTGTTCCGAAGAATTTCCCCCGGCTTCTGCTTATTTCCCTTTGCTTCTTTCATATGCCAATTCCCCCTGTTCCAAAATCATATCATATTTCCAGTGGGATAGCACTCTATATTTGGGACAATTCATTCCTAAGTTTGTTTTTATCTCCAGCACAAACAAAAATAAACACAATAAAGAACTATTATTCTTTTGGTGCCCGAAACCCGTTAGTCTACAGCTCCATATCGTAAATAACCCACTCTGTATCCAGCTTAGCACCTATGTGCTCGTAAAAGCTGCGGGAAGACCTGTTCCACGCAAGGCACTTCCATTCCATTTTGATGCAGCCATGCTCCCTTGCAGTCTCCTCCAGCTTTTGAAGGAACAGGTTTCCAATCCCCTTCCCTCTTGCCTCCTCCTTCACAAACAGGTCTTCCAGATAAAGTACCTTTTTGGCCGGAAAGGTGACAAGCTGATAATAGTATGCAGCGAAGCCGACAATCCGGCCTTCCTGCTCCGCCTTCAGCATATGTAACAGCTGCTCCGCAAACATCAGCTTTTTCATATCCTCCGCCGTTGCCGACAGATAATCCTCCAGCTTCTCGTATACCGCAAATTCCTGATAAAGTGCATAAATCTCATTCATGTCCTTCTCTGTTACAGGACTAATCACAATATTCTCCATGACTCAACCTTTCTTCTTGCAATTTTGCAAACTTCCTATATACTGATTATGATGGTTTATTACATTATACAATAACAGGAGCATTCATGAAATCATACAAAATTACGGAACTGAAAAGCTTCATGAGCAAGCTGCTGGGCAGCAGCGCCTTTGACGGCTTTCTCCTTGCAGAAGCCTCCATCAGTACCTACAACACCTTTGTGATCGACGGTCATATCAATAAAGAATTTTTCACCGGAGACATCAACGATGATGGCATCTTACCTTCCTATGAGTTTTCCATGTGGCAGGATATGCGCAGCCTATGCTTTGATCTGATCAAGGGAAAGCGGACTCCCGTAGGCTTTAAGCTTGTGCTGCATTTAAAACCGGAGCTGGCTGATACCCTGCTGAAAGAAGGCAATGCAGCAGTTTCTCTTTCCGATTTAAAGGCCTTTGTTCTCAATATAAAATACGATGGCAGTGAGCTAAGCTGCATCACCGCCACCGCATATCATACTTTTATTTTGGATAAAACTCCCGACCAAATCTGGGATGAATATATGGCAAGGTTCTTCAATGAAAATTCCATCAACTTTGAGGCGGGCTGATCTCCCACTGCTTATAGGGGTTCCCCGCCGCATGTGCGTAACTAGCTTACCGTATCCACGGCTGCACCCTTTATATCCTCCTCCAAAAGCTTCATCTCATCCATGATCTTTTTGATTTCCCTTTGAACATCATCCATAACGTCTTCAGAAACAATCATCATCTCCGTGGAGGTCTTAATCTGCTCTCTGAACTGCTCTTCCTCGGCCTTCTTCTCGTCTCTTTCTTCGATCCGCTCTTCTTCCTCTTCCTTCTTCTCCTCTGCCTTTTCTGCTTCCTCTTTCTTTTCCTCCATCTCCTCGTCGATATGATCCTTGGCTTCCTCTATCAACATACCGATGATTTGGTCACTTGCCGCCTCCATAATCTCGTCCGCACTTTTCTCTGCCTTCTGCATGGTCTGCGATTTCAGGCGTTCCAATTCGGTGCTCCTTATTACTGCATTCTCCTCCTTAATCTTCTCCGTCGCCTCATTGACTTCCAATTCATAAAATTCACCGCCGGACTTCAATTCCAGAGAACGCTGCTGATACTCGCTAAGCCCCTCCGCCTTTATCTGTGCAAGGCGCTTATACTCCTCTTTCGTAAGATGCACATTCATTTCCGGCTTTTTGGAGTCAATTTCCTTCTCCAGAAGCTTTAAGTCCTGCTCTTCCTGAGAATCTTCCGCAACCCCGTAACTATCCCGAAGCTGGGCACGTCTGTTTTCTATTTCCTTCAGTTCATCCTTGGCCTTCCCGATATCTTCTCTATACTGCTTAATCTTTTCACGCCTTAGAGCAAGATCATCATCAATTTCACGCTCGCCCGCCCACGCATCACTTACAATCTTCATTGCCTTCTTCTGGGCTTCCTGTTTTTTCTGTAAAATGGGGTCTATTGCCTTGTTCAGACCCCCTGCAAAGATATTCTTCTTATCCTGCTCTTTTCCCGTATCTTCATACCCGTGTCTGGCACGAAGCGTATCATCTCCCATAAAAATAGTTGTATTCTGTACCTTCATCCAAAACCTCCCTGTTTACAACACCTGCTCTATCGCTCCTTCGAATGGCAGCCTCACATATATCTTTTTAAATTTATCGGACATATAAGTTCTTTTCTTTAGGCTTGCCTCATCCTCTATGCCTATATACCTAATTTTTCATCTCCATCTTTTCGTTGACGCTCCATCCCCGATAGAGTATGATATTTGTACATGCAGTGCATTATTTCATGCAATTATCCAGCTGTAATTATTCATAAGGGGGTTACCAAAATGAACAAGAAGAGATTATTCAAACTACTTTCTGCTGCTACTGCCGGCATCCTGCTTTGTGCAGCAGCTATACTGTTTATACCGTCTGCTGCCGGAAATGACCAGGCTATGGCAGACGAACAGGTTCGCAGTATTTATACCAATGAATTGATACCTGCCTCTCTGGCATCCCAACGGCCCATTGCGGTTATGATGCCCACAGATAAAAAGGCTCAGCCCTCCTACGGTATCGGAAACGCAAAGGTTCTCTATGAAATCATGGAAGAGGGTGAGATTTCCCGTCAGATGGCAATTATCGACGACTGGCAGGGACTGAGCCGCATCGGAAACATCAGAAGCTGCCGCGATTATTATATCTCCATCGCCACAGAATGGGATCCCATTCTTGTACACTTTGGCGGAGTTTTCTACATGGCTGACCGCATCACTGCACCGGATATCAACAATCTGTCCGGAACCTATGAATACGGCACAGGCGGAGACAGACCGGGGTCAGGTTACTTTTTCCGTACCACTGACAGAAAGGCACCTCACAATGCCTACATAAGTGCCGAGGGCATTACCAAGGCCAGCAATGCTCTGGGCTATTCCCTCAGCGTCAGACCGGAATACTACAACACCTCCCACTTTAATTTTGCGGAAGGTGTAAATACTCTGGAACAGTATGCTGCCGCTATTCCCGGCAACGTAATTGATTTATCCAATATCTTTACTTACACCAAAAGCTACTTTACCTACAATGCGGAGACCGGACTTTACTACAAGAATATTCACGGAAAGGCTCAGGTGGACGGACTTACCGGTGAACAGCTGACATTTGCCAATGTAATTATCCAAAACACCAAATGGTCCAAGCGGGATGCAAAGGGTTATCTTGCTTTCCAGACCATTGACTCCACCGGTGACGGATATTACTTTACCAAGGGAAGAGGCATCCACATCACATGGAAGAAAACCTCCGATTACTCCCCTACCAGATACTATGACGATAACGGTAATGAAATTCAAATCAATACCGGAAAGACCTACATCGGCATAGCGCAGGAGGGACGTGCTGTAATGTACTCATAGCACCAAACACTGCCTTCATTTAAATTGACTTGTAAAAAGCTCGACGAAAAATCATTTCGTCGAGCTTTTATTATTCCTAGCCTTTAGAGCTGTACTGGCTTCCACCGGTCAGCACATCAAAAATATCACTTCCATATTTATTGTAGGTGTAATTTCCTGCATACTGGTTTTTATTTATGAGAGCAAGATTGGTTTTGGCATTGGCAATTACGTTTTCCGCTCTTTTTCCAATATCATCCACAAAGGTTCCCTCTTCGCCAAAGGCTGCTTTCAGCAAAAGAGCATCGGCTCCTTCAAGCTTTTCCTTATTAATGGACAGCTTTCCGTCTGCATCCGCTGTGATGCCCAATTCCTCCAGCTGCTTTTGTGCATTCTGAAAATAACCCTTCATCTGCTTTAAATACACACCGTCAACAGTTCCGCCTGCATCCTTTAAGCTTGCAATCATCAGATTATAATCACTGACCAGATTCGTGACCTCTGCGACTGCATCTGTCTTGTATTTGGCCTTTTCCTCGTCCGTCATTTCTTCCCATGTCCTTGAAGGCCATGACAGCAGCTTTTCCGAACGGGTTCTCACACTTTCCGCTGCCTTCTGCATGGAGGTATAAGTCTCCTTCTGCTCCTCCTGTGCTTCGCTTAGCCCATATGAGCTTTGATTAGCCTTATTTTTAAGTGAATCAACCAATGCATTCTTATTGCCGGAATTGCTTTTAGCAGCCGCCGCTATCCCTGCACTGCTGTTTCTCGTCCTCGACTTAGCCTGGCTGAGAAGTCTGTTTTGAATGATCAGTGAACTAACTCCCTTTGTGTTCATATTTGCACCACGCCTTCCCCTGACACTATTTTATTCATTTGTTATATCGGTTCTTCTCCATCTTTTCTTTAGCCGCTTTATAAAAACACAATGATACAATCGTACCAACAGACCAGCCTACAGGCCATGCACACCAAATTCCTATTACGCCCAGCACCTTCGACAAGATAACCGCCAGCACAACACGCAAAATCAAGTCCGTAAAGGTAGCTATCATAAACTGGTACATTTTGCTGGCTCCCCGCAGCACGCCGTCGGTAACCAGCTTAGCGGAAACCACAAAGTAAAAGGGAGCCAGGATACGCAGAATTTGAATACCTGTATCCATTGCCAGTCCCTGTGCATTTTCCATGAAAAGAAATACCAGCCACCGGCCAAGCAGGAAATACACTATCACAATCGGCAGGCATAAGAGCCATACCATCTTAATTCCGGCCTTAAAGCCCTCGTGAATACGACGATGCTTTCCCGCACCCAAATTCTGTGACGTAAAGTTAGAAATTCCATTTCCCAAAGTGGTAAAGGAGGTAATCACCAGATTATTCAGCTTGATTGCCGCCGCATAGCCTGCAATAACAGGGGCGCCGAAACCGTTAATCAGGCTTTGTATCACAATATTTCCGATGGAAATAAAGCTTTGCTGCAAAATACTTGGAATAGCGACCAGACAGATTTGCCCGAAAATTTTCCCCGAAAATATCCTTGGTTTTTCCGTGCAGGATAAACTCTTCAGCCTCCGAAATACTACAACCACTGCCAGCACACAGCTCACACCCTGGCAGAGAAAGGTTGCCCATGCCACACCTGAGACTCCCATATTCAGAAATTTAACAAAGGCATAATCCACTGCGATATTGGCTGTAGAGGAAAAGGCCAGAAAGATAAAAGGCGTTTTGGAATCCCCCATTGCCGAAAAAATACCTGTAGCAATGTTATAGAAGAACAGAAATGGCAGCCCTGCTACGTAAATATCCAAATACAGCTGCGAGTCTGCCATAATCTCCTCCGGCGTATGGATAAGCGTAAGAAGCCCTCTGCACCCCAGGAAGCCAAACAGCATCAACATCATACAGAGAATTCCTCCGCTGATAAGGGTGGTATGTACTGTAGTTTTTACATTTTGATACTCCTTTGCCCCAAAATATCTGCTGACAATCACGGAACAGCCGATGTTGCAGCCAAATGCAAAGGCAATAAAAATAAGGGTAATCTCATAGCTGTTTCCCACCGCTGCCAGAGCGTTTTCCCCCACGAATTTCCCTGCAATCAGGCTGTCTGCAATGTTATAAAGCTGCTGAAAAATAATGCTTCCAAAAAGTGGCAGACAAAAGCTCCACAATACCTTCTCCGGCTGCCCGGTTGTCAAATCCTTATTCATTAATTCCGAACCTTCTTTCCTTATGCAAATAATCTTGTACTTTTCACCAGTCCAGATTATAATACAAACATCAACATGTGAAAAATGTATTTTTAATATGTATATTATGTAATTTTTACATGTTAATTATTAATAATGTATATGGAGTAAAATATGAAATCCAGCTATGACCGCTATTACATCTTCTACCACGTTGCCAAATATAAAAGCTTTACCAAGGCAGCCAAGGCACTTTTAAGCAACCAGCCCAACATCACCCACGCCATGAACCGCTTAGAACAGGAGTTGGGATGCCGGCTGTTCATCCGCTCTCACCGGGGCGTTTCCTTGACTCCGGAAGGTGAAACACTCTACCGCCGGGCTGCCATTGCTTTTGAGCAGCTTACCTTAGCGGAAGGAGAGCTTTCGCTGGCCACCAGTCTGCATACCGGAAGCGTCACCATAGGCGCAAGTGAGACTGCTCTCCACGGCTTTTTACTGCTGCATCTTAGAGATTTCTGCGACAGGTATCCGGGCATCCATATCCGTATTCTGAACGACTCCACCAACAACGCAGTGAGCGCTGTCCGATCCGGGAAGGTAGATTTCAGCCTGGTTGCCACACCTACAGGCGCTTCAAGTCCTCTCACCGAAACCTATCTGTGCAGCTTTCAGGATATTCTTCTTGCCGGAAAAAAATATGCCTATCTGGCAGATAAGCCCCGGCATCTTTCAGATCTTACGGGGATTCCCCTAATCTGCATGATAGAGGAAACCAGAACCTTTGAATTCTATAACCAGTTTTATTACCAGAACGGTCTGACCCTGAAGCCGGATATCGAGGTAGCCACCTCCGACCTGGTGGTTCCCATAGTAAAAAGTGATCTCGCCATCGGATTTCTGCCATCCTTCTATGCCACCGAATGCATCAGGCAAAAAGAATGCGTCCGGGTGCCTCTCCTTGAGCAACTCCCCGAACGCTCCATTTGTCTGATACAAGACAGCGGACGTTCCCTGAATGTTGCTGCAAGAGAGCTCCGCAAATTTCTTCTGGAAAAGGCCGTCTAAACAAAGCTGTAAAAAATATAATATGCATGCCGCATGTACAGGCTCATTGTCCAGATAAGCAAAAGCACCCATATGAGCAGTACGATCCAGTTTCCCTTTCTTTCCCTTTTCCAGAAATTATAGCTGACAGCCTCACTTTCCCGTTCCCGCATCAGGCAATTCATCAAATACCGCCGGTTTTTACGCTTTCCGCTTATCATTCGAATTCCCCGGGAAAGGCACATCTCATAAAGCTCCCCAGTAGTATAGTCTTCAAATTTAATTCTCTTGGAAATGCCGTTTTCATCCACATCCTTATAGTGATCTTCTTTAGCCAGCTTTGCTTCTCCGGTTTCCGTACCGATAAAAAAGCCTGCAATGACCCAAATTACAATAATAGGTATCAGCACTGCCGCTCCCTGCCACAGCACATATTCTCTCCGTTCTCCTATTTCCTTTCCGTTTCGCTGATACAGGATATAGGAATAATCCTGCCCCTTTTCATAGGTTCTGTAATCATCAGGCGTCACTGCAATCTGCAGTCCGTCCACCACAAAGTAATACTCCAAATAGTCAGCGCTCCTTGACCGTCCGATGTAAAGCTTAACCTTTTCTTCAATTACATCCTCTATAACACCCGTCTCCTCAGTTTTTTCATAAAAAACAGGATAGACGATGGATTTAACCGCAAAGGGCAGTGCTGCCCCCACAATCAGAGAAAGAAGAAAGCATCCAAGGTAACAGGCTGTATACAGACGGGGCATCTTATGACATAAATTGACAATAAGACCCTGTACCTTCTTCATATTACTGCTCCATGGGCTTGCACACATCCACCCAGCCCTCTTCCCCGGCATACCTTTCCATTTCGGGGATAGTCAGCTCAATGGCGCTGTTGCTGCTTCCACAGGCAGGAAAAACAGTTTCAAATCTTTTTAATGATTCATCCAGATAAATCTTTACGCCTTCCTTTACTCCAAAGGGACATACGCCGCCGACGGCATGTCCGATCAGCTCCACTACCTGATCGGGAGACAGCATTTTTGCTTTGGCTCCAAACTGCCTTTTGTACTTGGAATTATCAATCTTTACATCCCCTGCTGCCACAATAAGAATCGGCTGCTCTCCCACCAAAAAGGAGAGCGTCTTAGCAATCCTTGCCGGTGCACAGCCAAGAGCCTGTGCCGCCAAAGCTACCGTTGCACTGGATACCTCAAATTCCCTGATTCGGTCCTCCATATCAAACTGTCTGAAATATTCTCTTACTTTGTCAATTGCCATTGTTCCTTCACCTCTATGTACCATAGCTTTCTCAACATATACCTTCGTTCCTTTACCAGCTAAGCGGTTCCCCTTCATAATCCACATACAACGGTCTTTCCGTCATGGAAAGCGGCTGATCCAAGACAAGCTTTAGAATGGCGTCTGCAGATTGTTCCGGCGTGATCTTAGCAGCTTCATCAAGATGTCCCCGCATATAGGTGGCCACATGACCGGGGTGAATTGCAATCACCCTGCCTCCCTCCTTGCGGATCTTATTATGTACCAAAGCGGACTGCATATTGTTTGCAGCCTTGGACATACAGTAGGCAAACCAACCCTCTCTTTCGCACTGTCCGATACTGCCGGCCTCGGACGAAATGTTGACAATCAGCTTCTGATCGCTTTTCATTACATGCGCAGCCAATGCATTGGTCACCCGCAGAGTTCCCAAGGCGTTTACATTGATGACCTGCTTCATCTCCTCAAAATCCAGTTCATCATAAATATCCTTATTAATATCCCCCAGAATTCCCGCATTGTTGATTAAAAGATTTAAATAGGGAGCCTTTCTCAAAACCTCCTGCTTCATCTGTGCCACACTGTCATCGCTGGCAACATCAAGCAGAATAATTGTCAATCTGTCCTGAAATTGTTCCTTCAACAGATCCAAACGCTTTTCTTCCGGATTAATCCTTCCCGCAAAAACATGATAGCCTCTTTCAAGCAGCCTGGAAACCAAACAAAATCCCACTCCGTGATCGGCACCTGTTACAAGCGCATATTTTTCCATCTATCCGCTTCCTCCCTTCTGTTCCTGCCCTATTATATTGGATTTTTAATTTTCCCGCAATAGCTATCTGACCTCTGCCTTTCTGTAACCTTGATAAATCACAGGACATAACAGCAAAACCAAAAGCAGATAGATCACCAACAGAATGGGAACTGCCCCTACCACCTTTTCGCCGATTTGATACAGGCTGAAATAGCAGACCGCCAAATTCATCTGCAAAAGCTGATCCGGCAGAAGTGCACATATTTTGCTGACAATCACATAGGGAAGGCTTTGTAAAAATGCAGGCAGAAAGATTAAAATGAAGGGCACCATCACTGCAAGAGTGGCCGAGCGGAATTTTGCCGACACCAGCATCACCAGAACCAGCATGAAAAGGCTGCCCAAATACCCGCCGAACACAATCAACAGATATTCCTGCCAGTTGGTGATATTGTAAAAGCTTTTCCAGCCCCGCCCTGAGGTTTGAATGACCAGCCCCGCTCCGTCGGCTCCTAAGTATCCCAAAACAATTCCGGTATACAAAAGCACCATAACCCAGTACACCACCGTAACTATCAAAAATCCAGCCCCCAGCTTTGCTGCACTGGCTTTTCCTCTCCCATGATAAGAGGAAAAGAATATGGCATCCGTTTTCATCTGAAACTCTCCCGAAAAGATACCGGCAGCCAGAAATCCCAAAATTAATACCGTAATCATAATCACCGTAGGAAAGAATTCAAACAACTCATCCCACCCTGCGAAATAATCGTAATAAAAAGGAGTCTCAATGCTTTCATAGCAGTTGATCAAAAAAGCCTTTTCCTTCTCCGAGAAAGTATCCTTTGCTTCCCCATCAAGCCATTCCTTCAATTGAAGAACCCGGTTATCATAAAATTCTGATGCATCCTCCGGTTCCAAGCGATCTGCCAGATAATAATCATAATCCCGAAACTTGCCAAAGGACCGCACCAGCATGGCCCTGATATCGTAAATGCCCTGCTTCCAGCCATAGGCAATATCCTGCATCTGCACATCATCAGAATTAAATTCCGGCGTGGCATTGATTCTGCTGTTTTCCTCAATCACTCTTGCAAGCCTTTCCTCTGTCAGCTCTCCTTCCCATTCCTTCCTTGCCTGCCGCAGCATTCTGACAGCCGAGAATCCCTTTTCAGCCTGCCCCTGCTCATTGATATATTCCACATCGCAGACTGTAAAATAACTGGTAATTCCAAGCAGCAAAAGTAAAAGCAGCACCGCAATCTTACCACTCCGCTTCACAAATATTTTTTTAAGTTCATAAATCAGCATCTTCTTCACCGTCCTTTTCCCCGAAATAATGTAAAAATACATCCTCAAGTGTCAACTCTTCTTCCTGTGCTGCAGGGTGCGGGCTTTCCATAGCCAGCATTCTCATATGCGCCATTCCTTCTCCCGTCCTGATATTGACCACCTTATAATTTTTCATATAGTAATCTGCCTCCTTAAGCGGCACTGTGAGACAAAAGACCTTTTCCTCCACCTTTTCAGTGACCTCCTTAAGCGTACCGGCATGCAGAATTTCCCCTTCCTTCATCAGCAGAATTTCATTGGCAATATACTCAATATCCGACACAATATGGGTAGACAATATTACCAGCCGCTCTCTTGCAAGCTCACTGATCAGGTTCCGAAATCTGATTCGTTCGCTGGGATCCAGCCCTGCCGTAGGTTCATCCAGAATCAATATCTCCGGATCGTTCAGCATAGCCTGGGCAATTCCCACTCTTCGCTTCATTCCTCCTGACAGCTTTCTCATTTTTCTGTTCTTCACCTTGGAAAGTCCTACCTTATCCAGCATCATCATAACCTTCCTAGAAGCTGTCGCTCTGCTTACCCCTTTAATCGAAGCAATATAAAGCAGATAATCCTTAACCGTAAAATCCGGGTAATACCCAAACTCCTGAGGCAGATACCCTAATACCTTACGGTAATCCGCTCCCATCTCAAATATATCTGCACCGTTATAATAAATTCTTCCTTCCGTAGGGCGAAGCAGCGTACAGAGCATACGCATCAGGGTGGTCTTTCCCGCTCCGTTTACACCAAGCAGCCCATAAACGCCCTTTTCCATGGTGCAGGTGATCCCGTTCACCGCCCGTATCCCTTGAAAATCCTTGGTTAAATTCTCTATTCTTAATTCCACCTTCTACTTACCTCCAAAAAACTTTCACAATTTACAATTGTCCTTCTGACAGCATGGATCAGATACAATACCGTCAAAAAAAGCATTCCCTCCCATACGGGAAGCGAAATTCTTTGATACAAATGATTGTCGACAACAACTACAAGCCATACGGCAGACCACAGCAGCGTCAAGCATAAGGCCCAAAACTCCGACATAATATATTTATTGCACAGAATTCCAAACAGGATGCCGCAGGTTACCGAAAGAGGAATAAAAAAGTGTATCAGCATTTCTTCCATTCTCACAGAGGTTGTAAATGAGACAAGTACCGTAAAGATACTTAATGACACACCGTCCACTATGGCAAATATCAGCATACGTGCAGCATAAATCTGCCTAAGGGAATAGTAAGCCGCCGTTTCTATCTCCATAGTCTGGGACGATCTGTTTTTCCACAGCTCAGGAATAAGTAAAACCGCAAATACCGGCGCCAAAATTCCCATACCTCTCTGTATGAATAGCTCTGTACAGCTCTCATGCATAAACCACCACAAAACAAGCAGCACACCTGCCTGCAAAACCCACCATCTCTTTTTCACGTATCCCATCTGTTGGTAGAGAAAATCAAAATAGGATGAAGGCTGCTTTTCCGCTTCCGCCCAAAAAAGTTCCTTAGCCCTCTGTGCGGTTTGGGTGATCTTCTCTTCTTCCGCTTCTCCCAACGCACTATTTCCATACTCCAAAAGCTGTTTTTCTATTGCTCTCAATACTCTTCCTCCTTTCCGAGAAGCCTTTCCATCTGCAAAAGTCCCTTTCTTAACTGATATTTAACCGAAGATGTTCCGATTTTCAAAATTCCTGCAATCTCCTTAATCTCAAGCTGCCAGAAAAACCTTAGAATAATGATCTCCCTTTGCTGATCAGGCAGCCGGCAAAGAACCCTTTCTATCATCAGTTTGTTTTCCGCATCCAGAGTGTTCTCTTCTCCTTTTTCCGGAATCCGTTCCACCGCAATCTCCTTTTCTTTCCTTCCCAGGTCAATACACAGATTTCGGGCCGTTGTGTAGAGAAAGTTAAGAACCTTTCCCTTGTGGCGGTATCCGGCAAGAGCTCTGAAAAACCGGAAAAATGTCTCCTGGGTTAAATCCTCCGCCTGCTGCCTGTCATTACAATGATAGGTGCAATAGCTAAGTACCCGGGAATAATATTTCCGCACAAAAAGATCCATGGCGGCCTCATCACCGCCCTTCATTTTCCTGATTAAAAGAAAATCCTGATCCACAAGGGCCTCCTTTCTGCTATTTTTGAAAGCGCTTTCTAATAAGTATAACGATGAAGTGACTGAAATGGTTAAATTTTTTATTCATTCGTCAAATTAGTTGATTTTTTATTGACAAAACGTTGATTTTTTCGTATGCTAATTTTATCTAAAAAATCAAAACAGTGTACATTTCGTACATTCAGGCAGTTTCTGCCGACTTTTTCTTTTTATTAATTTAAATATGGCAGGAACTGACCGGAATTTAACATAGCTTTTCCAGTGCGTTTTCTGGTCTATCTGGCACAGGAATACCAGCTGTTTGTAGAGCAGACAGAAAAAAGTCTCTATGGAGGGAAACAAATACTTCTTCCCACACCTCATTGTGTGGTATTCTATAATGGAGATCAGAAAGTACCTGAGAAACAGATCCTAAAGCTGTCCGATGCCTTTGAAAACAAGACCCAGGCGGCTGATGTAGAATTATCGGTATCTGTACTGAATATTAATTATGGTCACAATAAAACATTGATGGAAAAATGCAAAATCCTTGAGGAGTATGCAAAGTTTGTAGAGGTCTCAAAGCAATTCGTAACGAAAAGCAAAAACAGAAAAGAATCGTTGCATCAGGCTATCGAATACTGTATCGAGAACCACATCCTTGAAAATTTCCTTAAGAAATACCGCCAGGAGGTGCTTGGTATGCTGCTGGAAGAATTTGATCAAAAAAAATATGAACGCACAATACGGGAGGAAGGTCTGAACGAAGGTATTTCCATTGGGAAATATCAGGTTTTAACAGAAAATGTAGACTCTCTGATGAAAAATTTGAATATTGATCTTTCTAAGGCCTGCTCGCTGCTTGGCATTACCGCAGCTGAATACGAAGAAGCCATGAAAAATAAAAGAAAGGCGCAAAATTATGATACATAAAAGGGGAAAACAATTAATTGCATTATTACTTGCCGCAGGTCTTTTGTGCGGATGTTCTGTCCAAAACAGTGACAGCAAGGACGAAGCAGCGCTTTCTCCGGTCTCTACTCCTGAACCGGAAGAGACAGAAGAAGCATTAACGGAAATAGCAGAACAGCCAACGAAAGAATCTGAGTCCTTCGCCGGCGTTGGCGTAAGACCTTCCTTCAGTTCGGCTGCTTCGGAAAGCAGTGCCGATTTCGTTCCCTGTGTGGAACCCTATACGGTGGATGCCGATCTTGGCAATGTGGAAAATCTGTGGCAGTTCTATTTTCCTGATGACGGCGAAATGACTCAAAAGCTGGCACAGAACGGCTTTGTGGTATGTGGGAATGCGGGAGATGAATTTTTTGAAATTTACGAGACTAACCGGTATGGTATGATACCGAACTTTGTGACGGTTGATTCCATGATGCATACCTACCATATCTATTTCAGCCATTTACTGAAAAATCTGGAAAAGAACTATCTGACAGACAGTGTGGCACAGCTAAGCAGCAGAATGCTTGCCGACAGCCTTGATCAATATACCCAGTTAAAGGGCAGTGAATGGGAAAACGCAGCCAAGCGCAATGTGGCCTTTTTTACCGTAGGGGCCAAGCTCCTTGACGATGGCACGGAAGTAAATGCCGACGTGGCAGATATGGTTCAATACGAGCTGGAGCATATCAATCAGGCAAATGGCATATCCATATCGCAGATCACAGAAGATGAGGAGGATTATTCCCAATACAAGCCCCGGGGATATTATGAAGGGGACGCCGGACTGGAAGCCTATTTCAGGGCAATGATGTGGTATGGCCGAATCCATTTTAAGCAGGAAGAAGAAGACCTTACCAGAAGCGCTCTTCTTATTACCATGGCACTGAATGAGGACGCAGAGGCTTATAGTTTATGGGAAGCCGTCTATTCCGTAACCTCCTTTTTTGCAGGGGCAAGTGACGATTTAGGTGTATGCGAATATGCATCGGTTATGAGGGAAGCTTATGGAGAACAGATTACCACTACGGATCTGATCGGAAATACCAGGGCCTTTCTTGATTTCCATAATAAAACCGCTGCGCTGCCTGCACCCCGGATTAATTCCATACCTATCTGGGATGGAGAAGATAATGTCATTTTGGGCTTCCGGTTTATGGGACAGCGGTTTACCATTGATGCATCTGTTATGCAAAAACTGATTTACAGTGATGTTAAAGAAAACAGTGCCGGCGAAAAGCGTATGTTCCCCGATGTTCTTGACGTCCCCGCCGCTCTCGGCAGTGATACGGCGCTTCAAATTCTGCAGGAAAACGGTGCAGCAGACTATCAGGGATATTCGGAAAATATGGATCAGCTGAGGGAAAGCCTGCAGAAGGCGGACGATACGCTGTGGTCGGCCAGTCTCTATGCCGGCTGGCTAAATACCCTTCGTCCTCTGCTTACCATTAAGGGTGAGGGATATCCTGTGTTCATGCAAAATGAAGAATGGACGAAAAAGAATCTGGAATGCTTTGCCGGAAGCTTTACGGAGTTAAAGCATGACACCGTGCTTTATTCTAAGCAGGTAATGGCAGAAATGGGCGGCGGCATGGAGGAAGAGCCAGACGACAGAGGGTATGTGGAGCCGGAGCCTCTCGTCTATGAAAGATTTGCCGCTCTTTCCACTATGACGGCAGAAGGACTTAAGCGTTACGGAATGCTTAGCAGCGCCGACGAGGACAATCTTGCTCTCTTATCGGAACTTGCAGACCGGCTGCTTGCCATTTCCCTAAAGGAGCTTCAGGATGAAACCCTGACGGATGAAGAATATGAGCTTATCAGGTGCTTTGGCGGTAATCTTGAGCATTTCTGGCGGGAAGCCATGACAGATGATAAAGACGATTACTCTATCGCTACAAGAGAATGCCCGGCTGCAATTGTTGTCGATATTGCCACCGATCCAAACGGTGCTGTGCTTGAAGCGGCAACGGGTAATCCGTCCATGATTTACGTTGTGGTCAGGGTTGACGGAATGCTCAAGATTGCCAGAGGCAGCGCATACTCCTTCTATCAATTCACCCAGCCTATCGAAAGCCGGCTGACAGATACCGAGTGGCGCGTGATAATGGGAATACAGCCTGATGAAAACGGAAATTACAACTATGATACCAAAGTGGACAAACCGGAATGGACCAAAAGCTACCGGTATCAATATGACTGGGAATAAGCTTTTCAAAGGAATATTTACACTAATAGCGGCGGTAGGTATCGCCGCTGTTTTGTATGCGTTGTGGATACAGGGATGCTTTCTGCCTCTGTGGGCCAAATGGAACAAGGCAGATATCTGTGACAACACCGGCGAATACCAAATCCTGCTGCAACACAGATCCGTTCATGTCAAATATCAGGATGAGATCATCTGGTCTTCCCCCGGAGAGGTAAAAGTGCAGGATGTGTTATCCTGCGATATTGACGGCGATGAGGCAGACGAGCTTTTACTTCTGTGCTGGAAAAGAGGCCGATATGGAAATCACAGGCCCTTCTGGGTAAATGAGGATGAAAAAGGCTGGTCCCAGCACATATTTGTATATGAGTATCAGGACAAATCCATAAAACCAAAATGGATGTCCTCCTACATCGGGCAGGATGTTGTTTCCCTTTCCTTAAAAGAGGAAAACACTTCCCCCTGCCATCTTCTGCTTGCGGACCGGGAAGGTCAAATAAGCAGCTGGGTATGGGACTCATGGGGGTTTGTAAAAGAGGATACGGATGTTTCCTTTACCGTGTTTGGTGATAACCTGATTCATGAGCCGCTGTACAGATATGGCCTGCAAAACGACGAAGAATTTGGATTTTTGTTTGAAAATATGCTGGAAACGATTTCCGCCAGCGATATTGCGGTGATTAATCAGGAAACGCCCCTTGTAGACCGCTCATCCCTGTATGGCGATTACCCAAGGTTCGGCACGCCTCTTAACGTGGGAAGGGCTATTGCAAATGCTGGCTTTGATGTAGTGACCTGTGCAACCAACCATATACTGGACAGAGGAACGGAAGGTGTTCAAATTACCAAGGACTTCCTTGATTCACAGGGCATCCTGTGCCTTGGCATTCAGACGACAGATGAGATAGAATACCATCCTTATGAAATTCTTAAAAAGAAAGGCATCCGCTTCGCACTGCTTAACTATACATACGGTACAAACGGCATAAAAGTACCGGAAGAAAATCCGAATATGGTTCATCTGCTGGAAGACGAAACCCAAATCAGGGATGATATTGCCAAAGCCAGATCAGAGGCAGATTTTGTCATTGTTTTTGTCCATTGGGGCACGGAAAATTCCGAAACGGTAGATGATTTTCAGAAAGAATGGGCACAGATATTTCTGGAAAGCAAAGCGGATGTAGTGATTGGCACTCATCCGCATATGCTGCAGCCCTATGAGGTCATGGAGTCCCATGACGGACATAAGATGCTGATTTATTATTCCATTGGCAATTATATCAGCGCCCAAACCGAAAAGGAATGTGTAAAAGGAGGGATGGCAAGCTTCACCGTCTCCCTTACAGCATCAGGATATCAGGTCACGGAATATGACCTGAAGCCCCTTAAAATCAAATGGCATACAGGCGGAAAATATACGGTGGAATATTAATTCTCCTTACTTTTCCTGTGATAAAACTCCTGCAGCACCGAAAATGCCAGCTTTCTGCTCTTTTTATCTGCGCTGCATAAGCCCTTTAAATTATAATAATTCTGGATCATATTTAGTCTTCTGGGACATCTGAAATCATACAAAATCCATGGGGTCATTCCCTGCACATAAGGAATCTTCTCCAAGGTAGCAACCTGCTGCCTGTAAATATGTGCCTGACAATCCTCCGTCCACTTCTCTGTGATGCTACCCCTGTGTCCTGGTCTGGCATCTGCACCAAATTCAGTGATAATCACCGGCTTTTCCGGGTTACTCCTTTCCATAAGGTCAGGGAGTTTTTCAAAATCCGGCACATACCATCCGCAATATTCATTTACACCAATCACATCCAGGCAAGCCCCCAGACGATCTCTGATGACATTAACCTCGTGATCAACTACGCAGGCAGCGGACACCAGTCTGCTAGGGTCTGTGCGCTTTGCCGCTTCCACCAGTCTGCTCATAAAGCGGTATCTACTCTCCGTGTCTTCATTTTCATTTCCCACCGACCAGATAATGACGCTGGCGCGGTTCTTATCCCGTTCAATCAACTCCAAAAGCTGATTTTCGGCATCCTCATATGTAGCTTCATTGTCAAAGGCGATTGCCCAATATACCGGTACTTCCTCCCACAGTAAAAGCCCCAGCTCATCTGCCATTCTTGCCATGTTTTCATGATGAGGATAATGTGCCAGACGCATATAGTTGCAGCCCAACTCCTTGGCAATTTTAATATTTTCCTCCCGCTCCTGATCGGTAAGTGCCTTTCCGTTTATAACACTCTCCTCATGGCAGCTGACACCCCTAAGGAAAATCTCTTTGCCATTTAACAGAATTTTATTCTTCTCCACCCGGATATCCCGAAATCCGATTCGATCACTTAAGGTATCCTCCCCAAACCGGGCTTCCACATTATACAGCACTGGATTGTCCGGCGTCCAAAGCTCTGGTTTAGCGGAAATACTTAATTCTCCCACGCCATCCTTAACTTCCACCAATTCGTCCACGGAAAGCTCCGGGATACAAAACCTTGCCTGTCCGTCTACCGGCTGTGATATCTTAAGCTTTAACCGGATTGTCCGGTAGGTTCTGTCGTCTCCGTCCAAGGAAACGCTCATGTCCCTGATAAATACGTCAGGCACAAAGAAAAGCTCCATGCTTCTGTAAATTCCGCCATAATTAAACCAGTCTGTGTTTTCCATGGGCACCTGAGTGGAACGTCTGGTATTGTCCACGGTGATCACAATACGGTTTTCCTTGTCCACATATTCCGTAATGTCAAAATAAGCCGGCGTGGAGCCACCCCTGTGCATCCCCACAAATCTCTTATTGATGAAAACCCTGCATATATAGTTGGCCGCACCGATTTTTAGGAAAACTCTTTCCCCGTCCTTTGGCTGTAAAAGAAACTTCCGTGTAAACACCATACTTCCCTCATACAGGAAAAGCTCAGGCTTTACCATATTCCAGCAGCAGGGGAGCTGCATAACCGGCCACTCATCAAAGGAAAAATCCACCGGAAGCTGTAATCCGTTATCATCATAATACTTCTCTTCATACCACTTGGCCCTAAGGCAGGTATCATACTGATCAATGCCGTAATGCCACAGCCCATCCAGCGACTGACGCTGCCTCATTCCGTCATAAATCATGGTCCGGGCCGTAGCCTTTCGCTCCTCATAGACAGCTGCATAATCAGCCTTATGAATATCTTCTTGAATATATCCTTCCTTTACTGCTTGCACTTTTTTCACCCTTCCCTTCCGTCAATAAGTTTCTTATTTTCTATTACCGAACATTCCTCGGCTCCTTATCCGCAGGACGCACGTATCAAAGATATTTTCCGGCTACCTTCGCTGTCTCATCCGGATATTTTTCATGGAACTCCATGTATGTCATATTCTTCTCCGCTACGGCCTTTCCAAGATCAACAAGGAATTCGGGAATATCGCTCTCCAGCATCACGCCCAGTTCCTTTCCAAACCGCTCCTTTCCCTCCAGATCGCATCCATTTTCATAGACTGCAAAAGCCGGCTTCGGTCCTTCCGGTGTCTGCTTCATGCCTCCGCGAAATCCCAGAAGCGTTGTCTGATGGGCTGCGCAGGAAGAAGGACAGCCGGAGATATGAATAGCAGGAAGCACACCGTCTGCAAAGCTCTCCTTCTCTACTCTGTCAAAGCAGGCCTGCAAAAGCACCTGGGATTTTCCTATCCCTACCTGACATACATCGGCTCCGATACATGCAGTGGAACGCTCAAAGGCCGTGCCCTTATCATCTGCTGTCAGTTCCAGAACCTTCTTTGCCTCCTGCTTTGTCAGGTTGATTACATACATGCCCTGATCAGGAGTAAGGCGGATCTTCACCTCATCCATCTCCTCTATGATATCATACAATGCGCCAAAGAAAGAAGGCTTCGGCTTTCCGCCTGCCGGATGGTAAGCTGCTGCGTAAAGTCCTTCCTGCTTTTGCGAAATCACCCTTCCCCCTGCAAGCAGCTTCTGCCACGTCTCATCCGCCGCTCCATCATCCTCCCGGGATGCCTTTTGGCTCTTCGCCATCAGTCTTCCGTCATCCTCCGACACGGTGATGTCCAGGTTTTCGTCAGCAAAATTAGTCTCCAGCTTTTCCTCAAATACCTTTTTAAGCCCTTCCGGTGTAAGAGTCTCCTGCAGGAAACGGCTTCTGGAAGCGGAACGCTTCTCGTAATTTCCATACTCCGTAAATACATCCACCATGGATTTCATCGCATAAAGAATTTTAGACGGCTCCAAATCCTTCACAACTTGTACGCCGAACATAGGCTTAATTCCAAGGCCGCCTGCAATATAAACGTCAAAGGTATGATTGGGGGTTGCCACAAAGCCCATATCTCGGAAAGTTGCGTGTACCTCATTTTCTTCACTGTTCTGGAAGCATACCTTCAGCTTTCTGGGGAGCTTCACCTTTCCGATAAAGGAAAGCAGATAATCTGCCGCTTCCTTGGCATAGGGAACCACATCAAAGTATTCCCCGTCCCTTACTCCCGAAAGTGGAGAACACATAACGTTTCTGGGAAAATCCCCTCCGCCTCCTCTGGTGATAATACCGTGATCGAAAGCCTCCGCCACAAGTGCGCAGACTGTCTTTTCCGTCAGGTTGTGCACCTGCACGGTCTGACAGGTGGTAAGATGCACCATATCAATGCTGTACTTTTCAATGCTGTCTTTAATAAATTTCAGATTTTCCTTGTTAATTTCCCCACATGCCAGACGAAGCCGCAGCATACTTCTTTCTCCGCCCCTCTGTGCATAGCTGCCAAAGCCGCCGGAAAAAGATTTATACTCCGGCACGGTTATTTCCTTCCGGTAAAATTTTGCTGTCATGTCATAAAATTCGTTTAAATCTTCGCGAAATCTGTCCAAATACTGCTGGTTCATAATTACCATTTCCTTTCTCAAAATTGCCTGTTTATGTATTATGTAGTATACCACAGCAGATATTTGTTTTACACAAATTTCTATACTTATTTTTTACATTCAGCGCCTTGTTATGTAGTTTTTAAAACTATTTCTGTTGACACGGCATACTACTTTCGTTATAATTACTTTGATCGTCAAACTATTTTAGGGTGTTTACCCGGAAAGGTAATAAAAGTATACCATGAATATAAAACCGTTACATATCGGAAACAAAACCGCCATTCTCCCTTTGATACAGGGTGGAATGGGCGTGGGAGTCAGCTTATCATCCCTGGCAGGAGCAGTAGCCAAAGAAGGCGGAATCGGCATTATTTCCTCCGCACAAATCGGCTATCGGGAGCCTGATTTTGAAAAAGCCCCCAAACAGGCGAACCTGCGTGCCATGGTAAAGGAGCTTAAACTGGCTGAAAAAATTTCAGGAAAGGAAAACGGAACCTGTCATGGCCTTTTAGGCTTTAACATTATGGTTGCACTGAATGATTACGGGGAATATGTGAGCGCTGCAGCCCATGCAGGCGCAGATGTGATTATCTCGGGAGCCGGACTGCCTGTAGACATGCCCGAATACGTGCAGGGCACCGATACCAAAATCGCTCCCATTGTCTCCTCAGAAAAAGCCGCCCGCATCATCCTTAAAATGTGGGATCAGCGCTATCACCGAACCGCAGATTTTCTTGTGATTGAGGGAGCACATGCGGGAGGACATCTGGGCTTCTCGGCAGATGAACTGACCCATCTCTATGATGAGGGCTTTGATGAAACTTATGATCAGGAAATTCGGAAAATTATCGCCTGTACCAAATCCTTTGCAGACAAATACGGTGTTTCCATACCGGTAATCGTTGCAGGCGGCATCCGTAATTCCGCCCAAACCACTCATGCTTTTTCGCTGGGAGCCGATGGTATTCAGGCAGCGACGCCCTTTGTGACTACCAAAGAATGCGACGCAGACGATGCCTACAAGCAAGCATATATTCATGCCAAACCGGAGGACATTGAAATCGTCATAAGCCCTGTCGGTATGCCTGCCAGAGCCATCCACAATCCCTTTTTGGAAAAGGTTAAACAGGAAAAAGAACCCATCACCAAATGTTACCGCTGCCTGAAAAAGTGCAATCCAAAGGATACTCCCTACTGCATCACCAGGGCTCTGGTTCGTGCCGTACAGGGTGACGTGGAAGGAGGACTTCTTTTCTGCGGCGATAATGCAGGATACCTGACAGAAATCACTAGTGTTTCTAAGGTTATTCAGGAATTATTTGCCTAAAAACAGCCCCGAACAAAGATCCATAAATCCATGAAAAACAGTGTTTCCATAAATAGAATTGAACTTCCGCTGCATGAAATTAAAAACGATGTGCCATAGAATCAAAAAGGGCATATTTCCAAGAAATACTGTCATAAAATATTGCCCCAGTCCCATTTGGTATACGGCCATTTGAAAGGGTATATGCATCAAGGCGAACATAACTGCTGTTACAAGAACAGCAGCTATGTCGTTTTTGATAAGTCCGTAAATTCTGGTCTGGATAAAGCCCCGAAATGCAATCTCCTCCACCAAACCAATGATAATGAAGTAATAAAATATATTGTATAGGATGACAGTTAATTGATTAAGCTCGGCCCCGGCTAATACTCCCGGCAGAATGCCGCCTATGGCTAAAAATAACACGCCTAAAACTCCGGAAAATAAAACCGCCTGTTTTATTTTGCCTCCGGTAAGGCCTAAGGATGAAAGCTTCTGTTTCCTTAGCAGAACAATGCCTATGGGCACCAATGCAAGAACAGCATTGCAGTACAGTCCCAGATAAATGCCTTTTTCACGCATAATACAGCCCATAAAGTAATAAGCCGCCATAAAAAGTACAAAATACAAAATTGCCAGCATACCGTCCAGCTTGTCATACTTATCAAGCTGCTCTCTATAGCTTTCATCCGTCTTAAAAAAATTTTTGATGTTTTCCATCACTGCCATCCACGCAATCGGTTCCTTAACTCCGTGCCAGTCCATCCACGCTGAGCACTACGCCGGTAATATAGGATGCCTTCTCGGAAGCCAGAAAAACAAAGGCATTGGCAATATCCTCAGGCTGACCGATGCGGCGCAGAGGTATCTGTGCAACCATAGGATCAATGACCTCCTTTGGAACTGCTTTCATCATATCCGTATAGGTGATCCCCGGAGCAACCGCATTGACACGGATTCCCTTCGGTCCAAGTTCCCTGGCCAAAGACAATGTAATTCCGTTTACCGCAAATTTAGAAGTAGGATAAGCCATTCCTGCAGGCTGACCATAAATACTTACCATGGAAGAGGTATTCAAGATAACACCGCTCCCCTGTCCGGTCATATACTCACTTACCGCTTTCGTACAGTTGTAAACACTCTTTACATTCAAATCCATAACCTTATCAAAGGTTTCCTCTGTGTAGGAAGAAAAGGGCGTACTCTCCGACATTCCCGCATTATTTACCAGAATATCAATACGTCCGTATTTCTGTACCACCTGATCAAAGGCAGCCTTGACCTCATTATAATTGGACAACTTAGGCCAAATTCCTTCTACTGCGGCTTCCGGAAAAGCTTCTTTCAGCTTTGCTACCGCCTGATCCGCGGTCTCCTGTCTGCTGCCGCATAATACTACCGTAGCTCCTTCCTTAAGGAAAGCCTCCACCGTAGCGTAACCAATTCCCCTGCTTCCTCCTGTGATGATTGCAACCTTGTCCTTTAACAACATGTAAATACCTCCTTTATCTAATCATTTTATTCCTACCATTTTCCTTACAAACGGTATCAGTCTGATGATGTGATATGCCAATACCGTAACCCCAAAGCTTCCGACACAAATCCCCAATACCCGCACCAACGTACTCGAACTTATTTGTATTATATAATAAGCCAACACAACTAAAATAGATTGATGCAAGATATAGACAGGATAAGATGCCTTATTAAAATATTCCGTAAACCATGTCCGCTTATTCAAAAACCGTTTCCCCAAAACAAGCAGAACCAAAATACTGTTCCATCCGATATAATTGATCCACAAATCGCCATAATAGGAAAAATTGTAATACAGCACTACCAGCGCCACTGTTCCCACAGCACACAGCCCCGCAAGCCACCTTATGTTCTTTTCTAACTTTTCCATAACAAGGTCATTGCTTAACACATAATATCCGATCAAATAAAGCGCCAAATCCTTTCCAAGGCTGAATCCTCCGAAATTTCCCAAATAATACATAAGCCATATGGGAATAAACAGAAGAAGTATTCCGAATGACGGAACTTTCTCCACCTTTGCAGAAAGCTTCTCATATGGTAAAACGCAGAATAAAAGCAAGGCAAACATGGATATTAAAAACAGAAACAGGATAAACCACAGATGCCCCGGAGTAAATGCACCATCATACCCGCTAAAATCGGTAAGATGAGTAAAAAAGTACTTCCAATTTTCCAAAAGCCCGCCGTTATATTTATCAAAAAATTTTCGGGCATACAGAGTCTGAAACGGTACAAGAAATATCATCCCGCTTATAAACGGGATCAACAGCTTATGAACTCTCTGCACTGCAAACTCCTTAACCGTTCTTAGCTGCAGTGCATATCGCGCACTCATTCCCGCCAAGACAAAAAGTATGGGCATAAACCAGGGATTTACCAATACGATCAGCGTGCTTAGGATTTTGTTTTCTCCTAACCAGATATAAAAGCCGGAACCGAAATTATTCCAGATCATAAACGTATGTACCGGAAACAACAACAAAATCGTTATATTCCGCAGATTGTCAATATAATGTTTCCGCATTTTGGGCATTGCCTTATCCTCCTGTTCCTATTATACCATGGATATTCAAGGATTGCTTCTACTTTTGTTAATTATAGAATCCTCTCCCCGTTAAACCGCTGGGGAAGACGCCCAAAATTTACACTTCTTACAGCTTCAATAATCTCATCCTTCCGCTCTACGGCATTAGGCAGATCACAGACAACATCATTTAAATCATAAGGTCCGTTGCGGAAGTGTCCCACACACGCTCCACGAAACTCCCCGTCAATAAGCAGATACTGCAGCGGTTCGTGATCGTATTTTAACGAATCGCATAAGGGCTTTATTTGCGCCTTCAGCACAGGTTCCAATGTCTTATAAAGAAAATCGTTTCTATGAATGGCATATACAAAATGAAGAGGCTCCGGGACGTAATCCTCCAATAGCTCCCTGTCCTCCTTTAAAAGATATCCGCCCTCATACTCTACCATAGTTCCTTCAGCAACCAAAGCCGCAATAGCAGCTTTCACCTCCTTAGCCGGGAGCTTGTAAAAGGATTTGACCATTTCCGGTTCAAACCATACCTGACGATAGGCAAAACGCTGCAATACTATCTGCAAAGCTTCCGTGCGGGAATACTTATTCTTTTCCGTGTCAGGAAACATCTCTTCAAAAGGATACCAGCTGCGATCCCACTCCCCGTCATACTGATCCTCATAAAGAAGAAAGGCCTCCTGCAGCCTATGCAGTGCCGGAGTAATTTCCTTTACCAGAAAACCCGTTTCCTCCTTCATCTGCTGAATATTAAGAGGTCCTAAATATTCAATAATCTTTAAAATCTGCAGCTGTATTTCAGAAGGCCTTATCAGCGGTTTTTGATAAAGTGCAATAAAAAGCTCCAAATCCTCCGGAACAATCCATCCCAGATTTCCACCGGCAAATCTTCCCTTTATCAATTCCCGCCTCTCCTGCCTTTTACGATTAAATTCAATGTCATCAAAGGCAGCCCGAAAGGACAAGACCGGTGGCTGTCCGAAGCCGTTCCAATACACATTTTGTCCCGGCTGCATATCACGGTAAAGCTGTATGTACTCCTCCTCATCGGCCTTCCTTGCAAGAAACTGCCTCTCCATGCGAAGCCCTGTAATTTTAGCTTTATCCATATTACTCCTCCTGTCCTTTCCCCCATTTAAATGCTTATAATTTCTGTTCCTCTCTCCAGATTTTGCACTGTTCAATTCTTGCTCCGTGAGGATTATCTCCCTGCTCGGGATCGCAGGAGTATTGTGTCAATAATTCACATGGAATATCCGGACATTCACCGCAATGCACAATTCCTCTGTTCTGACAGCAAACAGCAACAGGACATTCACCGTGAAAAGGATGTCCGTTTGTTTCAATACAACCTCCGCAATTACAGGTGTCCTTATACTCGCAGCCTGTACAATGCAGTCCACAACGAGAATCAACCATAGGAAAAACCTCCTTTTTTCTTTAGCATACCACAGCAAACACGACACCTGTGTGTCATGTTTGAGAATATTTTAGTGCTGCTGCCCATGTTGCAGCTTTCATTCTATCCACCATTTCCGGCGGCTCTATCACCTGAACCTTATCCCCAAATCCCAGGAACCATGACACCGCCCTATCCGGATCGGTAAAGCCCCATCTGGTGTATAACTGCCCATTTTCCATTACCTGAAAAGAATATGGGCCGTATTCTTCAACAAGCTTATACTTCACCGACTTATCATAGATCGCCGTAATGAAATAATCGTCTGTCATATTTGAACCGAAATGCAGCTTTTCCTCCGCTATACTTCGGGTCTCAAACCTTTCCCCGGTAATACTTAACTCCCACAGCCGGCGCAGCTTATACATGCGGAAGTCCTGCCGAAGCCTGCAGAATCCGAACACATACCAATCCGACCATTTAAAGACCATCAAATAGGGCTCTATCATCCTATCTGTCTCACCCTTATTGGAATAGTAATGAAATGAAATGCACAATTGTTCCTCGATAGCTGATTTGATCTGCTCCATCTTGGCTGCCAGATCATCCTTATAAAAGGAGGAAAGGTCTATCAGCATATGTTCAGATAAGGTAACTGCAGAATTACCGCCGATTTTCTGTGCGATCCGCTCCGCCTTAGGCGAATGTGAAACACTGTCAAGGGTTTTCAGTCCGGTAAATATGGCCGCCAGTTCCTGCTGGGTAAACACTGTCGTATCAAAGGAAAATCCGTCCATAAGAGAAATACCGCCATCATTCCCCTGGGTCGTGACAATAGGGATGCCTGCACGGCATATGGCTTCAATATCCCTGTTGATGGTGCGCCTTGAAACCTCAAACTTTTCCGCAAGAACGGGAGCAGTTACTTTTTTATTCTGCTGTAAAGTGGTGATAATGCCTATCAGACGGTCAATTTTCATAAATCTCCTTATTCATCTCAAGCAGTGCACTAAACCTTCTTCATTTACCAGCTTAGTAAAAGTGTTAAAAGACTACAAATAAAGCCCGCTTTCTCCAAATAGAACACTCCCAAAAGCAAAAAAAATAACCGCCAAAATACCGTTTATGTATCTTTTTTCTTTTGGTATTACTCTGTTATTTCCACCTCGAGGTCCAAATTAGTCGTTGATCATATCCTATCATGAATTTAGCATTTTTTCTACTTATTGACTATGGAGGAAATGCAGGTAAATCTTCTCACAATATTTGCTCCACGTTATGTTTGTTTTACCGCTATAATATTGTTTTTTTATTGACTTATTATTTTTTCTTAAATATACTATTTGTAGAGTGCTGTCTAAACGGTAAGCGGTTCACCTTTTGCCAAAATGAGTACATTTTGAGAACTTCCATTTCTTTTAAGGAGGTACACATATGGAAAATAATGCGAAAGGTACAAGATATGGTATTCGAAACAGCAGTGAATATCGTTGGTATTGCAGTAACCATCATCAGTATAATGGTTACTTTAACCAGTATCAACCAATCCTGCCGGAAACATAAATATCAAAAAAGCAACCGCCCGACCAAGGAATAGATTGCTTTTTGACAAGTAACTATTAACTAAGGTGACCCGTTTGCTTTATGGGCAGCACCTTTTATAAGTTCATTATAACAAAGTATTTGATTTTGTCAAATTATATTCGTTGAACAATATACATTTACGCATGTGACAGGGTCGGAAACATCAGCTTCCCACTTTCAAAATCAAATCCCTTAACAAATAGTGTGGTATCCTCCTCATGCCGCTCCGTACACTGATATTTTTCTGTATTTTGCGGCACAAATCCCAATGTAACCCTTTTGAACTCTTTTCCAAAGGCAGGAATCACATCCTCCAGCTCCACCGGCTGCTCTGAAAAGACAGCATGCAGGAACACCTCATCAGCCTCCACTTCCGCTGCCACATAGGCGTCACTTTTTTCCACATAGAAAACATTCTCCTGCATGAATTGTGACAAATAGAACATGATCAAATCACTATTGTTCACCATATCAAACCTTCCTCGGAACCTGCTGCTCTTTATCCTGTTTTCCATTTTGCTCCAGTCATTCTTATTTTTCATGGGAACCGAAACACAGGCTGCCGCCTGCTGCGAATCTACTTCCCGAAAATATTGATACTCCTTTGCCTTTACAAAACCGAATTTAGGATAAAAATCAAGCACACTGTCATTAGCAAACAAGAACATGCCGTCTGTCTTCTTTTCGTAATCGACGACAATCTCCTCCATAATCTGCCTGATCATTCCCTGCCCCCGATAAGCCTTATCCGTCATAACCGTACCCAGCTGTATGAAATGTTTCAGTTGCCCATCCCAAAGCATATCAATGATATTAACGGAAACATTTGAAATTACGGTATTGTCCTTCACCATAGAATAAGGGACATACTTCTCATTCCAAAACCCGTTTTGATACCAGTTTTCAAAGTTTAATCCAAAGGTTTCCTCTGCCAATTTGTTAAAGCTTGCCCTCAGCTGATTGTTCTCTTTCACATTTTTTATAATCCGGTACATGGTACTTCTCCTCTGCTGTCAGCGGTTGGTTTTCTGTTCCACATATCTTTACCCGCTATCGAATATCTTCTTAAATCTTGGTCTTTTCCAACTTCGTATAAGCCTCTTTTGTCATATATTTTTTTAAAACAGGCATCGCTTCCTCATATTCGTTTACTGCTGTTCCGTATGTATCAGTCTGCGCTATGCAAAAGCCAAAGTCATTGTACAGTTTGACAGCTCTGTATGACCATGGCTGTGTATGAAGGTATATCGGAAGTTCCATGCCAAGCTGCTCAAACAGGATCAGTACCCGGGTAATCAGCATTCTGGCATACCCTTTTCCCGCATAAAGATCATCAACCGCCAGCCAATGTAAAACCGGAACCTCTTTCGTTCCCTTCTGCTCAAACCATGCCATGCATGTGCCGATATACCTGCCTGTACTCTTTTCTTTTAAGAAAATACATCTCTTAGATAATTCGCTTTGTCTGCTCCCATAACGCACCATAAAATATGCTGTCACTTCCGAAGCAGACGTTTCCGCAAACTCCCCGGCATTTTTTTGAATATCCGCCCAGACTGCTTCCATTCCTTTTTGATAACATACAAACTCAACATTCAAAGCCGGTTCCAAGTATGCACTTTTATCAATCTGGTCGCAGCGCATGATAATACTTCTATATTCCACCTGACTATCTATCATCTTCTAACCAATCCTTAATCAGCGCTATCCTTCCCTGATAGCAATATAACTCCCTGATCGTTCCCTTTACCTGCTCTTCGCCTAACCTGATTTCCGCATCATCCAAAGCCTCAATCCCCAAGGCTCGTCTGACATTATATGCAAGCCACCCCAGCATGCCCAGGCAGCCTCCGGCAAATACCGCATCCCAGCTTACCTGCGCCAGACTCATATGCTTTTCATATGCCTTCCGTATTGCATCAAACCTGCTTTGGCTCAAACCGCCTTTTCCATCGTCCGCCCAATAATTAATTACTTCCAAAAACTCTTGATAAGGATTACTATACCCTGCTGCTTCCCAATCAATTATATAAGGCTTTCCGTCTTTCCACATCACATTTTTAGGGTCTAAATCCCTATGACTGATCACCATATTTTTTGCAAGAGTCTCCTGCGCTTTACATGCTGCTTGATTCCACATAATAAGATCTTTGATTGCTTTCTCATATTGAGTCAGCCACCCGCCGGTCTGCGCTTCCTTCTCTTTGGCTGCATGCAGATATTCCTCCCAATCATAGAGACATCCGGTATCCTGCTCCGGCTCTACCTCTTCCAGCCTGATATTCCTATGATGCATCTTTCCCAGAATATCCCCTATAAGCGCACATTCTTTTTCACTGATATCAGGCAGAAAAACAGATTGTCCCTCCAGCCAATGAAAAACCATATAATAGCATCCGTTTAATTCGTGAATTTGTCTTCCCCGGATTTCCAATGAAGCGGCCACAGGAATACTGTCACTGAAAGCAGAGGCTATTTTTTCGGAATTTATGGTGTTCCTAAGTGCATCAGGCCTTTTCATAATTTCCCTATTCAGCACCTTAACCGCAAAAAGGCCCTTCGATGTGGCCACACGGTACATTTTATGCAGCAAACCACCTGTGACTTCATCGGGTCCTTCCGCTATTTCACCTAAATCAAGAAATTTCATCAATTCAAATATCTGTTTATTCCCCATGTCAGTCTTCCTCTTTTGTCTCAATCTCTACCCATGCAGGATAAAATCCGCAGTTTAATGCAATATTCCAAGAATGCAGATTGGACAAGCTTGTTCCATAGAAGGGAATTGCTCCCCTGCGAAATGTCTCATTCTTCAAGAGCTGTACCAGCCCGGTTCCAACTCCGGTACTTCTATATTCCGGCAACACGTCAATTCCTATCTGCCAAAACAGCTTTGTATCTGCCGAACATCCTGCCAGTCCTATTATTCGATCTCCCTGCATCGCACCAACTGCCAGCATATCCGGTCTCTCCGGCAGGTATTTTTCACATAAAGCGTTGGAAAACTCTTTGCATCCATATAAATCCTTGATTTCCTCCTGCTCAAACCATTTTACGTCAAAGCAAGTTTCCACGTTATGGATTTCCGGCCTTGGCAGAAACATGTGATGGCTTTGCCAAAGCTGCTTTCCATATTTGTGCAGTTCTGCTTCCAGCTCCATAAGATGACTATGCTCAAACAGCCAGAACCCTTCTTTTTCGGCACTCCACTGTGCAATCCAGCTATGCATACTTTCATCGGCAGAGATAACCACATTCCTTCCAAGCGTAACCATTGAAAAGAATTCCTTCTGTTTCGTATAAATTCTTCTCCCCGGGTTTGCTTTTGCAACGGTAATCACATTTTCCTTATGATCAAAATCCTCTTCCCTACAATTAAATTCTATCGCCAACTGTTTCCTCAATTCCGATACGATTTGTTCTTTATGATACATTGCAAATTATGCTCCTTTGCTTACTTAAGCTTTAACCGGCATTCGACAAAATCATCTTGAGAAAAATAGTTCAAATCCTTTTCCGTGCTCTCTGATGCCTTGGAAAGCTTGTAAATCACCTTTCCATAGGGAATATCCTTAGGCAGGAAAACACTGTTGCTGATAAAGTAATTTCGCAGCAAAAGTTCTCCATCCACATACTCATAGACTCTCACATATGACATATACACCTCATTAAAACCATATTCCCTATAAACTGACAAAAACATAACTTTCTTCTTATACTGCAGTCTCTTAAGTCCTCTTGTCACGCCGGTCAAAATTCTCTTGGCCATAACAACAGTAAATATCCCCCACGCCAACAAAAATACAGCACCTGCCAAAGCACCTGCGAAAGGCTTCGTAATCACATCCTTTACTATAAGAGCAAATAAAAGCAATCCCAGTAAAAATAGCACCAGCAGACTCAGTATAATAATCCCAACCCAATTTTTCACCCGGATATCAGTTAGGCTGGTACATGCCTTAGCAAAATCCTCCACTTCCTTTTCATGCATCAGATAACTTTCTTTATCCAAATTCATGGCAGCCGGATGGGGAAGCCTTGTGGCTTTTTCCCAGTCCACTGTATGAAAATAAGCAGGGGGCTCTGACGGTATCATATTATCGGTTTGTGCTGTAAGGCGCAGCGGTATGTAAGCGCCGTTGTCACTGTATGCAAGGAGAATCCTCTGCCCTGCCGTAACAGAAAGGTTTCTTGGCGCAGGGTACTCAATACAGACCGGATTGCCTTCTGCATCCCGCAAGTCGTCCTCTGCAATAATAAGGTGCGCATCGCCCTCCGTGCGAATAACATAGTCTAAAATCACACCGCCATTTACACGAAATTTCTTCCCCGGCAATGGAGCTTTTCTGCTTTTTCTAACGGCAATCCATTCCCCGATGAGGTCAAATAAGCTTATTGTGCCCGCAATACAGATGGCAAATATGAAGTACTTCCACGAGGAATAAGTATCCGGCAACACGTATGCAATCAACGCTCCCAGTCCCAGACCTGCTCCACATCCCAGCAGATACGGAAGAATATTATGCTTATCTACAAAAGCATACAATTCCGGATATGTGAGGATATCTGCTTTGCTTTCCTTCAAGATACAGTTTTCATAATCAGTACACTCTCTTATCATTTATCGTTCCTTTGCCCCTCCTTTGTTTTGCGGAATCTATTAAAATGCGGTTGCAACTACGCAATTTAAGGTTGCAACCGCTGAAAGGTCTTTTATATGAAACTATTAACCCAAAATCTATTGAGCTATAAAACCAAAATATGGCTTATAAATGCGCATCAACTTTCTCATAAGTCTTAAAGAAAATATCTCTTTCTACCACATAAATGTCATGCTTGTCATCACACCGCACTGCCAGATAATCTCCGGCCTTGCCTAACATGTATCTCTCCTCATCCCATGCGGTAAATACCTTAACCCTTCCTGTTAATTCTCTCGCATGAATATGTGTACCGCCGGTAGCAATACATATTTTCGCATAATTTGTGAGTTTCAAAACTTCGCCTGTAGCTCTATTGTGAATAGTAGGCTCATATAACGTATTACCATGTGCGTGATCTTCACACTCACAGTAAGGCTTTTGAGTCGCTTCATAGGTTCTCTCAAATTTCTCCCTGATATTGGGATATACCTCCCCCTTAACACCAATCATAATCATCAGGTCTTCATCTACCACCATATCCACATCGCCTTCCAAAGTTCTGATGGTAATAGGCGTGCCAACAGGCAGAACATCGGTTGCATCCACATAACCAAGAGGTACTTTTTTCTTCACATAGGACTGCATTCCAGTGATATCAATATCATAATCTTTGGCATAGATAATCTGGCAATGATCAAAATAGTCATTCATTCGCTCACTGAAAAATGCCTCCGAGTGCAGCGTGGGATATACCTCTTCATAAAGTGTCTTATTGATAAAGCCGCCCGCCTTCTCCCTGTGTCCGCCGCCGGAGCCTACTCCCTCTGCCAAAAAAGCCGCCAATTCATTGGCCTGTACCTCTTTTATGCAGCTTCGAACGGAGAATTTGTATCCATCCTTTTGTTCATTATAAACAACACAGCAATTAACCGCCTCCACCTGATTAAAGAAGTCACTGATCAGTCCTAAAATATTCGGATCACACGGCTGGGATTTGATGATTCCGTACTTGTAGTCATCATTATAAATGTTTCGTATCATTGCCACTCCTGCAATTTCCATCTCCTTTAAAGAGAGATTCGAATTGCGGAACAGGGTAATTAACGACTTTTCACAAGGAAGCGCTTCACGCATATCCATGTCCAACGGATTATATATCTCCGAAAATTGATTGGTATCCGTGTAAAGGCCGTAATATAATGCTGTTCCCAGCTTTGCATCGCTTATCTTGTACCCGGCTTCCTGAAGCATGCTCCAGACCAAGGTAGAGCAGCTTCCCAGATTGGGATTGATCTCACTCTTCTCCACATCCCGGATTTCCACCTGATGATGGTCGATAATTGCCACCTCCCGCGCCGGAATTTTCGTCACATTGCCTGCTCCATATTGGCAGTCTACGGTAATCAATAACCCCGGCAGCTTCCTGTCCGGTTCCTTTTCACAAAAGGCAGAAATATTTTCTATATATGAAATCGGTATATTCAGATTCTCAATCATCAGAAGCAGATTAGACTTTTGTATCTTGTTTCTGCCGCAATAAATGATGCGCACTTCTTTTCCCATGCTCTGAAAATAGGCATATAACGCATAGCCGGAAGCGATAGCATCTGCGTCAGGATTGTCATGACACTGTATTGTAATGGGATTATATACTGAAAGCTCTGATAATTTCATGATTTTCTCCGTTTCAAAATGTTTTCGTATAGAAAAACAAACAGAACATCCTATTCTATGCATATGTTCTGCGAATTGCTATATCACAATTATATCGTCCGTTTACATTACCGTCAATTATTTAAACTGTCGGAGAAATATCCTTTAAAGCTTGTTTTTACTTGCGCAGCTTTCCATACGAGTTTCGAATTACGCCGCCCGACATGATATGCTTTTTCATATTTCTTTGCAGAGAAGTATTTTCAGGCAAAGCTGTGTAGTCGGTTGTTTGAGTACCAAAAAGCCATTCAATAAATTCCATATCAATTTCGCCGTCGTCAAACATTTCAAATCTGTTTTGAAAGCTTAAAATATTGGAATTTTCTTTTAACATCCCCTTAAGCTGTCTGTCCAGCAGCCACGAATGACAATGATACTCACAATCCGATAATTCAGGATAATATTTCGCAAAAAATGCCTGTGCTATCTCAAGCGATTCATCCACAGCAGACGGAGAAAAATCGGCATCTGAAGGAATATGAAGTTCAATTACCATTTGATCGTCCAGCTGTGCCATCTCATATTCAAGTTCACCAATTCTAAACAGATTACAGCCTGCCTGACGAACCGTCCACCAAAATCTGTCAAAATCAAATCTGCCTGTCCTTTTATATGTCTCATCAATGAACCGTGTATAACACTTCATGGTGTCAAAATATATCTTATCATTTATACCCTTCGCCCGATAAATATCATAAACATTCGCAGATGCCTGCAACATACAGGCAAGTATCTTAATATGATTTTCATCATCACCGAGAATGTTTTGCAGCTCAATACGGGCATCATCCATTTTCTCATAAATCCGGAAAGCTTTTAATTGCTTATCCACCATATCAAAATCAAAGCCGTCGGCAAAAGCCGCCACCTGCTTTTTCATTTCAGGTTGTAAATTGATTCCTTCACAAAGTTCTAAAATATTCATATGACTCCTTATTTTTTAAGTTTGCTTTAAGTAAATTCCTTATCTCTCTTACAAACCAGAATGTGATACAATATTGTAAATCATATCCACTGTATCTGATATACTTATATTGGAGGTTATCACTTGTTCAGGTATTACATTGATATAATCTTTCTCTTTCCACCATCTTTTCATATCCGCTTCGCCAAATTCTGCCTTATTAGGTTTTGTGCTATGTCTTAGCAGTGTTTCTTCAAAAGGCAAATCATAATAAAAAGCAAAAATATTTATACCATATTCTTTAATAGCCGCCTCAAACAAAGGCATATAAACCTCTGAATCCAATATACCTTCCAAAATTGTAATATTTGAATTTTGTCTGCCATATTGTAACAGGCTTATTATCAATGGCAGAGCCTCTACATCTTTAGCATTCAGCATTTGCAGCCGTATCATATCCTGTGATATTAACATTGTATTGCGTCCAAAGCGTTTTTGCAATTCTCTTGATACAGTTGTCTTGCCGCTCCCCGAATTTCCTCTTATCATTATAAGTTTAGACATTATCCCAATACCCCAAAATTTTTCGCTCTTTTCCTTGATTGTTACTTAACACTTTTTCTTGGAAACCATTTCTGTTACATTTTAAATACAAATCCGGCTACGCCGGCAATCACAATCAACAGAATAGGATGACTCTTTTTGCTGATCTTCATCACTGCTATGATGACAACTGCCAAAAGCACATTTTTCCATAAAATATCCTGAACAAAAGCAAGACTCTCTGCTTTTTGCGAGCCGAGAAACGCCACCTGCATAACTCCGACACCTGCTACGCTGATTAATGCAACTGATGCAGCCTTTAACGCTTTCATTGCATCCTTTACGGTTTTGCTTTCCTGAAATTTCTTTAAAAAGAATGAAATAATTGTGATAACAATAATGGATGGAAAAATCAACCCCAGTGTAGCTATCAATCCTCCAAACGGCTTTGCTATGACATAACCTACATAGGTTGCCATATTGACCCCCAAAGGCCCCGGTGTGGATTCGGATACTGCTACCATATTGGATATATCACCTAACGTAAACCAACCTGTTTTCTCCTGCATTTCATATAGGAAGGGCAAGGTAGCCAATCCTCCGCCGATGGCAAACAGGCCTACTTTCATAAATTCATAAAATAATTGCAATAGTATCATTTCTTCTCACCCTTCACTTTCCCAACCGCAATTCCCAGCATGCCGGCTGCAATCACCAACAGAACATTTGATATATTTGTAAATAACGAGATTAAAAATACTACGATAAAGAGCGCCCATGTCATCCAGTCCTTCAATGCTTTTTTCCCCAGCTTGATTACAGAACTGAAAATCAACACACACACTGCCACACGAACGCCGGACAGAATATTCTGTACCCATGAAATATCTGCAAAGTTTTGAATAAATGCAGCGATAATCGTAATAATCACAATGGAGGGAAATACACATCCCAGAGTTGCAACTATTCCGCCCACAATTCCTTTTTTGCGATTACCTATAAAGGTGGCTGTATTAACAGCAATAATTCCGGGTGTGCACTGTCCAATCGCATAATAATCCATCAACTCTTCTTCCGTCGCCCACTTTTTCTTTTCTACCACCTCCGCCTGAAGAATCGGAAGCATTGCATATCCGCCGCCGAAGGTAAATCCACCGATTTTGGCAAATACAAGAAATAAATCAATTAAGTCCCTCATAACTCCTCCTTATCCTACCATCTATCAATCCGGCCTGTATCTGTATCCAGCTCTTCAAATTCTTCGGGAAAATATCCGGAACCTTCCATTTCGCCATATATTTTCCTGCTCATCTCCACCACGGTATTCTCGTCATAATTTTCAAATTCCCGGGAATTTGTAATAAGTGCCCCCATTCTGCCCATGTCTGCTATATTTACCCGTTGGATTTCCTCCGTCATGGAGGAACAACAATCCTCCAACACAACTACATTGTATTCCAATGAATTGGCATCATAGCATGTGGTTCGCACGCAGTTCGGTGTGGTGGTTCCCATTAAAATAACCGTTCTGATCTGCAGCCTTCTCAAAATCAAATCCAACTCGGTATGAAAAAAGGCGCTCCACCTGGGTTTTATGATTGTATAATCTCCGGGCTGGGGCTTTAATCCCTTTGGAGCCTGTGCACTGTTTAAGCCTGTGCTGGCAGGCCCCATACTGCGTCCGCCATTTTTCCAGCTCTCATATCTTGTCATCTCGACATCACTACCGTCATAGCGGTAAATGCGTTTTACAAAAAATACCGGTATTCCTTTTTCTCTGGCTGTCTCTATCGCCTTTATACAAGCAGGTATCGTCCTTCTGGCTCCGGCAATGCAATGGGGTGATTCTTCATTGATAAACCCGTTTTCCATATCAATTACGATCAGTGCCGATCTTGTCTTATTTTCCTTCATATCGCTGCCTCTCATTTCCATAATAATTTGCATAATTACAAATTCATCACATACAGCATCATATTTCTAATTTTAGCAATCAATGCTCTCTCTGACACATTCCATTCTTTTCCTTTGACTTTATCCATAAACGGAACCTGAATACAATATGGAAACTGCATGAGATATTCATCTTTTTATTTATCTTCAAAATCTCGGTATACTTGCCCATTAAATCGTATCATAGATAGAAGTTTTTCTCAAATTATAACTTCATAATTTCAAATATTTAACTTGTATGCTATAGCATAAGCAAACAGGAAAAGAACAAAGGAGTTATACTAAACCAAGCTAATTACGTAAGCGCTTATGTCTAAACAGCCAATTCCTATTGGCTTCTCACCATTCTTGAGCACTTTCCTTTCACATGAAAAAACCCCGGAAACCTGCGTTTTCCGGGGTATAAATTCATTTAGTTATGGTAAGCAATCAAAGATTACTCAATGATTGTAGCAACCCTACCAGAACCAACAGTACGTCCACCTTCACGCTATATGAATAGCATTTTTGGATGTATTTTCTATATTTTTTATGGCTGAAATCTGCATATTTTCGTTGGTTTTTTATGTGATATTTTTATTTGCATGATTTCTTGGCACCGTTTTGGCACCAGAGGTATTCTTTTAGTAGTTTCCTATTAATCGCCAAAATTCAGACGCTCACCTGCATCCGAACTAAGTCCAAACATTTCCCAGAATTCATCATCTGCCTCATCGCTGATTGAATACCCTCCATAGGAACCAAACACCAAGGAACCACAATCATCCGTACCCTTAAACACTGTCAAGGTCTCTCCATTTTCCAATGTCAGTGTCAGCTTGGCTCCGTATCCGCAGTTACCCACACCGATGCATTTTGCACTCTTTAATATTTCTTCTAATCTAGGCAAATAAGCTTCATCAAGATGAAGTGGTTCCTCTATCCAGTTGCAATCCAAACAAGCGTCTTTTATGGAAGCGGTAATACTGTCAGGATTTGCAAATTGATATCCGCATTTCTCTACTGCCAAATCCAAAACAGATTGGGGGACACCATTCGACTCCATAAAGGTTATCATTTCCCCATTTACATTCAAGGATGCACAAAAACCATATCTTTCTGTCGGCATCATCCTGCTTTCTGATAATATGCTATTCGCCTCTTCTTCGGTTAAGGGAATATTTTCTGTAATCTCACCATATTTTTCAGAAATCATAGAAATACTAAGGTAAGGCTCCGCAACCGTACTCAATGCAATGCCGCGGGATAGTGCATCTTCAATATAAGCACGCCCCTTAGCCGGAGTATGATACAAACCAAATGTGTTGGCAATATCCAATACCGAATCCACCGGCTGAATCAAAATATAATCTCTGCTACCGGACCAGTATAGATTGCTGTCCTGAATGACATACCCTTCTTCGGAAATTGCCAAAACACCTTCCTCATCCAAAACCCTGTTCAATGCCTCGTCATTTTCCTCAAGATACAAAATCTGAAAACTCTTCTGCAAGGTTCCACTGCTATAGTCCATGGTCTGCATTTTATAAAGAGAACTCTGCGTAGTATCACCATTATAATGACCAACAATATATGCCGTCTTTCCGTCAACACTTTCTCTTGCCATAAGAGTATACCCGTCTATAAGATTGCCGTACTCGGCAAGAATTTCTGCCTTTCGTTCCTCAGACATGTTCTGAAACTGTATGTCGGGAGCTGATAACTCCAAATAATATGCCAAATCCTGAATGGCAGCATCTTCTCCCAGTTGGTCGTGAACAACCAATTCCGTTTCCTGATTGGTATCTGTTCCATCAAATTCAGGCACTTCTTCGCCTTCTGCAGATGCTATCCTTACTTCCACATTACTAACACTTATATAAACATCTATATCTTCTGAAGTAGGATTCTGCATATTTACACCAATTTTAAACCATGCCCCCTTCTCAACATCCATTTTTATGGGCATACCAGGTGTCATATAAGCGGGTTCATCATAAACATTTTCTTCCCTTACTTCTACAGGCACCAAAACAACCTCTGTATCCCCTAAACCATCGCCATTTGCAAGTGTAAGTGTATTAGCTTTCGGACTAATTTCTTCATCCGAATAGCAAAAGACCGCAGTACTTCCTGCCGGAATGGTTATCCTTATCTGATACTCCCCTGAAGGATTTGTCAAAAAACAAACTGCAACGATAACGCATACCACGATTGCTGCAATAGTAATCCAAAGCGCAGGTTTTTTATAATCCAATATTGATTTCACTCTCTCCTTCACCCCCACTTCTCCAAACGCCAAAGGACATACAAACACCAAACGTCTCTGTGTTGCACATGACAACAATACCCTTGAATATTCTTTCTTATCATCAAAACCCATATTTCTAATTACTTTTTCATCACAGGCAAGTTCAATGTCTTTACACAGCATAATATAGGCAATTAGGCAGAGCGGATTGAACCAGTAAACACACAAAAGCAAGTACCCGAAAGGCTTCCATAAGTAATCCCTTCTTCTAAGATGTGCCTTTTCATGCGCAATAATATAGTCCATCTCATCCTCGCTTAAAGAAGAAGAAAGATAAATTCTCGGTTTGATGATACCCAAAATAAATGGGGACTTTACTGCATCACAAATATACACATTGTCTCTGTAATGCACAGACTCTCTTACTAAAAGATACAACCTAACCATACTCCCTATGGCAAAGACAAGAAGTACAATCATTCCACAAAGCCATACACTTCCTGCAATCCCTGTAATTAACTGTAACGGTGCCACACTTTCTGCTTCCTGATATGCAAAGGTTTCCGTCAATATGGGATTCACCGTATTCTCCACAATGGCTAAATTGCTATCTACGGATGGCACATACGGCAATATTTCTCCCTCTACCATGGTACTGGATTGAATCGGCTCGGCACTTGGCTGCAAACTAAACTCACTTTCAATGGAAAAAGGGAAAATCAGCCTAATTGCCACCACTCCCCATAATAAACACTTAACCCATTTGGGTATTTTCCTGAATAAGAAACGAACACATAACACCGCTATTATCAGCCAACCGGCTGTAATGCTCATATTCAAAAGCTTTAAGAAAACATCTCCCATACTCACTTTTCCTCCGCCCGATCAATCATCTTACGAATTGCTTTGGCTTCCTCCGGTGTCAGCTTAGAATCCTGTGTAAAAGCTGCAATAAATGCAGGCAGTGAACCTGCAAAGGCAGCCTCCACATACTGCTTGCTCTGCCGGGAATAAAATTCCTCCCTGGATATGACAGCTGTCACAAGTCCGTTTTCATTCTGAAACAGTCCCTTATCAATCAGTCTTCGCAAAACATTATGTGCTGTGGTGCGCTTCCAATTAAACTCTACCGCAGTCATTTTTACCAATTCTGACGAAGTAACCGGTTCATGTTCCCAAATCATATCTGCATAACGTGCTTCTATAACTCCTAACTGAATTTCCATTAATACTTCCTCCTTATATATAACGGACCACAAACAGTAGTCTTATTTACAGACTACTACTTGTGGTCTTATTTGTCAATACTTTAAATTCCTTAATGCAATTGTAAAAGCAAACCTATTCCCGGCTTTTGGCACCATTCATCCTAATGATTGACATAGTGCGTTCTTTCAGCTCGTTCTGCTTATCCTCAAAATAAACTTCCATGAATTCACTTAACTTCATATCCATGCTTCTGCTGTTATTCAGCTTCTTCTGGCGCTCATACTCAAGAGATTCTCTCTTTGTCTCAAAACCTCTTTTTCTTCGCTTTTTCTTTTCGCCCTTGGCATTTGTCTCAAACCATTAGGCAGTCCACTTCTTAGTGTCTTTTTCTTTGTAAGCCATACTGTTCTCCCTTCCTGTCCTACTGATAATTCGTAACCATACATCTTTTTCTCCCAATACGCTCCTGGGATTCTTCCAACCATTTCAATATATCCTTGCGATACCAACTCTTCATTCATGCTTTTTACCAGTTTGTATGCATGAGATTTGGAACAATTCAATTCCTAGGCTACATCATCGGCACTCATCATATATTGATAATTCGCCATACATTCGTCCTCTCTTCTCTATTTAAAATTTTGTTACATCTTTTATATTTATTTCATGTATGGATTTCGTATGCTCATATTATCACTACATATCTTATTTATGAACACTTCGTAATTACATTTTTACGATATTCTTATATACTATTTTTGAAAATTAATCTTTTATGTCTTTTGTATTTGTGCTATGACAATAATTAAGTTTATGCAATTCGTAAATTTCTAATTTACGAAAACGTGAGATTTCAATGGGAGACGGTAAAAAACTAAAAGAAATACTTGATAGTAAAGGCACGAATGTCCGCCAGATTGCAAAAGCAACTGGTATCAGTGCTACAACACTTTATTCTATTATTCAAAAGAATTCTAATATCCGATTTGACTTTGCACTTAGACTGGCAAATGAATTAGAAATTGACGTGAATGAGATATGCTCTGCCAGCCCCTTTTCCGGTGCGATCACAGAAGAAGAAATATATCCTACATTACCGAATGGATTGAATGGTGCTCTTGACGGAAATCGGGTAAAAAGATATTTAAAAAATTCCATGTACCCACTTATATATCTTTTCGGGAAAAACAGTATACCGGATGTGGATAATCTTCTGACTTCCTTTTACCAGTTAGATGATGAAGCACGAAAAGAAGTAGTGGAGATGATACAATTCAAGTTGCAGTATCACAGAAATCCCGAACGGACAGAACAGATAAAACAGATTAAGGGATGGTAAAAAGCAACTCCAGTGAATTCGCAATTCACTAGAGTTGTTGGATTAACATTATGTCTTTTCTATTTATATCTTTCTTAACACAAAAAAACTACCTAACACGGTAGCTTTTTTGATATAGGGTTCGTTGCCGATTGTATTTTTCTCCATACTTAGCTTTTGGCTAATCCAACGATTGTCTCTTGTGCGAACACAAAACGTAGTTGGCATCTCCCAATCCCTATATGTATATTATTATATGTAACTCTTCTTGTCAATATACTATTTTTCTTTTTATGGCATATATTTTATTCCGAAACGATCTCTATTTCCCATATTTCCATCATATAAATTATAACGAAGTGTTCCGAAAATATTGGGATTAGATTGACTAATCCCTGCATGGTCTCTAGCAAATGAGTTTGGAATAAAATCAGCTATTTGAAGTCCTGCTTCATTATTCGACTTATCAATGAAATCAATTCCTAAAAGCCGTTTCTCCGACGCCTCCTTAGTCATATACATCGACCCCATAAGTTTCATATGATAATATTTATCTCTAAGTTTCTCATTTCCTATTAATTCTCTATGCTCATATACGATATTTCCCATTGCATTGTTTGTGCACAAAAAGTGGCAATAGTTTTCTAACAATAGTTGCATTGCCACTAAATATTGGTCTTGTTTATTTCTCCCTGCAACCCAATAATACTGTTTTAAATTATCTTCGTTAATACTACTTCCAACAATTGTTAACTTATTATCAACAAAAACTTTTTTAAGTTCATTATAAAATTTTTTCCGCTCTGATCGGCGATTAAATTTAGCATACTCTGGATATCTACTTGTATCCAAACGCCCCTTCTCTGCTTCTATCAATCGCATTTGATGTAAAATCACGCTCTCAGGATTACCTAATTCTGGCCACACATTACGTTTTAATTGATTCACGCTATTTTGCAAATCTGGATAATCATCTTCTGCGACAATAACTCCTGCCATGCAAAAATGATAGTCACTATCACTATGTGTCATCTTATTATGCTTATGTGTTTCACTTTCATCCAAAAACAGTGTATATTTCTTTATCACTTATGTTCTCCTTATTTAAATTTCTCACTTAACTTTAACAAGGCATCTGCAGCATTCGGATTTCTTATTAACTCTGGCATTAATATCTTCATCATCTCTGTTTCAAGAGATTCCGGTTCCGGCTTCTGTGCATTAAAAGTTTCAATAACCGTCTTGATCGTTTCATTTTCCTTCTTTTTAATTTCCTCAGTTAAAACATCTATTTTGTATTGTATATCATTTAAAGATGCAACAATCATATTATTTTCAAAGCTATTGCTACCCTTTTTAGATTCTTTAACTTCATCATACTTAAAGTTCTTTATTACTTGTTCTAATCTATCTTTCGTTGCAGTTACCATATCCAAATCGGTCAAGTCATATTCAAACGTACGAATTGCCGAGACATCAAATGGTATTATCTCATCTTTGCGTTTTAAATGAATTATAGGTTTTTGACTTTTAGTTCTGTAACCAATTTCAAAAAAAACATTCGGATTATGCCCCGTTAAATCTGCAATGACTAATTCATAATCATTTAACGCATCTAAAATCTCCTGTGTAATTGAACCTGATGTATTAAATTCATCAACCCTCTGTGCAGCAAAACCACACTTTTCACATACCGGTTTAATTATATGTTGATACAACTGATCAGCATTTTTCCGAATATCTGTACCTGCATCACCTATAGGTGAAACCACAAAACATCTTTTCATAAATACCCCATTCCTTTCTTTGGTCAAAACCATCTCTGCTCCCGCTATCCTATATGTACCTCTATCTATCTTTTCTATTCTTTTGTTCTTTAACAAATTATCTACAGACCCCGCAAACTGCCCTTCAGAATAGTCTTCCATATTCTTTTCAACTAAATAATCTTTCATTTCAGAAACAGTATGAGGGCTCCCATCTGATAATAATTGTATTATCATTTCTTTTATCATTGCACTTTTGGTCATAATTATCATCTCCTTTCCATATAGACTATACTATACGTATATAATTGTCAAGAACTTTTCTTATATTTCTATTTTCTTGTTATTATTTTAATTCTTCTTGTGATTTTTACTTCTATTTTTGTTATTTCTTGTCTTTCCACTCGTTTTCTTATTTCTAAAATTGCTCCACTTACAAATGAGTTTTAATAATGTAATATAATCTCCTGGCACCGTTTTGGCGCCACTGATCACACTTTCACTGTTACACAGACGTAAAAAGGCTCCCAAGGAAAACCTTGGAAGCCTTGAATTTACTGAATAATTTTAAATTACTCGATGATTGTAGCCACACGGCCTGAACCTACAGTACGTCCACCTTCACGAGCTCTCGGAAGTTAATTCTAAATGTTTTTCCTTAATTTTGCTGCTTTTTTTTCATCATATTATCTGATTTATCACTATATTTTAGTTGTTCTGAAAATTTTTAGAGCCAAAATAGAGCCAGTGACAAAATACCTATTTTCTCCTTAACCACTTTATTTACATGGTGCTAGCACCATGTATTTCATATCATTAAAGGAAAATACAATAAATATTTCATTCCCCAACATACCAAAATGTGGCACTATATATATTTTTGCATAAATTTAATATTTTCTTCTAAAATTTGTTTTGTTTCCGGACTGCCTGTACCAATCGGAGCAAAAGCATGAAAAGTTCCTTTCATTTCAACCAACTCGACATCAACGCCCGCTTGTTCGCATTTTTTGTATAACGCCTTTGCGTCAGCATATAATGTTTCATTATAGTCACAAGTAATAAAAGTTGGTGGAAAATTTTCATAATCTCCAAAAATGGGTGAAACAAATGGATTATCAGCTTCATTCTCCCCAACATAAATCTGCCTTAACGGTTTCAAACAGCCCTGTTTTACAGTAAAGTCATCTATTTCATGCTCGGTTCTATCTAAGCTGTCTGTAAAATCTACAAATGGACTATGTACTAATATACAGGACACTTTATTCATGCTTTTGACCTTTAATCCAAGCGCAAGGCATAGATTTGCACCTGCACTCTCTCCAACCAAAGTTATCTTCGCTTCCGGGTATAACTTTATAATTTGACAAAAAGCATTGAAACAATCATTAAAACCATGAGGAAACGAATATTTGGGTGCTAAAGCATAATCAACTGCAATTACTTTACAACCGGAATACTTCGCCAACATTGAACTATATCCTTTAGACGCAGCAGCACTACCAGAAACAAATCCTCCACCATGTATATACATAATTATATTCTTATTTTGACTAAACTTATATTCTGAAAGAATGGCTTTCACATTACCTAATCTAACTTTTTTAAATTTTACTTCCTTTTCTTTTGGCATAAACTGATAGCCAAAATTTGAAATTGTCCTTACAAATGACCAATTGACTTTACCCATGTTTTCATCGAATCCCATACCTTTTGTCATTTGCTTAACAGTATGAACATTCTTTCTCATCTCTTCGCTTTTGGCTTCTCTAATTTGTATTCCCATAATAAACTCCTCTATTTCAATTTTACTAATCCGATTGTACCATTTCCATTCCCAATTATCTACCTCATTTTAAAGGGCATAGTAAATACCATGCCCCTACTTCCTACCGTTCTAACAATTTCTCAATCTTCCATTTCTGCCCTTTAAGATCGTTCTGCTTCTCATACAGATTATTACGTTCTTTACAAAGTTCTTTCATGCGCTCCAACTGTGCCCTCACTCCCTCCCGGCAATCCGGCTCTATCTTTTTATATTCCCCGGTCAGATTACGGATTGTATTGTTATTTTCTTTTATCTGTTCCGACAAACACACCCAGTCTATCAGGTTTTGTACTTCCTTTTCTGTTTCGTAAAGGTCTGTTTCTGCCACGATTTTAGAACACAGCCGCACCATGATTTTCTTCTCCATATCCGTCATATCCTATCAATCCCCTTTCCTATCGGCTCATTTCAAAGGCACGTTTCAGGCGTTTACTTGCCTTTTCTGCCTGTTCCAATGCCTTTGACCGTTCTACTATTGACTGTATCTGTTCCCTGCCTAAATGACGCTCCAAATGCCCCAAATCAGATACTCTTTCCTGCAACCTTTGTATAGTGTCGCTTTGTTCCATGACCTTATCTGTCAACCGGCTAATCTGCTTCTGCTGTCCGTCCACTTTGGCTGTCAGCTTCTTTCCCTGCTCCGCAAGCTGTACACATTTGATAGTCAGATTTTTTACTACCTCTTTCAATTTTTCCACAAGCGGCATAGCCTTTTTATCCCGGTAAGCCTTTGCACTCATTAACGCTCCCGGCTCTGGCAACTGCCATTTCACATCTTCGTCATAGGCGTGTATGTTACGCTCCATGACTTCCTTAGACTGCACCATTTTATTGACTTCCTGCTGTAACTTTTTCTGCTGTTTCTCCAATTTTTCATTTTCAGACAGCAGCTTTTCTTTATCCCCTGCCAACATTTCCGTCTGCTCTTTCAACAGATAATTTGTTGCGAAAAGTTCTGATACTTCCTGCCGGATTGCTTCGCCCTCTTTCCGTATCTGCTCCGTTTCCTGCCCTGCAACAACCTGCTGATGAAGAATAGAAGATAATTCTTCCTTACTGCCGGAAATTGTTTGTTCCAGTTCTATAACCTCTTTCTGCCGCTCCTGCTTTTCAAAATCAAGTACGGACAGATGTTTGTTATGTGTGCCTAGCTGTTTCCACTGTACGCCATACCGCTCCATGACTTTTGAAAGTTCCTGCTTTTCCGCTTCTATCCACTGGTTCCATTCTGTCATTCCTCTTGTGCCGCCTTTGAAGCCCTGCTCTGCCAATGCACCTTTAAGGGAAACTCTCGTATCAAGTCCACGCTTACTGTTACGAATAAAGGGAACAAAATCAATGTGAATGTGCGGCGTCTGCTCGTCCATGTGCAAATGACTTGAAAAAACATATAAGTTCGGATTTCTTTTCTGAAACTGTTCCATAAACTCACATAAAATATCTTTCGCCAACTGCCCCTCATTGCTCTGCACGTTCATATCATCTTTATTGCCGATTTGGAAGATAACCTCATAAAATAATTTTTCCTGCTTTCCCCGGCGTATCTTCTCATAATAGTCATCAATCTTTCGGTCACTTCGTTTCTGCTTTGCGTTGTAACGTTCCAGTGCGTCATCAAAAAGAGTGTGATAGACTTCCTTTATATCCGAATGGCAAAATTCCACGTTATCCCTGCTGCGTTCCTTATCTACATTTTTAGCTGTAAAGGCTCTTGTATTGTGATTGACAGAACCTTTCCCCATCATGCCGCTGATTGTCCTTTCCAATAGGCATATCCTCCACATTCTCTATTTTTACTGCGCCGAATGGCGCAAGGCTTTGTTACTTTCCCGAAAGTAACGCAAAAGCACTTTCGACACGCTACGCTTTATCAAAAGTGCCTTTGCGCCCTGCCGGGAGCTTTCCGTCCTTACGGACGGGGCGGCTTTACGCCGCCTTGTTACCTCTACGTTTCTAATCAAGGTGGCAAGATTACCCTATCTTTAGAAAAGGTAATCTTGCTATCTTCCTTTGTTACAAAGTCCAGTACCATTGATTTCCTACTTTCACGCTGTCAATATTCATTTCCTTTTTGGCGTTCCACAGCGTTTTCTTCTTAATACCTCTCTCCTTTGCCGCTTCTGTAATTTCGTTGCATGACAACTGCCCCTCTGCTAAAATTTCTGCAAGAAATGATTTAGCGTCCTTTGTTTTCTGCCCTCTGCTTTCGCCGGAAAGTAATTCCTCAACCGTAATGTCACAAATGCCCTCCCAAGTAAAACCGTTGTCCTTATCCATACGAAAAGCGATTGAACTTCCCTCCGGCGCAAGACTGCTCTTATCATGCGCTATCACACGCAAAGTCTTATCGTCTTTTATTCTGCCAACCACCAACACACTCCGGGCGGTAGCTTGAAAATCTATTGAACCCAATCCCCGGTAAGTAGATTTACTTCCGCTTGCCTTATTCATGTGACCGATAAGAACAATCGCACAACCGTATTCTTCCGCAATATTTCCCAACTGCTTCAGCACTGGTCTGATTTCATTTGCCCGGTGCATATCTACATCTGCGCCTAAGTAGGCTTGTATCGGGTCTAACACAACCATTTTTGCCCCAGTTTCCTTAATTGCCCGGACAAGCCTTTCATCTGTCATACTCAAACAATCAATGCTTTCATCAATTACCAATACCCGGTTACAGTCTGCTCCGGCTTCTAATAATCGGGGCTTTATAGTATCTTCCAAACTGTCCTCTGCGTTCTGATAAATTACATTGACCGGCTCTCTATTCTCTGCTGTTTCATCAAAAGGAAGTGCTTCTCCCTTTGTGAGAAGTGATGCAAGGTGTAAAATAAAAGTGGTCTTTCCCTCTCCCGGATCACCCTGCACAATCGTCAGTTTTCCATAAGGAATATAGGGATACCACAACCAATTTACCTCTCTTGCTTCTACATCTTCCATGTTGATTAAACGATAATTCTTTTCTCTTTTTTCTTCCATTTAAGTCCTCCACTGAAATAATCTGATTGAGTTTCAGCAGAGCCTTTGTTATACTATATTTGCGAGATATAAATACAATAGGCTCTGCCTTTGTAGTGAAATGTCCTTGTCAGTCGGCAGGGGCATTTTCATTTCTTACGGCATTTAACATATCTGCCACTTTCTTTTGTTGATTAGGATATAAATGTCCGTAAGTGTTCAGCGTGATTTTAATATCTCTATGTCCTAACCGTTCCTTGATTATCAAAGGCTGTACGCCTTGATTGATAAGATATGCCACATGACTATGACGTAAATCATGCACTCTGATTTGCTTTACTCCCGACTTTACGCACTCACGTTTTAGCTTATGCTGTACTGCTTCTGCCACAATCGGAAACAACCTTTCATTATCCGGCAAACCATAGCAACGGTTCACATAGCTTTCAATCTCTTTCGTTAAAAATTGGGGAATGTCAATCACTCTAACCGACTGTTCCGTTTTGGGCGTTGTAATAATATCCCTACGCTCCGTTCTGTAATAAGTCTTTGAGATACTGATTTGATTGTTTTCAAAATCAACATCTTCCTTTGTCAATGCCAGCATTTCCCCCTCTCTGCAACCCGTCCAAAAAAGAATTTCAAAAATCACAAAATATTTGCTTTCCCGGTCAATACCGCTAATGAAACAATCGTACTCGTCCTTCGTCCAAAAGTTCAGCTTGTCAGCGTCCGATTTTCCCATTTTTTTAACCTTTTTACATGGGTTATTATTGAGATTGTAAATATTTGACGCATGAGTAAACAAGGCGGTAATCTGATTTTGTACCATGCGCAAATAGGTCGGCGAATATCCCTTTTCTCTGATAGCATTCTGCCACTGGATAATGTCAGAGGGGCTTATTTCGTTCATGCGCTTATTCTCAAAATATGGTAATATATGGGCTTCTATCATGTAACGCTTATTTTTTATTGTGCGTTCTTTTAGTTCCCCTGCCTTATCCCGAAAATACACATCAACAAATGCACCTAACATCATTTCCATATTTGCAGATGTACTTTTCAGAAATTCTCTTTCCCACTCCAACGCTTCTTTTTTGGTGGCAAAACCACGTTTCTTTTTGTGCTTCTTCTCCCCTTTCCAGTTTTCGTAATAACATTGTGCAGTCCATTTCCCGGTCTTTTCATCTCTTGAAGCAGACATTCCTTATCCCCCCTTCATGCGGTTTGGTTCGGCTGATTGTAACCATAAAATTTTGTTTCCCAAAATGCCTTTGGAACTTTTCCGGCAACTACAAGATAGCCTTTACTCTGTAATTCCTCATTTAATTCTCTTATCAGTTTGTAAGCGTGACCTTTGGAAACTCCTAATGTTTCCGCTACTTCTCCGGCAGTCAATAAATAGTTCTGTCCGTTCATGCAATCTCTCCTTATCATTTATTTCACTATTTATTAGTGTTAATGATATTCTAACACCGTCTATCATTTGTGTCAATAATTTTTATCTGTAATTTTCATATTTATTATTGTTGCTAATATTTATTGAGAGTGCTATACTATAAGAAAGCCAAAAGAAAAGAGGTAATAGCATGGATAATACAATTCAGATAGCAAAACGGATAAAACAACTCCGCAAAAAATTAGGGTTAAATCAAAGTGAATTTTGCCAAAAGCTAAGTATCAAACAATCCACCTTATCCAGTTATGAAAATGGAACGGTATCGCCATCTAATGAAGTACTCTATGCCATTGCAAAGCAATACCACATTTCACTGGATTGGCTGTTTGGTATTTCAGATAATGAAATTTCATTATCATCTATGGGAGATGTTGTCAATTTTCTTTTAGAATTAAACGAGTTAAAAGAATTGCGCTACGAACTGGAAATCAACGATAAATTCTTCAATGATATAGAAACCGAAGATAATCGTTGGTATGTAAATATAAAATTCTATGGAAACGAAAAAGGACACCTATATAATGCTGATATGTGTCAATTTCTTGCTTCACTGAATGAGAGCCGGGAAAGTTTTGAAGCATACTTCACGCCAAAAGATATGTTCGATATATGGAAAAAGCAGAAAATCGCTGATTACTCCACCTTGCCAGTAACAAAGAAAGTATATGAAGATATAGACAATGCTACAAGAATGAAACTACGAAATGAGCATTTGGAGCAACAATTTAAGAAAAATCAGAGTGACAGCGAATAAAAATAGAGCCATTTTAGAGCCACAAGCCATTTTCAATGAAATTCCGGCAAGTGGCTTTTCCTTTTGTTCGCAATTATTTTTAGGCATTAAGAAACCGCAACCCCTTGATTTCTCAAAGGATTGCGGTGCTTATTTTAGTTATTTGGCTCTATATCACTGATTATTCGATGATAGAAGCAACTCTTCCTGATCCAACAGTACGTCCACCTTCACGAATAGCGAATGTAAGACCCTGCTCCATAGCGATGGGATGGATCAGTTCGATAGTCATTTCTACGTTATCACCAGGCATGCACATTTCTGTACCTGCAGGAAGATTACATACACCAGTTACGTCAGTTGTTCTGAAGTAGAACTGAGGTCTGTAGTTGTTGAAGAAAGGAGTATGACGTCCACCTTCATCCTTGGTCAGAACGTAAACCTGAGCGGTGAATTTCTTGTGGCAGGTAACTGAACCGGGTTTGGAAAGAACCTGTCCTCTTTCGATTTCTGTTCTCTGAACACCACGAAGCAGAGCACCGATGTTATCACCAGCCTGAGCCTCATCAAGGAGCTTACGGAACATTTCGATACCGGTAACAACAGTCTTACGTGTTTCTTCCTTAATACCAACGATTTCAACTTCCTCGTTAAGGTGAAGAGTACCACGCTCTACTCTACCGGTAGCAACAGTACCACGACCTGTAATTGTGAATACATCCTCTACAGGCATAAGGAAAGGCTTATCTGTAGCTCTTTCAGGATCAGGAATATAGGAATCAACTGTATCCATAAGTTCCATGATCTTGTCGCCCCACTCTCCCTTAGGATCTTCAAGAGCCTTAAGAGCGGAACCCTGAATGATAGGGCATCCTTCGAAGCCGTATTCTTCAAGCTGTTCTGTGATTTCCATCTCTACTAATTCAAGCAGCTCAGGATCATCAACCATATCACACTTGTTCATGAATACTACGATATAAGGTACACCTACCTGACGAGACAGAAGGATGTGCTCCTTTGTCTGAGCCATAACACCGTCAGTAGCAGCAACAACGAGGATAGCACCATCCATCTGAGCAGCACCTGTGATCATGTTCTTAACGTAGTCAGCATGTCCCGGGCAGTCAACGTGTGCATAGTGTCTCTTCTCTGTTGAGTACTCAACGTGAGCTGTAGAAATAGTAATACCTCTTTCTCTCTCTTCGGGAGCCTTATCGATATTCTCGAAATCAGTAGCTTCATTACCAGCAACTCTCTCAGCAAGTACCTTTGTGATAGCAGCTGTTAATGTTGTTTTACCATGGTCAACGTGACCAATGGTACCAATATTACAATGGGTTTTGGATCTGTCAAATTTAGCTTTAGCCATTTCTAAAGTCCTCCTTTAAATAATAGAAAATATAATTTGTTTCGTTTCATAATCAGCTATCCTTAATTATATTAAAAAATAGCGATATTTTCAAGCATTATTTGCTTTTATTCAAGACAGCTGCCAAATGAAAAACAGCATATCCTACTGCACTTCATTATTTTGCCTTAGCTGCAAGAACTTTTTCCTGTACATTCTTAGGTACCTGCTCATATTTCTCGAAGAACATTGAGTAGTTACCACGTCCCTGTGTTCTGGAACGAAGGTCTGTTGAATAACCGAACATTTCAGAAAGAGGAACAAAAGCTCTAACCATCTTACCACCGCCGATATCATCCATACCTTCGATACGTCCACGACGGGAGTTGATATCACCGATAACATCACCCATGTACTCTTCGGGCATTGTTACCTCAACCTTCATGATGGGCTCAAGAAGCACGGGATTTGCCTTTGCCATAGCATCCTTGAACGCCATGGAACCTGCAATGTGGAATGCCATTTCTGAGGAGTCAACCTCATGATAGGAACCATCATATACAGTTGCATGAACACCAAGCACAGGGAAACCACCAAGAATACCGCATTTTGCAGCTTCTTCAATACCCTCGCCGACAGCCGGGATGTATTCCTTAGGAATTGCACCACCAACGACTGTGGATTCGAACTTGAACAGCTCTTCTCCGTTGGCATCCATAGGCTCGAATTTAACTTTACAGTGACCATACTGACCACGCCCACCGGACTGCTTAGCATACTTGGAATCAACATCAACAGTCTTAGTAAAGGTTTCCTTGTAAGCAACCTGAGGTGCACCTACATTAGCCTCAACCTTGAACTCACGAAGGAGTCTGTCAACGATGATTTCCAGATGGAGCTCACCCATACCGGCGATAATTGTCTGGCCTGTCTCCTGATCTGTATGAGCACGGAAGGTAGGATCTTCTTCTGCAAGCTTTGCAAGAGCTTCACCCATCTTGCCCTGTCCTGCCTTAGTCTTGGGCTCAATTGCAAGCTCAATAACGGGCTCAGGGAATTCCATGGACTCTAAGATTACAGGATGCTGCTCATCACAAATGGTATCACCTGTAGTAGTGAACTTAAATCCAACTGCTGCTGCGATATCACCGGAATAAACCTTATCCAGCTCTGCTCTCTTGTTTGCGTGCATCTGAAGGATACGTCCTACACGCTCCTTTTTGTCTTTTGTTGCATTCAGTACATAGGAACCGGAGTTCATAGTACCTGAGTAAACTCTGAAGAATGCAAGCTTTCCTACGAAGGGGTCAGCCATAATCTTGAATGCCAAAGCTGAGAAAGGCTCATCATCAGATGAATGTCTCTCAACCTCATTGCCATCTAAATCAGTACCCTTAATAGCAGGGATATCTGTAGGAGCAGGCATATACTCAAGGATTGCATCTAAGAGCTTCTGTACACCCTTGTTTCTGTAAGCGGAACCGCAGCAGACAGGAATAGCTGTACACTCACATGTAGCTTTTCTTAAAACTGCTTTCATTTCCTCTACAGAGGGTTCTTCACCTTCCAGATACATCATCATTAAATCATCATCTAATTCACAGATCTTCTCGATGAGCTCGGAACGGTATAATTCAGCTTCATCTGCCATGTCTTCAGGGATATCTGTGATAGAAATATCATCTCCCTTGTCGTCATTGTAGATGTAAGCCTTCATCTCAAATAAATCAATAATTCCCTTAAAATCGTCTTCCTTGCCGATAGGCAGCTGAAGTACGATTGCATTTTTACCAAGTCTGGTTCTAATCTGGTCTACGGCTCCGTAGAAGTTAGCACCTAAAATGTCCATCTTGTTGATGAAAGCCATTCTTGGTACATTATAGGTGTCAGCCTGACGCCATACGTTTTCTGACTGAGGTTCAACACCACCCTTTGCACAGAACACACCCACAGCACCATCAAGCACACGCAGGGAACGCTCAACTTCAACAGTGAAGTCAACGTGTCCAGGTGTATCAATAATATTGATACGATGCTCCAATGCGCCCGGCTTGGGTTTGCAGTTTTCTTCCAAAGTCCAGTGGCATGTTGTAGCGGCTGATGTGATGGTAATACCTCTTTCCTGCTCCTGCTCCATCCAGTCCATGGTAGCAGTACCTTCATGAGTATCACCAATCTTATAGTTTACACCGGTGTAGTATAAGATACGCTCTGTAAGAGTGGTCTTACCTGCATCGATATGAGCCATAATACCAATGTTTCTGGTTCTCTCTAATGGATATTCTCTTCCAGCCAAAGGTTTTTCCTCCTTATATTAGTCTGGGCAAAAGCTTTCCTTTCCTATAAACAAATGATATAAGCATCTGCTTACTAGAAACGATAATGTGAGAAAGCCTTGTTTGCTTCTGCCATTTTGTGCATATCTTCTTTTCTCTTAACAGCTGCACCCGTGTTGTTTGCAGCATCGAGAATTTCATTAGCCAGTCTGTCCTTCATGGTCTTTTCGCCTCTCTTACGAGAAAACATTGTAAGCCAACGAAGTGCTAATGCCTGGCGTCTGTCAGGTCTTACTTCGATAGGTACCTGATAGGTAGCACCACCGATACGTCTTGCCTTAACCTCCAAAACAGGCATAATATTGTTCATAGCCTCTTCGAAGACTTCAAGAGCCGGCTTGCCTGACTTCTCTTCTACAGTAGCAAATGCTCCGTATACAATCTTCTGTGCAACACCCTTCTTACCGTCTAACATAATGTTATTGATAAGCTTGGTAACCACTTTATTATTGTATAAAGGATCTGCTAACACATCTCTTTTCTGAATATGTCCTTTACGTGGCACGGTTCTTCCCTCCTTAAATACTTATTTAAATCATCGGTACTCACAGTGTGTCGTTCTAATTTCACATTTTGTGTACGTGCGGGTAAGTCTCATTACAAACAAATTCCTGCTTAGCGCAGTTATTATATCGTAACAGAATTCCAACACTAAATTAGTTTACATTTGTGGGTCCAATCTGTTCCAAAACTATTTAGCAGCCTTAGGTCTCTTAGCGCCATATTTGGAACGGGCCTGCTTTCTGTTGGCAACTCCCGCAGTATCAAGTGTACCTCTGATGATATGGTATCTTGTACCGGGTAAGTCTTTAACTCTACCACCTCTGATAAGAACAACGCTGTGCTCCTGCAGGTTGTGGCCTTCTCCGGGGATATAACTTGTTACCTCGATTCCATTGGAAAGACGTACTCTGGCAATCTTACGGAGAGCTGAGTTAGGCTTTTTAGGAGTTGCTGTCTTAACAGCAGTACAAACACCTCTCTTCTGAGGAGCGGAAGTATCGGTTGCTTTCTTGTGAAGGGAGTTCCATCCTTTCTGTAAAGCGGGAGCCGTTGACTTCTTTACTGTTGTCTGACGTCCTTTTCTGACTAACTGGTTAAATGTTGGCATTCTGTTTCACCTCCTGTTTATAAAATAAGTTATACTGCATTTTCGGGCGCAAAAACTCCATCGCCTTCTAATGCACACTAAATTAGTATACTTGCAGAGTTTTTTATTGTCAATATCTTTCCTTGTAAAATTTATGCAAAAACAGCCCCTTTTTTACAGCATTTTCACTAAAGGGATTTTCCTGCTTACATAGAAACTCCGTGTCTACCATATATAGTATACACGGAGTTTTTTACTACTAATCACTTTATTCTACGGTTACTTCTTCCTCTAACGTATCAAAATCCTCGTCAAAGTTGATTTCCTCATCACCGTCAACAATATCAAGCTCTTCCTGGTTTTCTGCTTCACCATCTACGTCAATGTCAATGGTTCCCGTCAGCTTATTATCCGTAGAAAGAACCGTATTGCGGTAACGCTTCATACCTGTACCTGCGGGGATCAGCTTACCGATAATTACATTTTCCTTCAAACCGATCAGCGGATCACTCTTGCCCTTAATGGCTGCTTCCGTAAGTACCTTGGTAGTCTCCTGGAAGGATGCTGCGGATAAGAAGGAATTGGTAGCCAAAGCTGCCTTGGTAATACCAAGCATTACCTGCTTGCCTTCTGCCGGCTCCTTACCCTCTGCAATCAGCTGTTCATTCAGGTCTTCATATTCCAGAACATCCACCAATGTGCCCGGAAGGAACTCGGTATCACCGTTGTTCTCAATTCTGACCTTTTTCAGCATCTGACGTACAATGACCTCAATATGCTTGTCGCTGATATCAACACCCTGCAGACGGTATACTCTCTGTACCTCGCGGAGCATGTAATCCTGTACCGCACGAATACCCTTGATCTTCAAAAGATCATGAGGATTTACGCTACCTTCTGTCAGTTCATCACCGGCCTCCAAAACGGCACCGTCCATAATCTTAATTCTGGATCCGTAAGGAATCAGATAAGTTTTGGATTCACCTGTTTCATCATTGGTAATTACAACCTCACGCTTCTTCTTGGTATCTTTAATGGAAGCAACACCGCCAAACTCTGCGATAATTGCAAGTCCCTTAGGTTTTCTTGCCTCAAAAAGCTCCTCAACACGGGGAAGACCCTGTGTGATATCGTCACCGGCAACACCTCCTGTATGGAAGGTACGCATGGTAAGCTGTGTACCGGGCTCACCGATAGACTGTGCTGCAATAATTCCGACAGCCTCACCTACCTGAACCGCTTCGCCGGTTGCCATGTTAGCACCGTAGCACTTAGCGCAGATGCCTACATGTGAACGGCAGGTAAGAATAGTACGAATCTTCACCTTCTCAATGGGTTCACCCTTTTCATCCACACCAACGCTTAAAATCTTCGCTGCACGGCTGGGTGTAATCATATGATTAGGCTTAACAATAACGTTTCCGTCTTTATCCTTAATTTCCTCACAGGAATATCTTCCTGTAATTCTGTCCTTTAAGCCCTCAATGGTTTCCTTTCCATCCATAAATGCGGATACCCACATACCCGGGATGGTGTCCTTGCCTTCCATACAATCCACTTCACGGATGATCAGCTCCTGAGAAACGTCAACCATACGACGTGTCAGATAACCTGAGTCCGCAGTACGAAGAGCGGTATCGGACAGACCCTTACGGGCACCATGAGCAGACATAAAGTATTCCAGTACGTCCAGACCCTCACGGAAGTTTGACTTAATGGGCAATTCAATAGTTCTACCGGTTGTATCTGCCATCAGACCACGCATACCTGCCAGCTGTTTAATCTGCTGGTTGGAACCACGGGCACCGGAGTCTGCCATCATAAAGATGTTATTATACTTATCCAGTCCTGCAAGCAGTACGTCTGTCAGCTTCTTATCGGTCTCATTCCAGGTCTCCACAACCGCACGATATCTCTCTTCCTCCGTAATCAGACCACGTCTGAAATTCTGAGAAATCTTATCTACGGTAGCCTGTGCCTCATCCAGCATCTCCTGTTTCTGAGCCGGCACTGTCATATCGGAGATAGATACCGTCATGGCAGCCTTGGTAGAATATTTATATCCGGTGGATTTAATCAAATCCAGCACTTCCGCTGTCACAGAAGCTCCGTGTGTATTAATTACTTTTTCAAGGATCTGCTTTAACTGCTTCTTGCCGACATGGAAATCCACTTCGGGAAGAAGGAAATTCTCCGGCTTGCTTCTGTCTACATAGCCCAGATCCTGAGGAAGAATTTCGTTAAACAGGAACCGTCCCAGTGTGGACTCAACAATTCCCGTAATTTCTTCTCCCTCTGCATTTTTCTTGGTTACTCTTACCTTAATTCTGGAATGAAGGGTACATGCACCGTTTTCATAAGCCAGAATTGCTTCGTTCACACTTCTGTAGAACCTTCCTTCACCCAGTGCGCCGGGACGCTCCTGCGTCAGATAATAGATACCGAGCACCATATCCTGAGAAGGAACCGCAACCGGACCTCCGTCGGAGGGCTTCAACAGGTTGTTGGGTGACAAAAGTAAAAATCTGCATTCTGCCTGTGCTTCCACAGAAAGAGGAAGGTGAACAGCCATCTGGTCACCGTCGAAGTCGGCATTAAATGCGGTACATACCAAAGGATGCAACTTAATTGCCTTACCTTCTACCAGAATAGGCTCGAACGCCTGAATACCAAGTCTGTGCAATGTAGGAGCACGGTTCAGCATAACAGGATGCTCCTTGATAACCTCCTCAAGCACATCCCATACCTGAGTATCCAGTCTCTCTACCAGCTTCTTTGCATTCTTAATATTTTGTGAAATGCCTCTTGCCACCAGCTCCTTCATTACAAAGGGCTTAAACAGCTCGATAGCCATTTCCTTGGGAAGACCGCACTGATAAATCTTAAGCTCCGGTCCTACCACGATAACGGAACGTCCTGAATAGTCAACACGCTTACCCAAAAGGTTCTGACGGAAACGGCCTGACTTACCCTTAAGCATATCGGACAGAGACTTAAGCGCTCTGTTTCCGGGACCTGTTACGGGCCTTCCGCGTCTTCCGTTGTCAATCAGCGCATCCACTGCTTCCTGAAGCATTCTTTTTTCATTGCGGACAATGATATCAGGTGCGCCCAGTTCAAGCAGTCTCTTCAGACGGTTATTACGATTAATAATTCTTCTATACAAATCATTCAGATCGGAGGTAGCGAAACGACCACCATCCAACTGAACCATGGGACGAATATCAGGCGGAATTACCGGAATTGCATCCATAATCATCCATGAAGGCTCATTGCCGGATTCTCTGAAAGCTTCAACCACTTCCAGCCTCTTAATAATTCTGGCTCTCTTCTGACCTGTTGACTCCTTAAGACCTGTCTTAAGCTCTGCAGCCTCAGTCTCCAGATCAATGGCCTGCAAAAGCTCCTTAATAGCCTCTGCGCCCATGCCAACACGGAACTTATTGCCCCATGTTTCTCTTGCATCCTGATATTCCTTCTCGGATAATACCTGCTTATATTCCAGATCGGTTTCTCCTTTATCCAGAACAATATAGGAAGCAAAGTACAATACCTTCTCCAGCACTCTGGGAGACAGATCTAAGATCAGACCCATACGGCTGGGGATACCCTTAAAATACCAGATATGAGATACCGGAGCAGCAAGTTCAATATGCCCCATGCGCTCTCTACGAACGCTGGCTTTGGTAACCTCTACACCACAGCGGTCACAGACAACTCCCTTATATCTGATCTTCTTATATTTACCACAATGACATTCCCAGTCCTTACTGGGTCCAAAAATTTTCTCACAGAACAATCCGTCCTTTTCAGGCTTTAAGGTTCTGTAATTGATGGTCTCCGGCTTTAAAACCTCGCCCCTAGACCATTCCCTGATCTTCTCAGGTGATGCTAAACCTATCCTGATGGCATCAAATGTCATCGGCTGATACACTTCTTGCTTTGTTTCTGACATCGCTATATCCATGCTCCTTTCAAAGTCTGGAGATTTGTGCCCTTCAAATTCCGGCACTACTTCCGGCTGTTTTATTCATCAAATGTCTCAGAAGCCAAGTCGTCGAACTCATCATCCAGTACGTCGTCCAGCTCTTCCTCGTCCTCACTGCTTACAAGCTCACCACTGTCCTCATCGAACTCCTGATGCTGATAGCCCATGGAAGCAAATGAATCCTTCTCATAATCATAATTCTTATTTTCACCCTCGATTTCATAACGATAATCATTCTCGCCGTAATCGATGGTCTCCATAATCTCTACCTCGGTATTATCATCACGCATTACTCTCACATCAAGTCCCAGAGACTGAAGCTCTTTGAGCAATACCTTGAAGGATTCAGGAATACCGGGCTCAGGAATGTTATCTCCCTTGATAATTGCTTCGTAGGTCTTTACACGTCCAACCACATCATCAGACTTAACAGTCAAAATTTCCTGCAATGTGTAAGAAGCACCATAAGCCTCCAGTGCCCAAACCTCCATCTCACCGAAACGCTGACCGCCGAACTGTGCTTTACCGCCTAGAGGCTGCTGCGTTACCAAAGAGTAAGGGCCTGTAGAACGAGCATGGATCTTATCATCAACCAAATGATGGAGCTTTAAGTAATGCATGTGTCCAATGGTAACCGGGCTGTCAAAATATTCACCGGTTCTACCGTCACGAAGCCTTACCTTACCATCTCTGGAAATTGGAACTCCCTTCCACAGCTCTCTGTGATCCCGGTTTTCATATAAATAATCCAATACCTCAGGAAGAAGCTCTTCTTTATGCTTTTTCTCGAACTCTTCCCATGATAAATTCACATAATCGTTAGCAAGATCCAGGGTATCCATGATGTCAATCTCGTTTGCGCCGTCAAATACCGGAGTTGCTACGTTAAAACCTAATGCCTTGGCTGCCAGTGACAGGTGAATTTCAAGTACCTGTCCGATATTCATACGTGAAGGCACACCCAAAGGATTCAGCACAATATCAAGCGGACGTCCGTTGGGAAGATAAGGCATATCCTCCACAGGAAGCACACGGGAAACTACACCCTTGTTACCATGACGTCCTGCCATCTTATCACCAACAGAAATCTTTCTCTTCTGTGCGATATAAATACGGACTGCCTGATTTACACCGGGTGACAGTTCATCACCGTTTTCTCTTGTAAAGATTTTCGCATCAACAATGATACCGTACTCTCCATGAGGAACCTTAAGAGAAGTGTCTCTTACCTCTCTTGCCTTCTCACCGAAAATAGCGCGGAGCAGTCTCTCCTCTGCGGTAAGCTCAGTCTCTCCCTTGGGAGTAACCTTACCAACCAGAATATCTCCTGCACGAACCTCAGCACCGATACGGATAATACCTCTCTCATCCAGATCCTTCAGCGCATCATCACCCACGCCGGGAACATCTCTGGTAATCTCCTCAGGTCCCAGCTTAGTATCTCTTGCTTCTGCTTCATATTCTTCAATGTGTACGGAGGTATATACATCCTCCTGTACCAGTCTTTCACTTAAAAGAACAGCATCCTCGTAGTTGTATCCTTCCCATGTCATAAAGCCGATCAGCGGGTTCTTGCCCAGTGCAAGCTCGCCCTCTGCGGTAGAAGGACCGTCTGCAATCACCTGTCCTGCCTCAACGTGATCTCCCTTAAACACAATGGGCTTTTGGTTGTAACAGTTAGACTGATTGCTTCGTGAGAATTTGGTCAGACGGAATTCCATCTTTTCTCCGTCATCACAGGTCATTCTGATCAGCTTAGAGGATACATAATCAATGGTACCTGCCTTCTTGGCAACCACACACACACCTGAGTCAACAGCTGCCTTAGGCTCCATACCCGTTCCTACAACAGGAGCCTCTGTAGTCAAAAGGGGCACTGCCTGACGCTGCATGTTGGATCCCATCAGCGCACGGTTCGCATCATCATTCTCCAAGAAAGGAATCAGCGCTGTCGCTACTGAGAACACCATCTTAGGAGATACGTCCATGTAATCGAACAATGCCTTAGGATACTCTGAGGTTTCCTCCCTGTAACGTCCGGATACGGTATTTCTGACGAAATAACCTTCCGCATCCAGCGCCTCATTTGCCTGCGCAACATGGAAGTTATCTTCCTCGTCGGCAGTCATATAAACAACTTCATCCGTTACTCTGGGGTTGGCAGGATCCGTCTTATCAATCTTACGATAAGGCGCCTCCACAAAACCATATTCATTAATTCTTGCATAGGATGCAAGTGAGTTGATCAAACCGATATTGGGACCTTCAGGCGTCTCAATAGGACACATTCTTCCGTAATGGGAATAATGTACGTCACGAACCTCGAATCCGGCACGATCTCTTGACAAACCGCCGGGGCCGAGAGCTGAAAGACGTCTCTTATGAGTCAGCTCACCTAAAGGATTGTTCTGATCCATAAACTGAGACAGCTGGGAGGAACCAAAGAATTCCTTTACAGCAGCCTGTACAGGCTTAATATTGATCAGAACCTGAGGAGATATCTCCTCTGCATCATGAGTAGTCATTCTCTCACGAACCACTCTCTCCAGTCTGGAAAGACCGATACGATACTGATTCTGTAAAAGCTCTCCTACGGAACGGATACGTCTGTTTCCGAGGTGATCGATATCATCATCATTGCCGATACCGTACTCAAGATGAATGTTATAGTTAATGGAAGCTAAAATATCTTCCTTTGTAATATGCTTCGGTATCAATTCATGTACATTCTTTTTGATGGCCTCCGCAAGACCTTCGGGATCTTCACCGAACTGCTCAATAATCTGTGCAAGCACAGGATAATATACGCGCTCCGTGACACCTAACTCCCTGGGATTGCATTCAACAAAATGCGTAATATCTACCATCATATTGGAGAGAACCTTTACATTCTTCTCCTCTGTCTGAATATATACATAAGGAACCGCTGCATTCTGGATATCGTCTGCAAGCTCAGCTGTAAGCTTGGTTCCTGCTGTTGCAAGTATCTCTCCCGTTAAAGTATCAACTACATCCTCTGCAAGCACGTGATGTCTGATTCTGTTACGGAATGCAAGCTTTTTATTAAATTTATATCTTCCGACTTTAGCTAAATCATATCTTCTGGGGTCAAAGAACATAGCGTTGATCAGGCTCTCTGCACTCTCAACACTTAAAGGCTCACCGGGACGGATTTTTTTGTACAGTTCCAAAAGACCTTCCTGATAATTGGTAGAAACGTCTTTGGTAAGGCTGGCCTCAATCTTAGGCTCATCACCGAACAGCTCTCTGATTTCCTCAGTTGTTCCTACTCCTAAGGCTCTGATCAGAACGGTGACGGGAACCTTTCTGGTTCGGTCAACACGCACATAAAAAATGTCATTGGAATCTGTCTCATACTCCAGCCATGCACCGCGGTTAGGAATAACGGTTGAGGAGAACAGTCTCTTTCCGATCTTATCATGACTGATTGCATAGTAAATACCGGGCGAACGAACCAACTGGCTTACAATAACACGTTCAGCACCGTTAATGACAAAAGTACCCGTCTCTGTCATAAGCGGAAGGTCACCCATGAAAATTTCATGCTCACTGATCTCTTCTTTTTCCTTATTATAAAGACGTACCTTAACCTTAAGGGGAGCTGCATAAGTAGCATCTCTCTCTTTACATTTTTCAATAGAATATTTCACGTCATCTTCGCACAGTTCGAAGTCCACAAATTCCAGACTTAAATGCCCGCTGTAATCTGCAATTGGAGAAATATCGTCGAAAACTTCTTTCAGACCTTCATCCAGAAACCACTTGTAGGAATCCTTCTGAACTTCAATCAGATTCGGCATCTCCAGAACTTCTTTCTGCCGCGAATAACTCATACGCATGTTCTTACCTGCGGCAATGGGACGTATTCTGTTCTTTTCCATTGACTATTCACCCCGTTCTTATGATTAATTATGCATACCACACCACAATAGTGCACTATCCATTTTACTACAAGACCCCAGACGAGTCAACCAGAAATTTCCTCAATTTTATTACTAACCTGAAAAGAGCTGTGCACCGTCCATTCCGGTACACAGCTCTTCGTTCTCTATGGATCGTGCCGATTACTTTAATGTAACCTTAGCGCCTTCTGCCTCAAGCTTAGCCTTGATGTCATCAGCCTCTTCCTTAGAAGCGCCTTCCTTTAACATCTTAGGAGCTGCATCTACAAGATCCTTAGCTTCCTTCAGGCCAAGACCAGTTGCTTCACGAACAACCTTAATAACCTTAACCTTGTTAGGGCCTACATCTGTAAGCTCTACATCAAACTCTGTCTTCTCTTCTGCTGCTGCGCCTGCATCACCTGCACCTGCTGCTGCAACTACAACGCCTGCTGCTGCAGAAACGCCGAACTCTTCTTCACAAGCTTTTACAAGATCATTTAACTCTAATACTGTCAACTCTTTGATAGCGTCGATTAATTCCTGTGTGGATAACTTTGCCATTTTTATTTCCTCCGTTTAATATTTGATAATTCCATTGTTAATTGTTTCCATCATCCCAAAAACCGGATGCTTATTCAGCAGCGGGAGCCTCTTCGGCTGCTGCTTCTGCTGCGGGTGCCTCCTCTACAGGCGCCTCTGCTGCAGGTGCTTCCTCTGTGGAAGCTTCTTCAGCTGCAGGTGCTTCACATTCTCCAGCGCCGCCTTTTTCTGCAAGCTGATTCATAACACGTGCAAAGTTTGCAATAGGAGACTGGATGCTTCCAAGCAGCTTGGAAAGCAGTTCTTCTCTTGAAGGGATCTTAGCAACCTCTGCAATACCCTTAGCATCATAAGTAATTCCTTCAACAACGCCGCCCTTGATCTCAAGCTTATCTGCTTCCTTCGCAAATTTGCAAAGTACTCTTGCAGGAGCTGTTGCATCTGTTGTGGAAATAGCAATTGCGCTGGGTCCTTCAAGATAAGGAGTAAGGCCTTCGAAGTCAGTTCCCTTGAATGCAAAATTCATCATGGTGTTCTTGTAAACCTTGTAAGTGATACCTGCTTCACGGAGCTGTCTGCGCAGGTTGGTATCTTGCTCTACGGTAAGTCCGCGATGGTCAACCAGAACCACAGACTGCGCATCCTTGATTTTTGCAGAAATCTCTTCAACAACAGGTTGTTTCAATTCAACTTTTGCCACTTTCTTTACCTCCTGTTAGATTTTGGTGCCGAACCTGAGGTGCTTTCAAATTTGCCAACAGACCCAAGCCTATTGCATTATAAAAGCCCTTCCGAAGACGGAAGGGCAGAATTTCAAATCTGTAAACTCTTCTCCTCGGCAGGCGATACGCTTACGCCCTCATATTCTATGGATATTCAGGCACCTGCTGTCTTCGGCATGGTCAAGACGACCTTTATTAAAATATCACAGGCGGGTGATAATGTCAACACCTTTCTGCTACTTTCAGGATTTCTCATGAAGCATTTCGAAAATTACCATTTATTATAAATCTGTTGTCAGTCTGCCGCTTGTCCGGTCTGGCTGCCGTTTTTACTGCTTTTCTTTCTTGACACACGATTTTCCCCTGCCCACTCCATAAATCCCGATGCAAGCAGCTCCTCATCAATCCCTGACAGGAGCCGGCATACTGTTGATGGGGAAGCAGTGCCATTCTTTCATGGAAGATATTCCCCTGCTTTCCCGTGATCAATGCAGACTCCAATAGACCAAAAACCAGTATAAGAGCGCGATAAGCAATCTGATGCATCAAGCAATATTTCATTTTCATTTTTATCTGTTACTGTAATCTTTACATCGGCATTGGAAATGCCCGCCATATCCTGATACAGCTCCATACTTTCTCCATCTTCCAATGTTATTTGGTAAATACCCTCCATTTCATAAAAAAAGATTTTCAAGCTTTTACCGTCACCGGTTTCTTCTATTTCTATTTCCAGCACAGGATCGCCATCATTCCCATATAGAATCCTGTCATTCTCTGATGCCCAAATACTATTTCCGTTATCAAGCAATCCTTCTATCGTCAGATTAAGATCAGAAATCTCACCACCCTGATTTTTTCCGCTCCATTTAAATTCAACTAAAACCATTTCTGCCAAAGGAAAAGAAAGGAATTTCTTAATTTCCTTCTCTGCGATTGTCGTATCTTCCGTACACAAAAAATCCGCCTCCCGATACTGCGCAAGCTGGCTTAATTTATCATTTAACCTTTTTACAGAAATCTCTGCTGCCGTCTCCAATTCCTCATCTATTGCAACAGCTCTGTTTGCTAAAACACCGCATCGTAAATACAGTCCCATAACATCATGCATCTGCTGCAAAATCTGCTGTTTTTCTTCCCATGATGCCCCTGACAGATTCTGCCTGAGTATCTTGTAATATTCTCTGCATTCATTTTGAATATTTAAACGGTAAAATAATGCCAAAGATGCATCTATCTTTTCCTGTGTCCGAAAAAGAGAATCATCTGCCAAATTGGTAATTTCAATTGCCAATTCATTAATCTTTAACAATTTGCCTGCTTTTTTTCCAAGGAATTTTTCCAGATCCTTACTTCCTCCCTCAAGGACAGAGATCATTACTGCTTCACCTATTGGAATTTGCTTTTTGTATAAAGATAGTGCATATGCGCCCGCATGATACATCTTATCATCCATTTCCACACGGGAATCCCGAAGCAGCAATTCCAGCCCCCTTGCATAGCTTTCATTAATTTCATCCATATTTCTCAGATAATCCCCAAGGCTGATTATCTCCGCAAGCTGTAATACATCTGCTGTTTTTGCCGTGTAATGTATTATTTCTCCATAATCTCCAAGGAAACCGCTTTTCTCATCACCTGTTAATCTCTGGTACAGATCACCTCCAAGATCTGTGTATTTATCCGCAATTTCCAGCAATTTATCCGTTTCCTGAGCCATAATGACCAAATCATCCTCATGATCCGGCAGCAAAGCATTAAAAAAAGCTTCCTGATATTGCATTGTCTGCTCAGTTCCAGTGATATAAGACAAGAAATTCATGTTTTTTATCATGTCAGATGCAATAGATGCATTATAGAGAAAATCCCTGTTATCCATATACCCCATATAGCAGGTTTTATCACAATAAATCGCTTCCATCAGATTTTCGAGCCCTGAAAGATCTGCACATTGTTCCACAATCAGCACTCTGTCCTCTTCAACAAAAGAGGCCCTTAAACACATTTCCCCCAATGCCTTTATCATTGGATAATAAACAACCTGCTCAATCTGTAACACTTCATCTTCCGAAAAAGCCGATTCCAATCCACCTCTTTCCAAAACAAACGCCGCATTCTCAATGTCAACTGCAGCAGCAACTTCCACGTCTCCCATTCTGATCAGTGTTTCTTCGCTTACATAGACAATATCATTACTGAATGCAAACTCACCAGTAAAAGCCGCAGATTCCTTTTCAGAAATTACATATAGCTCAAACCCGGAATAAGCCTCTTGTGCTCTAACCGGAATAGTATAAGCTGCCAATGCTCCAGCAAAAATGGCTATCGAGAGCAATATGCTTATGATTTTTTTATTTGTTCTACAATTTTTACCATACATAGACAATCCTGTTTTTCAATTAATATATCGTTCCACTTTCATAAAGTTCATATTCTGTATTATACTTGTTTTTTATTCCCTCAATATCAATTTCCAGATTGACTCTACGCTTCTCTTCACCACTCATATATGGACCATAGTCTGTATAATAAAACTCATCAATATACATCACTCCATCCGCTATGGTATATGGCAATGTAATTGTTTCGGTAATATCATATTTTCCCGTGGCGCTATCATGATCATACGTCAATGTTACGGTCTCATCATCCATTTTTTCAAAGAAAACTGACAAACCATCATAGCCATCAGATACCCATGTCTTTCCTGTCAAATCATAGGTTACCTGAGTTTCGATAACGTCTCCTGGTCTCTCTCGTTCCCACCTTCCACTTGCAAACAGATAGGGAAGCGCTACTTGTTCCACCCTGACTCCATAATCCGAAATTGTCTTTACCTCATAATATACCACATCCTTTCCATTTTTCAAATCAAGTTCATCCTTTATAAAAGTAAATTCATACTCTAAATAATCACGGCTATAAGCAATTTCACCTTGCAGATCCTGCAACACTGTCTGCTCATTAACACCTGTTAAAGGCAGAATTTCTCTGGTCTGATATTCAAAACAGTTGTCCAGGTTCCATCCTCCTTTGTCATAATAATTATAATGTAAACAATAATAGGCAGTCACATCAATGCTGTCATCGCTCATATGTACAATACAATACGCCTCAACAAAATCATCCTCTGTTCGTTCCCTTTCAATTTCAAAGGAATCTATATTCATATTGTGAACCTCAGTTTTCTCTTCTCCAACGGAAGTATTGTTTAAAACATTCAGCTCAAAGTCTTCCTGCATTTGCTTTTCATTTGGATGTGACTCTTTACATCCCATAAATGTCAAAACAATTCCCATCACTGCTGCCAGTACCAATAGTCTTTTTCTCATATCCATCCCTCTCATTCTGCTTATTCATTAACTGTTAATGTTAATAAAATAGTATCATCTTCTAATATCTGCTCACTCTCCAATGACAAATCATTTCTCTTCTTCAGGTTTTCTTTTAAGCATGTATAAGTCTGTGTCTGCACATTTGCCATATACTCTTCGTTAAGGTCATCAAGATCGAGGCAGATTTGATCAGCATCCGTCAGTTCAATCGGCAGACCCAGATAGGTATCATTTCCCTCTTCCTTATAGAAGCGCACTTTACCGCCTGCACTTTCCATCAGAATTGATTGATCCTCAAGCACTGTCGCATGAAATCCATGCTCCCGCAGCGTTTTTGTGAGCAGTTCCTTATCACGGAATCTTGTTAACATAGGTTCCATTTTTTCCTGATTATTTCCTTTAAATTTTGATATCATTTTTGAAATTCCAAGTATACTGATACCAGGTGCAGCCGTTACGGCCATCCCGATCAAAACACTTGATAACGTAATCACCACTGACATTTCCATATCCTCCACATTCTATTTTTCTAAAAATCCAAAGTTCGTCCGCCTCTGCTTGCATTAATATCTTCGTTTCCTCCATCTCCGTCTTTTTCGTAATCCTGCATATCTTCTCTTGCAGTAGCCGCAACAGCCCTGACATTTGCCCAATTGCGAAGTGCCCTGATCTGTTCTTTCTGTGTTACTGACAGTGGAACTGTATTACGGATTGCATATTCAAGATCTTCTTTTTTTAATGGTCTGTTTGCAAAAAACGCTTCATAAAGCGCTGTAATTACTGCCTGCTCGATTTCCGCACCCACAAATCCCTCTGACATTTCTGCAAGTTCACTTAATAACATATTCGTAACCTGAAGATCTCTTTTAAGATAATCACTGGTCAGTCGCTTTTCTAAATGCACCTTAAATATTTCTTTTCTTTCACTTACAGTAGGCAAATCCACAAAAAAGATTTCATCAAATCTTCCTTTTCGTAAAAGCTCAGGAGGCAGTCCCTGAATATTATTGGCTGTAGCCAGGACAAAAACCGGTGCCTTTTTCTCCTGCATCCAGGTCAAAAAGGTTCCAAATACACGAGTTGTTGTTCCCGAATCCCCTGATGCACCACCGGAAAGACCTCCCAGTCCCTTTTCAATTTCATCAACCCACAGTATGGAGGGAGACACTGCTTCTGCTGTTGCAATTGCACGCCTCATATTTTCCTCAGAGCTTCCTACGATTCCACTGAAAATTCTTCCCATATCCAATTTCAGCAGTGGAAGCTTCCACATTGCGCTGACTGCTTTTGCGGTGAGACTTTTTCCGCAACCAGGAACACCTGTAATCAACATACCCTTTGGCGCCGGTAAATTATATTCTTTCGCAGAATCCAGCCAGGAATTATTCCTCTTCTCCAGCCAGCGTTTCATATTTTCAAGACCACCTACGTCCTGAATATTTAAATCACTTTTTATAAATTCCAAAATACCTGTTTTCTTAATAACCTGATTCTTTTCGTCATGAATTACACTTAAGCTGTCATCATCCAACTGTCCTCTGTCTACAATAGCTCTGGCAAATGCATTTTCTGCCTCCTGTAACGTCAATCCAAGTGCTGCCTTGGCAAGCTGCTGCTTTCCCTGCTCATCAAGTAAAACCTTCATTCCCTCGTTTTGCTCAATCATCTCGTCCAGTTTGTCACGAATCTCATTTTCTCCTGGCAGGGGAAAATCAAAAATAGAAATTTCCTTCTGCATATCAGAGGGGATCAAAAGCGTAGGCGAAATAAAAATAACATTTTTCTTAGCTTCACTGTCTCTGATGTCAGGAATTGCGTCTCGTAGACTTCTGATGATGCCATACTCCGGCGGTCTGTTATTTACCCCGAAATAAACATGGAAATCCTTCAATATAAAAATGGCATTCGAGTTAGATCTTCTGATATACTCAATTGCTCTTAAAGGATTTTGTGTATCTGCAATACTCTTTCCCTTTTCATCTACAATACCAGCGGTCTGGCTCCACACAAAGACTTCTCTTGGTGTCCTGATCACACTTTCCTCTGATGCAAGATAACGAATGGCATCAAGTGCTCTTTCTTCTTCCCATGTAGAAATATAAATATAAGGAAAGCGAGCTTTCAGTAAATTTGCTAACTGACGAATCATTTTTTCATCAAATGGTTTCATGTTGTTCCCCCCTCATATGCTTTTTCAAAATCTGTCATTCCGTTAATGGAAATCACACCGCCTGGTGCAATACGTATTTCCACTTTATTTTTCTGCATCTCTAACATTTTTTCCGAATAGCGGTTCGTCAAAAAACGGAACTTTTGATTAGCTGATCCCACCCAGGGCCTTTTAAATTCTCTCTCTTCCTGCACATAAGGACCATCAATCAACAAATCGATCTTCGACAGCAAATACTGTACTTCCTTCTTTTCCGAGTTTTGTAGTTCCTCAAGCGTATAACCACTAAAACAGATAATAGAAAGCCCTTTTTCTTTACAGGCCCCTGCAATCTCTGCAAGCGCTTCTGACTGCTCAAATGGCTCTCCTCCAAGGAACGTCACACCCTCTATTCCGCTCTGCCTCAGAATATGATCAATAATTTCATGGGTATCCATATCCATCCCAGCCTTATGCTCCCATGTGTCTACCGCCATGCAGCCTCTGCATCTCCGACTGCATCCCTGTACCCAGATGCAGGTTCTGTGTCCAAACCCTTCTGCTAGGGTATCATAAATAATTTTATGTACTTGAATTTTCATCTCATTTATACTTTGCCTGCAATTCCCGTTGTACACTCTCTTTCATCAGAATCAGTTTTCTTTCCTTTTCCGCCATACCTTCAGGAGATTTTCGATAAGAAATTTCCTGAAGCACAGGTATATACAGTACAATGGCTGCTGTGGCATTTGCTAAAACCCCCAGTTCTTTTATTACCATGGCAACATAATCGGCCCACACCAAACCAAAATATTGCCCCTGCCAAAACAGCTCACATATCATATACCAGCCACAATTTACCAGTAAAACTCTACTGATCGTCTTATTCCGACTCTGATATGCCGCCAGAGCCCAGCCTATTAGAAAAAATAAATAAGAACCACTTCTCTGATTTTTTGTTATAATTACCAAATGCTCCAAAAAAATGTCGCTATAACGATCCAAAAAGAAATTGTTGATTACCAATTCCAACGTAGTCAAAATAATAACCAATGCCCAAATACTATAAAGCATTTTAAATCCTGCTTTTCTGCTCTTTAACAATTCCTGTTTTGTCATTCCTTTTCTCCCTGCTTTAGATGTCCAACTTTCTTCTTGTTACTTTATCTTTATGAATATCCACGTTTGTAGAAATCGTAAGCCACTTGATCACATCATTAGCAAAATGAGGCTTAATCCCTGACTTCATAATAAACTCATCAACAGTCAAAAAACCTCCCTGCTGCTGCCGCAGTTCGATCATCCTTTTCGCTGTCACCATAGATATCCCTGGAAGTTGCACAAGATCCTCGGCTGAACAGTTATTGACATCAATCCTTTCCGTCACAGCCTCTTTCCATTCCTCCGTCTGTTCTCTTGGGCGCTTATTCAACACTTCCTTCTGCTGCTCTTCCAGTCTTTTTTCCGATACCTCTTTCTGTTGTTCTTCCATAGTATCTTCTACAGTTTTCTTTTCTGTTTCCTGCTTTCCTACTGTCTGCATTCTCTTCAAATATTCCCTGCGCAGATCAATCTCAGTATGATAATCCCACGCTGCCTTAAGTAATAAAACACTGCATCCAAACAGTGCTATATTGATTAACCGGAAAATACGCCGATCTTGAAAACTACGTAATGTAACTTCTATTACAATAAAGAGAATTGCAAAAAATGCCCCCATAAATTTTGTCTTATGCTTCGCTCTTTTTCCTGCTCCGTACATCAGACATGCCATAATAATAAGAATAAATATTCCAATCACGTCATGATGATTTATGTGCAAATCATAATTAATTCCAAAAACCACCAAACGCCAGAGCACAAAAAATACACCAAGAACATTCATGGCAGCAAACCAGTAAGATTTTCTTTTCATCCCATCTTCCTTACCTTTCTTCCCCCAATGTAATCTGATCTTTCTCTGTTTCATAGATATCACTCATCAAATACTCAGGTGTAAATTCTGAATCTGTAATCTGCGCATTTAAAAGTTCCTGAAGGATTTCCATATATTTCATGCACTTTCTTCCTTTGATTCCATGTGTTTCCGACTGTATCGTTCCATCCTTTCCGATACGTATCTCAATCGTCTGCTTACTCATAAAATTCTCCATTCCGGAACGCAAACGTCAGTTCCAACAAATTTGTTTATTTAAGTATATTTTATTTATGCAGATTATTCTAGCATATTCATAAAAAATTTACAATTAGAACATAAATATATTTATACAGACAATATCAGGGATTGGAAATGAAATATGGATACAAACATCAATTACGAAAAACTTGGACTGAAAATCAAAGATTTACGAATCAGAAAAAATCTCACACAAGAATATATTGCCCAATGCGTTGGCTGTAATGTTTCTCATATTTCCAACATTGAAAATAATCATACGAAAGCTTCTTTAAACGTGCTTCTCTGCATTGCAAACGCTTTGAATACCACTATTGATTATTTACTCTCTGACCAATATGATAATTCTTCGCTTGCATTGGATAATGAAATTATGAGAGCTTTAGAAAAATGTGATAATGAGAAAAAAGAAAAGATCATTCAACTGATTGATATTTTATAAGTAAACTACTTGGAGTGGGCAGGGGAGATCGTGTGCCAAGAAAGAAAAGCAGTAAAAATGGCAGTCAGGCCGGACATGTGGCAGACTGACAGCAGATTTATAATAAATGGTAATTTTCGAAACACTTCATGAAATGCCCCTGGCAGCTATTTACTCACGCCCCCATCCTGATCGATTGTCACTCCGGGCGACAAGCTCCTCATATGGTTTAAAATTCTCTCCTTTTCCTCTCCATATGCCAAATTCACCCGGCAGTCCGACTGCATTGCAGGAATAAACTGAAAACTTTTAAGCCCCTCGCCGTCTATAGTCACCTTTACCATTCCGGTATCCACTGTTTTGGAATTAAACCAGAAATTTCCCAGACTGTAGATTACCGGTGTATCGTCAAAATAAGCAATCCCCTGCAGGCAATGCGGGTGGTCTCCGATAATCAGATCAGCTCCCGCCTCGGCAAGCTTCGGTGCCTGCTCCAACTGAGCCCAGTCAGGCTCTGATACATTCTCCGTCCCCCAGTGGATATATACAATCACAAAGTCACTGTTTTCCTTCGCCTGCTTCACCTTTTCATACAGAAGCTCCGGATTCCAACACCGAAACACCCCGGCAGCCTCCTGTGTAGCTCCTTTAGTATCCGGATTATCAAGCCGCTCGATTTGCGTAGCGGCTATCAGCGCAATCTTCATATCATTTATTATATAATAAATGGGAGCTGATGCCTCCTCCAGATTTCTTCCCGCTCCCACATAGGGTATCCCTGCTCCATCCAGCGTATCAAGGGTATCAAGGAGTCCCACCTCTCCGAAATCATATATATGATTATTGGCCAGTACCGCCGTATCCACTCCCATATCGTGGAGGTAAGACACCGTTCCGGTATCCGCCCGAAAGGTGTATGTCTTCCCTTCCGTAGGTGTTCCTCTATCGGTAAAAGGAAACTCATTGTTCGCCACCAGAATATCCACTCCCTGAAGCTGGGTCAACATATCTGTCGAAATTCCATTGTCAATGGTCGTCCCACGCCTCAGCAAATTTGCCATAATTGCATACTCATCATCAAAAAGAATGTCTCCGATAAAGCCGATGGTTATCTCCTCCTCGCTGTCGGCTTCCCAGGCATAAATTCTATTTGCCTTTCGGTATTCCTCATCCGCAAGCTCTCCGGCATATCTGCTGCTTTCTGACGCCTCCGCCAATGTCTCCGCCTCTTCAGGCACACTTTCCCAGAAAAAGTGGAATCCGTTTTCCTTCGAAGCAGCATCTTCAGGTAGCTCCCCCTTAAGAAGTGCCGGAAGAAACTTAAGCGCCAGAAGAAATATCATGCCTACCAAAAGCACGATGCCAAACGTGATGCCAAACACCTTAAAAGGAGATGCATTGTTCTTTTTCGTATTTAATTTTTTACTATTTCTTTCTTTTTTATTTTTCATATAAACAGTATAACACAAAAACCGCCTCTCTGATACAGAGAAGCGGCTTTAATCCGGTTAAAATTAAATTAGAACTTTGCTACACTTACCTTTACGCCCGGTCCCATTGTTGAAGTAAGAGTAATACTTCTCAAATACTGGCCCTTCAGCGCTGAAGGCTTAGCCTTAACGATAGCTTCCATCAAAGCATTGAAGTTTTCCTGAAGCTTCTCTTCTGTAAAGGAAGCCTTTCCGATAGGCACATGAATGATATTTGCCTTGTCAAGTCTGTACTCGATCTTACCAGCCTTGATATCATTTACTGCCTTAGTTACATCCATGGTAACCGTGCCAGCCTTAGGGTTAGGCATTAATCCCTTAGGACCAAGCACCTTACCAAGACGTCCAACAACACCCATCATATCGGGAGTCGCAACAACTACGTCAAAGTCAAGCCAACCGTCATTCTGGATCTTGGGAATAAGCTCCTCACCGCCAACGTAATCAGCTCCGGCTGCCTCAGCCTCGTTTACCTTATCACCCTTAGCAAATACCAGAACCTTAACCGTCTTACCTGTTCCGTTAGGCAGTACAACCGCACCACGAATCTGCTGTTCAGCATGACGTCCGTCACATCCTGTTCTGATGTGTACTTCGATTGTTTCATCAAATTTAGCAACTGCTGTCTTCTTAGCAAGTGCAATTGCATCAGCGGCCTCATATGCAACTGAGCGGTCAACCTGCTTTGCAGCCTCTACATATTTCTTTCCATGTTTCATTATTAATTCCTCCTATGGTTCAAGCGACATGTGAAAAGCATAAGGCTTTGCCTTCCTGCATCTCCACTCTATGTCTCCCACTCTTTGAAAATTTATTAGTTAGTCTTCTACTGTGATACCCATGCTTCTTGCAGTACCGGCAATCATGCTCATTGCTGCCTCAAGGCTTGCTGCATTTAAATCAGGCATCTTCATCTCTGCGATCTCCTGAATTTTAGCCTTGGAAATAGTAGCAACCTTTGTCTTATTCGGTGTTGCCGAACCGGATTTAATGTTGCATGCTTTCTTTAAAAGTACTGCTGCAGGGGGAGTTTTCGTAACAAAACTGAAACTTCTGTCTGCATATACCGTGATTACAACAGGAATGATAACGTCACCCTTATCAGCGGTTCTTGCGTTGAACTGCTTTGTGAATTCAACGATATTAACCCCATGCTGTCCAAGTGCAGGACCAACCGGGGGTGCTGGTGTAGCTTTACCAGCAGGGATCTGTAACTTAATGTATCCTTCTACTTTCTTTGCCATTGTGGCACCTCCTAATGATAATGCAAATATCTTTGCATCGTGGTATGGCGCAGAATTGCTTCTGCTCCCACAGCCCGCGATCATCTCGCAGACTAATTGTAAAGTTACTATATTTATATATGGAAGCATTCCCAACAGAAAGCTCCATAATAAATAACCTTATTATTGTATCATAAGCTCTTTTACGGCCAAAAGACTTATGACATCTTTCTTACCTCTGCAAAACTGATTTCCACAGGTGTTTCTCTGCCGAACAGTTCTACATTGATGGTTGCTGTCTGCTTGCCAAAGTCCATTCTCTGCACCACGCCGACAGTATCCTTCCAGACACCCGCAACTACTGCAATTGTATCTCCTTCAGCGAAATCAACGGTCACATTCTCCGTCTTAATGCCAAGAGGCTTCATTTCTGCTTCCGACAACGGAACAGGCTTGCTTCCAGGCCCTACAAAGCCGGTCACTCCTCTTGTATTGCGGACAACATACCAAGTATCATCATTCATGACCATATTAATCAAAACATATCCCGGAAACATCTTTTTCTGGACAGTCTTTCTGGCACCATTCTTTAATTCCACCACATCCTGCATGGGCACCCGAACCTCCAGAATTTCTTCTTCCAGATGTCTGTTTTCAATTGTCTTTTCTATATTGGCCTTCACCTTATTTTCATACCCGGAATAGGTATGCACTACATACCAGTTTGCTTCTGCCATATAAATAGTCCAACCTTTCTTGCTCTACAGACTTGTCAGGAAATCCACGCCATACTGCATCATAAAATCCAGTACTGCAATGATCGCTCCGAGAACAATGGAAATGCAGACAACTGCAATCGACTGTTTCAGAAGAGAATCCCGATCCGGCCATGAAATTTTTTTGAATTCTGCCTTAACCCCTTTGAAAAAGCTGGGCTTGGCTGTCTTTTCATTCTTTGCGGAATCTGCCATAATAAACTCCTTTCAGACACCTGCGAAATTATTTGGTTTCTTTGTGCAATGTATGAGTCTTGCAGAATCTACAATATTTCTTGGTCTCCATCCTGTCAGGATGTGTCTTCTTATCTTTTGTAGTATTGTAGTTACGCTGTTTACATTCTGTACATGCCAGTGTAATCTTTGTACGCATGATTCTTCCTCCAATCTTTTGCCGGATTTTGAGCATAAAAAAAAGACCTAAATCTCATCTCGTTTGATTACTATAACATATCCGTTCTGCTCCGTCAACTGAATTTTGCGAAGAAATTGAAGAAAACTGTTGTGTTCGCTTCTTTTACGTGCTATGATGAATTCATAAAAGTAGGTTTTTATGCCCTATTACAGAAAATCACCAGATTTTCCCGTCAAAAGGTGTTGACGGTATGTAGAAATTCACGGAAGAAAGGAGGGGGCTGGTCTATGGCATATAATGCTGCATTAAACACCGTCTATAATTATTATCTGACCACTTATGCGCCTAAGGGTACTTCACAGTATGACACGCATAAGAAAAGCGAGCTTCGCAATATCTATAATTCTATTGTCAAGCTGAATAAGGAATCCCCTCTGTATCTTATGGACACCAGCAGGTCAACCCGTGAATTTGCTGTTGGGCTTAAGGAAAATGCAAGGCTTCTTCGCAATACCATTGCCTCCCTTGGTGGGCTTGATGAGGATGAAATGTTTAACAAGAAGGCTGCCTATTCCAGTAATGAAGATTTGGTCAGTGCATCCTTTATCGGCGAAGCGCCTGGTGATGGCAGTATCCCTTCCTTTAATATAGAAGTAACTGCTTTGGCTTCCAACCAGGTAAACCTTGGCTCTTTCCTTCCCTCCGATGAGAAAATTGCTCTTTCTCCGGATGCCTACTCTTTTGATATTACGATTAACGACTTAAGCTATGAATTTCAATATAATATTCATGAGGGTGAAACAAACCGTGATCTTCAGGAACGTTTATCCCGCCTGATCACCAACGCTGATATAGGAGTAACCGCTGATGTTTTGGAGGACGAGAAAGGCAATTCTTCTCTTCGCCTTACTTCTGCTTCCAGCGGTCTTAAGGATCACAAGGACTATATTTTCCACGTAACGGATGACAAGACCAGCAAGAAGGCCGGCACCGTAGATTATCTGGGGCTTGCTTTCATGTCAAGGATGCCTTCCAATGCAGAGTTCATTTTAAACGGAGAGCCGCGCAGCGCCTCCTCCAATCACTTTACCATTGACAAGAAGTTTGAACTGACCTTGAACAGAATCAGCCAGACAGAAGGTGAAAGTGCCGAGATCGGTCTTAAAACAGATCTTGACTCTCTTACCGAGAATATAAGCAATCTGGTAAGCGGTTATAATTCCTTCATCAAGGCTGCATCCGAATATCTGGACCTGCACCCGAAGAGCCGCAAGCTTCTTAATGAGATGACAAATATGTCCCGTCTCTATCAGCCTTCGCTGGAGCAGCTTGGTTTTGAATTTAAGACTGACGGGCAGCTTTCATTAAATGACTCACATTTCAAGCAGTCTGTTCTAAACGCTGAAGGTCACCAACAAATATCCTCCATTCGGGATTTTACCAATTCCGTTCTGCGGAAGACCAACCAGATTTCCCTAAATCCAATGGAGTATGTGGATAAGACTATCGTGGCTTATAAGAATCCGGGGCATAACTTTGTGGCACCTTATGTCACCAGCAATTACAGCGGCATGCTGTTTAACAGCTATTGCTAATCTTAAAACGTTTCAAAAAGCTCTGCAGCTATTGCCGCAGAGCTTTTTCATCTTATTTCGCCTTCCTATACACAGCTTTCTTTGCTATACACTGCTTTCTTTGCTCTCCGCAGATACCATATCCAGAGCCGCTTCTATCACCTTGTCCATGTCATAATAACGATATTGTCCAAGCCTTCCGCCAAAAAGTACATTCTTCTCCTCCCCGGCAAGCTTTTGATAAGCAGCGAACAATTGATTGTTTTTCTCATCATTGATCGGATAATACGGCTCATGCCCCGGCTCCCACGAAGCCGGATACTCTCTGGTAATCACAGTTCCTTCCCCGGCCCCAAATTCAAAGTGCTTGTGCTCAATGACACGGGTATACGGGATGTCGCGCTCCGTATAATTAATCACGGCATTCCCCTGATAATTGTCCACCAAAGGCATATCTTCCTTTTCAAAGCGAAGGGAACGATACTCAAGATTTCCCAGGCAATAATCAAAATACTCATCAATCATGCCTGTATAGAGAACCTTATCCCATGACACAAAATCCTCTCCCGCTTCCTTCGCGCGCTTCTGCTCATCACAGAACTGCCGATAATCCGTTCCCAGCCGCACATCAGCTCCCGAGAGCATCTTTTCAACAATCGCTGTATAGCCGCCCACAGGAATTCCCTGATATCTATCCGTAAAATAATTATTATCATAGGTAAAACGCAGAGGAACCCTTTTGATAATAAAAGCAGGAAGCTCCTTGCAGTCTCTTCCCCACTGCTTCTCCGTGTAGCCCTTGATCAACTTCTCGTAAACATCTCTGCCCGCCAGGGACAATGCCTGCTCCTCCAGATTTTGAGCTTCGCCCCCTGCCGGTGCTTTAATCTGCTCATTAATCTTCTTCCTTGCTTCCTCCGGCGTCTTTACACCCCAAAGTCTGCTAAAAGTATTCATATTAAAAGGAAGATTATAGATCTCGCCCTTATACACTGCCATGGGCGAATTTACAAAATGATTAAACTCTGCAAATTGATTGATATACTCCCAAATCCTCCGGCTTGAGGTATGAAAAATATGCGCACCATACTCATGCACATGGATTCCCCTTACTTCACCGGTATAAATATTGCCGGCAGGATGGTTTCTTTTATCAATGACCAGACAGCTTTTGCCCTGCTTTATCATTTCATGTGAAAAAACCGAGCCAAACAGCCCGGTTCCCACGACCAGATAGTCAAAATGTGTTTCTGTCACAATTACAGCTCCCTATACTTGTCAAGCTGAACGTAGTCTTCCATCATTTCAAGAATCTTCTTACGTCCCTTCTTATTCAGCTGAATGTAATACTGCATAACTCTGTTCTCCAGAATTTTCTCACCCAGCACCTCACCCTTTTCAAGTGTTGAAAAATCTACCGGGTTCAGACTCAGTCTGTCACACATACGGATCACAGTGCCATATGCCATTCCCTCAATGCCTCTGTCCAATGCTGTTACCAGAGTACTGTAAGGAATCTCCATTTCAAGTGCAAACTGTCTTACACTCTTATACTGCTTTAAAATTTCCTGCTTTAATATTTCTGCCTTAGTCATCTCTTGACCTCCCTTAAATACTGACATAACATATTTCTTCTGAACATATACTATAGTATAGCATACCCATTTTTTCTAGTCACTCAAAAAATTATAAACTTTATTCCAGCGCGTACTAAAGTACTATCACCATCTACCCATTATACGCCAAATTATGACTATTAAATCAAGATTTAGCGAATTATGCGTTCTGATAACATATGCTATTTTTTGTAATCAGCTTTTTTTCAATAAATTTTCCGGTTTTTCAAACTCCGGGGCATCAAAAAATTCTCTTAAGGTTATCCCCCAATGTTTTCTCCCAATATGTAGTGACAAATTGCGGCTTTATATGTTAGACTTAACCCATAATTAATATTTTTACCCCAAAATCAGCCAGAAGCGAGGCATGCAAAATGACACGAGAAGAAATAGCAAATGAATTATTTGAGGCCGGGAAGGAAGTGAAACAATGCTTTCTCAATGAAATTGCACTATCCCAGGCCAATAACTCAAGCGATTACACGATTTATCCCAAATATATACAGCTGCTAAATAACTTAAATATATTATACCGTTCTCTGGGCACCGAGCCGCAAAGCTTTGACTGTCTGATTTCGGAAATTTCTGAAATTGTTCCTGGTTCCTCTGTCCAAAATACGGAAAATCTTTTTGTGTCTAAATTTATATCCGTATTAAACGGGATGCTTATAAATACCATAAAATTCCGCCAAAATTACTGTCTGATCCGGCGTAATGATGCCGTCCCCGGTCTTGCCTCCCATGTTATAACAAACCTTGGACAGATCGTTACAAGTTTAAATAACGGATATATTCCCATCATTGATACCGTAAATGCAGATAATGTGTTCACAGGATTAAGTACGCTGTATTCAGTAAACGCCTGGGAGCTCTATTTCATGCAGCCCATGACCGCAGCCCTTGAAGATATCAGCTTCGGTAAAGAAGTAAAAATATTGGACGGCATTCCCAAGTTTATGCCGAATTATAATATGGATTGCCTGATGAATCCTGATTTAATGGCATTTTGGAGAAATATCATGAAAAAATATATGCCCTTATCCGCCGAGCTTAACGACAGGGTTGAGTATTGTTTAAACAGCCTGCCTTTTGCAGAGTCGAAAGTTCTTGGAATTATATGCCGCGGAACGGATTACACCAATATCAGGCCCTATAACCACCCTGTTCAGCCTTCTTTGGAAGCTGTTCTTGCAAAGGCTGATGAATTCATGCGCATATATCAATGCAATTATTGCTATCTGGCCACGGAAGACCGGGATATTTTAGCTGCTTTCCAAAACCAATTTCAGGATAAGCTGCTGACCACTCAGGAAATTTATTACGAATCAGATTTGGCGGATACCATCAACCAAACTAACATTTCCAATCATGTGGATATCCATCAGAAAAATATGGAGTATCTGACAGCTTTGATTCTGTTGTCCAAATGTCAGTATCTTATCGGCGGACGTACCAGCGGAACCGTCGTTTCTCTCCTTCTTTCCGACGGTTTCGAAGGAACCCATATATGGAACTGCGGACGTTATGGCGTTGATGACGCTTTGACATTGCTAAGCTTTTGTGACAATAATCGTTTCAAATAATCCAATGCACTTTCTTCACCCCAGCCAACTGCAACTGTTTATATATTTGCATGTCCTGTGTGTTATTTATAACAACAATTGCATCCTCTTTCTTTATCCTCTCTAAAGGCAAGACTTCTATACCATCCACTTTCTTACCCCACAATGCCGAATTGTTATCCCCATATGCAATTATTCTGTCCTGCTGTCCTGCATTAAACAATCTTTCTTTTATTCTTCTTCCACGAATTCCCGTTCCCCATATAATAATCTTTTCTTCTGAATTCCACAACAATTCATCATCCATTAGATGTCCTATGTAAAATCCATTTTCTCTCCGCAGACTATTATGAGGCTCTTCTTCCGACAATAAAAGTCCATCAATCCAATTACGAAATTGGTCTTGTTCCCAGTTATCTACATAAAACCTGGGAATTTCATATGCATTATGTACTCTATCCTGGTAGAAGCTGTTGTTAACCGTAAATGCCTCTTTAATACCATAATGCTTTAAAAGCTCTATCGTTCGCTGCGAATAATCGCCTTTGCCGCCAAAGGGATATGCAAAATAAATTATTTTATCTCCTATAATTGCTTCCAATTTCCTGATAGACTCTCTTATTTCATATTCCAGAACCGCATCCTCTACTTTTCCCATAGATATATGATTGACTGTATGCGCTCCAATCGTAACTAATGAATGGTTACCAAGCTGCCTGCACTGTTCGCATGTCAACATTTGATAATCTGCTCTTCCCTCCGGCAGCATCCTAAATTGTTTTTGCAACGACTGGAGAAAGGATTTTTGTTCTTCTTCCGGCAACTGCATTAAAATTTGTCTTACAATTCGATATACCCCTGCACGCTGCTCTATCGACGAAAGCGGCAGGCAAACCTTTCTTCCATATAAATCCACACAAATTTCATTACACTCGGAATCATTCATAAAGATTAAGCGCAAAATCTCTGAGGTCCACAATTCCTCTACCGCATCTATCTTTCCGGTTGTTATAAATACAGTCGCCGGTATCTGAAAATGTTCCAATATCGGTAACGCATTTGTATAAAAATCAGCAAATCCATCATCAAACGTAACAGCTGCTACATTTTCCGCTCCTTCATATGTAAGAAATTCATCTAAAGCGAGCACCTTGAACTTTTCTTTTAAAATGCGCATCTGATTCATAAAGTTCGCTTTACTGACTGTTATTCTGTTATAGTCCTGCATCGTATTATTTACACGATGATACAATAATATTATTTTCTTTCCTTTTTTATAATTCATATACTACATCTTCCATTGAAATAATAGGACAACTTACCTTATTTCTCAGTTCTTCTTCAATCTCATCAAAAAAGCTAATCGCCGTTACTACAATCACATCCGCTTCCGGTATTGTCTCTTCCTTTGTAATCATATTTATATCCATAAATAGAGCTTGCGCATTTTTATCAATTCCACATACAATTTCAATGTCTGTTCCCTTCAATTCCTCTATCAAACGTTCTCCAATATAATGCATACCATAAATAATAATTTTCCGGTACCCATTGGCAGTAAAATACTCTGCCAAATTCTTACCTTCCTGCTTCACTCCTACCCAGTGATCCATCATCTTAAACATCTTCAGGTGTTTATCAGAAAGAGCTTTTTTCTCCTTTACATCCTTCACTCTTTTCATTTCCATTGCTGCCGCTCCGGAACTGGCTCCTACTACTGCTGATAAAACTGCTATAATTCCTTTATTCAACCTTCTTACCTCCCATTTGATTCATATATTCTGCAAAGCTCTTTGCTCTTTGTTTTTCTTCTTTTACTGCCTCTTTAAAAGAGGCGCACTCTGACTGTTGCAATATTTCATCAACCCTGTTAACGACTTCCGCCCTCTTTTTCGCTGTCTTCGTCTTCTGATATGGCAGATAATGCTTTGTCAGATTGCATCTTTTCAATAAATCATATATTTTACTGTCATCTATTTCGTCATAATCGTCGACTGAAAGAAATGAAACATTATTTTTAATTGCAAATACCGTCCCGTGAAAACGATTTGTCACTAACATGTCCAAAATCCCAATGGTTTTCACCCATTCAAAAGGCGTTAAACCAAGTAAACTATAATCTGCTGAAGGTAAGGCATCCAGTAATGATACTATTACATATCTGTCGCTGTATTTCTGTTTTAGGTCTTTGCATAATTGTTCATCCGGAAGCATAATTCCCAATAGCTTTTTATCATTTTTAATATGATACTTGCGATAAAAGATCTTACGATATTCTTCTTTATTATAACCAAAAGAATATAGAAACGTCGGATCACAATTCAAGCATGCCTTTTTACTCTGAAGCAAATTTTCTACCAAACAACCGGTCATCTTATCACGAACACCGATATACGAAAATTTCTGCAAGGCCTCCTGCATGTATTCCTTTTGGACTTCCTTTAAATTTTCAATCCGGTTTCGGGAGGATGCTGCATAGGAAACTTTAATCGTATCTCCTAAATCAAAGTTAAGCCAGTATGCCGTAGGAAAACCTCTCATTCCATCCGCTTTCCAAATTTCATCGCTCCCAACAATAATCAGATCATATTTCTCTTTTTTTAAGAAATTCTGAACTTCCTTCAGGTCGTCTGTAACGAGCTTATTTTTTGACTTTGGCAACACATTGACACATCTTTGAAATTGGACATACTGATAAAACTTTTGCCAATTCCAATTATTATTTCCGCTAAATGCGCCTATATAACTTTCGTACGCTCTTCTTGAATGATAATCAATCAGCTCTACCTGCACAGATGTTCCCATCAGCTTCTGTACATATTTTTGCAAGGCATATGACTGTAAAAAAGCGCCGTAATTAACACTTCTATGATATGTTAATATTCCTATTTTTAACATTTTTCCACATATGCTCCAATCACCATCGGATAATTACTGTCTCTGTAATCCAATTCTTCCTGTGTCAAATCCTCTACTGTCATTCCATAAAGAAACGCTGCGCTTGTCTTGACATTTCCGAACGTTTTCACAGTAATTTTTGCCCCCGGAATATTTTCCCGTAGCAGCCTGCTAATACTGGCAGGAGTAAATCTCCAAAATTGTCCGTAAGTCTCATATTGTACTCTGCATAGAGAGGCTATGCCCGCTACCGTTATGATCGCCTTACCACCTTTTTTTAACGCTTTACCTACGTTAGATATCGCTGCATTCAAATCAAACAGTGATGTAAACACGTTTGTTAAAACGAAACAGTCAATGGTTTCTTCCTGCATTCCTTCTCCTGTTTCCAGATTTCCCTTTATATATGGTTCTTCCTCTGCCTCATCCAAGATCATAATCAAAGATTTTTCTACAGCTTTTCCCCACTTAGTATATCTTCCATCTCCAATTTCCATAACAGTCCCTTGAATGCTATCCTTATATTCCCTGACAAATGCATCAATATAATATCTAGCAATGGAATGGCCTCCACGGGAAATCCCATAATCATAACACAATGGTTTTACCGGAAGATTTTCGATAGTCTCATCTGTAATAAAACCCTGATGTAAACGTATACATTTTTTAATGTCCTCCAAACAAGCTATCTCTTGTCTGCCATTCCATATAACCTTTCCATCCTCCCTAACTGCCAACTGTACTTCCTCTGAAATATACTGTGCTTCTTTTTCCGTCGCCGGAGGCAAATTGATCCCCAATTCAATTTTAGAACTTTCAATTCCCAATTCTAAAATTTCAGAAATAATTTCAAGAAAATACAGATTTGACATAACAACAATTTTGTCAAAAATTTGTGTTTGCAATTCTTCCTTCTGAATTACCGGATAGTCGTCAATCCTTTTTTCCTGTATATTTTTACTGACAAATGCCACTATCTCATAATTCTTCTTTAGGTACTCCGCTTTATATCGATAATATTTACCGTTTCCCCATACAATAATTTTCATGATACATCCTCTTCAATCACATGATACATGTACTTACTAATATATTAAATAATCTTCCAATTCTGAATCTCTTGTAATACACCTTTCCCAACGATGCATCTTTCTCCCTTCTATCGGTAAACATGCATCACAATAACCGCATAAGTCTATAGATTGATTCAATAAATCTATAAGCTTACTTCCGGTCAAATCATTTCCATGCAAATCAATACAACCATTGTCCGGCAAGGAGACAGCAAATTTTTCATTAAAATAATTGACCGTCATTCCCGGACCACATCTGCAAATTTGTCCGTTACACATGGAGACACATTTTCCATAGAACTCCCTTCCTTCCACCAGCTTCTTATCATTATTGCCTTTCAGGTTAATAAAAGCTCCAAATCCATCTCCATCTCTAAAAATTTCGCATTTGACTTTATGCTTTTTAATCCATTTTATAATATTGTCAATTTGAGCCTGCATTACCGGATACAAAGTCATTTGAATACATACACCATGTTCTCTAAAGCATTCCATTACCTTCTCATCTAATTGTAATACCAACGTTCCATTCGTAACCACATTAATAGCTGCGTGGGGATAATATTTTCTTGTAATAATAACAAATTTATCTATGTCTTTATTCAGTAACGGTTCTCCACCTATTAACTTTATGCAACTGATATTTTCTACTAACTCACTTAACCTTTTTATATCTTTCTCAAATTGTATAATATCATAAAAGCTTTCCCTGATAATATTAGAAAAATTATTACATCTCCTGCAATTCAAATTGCAGTGCTCTGCCACCTTTACATTAAGACTATATAGATGTATTAATTCTTCCCATTTTACTATTTCATTTCTTTTTTCTTTAACGGCATTAAAAGGCTGGATATAAATATCTTTGGTCAAAATTTCCAGTTGTTGCAGTGACCTGACAATACCTTTAACTGTCTTCTCCCCATATGTACCCGGTATCACAATAGCCTCCACTGCATTCTTCTGATAAAGTTCCTTTACTTTAAAGCAGGAAAGAACCTCATGTTCACAAATGATATCCCCTGCATGTCCAAGGTTATTTTCTCCAAAACCAACGATTTCATAATGTTTTTTTAACGATTCATATGTCTTAATTGCCTCTTCTGTTTTTCCCCAAATTACTATTTTCATGTCTATATGCCACCTCAAAAATTCGTTCTTTTTACCAATGTATACTGAGAACGATATATTGAATCATTCATTTGTACTCCCGGTTCTATATATACATGATTAGGTGCGCCAAAGTCACAATAATCACAAGATTCAGCATACTCCATAAGATATAATCTATAAACAGCATCTCTTCTTTGCTCTAAATCCATATAATCCTTAAGATAAATGGAATCTGTTTCAAATTCATGTATATTCTGCATATACAAACGTGCATATCGCGGACATACAAACAGCCTTCCCTTTACAATTACTTTACAATTAAAGGCATCCCAACAGTCTTCATACTCCTGTTTTAACACTTCTTGTGTTTTATTTCTTTTATTTAAATCCCCCGGAGCTATCCATTTCTGCTCTGTATATATTGTAAAATGAACATTATGTTTTTCAAAAGCATAAACAACTTTTGCCAATCTATCAATCATACCATAATCACTAATACCTACATATACTTTTTCATGCGCCATACGATTTAAGACGCTTTCTTTAGGCACTACAGTTCCGTTGGTAGTAAACCGGATTTCCAAAACTTTCTTATGTGGTATTAAATAATCCAACAAAATATCTAAATCGGGATACAACAATGGTTCCCCGCCGGCAATTTCTATTGCAATACATTCATCAATGCATTCCAAAAATACTTTCATATCCTCCAACACTTCATGGACATCCATATCTTCGGGGTTCTCAAAAAACGGAACCCTTCCAAGGCATCCTTCACATCGCAAAGTACATCGATTGGTTACAATAAATACCATCTTTGGAATAATATTCTTCCCTTCTTCTGTCATCTCTCCTTTTTTCTTTTGCAATAAATCATCCTCATTCGAAATGCCTCTATGCTTAAGATTCATTCTATACTGTGCAAGGACTTTCCTTTCGATCCTTTCCTGATGTATAAACTCTGTCTCATCCTCCCATTTCCAGTCTTCTATCAGCAATGGATAAATATAACAATCCCAACCGTCAAATCTCTTTATACTATTAACCTGCCTTACGAGCTCCCTATAATTCTTCACTGCAATCAACAAAATACTTCTAGGTAATATTTTGACTGCTGTCTCCATAGAAATAATAGAGATACCTTCAATTTTTTGCCCATGCATATTTTCATTATTGTCTATAACCGCAATAACATGCTGCAGATTCCCTGCACATTGGAATTTATGAATTGCCTGTTTTCCAATTTTACCCCCCCCCACAATTGCGATATTTTCATTTGTTTCTATTAAATCTTCTAAGCTTTTTTCGCATGAAATCTTTACGCTCATACCAACTTCTCCTCATCTCTTTTTTCACGCATCATCATCAAATGCATACTTAACCAAAAAGAATATCTTTTTAAATTTGCATAAAAAGCATGCCTATTAGGATTTTCCTTAACCGAACTTATCATCCTCTGATTATACCGAACCGCCTTCACTGCATCTACAGACTGATACTTCATCCACTTCTCAATTTCATCAAAAAGTTCCTTACCTTTTGGCGAGTGAACAAAAACCAAGGAGCACCCTTTATTATCCCTAAATTTGGATGCATAATGTTCTACTCCCCATGCATCTCCTATAGTCAAATCACTACTTCGCTCCACTCCCTTAAAAAGACAGTGATAACACGCTTCGCGTAAGAAAATATTTTTATTAAATCCTATGCAATAGCAATCATCAAGTGGAAATTTTCGATATTCCCGTCCGTTTTTATATTTAACTACAAATTGTTCCTTATTCCAACCTTCTTTTTTATCTTTAAAATCAATATGCTCAATCTGCTTCTTATCATGAAAAGTATTGATATATCTTTCCCAAATCCCCGGAGCCCCTACCCCATGGCAGATCAAATCTATTGTATATAATTTTGAATAATCTCTTTGCAAATATGCCTTCAACCCTTCAATCTGGCAGGGCATACCGGTAAACAATACATACCGCCCCTCCTCCAAATTCTTTTTAACATCATAAAAGGTTTTTCCAATGTAACTCTGCACATATTTAGAGCCTTGGCACTGCTGGATATCTTCCATACCGTCTGCCTGAAAATGCACTACCCGGACTCCATCGTATTTGGCCCCAAAAACAACTCCGCCCTTGTCAATACACCACTTGGCCGCCAATGGAAAGATTCCTCCCGATGCGCTTGTCCGGCGTATTTTATCATCTATACTATGCCCAACATATACCGCTGTAGATTTCTGATCCCTTTTTCCTTCCATGCTCTTTTTCTGTAAAACAGGACAAACTTTCATGCATTTCCCGCATTTGATGCAGGTGCTGTTATTTATGTAAGGATAATCAAACCCGTCAAAATCTCTCTTCATTTTAATGCTGCCATTAGGACATACATTATAACAAGCCATACAGCCTGTACATTCTTTTTTCTTCATGCGTTTTACCTACTTCTTAATTTCATTCCAAATAATTTCGCCAATCTTTTTACTTTGCACAGTCATATTTTCATTTCTGCCTTTTTCTTTTAGATATAGCTCTAACTCATTTTCTACAACTCCATTTTCTACAAATCTATCCATATGACTGTTTTTCCGTTCTCGAAATTTTTGTATATATATTGCCTTCGCATCTACTCCATTTATAAAATGCTTTTTTACCGTTCTCTCCTTCGTTTGTATCTCATATAAAATTTTACCAGTACTATTCAGCACCCATATTTTATCATTTTCCTTTTCCTGCACAACAGAATAAATATGCGAAAGCTTAGAATTAATAGACTGTTGTTTTTCATTTTTCATTAATTCATTTGCAAAAAAAATCTGTTCTTTAGTAACAACATCATAGCCAACTATCATATCCGGCATTTCCGTACCTGCAGGATTATTTGAAAAAAGAATAATACATCCATTTTGAAAGATGACCTTATTAATCTCTACATCCGCCTGCAGTTCTAACACTTTTTTTCCGCAACTTTCTGTATTTCTGTTCCACTGAAACAAAGCATTCCCACTGACTAAATAAAGTTCATCTCCATCATGACAAATAGCCTTAAAATGATCACGCTCCGTTATCTGCAGGCATCGAATTTCATCTGTTTTCAGATCATATTCCATTACCTGACCATACGCAGACTGAACCGGTGCATACAAAAAATGATCCACTATGCACCACTCTCTAAAAAGACTATCTGTCTTCTCATCCAGATCAAATTTATTTAACCAGTTATTAATATATTCAATTGCATTTTTTTGTAAATTCAGTTTCATAATTATTTCATTTTGCTTTTGAAACGGTAGGAAGTATATGCAATTATGAAAATGAATAACCGACATATATTCACCTATAACGGTCTCTTCAAATTTCTCTGACATCACGAACTTCTTTTCAGCAATATCATATAATGCAATTTTATCCGCGTAAAGAGGCGCAAACAGGATTTGCCCCTCAAGCAAAATACATTGGCCATGTAAATATGTTTCATCCTCATTTTCACTTAGGAAGGCAGAAATATACTGACTCTCATCCTTCTTAATGTCAATACAAAACAAACCATTTATTTCTCTGGAAGAAAACCATATTTTATCATCCTTCTTCACCATATCAATACAGGAAAAAGTATATCCTTCCTGATGAAACTTTCTTATATCACTTTGTTTTTCCATATATTCTACTCCATAATACAAGTTGACACTTTACTTCATAACTTCCTTTTCTATTATTCATATTCAAGTTAATATGCTTTTCAAATCTTCTGCATATGTATCATCCAACATTTTGTTTAATGCCCATTTTTGCCCATATCCTGCAATTTGCTCTGCCCGTTTCTTATTCTCCCATACCCATATAAGCTGCTTTGCCAGATCATGCTCATTGCCCGGATCATAAAGCAGCCCATTTTTATATGCTTTAACCAGTTCTTTCGTTGCACCACTATTGGCACCTATTACAAGCAACCCGCCTAACATGCCTTCTATTACATTTCTGCCAAAGCCTTCCCATTGCGAACAAGATATTTCAATATCAAACTCATTTCTCAATATGGTAATATCATTTACATATTTCATGATATGAACACATTCCTTAAGTCCTAACTTAGTGATCTGCTTATCTAAAAATGAAATATAATCTGCATTGCCTCCTCCCACTAAATATAACTCTATCGGAATTTTATGTTTTTGAACCACTTCATAACCCGCTAAAACCGCATCTATTTGATGCTTTTTCTCATACATTGCGCCTACAACGACACACCTTAGTTTCTCATTATCAAATAATTTGTGATTTCCAATATAATATTTTTCTTTAGCAAATTTGTTATTTAATACCACACCGTTTTCAATATGATACCGTTTTTGTAATTCCCGCAATAAAACTTTAGAAACAGTTATCACAATATCTGCTTTCTTTAATAACCATTTATACTTACATTCCAAAATGTATTTCTTGTGAAAATGTTTATGAATAAATTCTCTATGGTGCCAAATATGTCTTTTCCCTGCTATGAAAGCTGCCATAGCTCCCACATCAATGATACCGGAATTAGTATAAACAATATCTATATCTTTTTCTGCCAGAAGCCTTGCCAGCTTTTTAGCACATTTATAATTATTCCATTCCTTCTGCAAATCCATAAAGGTTAAAAACTTCTTATCCGTCCATGCCGGTTCATAATTCATGAAAATAACAGAAACATTTTTATCCAATAATATCTTTTGTAACGTTCCCCTGCCTGGCATTAAAACATAAATTTTGTCTATTTCATCAGGCATATTATCTAAAACCGTTAGTAATGAATTCGCTGTTCCACCCGCAAGCACAGTGTCATTCGTGACGATTAATAACCGCATCTACTTTCTCTCCATCATCCACATATACTCGTAAAAATCAAATTCTTCCAATTTTCTGGCTATCTCATCCCGAAATCTTTCGTCTACGGCAATTATAATACCAACATTGTTACCTGTCGGTATCGAGGCAAATTCTACTAACGGAATTCCCATAAACTCCTCTTTCCCGGTATCATTTTGAGTCACCAAAATCGCTTTTGGAATAATATTTTCTTCTCTTAACATACATAAACAATGTTTGCAACCCATTCCGGCGCCAAACAGATATATTTCATCGTGTTCTTGTGCGAAAGAAACACATCTTTGCTTCCTCTTATCATAATATAACAAATTGTCAAAATTCCATATTCCCATGTACTGTCTTAAACGTCCAAATGACATTCTTAAGCAATACTGCATATCTTCCAGATTTCTTTCTGCATAATGTATGGTTCTTATATTCCCTGTAAGATACCCTGCATCTTGCGCAACATATGCAAAAATTCTCTCAACCGCATGACTGATTGTTCCATCATTTGCCAAGGGTTCTTTATCAAAATCTTCATACCTCCACGGATATGAAAACAATTTTTTTAACGCCTTCCTTCTACACCAAAAAACAGTTCCAAGCGTAATAGGAGAAATATTATAATCAATCCTGCAGTTAAGCTGCAGCTTTTGCGCTAAACCTTTTGTTTGTTCAAAGCTTTTATACCATGCATTATCAACTGCAGGAGCATATTCCATATAAAACGGCTCCGGCACAGCCAGAACTCCTATTTTATCCTGTTCATCAAAAATATTTTTAACATTATATATGTATTCTTCAGATGCGATCATATTGTCCCACATGGAGATAACCCAATCCCATTTATATCCATGGTCATACTGATGTTTACCTTTTTTATCATGCAAAAAACAAAAATATTCATATTTCTCTATAATACTTCTGCATGCTACCAATAATGCACTAATATCTCTGCCTCGATTTTGCTTGTCAACTACACTGCAGTTTTTTAAACGATATTTTTCAATGCATGACAATATTTTTTGCTTTGTTTCTGCCTCTGATGTACTCACATATATATCAATTACTTCAGGAACCTTTTTCAAATATTCAAAAAATATTTCCACAGTGTCCAAATAGTGCAAATGTACAATAATTGCCATTTGATGCACCTTTATAACAGTATCCGGATTGTTTTTTACCTGATCAGACAAAATTATATTCAAATTTTCTTTTCGTCTAATATCATATACATTTTCCATCTTATAATCCCGTTTTTCTATGCAAATAAATAAATTACGTTTTTTTGCCTCATATGCATTCTGACTTGTTCTGTATTTTTCTTACTAAGAGCAACTATTAACGGTTCCTCCGCACCTAAATCTGAAATTTTAATAACAGGATATCCATATAACGTTGCCTCACTCTTCTGATCATCTGATACAACAAATCCCTTTAATTTGCCGCTATCCTTTACATAAAGATGATATATCTCCTTCGCATAATTTCCGGCTCCATATATGTAGATGTTCTGTTCTTTATTAATAAACTCTTCCAATTGACCTGCATTAATTGCAAATTGAGATCCATACACAGCTGTCTCTTCCTGCCCGCTGTCACAATCCCTGGTATTATCAAATCCATATAGTCTTTCAGCATTTTCCAAAATCATTTCGACTGTATATTCCGTATTATCCGAAATCCAATGCAAAGAATCCACAACCCCGGCATAGGCATCATTATAGCGTCTGTCAAAGCATTTCCTCTTCATCATAGGAAAATGATATTTCTCTATCAATTGACTGCTGCATTGATACACATTCAAATTATTGACCTCTATATACCATGCAGGTTTAAAGCCATTTTGTATCAGTCTTTTATACAAACCTTTTTCATAAATTGCAATAACTTCTCTTAAATCAAGATTTTGTCCAAATATATTTTGTTCAAAAAAGCAATAAATAAAATCACTTTCCAACAACGTTTTACGAAACACCAGAAAATATGCCTGCATATGATCTGTCAAACCATTCTGAATACAATTAAGTCCCCAAAAATCGCATGTTTTATTCTCCATTGTCTTCCAAATAGCACTAAATGATATAAAAGGTCCGTAACAAGTATCATTACACAAAACCAACTCATCATATTCTCTTAACTTTTCTTTTCCGATATGGCAGATAAGCACATCCCCATACCCTCCGGCATCAAAGCCCAAATTATCCCGGCATATGATCTCTTTAGATATTGCTTCCATTCTCTTTAGACCATCATCATTTATCTTTCCGTTGATGACAATAAACAGCACATGGACCACTTCTTTTAACGAATTCAACATATATTCTACGTATTTATCAAGAATACCTTCTTTATCATAAAAAACAAATATGCCTAATCTTTTCACCTTAAAGTCCTTTAATCCATTCCACAAATTCCCTCACAGCGCCATTTCCGCCATTACTCTTGGTTACATAATCAGCAATTTCCTTCATCTGCGCTGCCGCATCCAGAACCAATGCCCTTATCTTCTTATTCATATCATTCTCCGTAAATACTTGGCGTTATAAAATCTATTGCAATTTTCCCTTCCACTTTTTTCCTATACTGCTCTAACAGCCTTTTTACTTCCTTATTCGTTTCCGTAATACTAATATCTGTTTTTCTATTCGGGAAAGTCTTGTCCACATAATTTTCTTCATTTTCTTTCAGGCCATCAAAACCTGCCAGCGTAATGGATTTTACATGTATCTTCTTTAATAAGTTTAATAGCATAATAGTGCTGTTATCACACAAGGTACTTTCTTCTGCTATTAAACCGGAATAATCAACCATTCGGGTATTTTCAATGTCCGCATGAATATTAGACACCAAAATGCATTTCCGGCGGTCAACATTATCACTGATTTTTTCCCAATGAATTGTATTGGCATAAAAAAGATAATCATATGTAAAATGTTGCGGAACAAAATTGACGCAAATAATAACCGGTGATGCTTGTAAAATATACTTACGAATTTCCTCCTGATAATCTTCAATTGTTTTTCCCGGTGCCATCACCAATACAGGCTTATCTCTAAGATACATTTCCAAATATTCCAGCGTTTTTGCATCATCCACTCTGCAAGCACAGTAATTACGATACACTTTCTGAATATTATCATAATCATATCTCTGTCTGGTTTTTTCCTCTATACCGGAAATAATATATTTGATATCCTTACTGTTTAAACGGTACTTTTCTGTTAAATAAATAATGTTATTAGGATGTGCCTTATAAATACCGGCCATAAATGCAGGAATAGAATATCCCCATTCATATTGCCTTTTCAATGGATACAAATATCTGTCAATAGCATCCAGAATAATATCTGTATCATAATCATAACTTTTCTTTCTTGCCAGAAAATCTACTATCAATTCCGTATTCAGATTTCCCGCGCACTTTCCCATACCATTTAATGTTGCATCCAAAATAACCCGACGTTTATCATTTGCCAATGCTATGATCTGCTGTGCAAATGCAAAAGACAACTGGAAATTATTGTGGGAATGAATATCAATACATATTCTGGAATCCAAATTATAATCCACAAGATTATACAAATGCACCATATCCTCCAGATACATTGCACCATAGGTATCTACAATTCCATAGCTATAGGGTTGAATTTCATTCATCATATCAATTAAATCCAATAATTCTCTATCTGAATACGCTAAAGAATTTACTCCCTGCACAAACAATGCATATCCCTGCTCTTTAACCCTGCGCAGACTGTCCTTTATCTCCTGATATTGATTTTCGAACTGTGTTTTGGTAAACCCAACTCTAATCCCGGTAACAGAACTGTTATCGCACTTTTCCAGTTTCGAGAAATCATACATTCCAAAATCAATAAACGCTACATACATTGCATTTCTCTTTTCTTTTGGAATAAACGGAATGATCTGCGCAGTTTCCGTAAAAAATGTAGAATTTTCATGATACTCCACTAATTTGTGGTCTCTCAAAAAACCCATTTCAATAATGTCAATATTTGCATCTGTCAGTTCTTTTGCCAGGTTTCTAATAACAGCATTATCAAATGCACAGTCTATGATTCTGCCGCCATCCCTCAGCGTACAATCCAATATTTTAATATTTTTCATATGTTCCCATACCGCCTGCTCCGCAAATTTTCTATTTTCCTAAATATGCAGCTACCACCTTTGCAAATTCATAGTCATCTGCTGTATCAATGTCAACGGCTTCAATTTGATCAATCACTTTAATATACGGCTTTTTACCAATCCGTTGATGATATTTTTCGAAGACCTCTCTGGTAAATATATAGAAAGCTCCCGTTTCCATATAAATCGGCTCCAGATTCTGAGTCGTTACAATATCCTGCATGTCATAATTAAAGGGTTTCCCCTGATACCAGCAATAATCCTGTATTTCTCTGGCACTAAACGCAGAATCATACTCTCCGCTCATTACCTTCTGCAATGCTTCCTCCATAGATTCCGGTTTTGTAAAGGGCTGCGTAACATGTGTCAAAACATAAATGTCCGCTGCTACATCTTTTAAAAAATAATCAATAATTTCAAGACCCTTAACCTGAAATCCATCCAGATAGGAATCTCTTTTTAAAAACGTCAGCCCCTCCGGCATATACTCTTTTATTCTCTCGTCACTGCAGTATACATATCGCTCGTCAATGCTTTTCACCTGATTTACCGTATCAAAAATGTACTCACACATTGGTTTACTGCCCAGCTTTAATGTGTTTTTCCCCGGCAGTCTTTGATTGTTTAATTTAATTGGTATAAAAGATACTATTTTCATAATCCTAAAACCCACAAACTGCAATGCTGATACCATCACCAATCGGCATTAAATGCAAATTAGAATTGTTTCGCATTTCCATAAATGTTTCAACAGCCTGCTTTACTCCTTTAAAATTTTCTGTAAAATAATCGTGTATTAATATAACACCACCCGGAACCATCCTGCATTCAAACCATTTTAATCCTTCCAAGGTAGGTTGATACAAATCCAGATCCAAATTCACAAAACAAAACTTATCTTCTATGCCCTGTGCAGTTTCCGGAAAATATCCCACTTTAAAAATACAGTTTTCAGGATGTATCATTTTCTGTAAAACCAACTCCTGACTGGTGTTATCATAGTCTGCTTCGTTGGCAGAAGAAAAAGAATTGCTGCGTTCCAAAACAATATCCTGAGGTGCAAATCCCTCAAATGTATCGAACAAGTACAGCTTTCTATCTGCAAAATAGCGGTTAATATATTTTGCAAAGTCCCCCTGAAACACTCCTGCCTCCGCCACAGCTGCGTTCATATCCGTAGATTTCATAAGCATCGCAAGATTTTCCAAAAAAATCCTTCTGCTTTCCAAGGGCTGACTAACAAAGGATGTAATAATTCTATTTTCTGCAATTCCATATCCACGTAATTGACTAACAATGCTGTCTTTCCCCGGAGCCGATGTAACAACAACCACATCATAATCTGCAAACCTTAAAGCCTTTTCCGGTTCTTCCACGATCATGTCCTGAAATGGTGTTTTCCATTTTCTTTTATCGTTATCCACAATTCCAATGATTTCATATTGTTCTTTTACGCAATCATACAGACGAGCACCACCGCCACCGGCACCAAATAAATACGCCTTTAACATAAAAGCCTCCTACTTTTTTAAATATAAAACAATATAATCCGCAATGCCCATATTACTAAGCTCCGCTTTCCATACTTCATTCATTGTTTTCGATACAAAAGAATATTCCGGTTCTCCACAGGCTCTTTGCTCTTTCATCCATCCGATAAAATTATTTAATCCATATCTTTGAAAGCACCTGGTCTCCACCTGCTTAAAACCTGCCTGCTGTGCTATTATCTTAAGATTTTCCTCTGCAAATATCCATAAATGTTGTGTACTAAAGAGCAGTCGCTTCTCATAAATTTCTCCAAGTACTGCCCTCATAACAGGCGCATCTGTAGGGGTTCCGATAATCGCCTCTCCTCCTGCTGCCAAAAGCTGATTAATTTCCTTTAAAAATTGTGTCGGATTTTCCACATGCTCAATTACATCAAAAGAAGTAATTACCTCTATTTTATCCTTCCACTCCTTCACTGCCTCCGAAGCATACGGATATGTATAATACCCTTTTTGTTTCATAATTTTCCTATACCGTAAAGAAGGCTCTATAGCTACGATTTTCTTTGCCACACCCTTAAGGAAATCAAGAAATGCACCCCCGCCGCAGCCTATATCTGCTACAATTTTGTTTCGAAAGCATTCTGTTCCCGTATAGGAAAACTTTGCCATCGTCTCTTTATCATGCAGTTTATAAAACTCTTCAATTTCGGAGCTTCCCTCAAGGGAATCTCTGTACTCAGTACTTTCATAATAGTTTTCTATATCTTCTTGCACGTTATCATGCCAAATTATCCTACACTCCCGGCACTGATACATAGAGACATCCTGCTCGGTAAACCTTCCAATTCCACCCTTTCGAATCTTTCCGCAATAAATTATTTCTATATTCTCGCTATTACATATCTTACATTTCATCTTTCCTACTTACCTTCCAATCAGCTTATCAAAATCTATTCTCGGAAACACTTCCAGTTTTCCTCCACGAGTTGCATTATAAATAGCAACACCATGATTCTGTCCGTATTCCTTTGCTTTCCTCATCGCCTCAAGTGTAATATAAATATGGGGTTTCCCGGCAATCAGCCTTTTATCTTCTGCTTTATTATCATAAAAATGATTTCCCTTTTGCGCCGGATCGCCTAAGTAACTAAAATCCGCTCCTAAAAGGTATATTTTTTGATATCCCATATATATTGCAATCTGCAATGCATCATACATAACAGAATATCCGCCATATACTGCCTGAGATATATCTTTTGAAAAAAGCTGCTTCTCCAAATAACACCTTTCTCCATAGCCCGGATAATAATTAGCATCTTCCATTTGAGGTGTATCATCCATATAATAAAAATTCTTTATAAACAGATTTTCCCGGGGCAGCATTCTGATTTCATCATAGTATTGACGCATCATATTATAATCCGAAAAAACATAATATGTAGGACGCCAACTTGTGTTCTCAAATATCTTATAAATCAGGTTCATCCCAAAGCTTGCTATGCCGCTTCTATGTATCTTTTCCAGATCCTCCATTCTAAGACTTGGTCCGTTACCGACAATAAAACATTCTTCTCCTTTATGAACATTTTTCCACTTTTTTAATTTAGAAATACTGCTTTTATTGGACTCCATAACCAAGTCAAAAATATGAAAGATTTCTATGTTTATTTTACTCTTTTCTCTAAGGAAAGCTGCATCATCTGATGAAAAAGCTATGACCGTTTCCTTGGGCACAATTTGTTCAAGATGCGTAATTATAAGATCATCTTCATCAGCCCATTTTCTCTCTATTTCCTTCTGCAAAATCACCTCAAGCTGTCCTGAATATTGATGTTTTAACATTTCTCTGACAATTTTTCTTCCGATTGGATTATAGCCAAACAAAATAATCTTATCCTTTTGTATCAGATGCCATTCATCTATCATTTGCTCGACAGATGCCATTCCCATTTGAATCATCGGTGCAATATAATAATTGACAATTCCGGCTTCCCTTAATTGATTTTCTATTGTTTCATATACAGCCGCCGTAATAATGATAGTATTATCACTTCGCTTTTGCAGATATTGTTCAAAAGAAATCACAGGAATATCCATCATTTTCTGCCCGGCTTTCTTTATTTCATTATCTACAATTGCAAGGATATTCTCTTTTCCGAAAAAAGATATTACTCCCCACGCATTATTACCTGCTCCAAATAAATAATATTTTTCCATATAAATTCAATCCTAATTATAAATTAATTCGCATCTCCAGAAATTTCTCCATAATCCCTGCCAACGCAATACTTTCTTTTTTTGTTAACTTAAAAAGCTTCTCTCCAAAACCATTAATACTGGATACAAAATCACCGACTTCATACCTCAGACCATCATTCAAAAATTTTGAAAAATACTTTTCATTCTGGCTGCTGTCCTCATACCTGACTTCAAAGGAAGTGGTCTTCCACCATGGAGCATCCACAATAATATATCCCCTGGTTCCCGATATAATAAGCTGCCCCTCGGACTTCACACCCAACCCATTCTTGGAGGTTGCAAAGGCATTCTCATATGTAAAATATGCTTTTGTATAAATATCCAATCCATTGGCCACTCTCTGGCTCTTAAATTCCAACTCCTGATAATCCTTTCCCAAAATCTTTACAATGGGTAATACCGTATAACTTCCCAGTTCCGTAAAACTGCCGCCATAGACTGTATCTGTCAGTTCCCTCTTCAATGGATTTTCCAGTTTAGTAAAGCACGCCTCCACATCACGTACACTGCCAATCACGCCGCTTCGTACAATAGATAACAGCTGATTGAATCCCGGGCAATAAGCAGTTTTAATCGCTTCCATTAAAATGACCTTGTTTTCTTCCGCCATTTGGAACAATTCTTCTGCCTGTTCCTTTTTCAGCACCATCGGCTTTTCACAAAGAACATGCTTCCGGTGTTCAATAGCGCTTTTGATATACTCATAGTGTGTCTGATGGGGAGATGCTATGTATACGGCATCAACTTCTGCATAAAATTCCTCTAAATCATCCATGTATTTATTCATTTCAAATCGTTCCGCAAATTCTCGGGCACTTTCCACATGCGGATTGTAAACTGCATCTATATTAATTCCACTTACATATTTTACTTCTGGCACCATCCGGGCAGCAATCCTGCCTGTTCCGATAATTCCAAGCCGGATGATATTATATTTTCTTGCCCGCAGCATAGTGCTGGAAATATCCTTTGTTCTTTCCAGATAAACAACCTCACAATACTCTCTCAAATGATCAAATACGCCTGTCCAATCAGAACCTACTGTAAAGATATCCACCCCATATTTTAAAATATCTTCGATCTTCTGTCCTGCATGATCTTCTATAATGATTTCGTCTGCAAATCCTGTTTTCCTCACATTTTCAATTCGATCCATAAGTGGATCCACCACATTCATTTTGCCACGTGATTCATCATAATGCTCCGTAGTAACGCCCACTATCAGATAATCTCCCAAAGCCTTCGCCCGTTTAAGCAAACGATAATGTCCCTCATGAAATAAATCAAATGAACCATATGTAATAACCTTCTTCACGGCCAATCCCTGCCTTTCTCTCGCTGCTCCCAGCTTACTGAGGTGGCTCATCGATACGACATTTTAATGCCGTCACCGGGTGAACCTTACGTTTTTCCATCGGAGGCAATTTCATGTAATCACCAAATTTAAAGTTCAAATAAGCGTCATAATCTTTAACACCCCAAAACATCTCATTTTCAAAGAATATCTTTTCACTGTGCTCATACCATGTACGCAAATATCCATATTCACGATTGGGAGTCGGGAATGTCAAGATGCGCACCCATTTCGTTTTTTTCTTCTTTTGTTTGCTCACATATCTGTCATAATATCCATACAAAATATCTGACGGAATTAAATCTAAAAATCGGTACCACCTCTTCAAAGCCCATCCCTTAGAAGCAATTTTACCTACCGGTGCCCACATCATTTTTCGCATGCAATAGCATTTGAAATTCTGGCACACTCTTATCAATTTATAATCTGAAACACTGTCCAATGGAAAAACATCAATAAAAATCCCCTGCTCATATGGCATATGTTCTTGATTTTCCCTCAAAAACCGCGTTCCTTTTCTTCTGAGCTTTCCATACCCCCATCGATATCCGGGCGTGTTTCTGTGATCCTGAAAATAAAATCTGCTATGATCCAGTTCCTTTTCACAAACAATTCGAAACCTCTCATACTCTTCCCGCAACAATGCCACATCAGCATCATCATCCCATGGAATATAGCCTTTATGACGAACTGCCCCAAGAAGCGTACCTGCAATAATATTGTAATGAATTCCGCAAAGATTACATATTCTATCTACTTCCCTAAGCATTTCCAATTGAATCATTTGAACCTGTCTCAATTCCTCGTCAGTTAAATGATGTACGCCCATACCCTTCACCTTAGCATTCCGTTACCGGACATCCTGTTCATCCGGCACTCCGATAACTTCATGTTCCATAATCATAACCGGCTTTCCCTGATGTCTAAACAGTTCTACGACAGAACTTTTGTCACCATAATAAATATCTGCCAAATTAATTGCCCTGTGCAAATCTTTGGAATCATCATAGATCCCTATTTTTTGCTGCTGATATCTGTCCACTAATTGTAAATAAGGCTCTACAGCCTCCGGATTCATAGATTTTGCCGTTTCCACCATCAACGGATGCGGCCTCCACAATAATACTACGTCTTCCCTGCCTTGAAAAAAGTTGAAAACCCAATCCAGTTTCTTTAAAAATTGTTTACTTTTTCCTGCCATTATGCTGTTTAAATGTGTATTAAAAAAGATAACCTTTTTATTTTGGTTCAAAAATGACTTCCACTCATCCGGAATTTCATTCTCTTTCGTTATCGCCACATCAAACTTAGGAGAACCAAGTGCCTGGAACTTCTGTTCCACAGCATTCTTTCCCTGAACTTCCAACAGGTCTTGACACGCCTCTTCATAATATCTTATATATTGCTCCCTTACCTTCTCCGATTGAAGAATAACCGTATCAGCATAAATCGTTCCCGGCAGTACACAGTAAATATCCTTCACCATATCGTTTTGGTGTACAAAATATGGTATGTACACCAGTTTATCTGTATATTTTGCAATTTTAGAAGCATAAAAATTTGGATGAACTGTAGTTACGTAATTATACTGGTCATATGGATTATGAATAAAGATAATATCGGGATGCGCTTCTTCTAAAGAATACTGCTGCCAATCCATAATCGGAATATACTCAGGGAAATCAGCTCCTTCATAATGCATTTCTCCTAGCGAGCCATCACTATTTTTATTGAAATAGGGAATCGGCATCACATAAGTATCACATTTTTCATCCTCATTTGCTGCCATCCAGACGCTCTCCAAGGAATCCCACATGGATGCCTTGTATGGCAAAAATACTGCCACTAATTTGTTCGGCAGTTCCTCTTCTAATTGATATTCTAATTGCTTCAACTGCTTGCAGGATAATTCATACATTTTCTTTCTTTTCAAGGGCAAATTGAAATTCTCTGAAATTTGATAAATTGTTTCGCAATAATCCTCTAGTCTATGAACACTATCTAAATTTTCTCCATAGGCTGTCTCTATTTGATTTCCCATTTCAATTGCGCAATTCTGACATTCCGTCAATAACTCCAGAAGCTGCTTTTCCTTTTCAGCAGTAAACAATTTCTTTAATAAGTAATTAGCCTTCTGTAGTGTTTTCAATGAATCTAATATTTGTTTCCTTATTGCCCTACTCATATTTATCCTCATTAAAAAAGAGAGAGTTGACTTTATAAATGCTTATATCATCAATCTTCTCTCTCCTTATCCTCCATGATAATTACCTGACCTTCCTTGGCATATTTAACTGTTTTCATATTTATAATATATTATATTTATCGGCAATTCTCCAGAATTCTTTATATGAGCCTGATGCACCTTTTAAACGACATCAGGATATTGCTTATTATTCAACAATACGCAAAGTGTTTTTGCAACATTTCTCAAATCATACGAAAAATTTCAAAAATTATTATCCCCACAAAACAGAATACCCGTCTGCACGCAGCCAGATAACCTTGTGATTTCATCCACGCCAAACGCTCTTCATACTCCGGATGGCTTTTATCACTAATGATCTCTAAGCAGTCATTCTCTTTTAAATATTCTCTGATATATGTACTGGATGCTTCCAAATAATCAAAATAGGTATCAAAGTAATAATCTTCAACAATATGAAACCCTAAATGTTAAAATTCAAATTCAGATAAATGATATCCGCACCACCCTATTACCTCATTCATATTTTTATCCCTTCTCTCAAAAAGGATTTTTCAGCTAGGCAATCCCTGCCTTAAGCCTACGAATGTCTTCGCTGTGGTCTCCCACCACCTTTTCCACCTGATCCAGTCTTTCGACAAGCTCAGGTATCTTTGCCATCTCTTCATTGGCGTGATGATTTCTGTCATTAAACGGAATAAGTAAAGTTTCGATATTTTCTTTGTTTCTTAAAGCTATCTGGTAAACCTTATTGATCTCGTGATCCAAAGCATCATGGTAACAATCGATCTTCTCATCCAACGCAGCATAACAGCTGTCGATCTTCTTATTCAATTCATCATAGCGGCTGTCGATCTTCTTATCCAATTCATCGCAGCGGCTGTCGATCTTCTCATCCAAGTTGGAGATTTTTCCATCTACTTCCGACATCTTACCATCTATTTCTGATATCTTCGCTAAAATCTGACTCAGGTACGTCATAATTTCTTTGCTCTCAGACATAGGTAATTCCTCCTTTCCTTATACTCCCAATAAGCAATTATTAATATCATCTAATTGCATAAATGGTGTAGTTTTATCTTAGTTCCAAGAGTAATATCGTGTCAATATTTTTATTTTTTATCGTAAAAAGTTGCACATACAACATCCAGGAATACATAAGCTTTCAAAACACTAAATCATGTATTTTTTGTTTATATAACAAGAAATCAGCCCCTAAATTTGCACTTCATTTTCGGCATATTTTCACAGTGCTTCATCTACTGCATTCCACATTTCAGCAACGCATTTCTCCAAGTCAAAGCACTCCCGGACCTTCCGATTTCCATTTTGGGCAATTGCAAATCTCTCCTCCTCGTGGTTCAGATAATATTCCACCTTAGCCGCCAAATCCGCTAAGCTGGAATACATCACAAGATGAGTGCCATCTTCAAAATACTCCGCAATTTCCGGCTGATAATTGGTCAGGCAAAAGCCTCCGCACGCAAGAATATCCAGAACACGTTTCGGTATTCCCGATTGTATTGTCCTTGATGTAATATTAAGATTAACCTTACTATTATGGAAGATAAGCGGCATTTCCTCCTCATAATCCGCATATCCCTTTTCCTGCAGATGCTTCCCTCTCACCTCTTGCTCCACGGGATAACTGCTATATAAATCAAACAAATATCTGTCACTGAGTATTTTAATGATCTGCTCCCTCTCTCTTGCCGTCACTTCAACACCAATCGCATCCGCCGCCATCTGCACAGAATTGCTGATATAATTATCTCCCAATTTCAAATCACATTTGTCAACGATTTCCCGGGTCACCTGCGGGTTTAAAGAATCGGCTATCAAATTATAACCATATATCAATGACTGGGACTTGATCAGCCCCTCCACATATCCATGCGTGTATTCCGTAAATTCAGCCCTTCGCAGGCGGTTTTTCTCGCCATTATATAAATTTCCCACAAAGGAAATCTCACTTTTATATTTATCTGTAAGTTCCGGATAGGCCTTTTCTCTTTTCAGGAGATTTTCAAGAATATTTCCTTCTACCGCCAACGGAAAATGATAAACATGCTTTGCACCCAGCTCGCACAATCTTTCCGTATAAAGCGCATCAAAGCAAAAGATATGATTACTTTCGTTTCTCAGCGTACCGGACATTAAGGTATTCATAGGGCAGTCATAAATCCATGACACATACGGAATCTTATTCATATCGCAAAGCATGGAAACCAGCGGGAAATAATCATAGCTGAACACTGCCTCTACCTTGCTCTCGTGAATAATAGACAACATTTCCCTGGCAAATTCACCATCTGCATGATAGTCTTTCATTTTTCTTGAAAAGGAGGTGCATTGCATACCTATATTGCGCATGCAATCGATCAACGCCGCATCTCCCAGTGCGCCCCATTGGTAAACTAAAATCTGTTTTATCATGTTTTTTCTCCGAAATCATTTTTACTGTATACTATCTTATCACATTTTTTTCATACTGTACATGTTCCGGCTTTGGACTTGATCCGGCTTTGATCTTATTGGCTTACTGCTATATTTTCTGCTTTCTTCCGTTCCTGTTACATGGTATAATGATAGCAATGAAATATTTGTCCGCAAATCGGATATTTTGCCGAATACAACAATAATCAAAAGCTGAAACAGCGTTGAAAGGACACGTCATGGCAGATATCAGCATTATCATTCCCTGCTACAATGCAGCCCCTTATATCGACAGATGCCTTACATCCGTCATTAACCAGACATTACCGTTACATTTTTTGAAAATTATCTGTGTGGATGACGCCTCTACCGATGATACCTGGCAGCATTTACAGCATTGGGAACAGAAGTATTCTGATAATATTATAATCGTTCATTGCGATGTAAATGGCAGACAGGGCACTGCAAGAAATATTGGTATGCAGTATATGGATACTCCTTGGGTTTCATTTATTGATGCTGACGACTGGATTGAGCCTGATTTTTATGAAAAGATGTTCTCTATAGCCTTGCAATGCGATTGCGATATTGTATCCTGTGACCAACTGCGAGATCCTTCCCCGACATTAACATATGCAGACAACCGCACGAACGGACGTGAAAGCGGATTAATTGTAATTGATACCGTTCCCACGCGAAAATCCCTCATCATCGGAGAAAGCATTGCACTGTCTGCGCCTTGTAAACTAATTCGAACAAGCTTACTTACTGACAATCAAATCATTTTCCCGGAAAATATTACCTATGAAGATATTTTTTGGGGCAGCTTATTGTTATTGTATGCAAATACCGTTTATATTTTAGAAGAATACTTATACCACTATTTTGTCAATCCAAATTCGACCATCCTTACCAAAAACGCTGATCATCACGTTGATATTCTAACAATCAGCCTTATGGAGTGGAAAGAATGGAGCCGGCGTGGTTTCTTTAAGGATTACAAGGATGAGCTGGAATTTCTCTTCTTAAACTCCTGTTACTTTATTTTTATGAGGGCCGTGTCAATGCGTTATGATGTACCTTCTTTTTCTCTTTTTCAGTTATGCAAGACGCTTGTAACGGAACACATACCGGATTATCATAAGAACCCATATGCCGACAAATCTGTAACTGAGTTTTATAAGCTGCTGCTCGAGCCACTTTTGCAGCCGCTATCCAAGGCGGATTTCCTTGCGCTTACCGATACAGCCAAAAAATATTGGAAATATAAACGTTAATTTTTATACCCGGAAAGGATCATTATGGCAGACATTAGTGTTATCATACCTTGTTATAACGTGGAATTATATATAGACCGATGCTTAACTTCCATCACTTCACAGACTATCGGAATAGATGCTCTGGAAATCATCTGCATAGACGATGCCTCCACAGATGACACTTGGAATCATTTACAAGAATGGGAACAGAAATATCCGGAAAATATCATGCTGGTGCACTGCGATGTCAACGGCAGACAGGGAACTGCAAGAAATATTGGCTTACAGTATGCATCTACAGATTGGATCGCCTTTATTGATTCAGACGATTGGCTTGAGCTTGATTATTTTGAGAAACTATATTCTGTCACCCAAATAGGGAACTGCGACATTGTGTCCTGCCAAAACGAACGGGACTTTTCTACCTCCCTTACCTTTTTTGATGATCGAGGCACCGGCAGGGAAAACCGCTTTATGTTGATTGACACAGTGGAAAAGCGCAAGCTATTTTTTAACCTGCAAAGTGCCGGTTTTGCCGCCTGGGGCAAGATCATACGCAAAGACCTGCTTATTGATAATCATATTTATTTCCCTGAAAACCTTGCCTATGAAGACAGCTATTGGGGACCCCTTCTCCATTTTTATGCTAAACGTGTATATCTGGTGGAAGAAAGGCTATATCACTATTTTGTAAACAGGCAGTCAACTGTTCTTCAGATGGATGCGGATTACCATACCGACTGGCTCACTGTGCAATCCATGAAGTGGGATGAATGGGTACAGAGAGGCTTTCTGGCTGACTATCGCGAGGAACTGGAATATGATTTCCTATGTACATGTTATCTGGGATTTTTAAAAATCATTTTCTTACGATACACGGAACCTCCATATTCTCTTTATCTTTTGGTCAAGGAAATTACGTTGGAAAAGGTTTCCGACTACGGGCAAAATAAATATATCAAAGAGGGGCTTTCCGAATTTTACTCTACACTGCTTGAAACCCTTCTGCTTCCACTTGACAAATCCCAGTTTCAGCAGCTTGCAAGAAATGCAAAGGCCTACTGGAATGCGAAACAATAACCACAGGAGTGACACATATGGTTCCCATATCCGTCTGCATGATTGCCAAAAACGAAGAACAAAATATTGATAAGTGCCTCGCTCCATTAAGGGACATGGGATTTGAACTGATTATTGCTGATACCGGTTCCACCGACGGAACCAAGCTGTCAGCTTCCTATTATACGGATCATATTTACGATTTTAAATGGAACAATGACTTTAGTGCCGCCAGAAATTTTTCCATCTCCAAGGCCTCCAATGATTGGATCCTTGTGGTTGATTTTGATGAGTACTTTCAAGCGGGGGACATCCAAAATTTACTCCTCTGTACCGCTTCCTATGAAAGAGAAATCGGAACCATTACCCGGCATAATCCATGTAACTTATTATCCGGCCAGACTTCCGTTATGACAGAGCAGGTAGCCCGCTTTTTCAACAGAAAATACAATCATTATCAGGGAATTATCCATGAACAGGTATTTCCTGTTGACGGTTCAAATCCAGTTTACTATCCTATAGAGATTTCCTTTTACCATCACGGATATGAGGACGAGAACTCCCTGACTCAAAAGGCTAAGCGAAATCTTGAACTTCTTCTTACAGCGCTTGAGGAAAATCCTAGCGATCCTTACCTGCTGTTTCAAGCCGGAAAGTGTTATCAGGTTCTAAAGGATTATAATTCCGCCTGTAACTATTTTGACGCAGGGCTTTCCTGTGATATTGATCCGGCACTGACATATGTACAGGATATGATAGAGTCTTACGGGTATTGTCTGTTGGAGCTGAAAGATTATCAAACTGCTTTAGGCCTTTCCAATGTGTATGAGCTTTTTGCTTCCCAGGCCGATTTTGTATTTCTTATGGGATTGATCTATATGAACAATGCCCTTTTTGAGCGGGCAATAGACGAATTTCAGAAAGCCGCATCTATGAAAACAGGCAAGACCAAAGGCATTAACAGCTATATGCCCAATTATAATATCGGCGTTATTTATGAATGTACCGGACATATTCCGGAGGCTGTCAATTACTATCAAAAATGTGGAAATTATGGGCCGGCCTTAATTCGTTTGGAGCTTCTTCAAGGGAATGCGCCTTCCCAATATTAATCAGTTTAAAGGAGGTTACCATGAAAATACAGTATCTAAACGGCGGTCTGGCCAATCAGGTATTTCAATACATTTTTGTTAGGCACGCTCAGCTTTCCTGCCCCCAGCAGGACAATTGGATATTTGATGATTCTTTCTTTTTTACCCATGATGTACATAATGGATATGAATTGGAAAACGTATTTGGTCTAAAACCCAATTTACTAAGTCAATACTTTGATCCCGATATCTGGAACCAACTGATTGAAAATAAGAAAAACGGATGCAGCATACCCCAATCCTTTAAAAACCTCGGTTTCGATATTGTCATGATAACTGAATTTGAAAACTATCGCGAACATAATCCTTTTGACGGTCAGATATACCGGGTGCCCGGTAATACCTTTCACCCTGAAATTATTCAGGTGAACAACGAATCTGCAGACGATACATTTTTCTATTACCATGGATACTGGCTGCATCCCGATTGGTTTAAAAGCTATCAACCCATTCTGAAAAAGGAGCTTTCTTTTCCTCCCATTACAGATGAAAAGAACCGCCTTTATGCCAATCAGATTTTAAATTCTAAATCTGTTGCCTTACATATTCGTCGAGGGGACTATATTAAATTAGGCTGGGCATCTGCCCCCGATTATTATTTACAGAAAATCAAAGAAGTTCTCGCTCACCATCCGGATGCATCATTTTATGTCTTTTCGGATGATATCCTCTGGTGTAAGCAAAACTATGACTTACTTGGTCTTTCCCTCCCTCAAAACGTAACCTATATTGAAGGTAACACACTGGGACGCAATTATATTGATTTACAGCTTATGAGTATGTGTCAGATTATGATCATTAACAGGAGTGCATTCGGTTATCTCGCTATGCTGTTGAATGACAGGCTGGATTACTTCTTTTTTGATGAGTCAGGACGCTGATATCATCCAATTATGGAAAGGATATATTTAAATGAAGGTATTATTTTTGGAATGGAATGGATACGGAAACAAGGATATGCTGGAAGCATACAAACAACTTGGACATACTGTCGTGACTTTTCCCTTTTTCCCAAAAGATTATCGTTCCGACCCTGATTATGAGAAGTCTCTTACAGAAGAAATTCACAAACGGTCTCCTGATTATATTTTTACCTTTAACCACTATCCGGTGGTTACTAAAGTATGTAACAGGGAAGATGTGCCATATATATCCTGGATTTATGACAGTCCCCTTGTAACCTTATATTCCTATACTACTATTTTCCCATGTAATTATATTTTTAATTTTGATAAAGAATTCTGCTATGAATTTCAGAAAAACGGCATTAATACCGTACATTATCTTCCTATGGCTGCCAATACCAGCCGATTGGATTCCATGAATAATTTTTCCGGTTTTGAAAAATCTCCTTATGTTAATAAGACAGATATATCCTTTATAGGCTCCTTATATACAGAGGCAGTAAGAGGTGATTTTTTCAACCGTTTTAATCAGGTTTCCTCCTACACAAGAGGATATTTGGAGGGTATTATGGCATCCCAAAAAAATGTGTTTGGCTATAACTTTATCCAGGAATTGTTAACCCCTGATATTATGCAGGATTTACAACATTCCTGTCCGGTAGAAGCTAATTATGATGGTGTAGAATCTGCAGAATATATATATGCACAATACTTTATTAATCGTCAGATAACAGCTACTGAAAGAACAGAAATCATCAAATATATTTCTCAGTATTTTCCTATGGATTTATATACCTCGGCGAATGACTTTGATCATCCAAATGTAATACGTCACGAACCCGTAGATTATTATAACATTGCGCCCTATGTTTATAAATGCTCTAAAATCAACTTAAATATGTCCCTGCGAAGTATTAAAAGTGGTATGCCTTTACGTGTATTTGACATTATGGGGGCCGGTGGTTTTCTGTTAAGCAATTTCCAGTCTGATTTTTTGGACTGCTTTATTCCGGGCGATGATTTTGCATTTTATGACAGTCACAAGGACTTAGTTGACAAGATCGAATACTATCTCCGCAACGAAGAGGAACGCAAACAAATGGCTGCTTCCGCGCACAAAAAAATACAGGAAGCACACACTTTTGTTCATAGAATTAAAGAAATGGAATCCTATTTACCTTAAAGAAAGGATTGAGAAAAATATGAAACCCTTCTCCGTTTGTATTATTGCTAAAAATGAAGAAAAAAATATTGAACGATGCTTAAAAAGCATTCAAAACTTTGACTGCGAAATTATAGTCGTAGACACCGGTTCAACGGATCGTACAAAAGAAATTGCCAGGCAATATGCCACAAAGGTATTGGACTTTCAGTGGATCAACGATTTTAGTGCTGCGCGGAATTTTTCTATTTTCCAGGCTGCCTACGACTGGATACTAGTACTGGACTGTGACGAGTGGGTACAGGAAAGCAATCCGGAAGAGTTCATGGAACTTGCCCACCGCTATCCATTCTACATGGGACGTCTTAAAAGAAAAAATTTAACTTATATGGACTCCGAAAAACAAGTATATATCGATATGGTTGAACGCTTCTTTAACAGGAGATATTATCACTATGAAGGTACCATACATGAGCAGGTCACGCCTCTATGCCCCAGGGAATTGGTGGCTTTTGATATTCCACTGACTGTTCTTCACTCCGGCTATGTAGGAACCAAAGAAGACTTGGAAAACAAAAGAATCCGCAACATGACATTGCTGAAACAGGAGCTTGAAAAAAATCCCGATGATCCTTATCTGTATTTCCAAATTGGCCAAGAATATTACTGTATGGATGATTATAAAAATGCAGCTGACTATTACGCTAAAGTGCTTACCTACGATCTGCCCCCTACTTTGGAATATCTTCGTATGACAGTACAGGCTTACGGAAGCTGCCTGCTTTATCTTAATCGGATCGACGAAGCCCTGCAATATGAACAGATTTACGATACCTTTAGCAATACTCCTGATTTCGTATTTCTTATGGGTCGCATTTACTATTTGTCGGGACAGCCAATAAAAGCCATGTCAGAGTTTATTAAAGCCACTTCCATGGACAATCCCCGTTCCGAAGGGACAAATTCATACCTATGTTGGTATTATATCGGATTGATAAATGAAAAGATGGGAAATACAGATGCGGCAAAAACTTTCTATCTAAAATGTGGGGACTTTGAACCGGCGCAAAAACGCCTGGCCAATTTATAAAAAGAGTTGGCTTTTCGCTGTCTTTCGAGCACTTTCCTATCACAAAAACAAAGGGAATGGATTTCTCCATTCCCTTTTGGTAGTTTACTGCAATGATTATTAACCAAGTAAGGATAATACACCCTGATTGGTCTGGTTAGCCTGTGCCAACATAGCCTGACCTGCCTGAGCAAGGATCTGGTTGTTGGAGTACTTAACCATCTCAGATGCCATATCTGTATCACGGATAGCAGATTCAGCAGATGTAGTATTCTCTACAACGTTGTTCAAGTTGTTAACTGTGTGCTCAAGTCTGTTCTGAGTAGCACCAAGTCTTGAACGCTGTTCAGATACACACTGGATAGCAGATTTGATACTGGAAACAGTCTTTGCGATATTATTAGTAATCTCGCCTTCATCTTCATCCTTTGCCCATACCTGTAAGGTTCCGTCACCTTTACCGATACCTTCTCCGCCAGCAATCATGTTCTTAGTGCTGTCAGCAATAGTTTCCCAGTTCATCTGAGTGATTGTAACCTTAATTCTGTTGTTAGTGTCAACTTCTGCACCAACCTGAAGTGCCTTACCATCTGAGAACTCACCGTTAAGCAGCTTCTGCTCGTTGAATGTAGTTGTTGTCTGAACTCTGTCAATCTCAGACTTCAACTGATCAAGTTCCTGCTGGATGTACTTTCTATCTACAGACTGTAATGTTTCATTACCAGCCTTGATAGCCAGCTCATTCATTCTCTGAAGCATGTCATGTACTTCACCAAGTGCACCTTCAGCTGTCTGTACTGCAGAAATACCATCCTGTGCGTTAGCAACAGCCTGTGTAAGACCTCTGATCTGTCTTCTCATCTTCTCACTGATAGATAAGCCTGCTGCATCATCAGCTGCGCGGTTGATCTTGTAACCGGATGATAACTTCTCTGTTGACTTAGCCTGTGTTGCTGTTGTCAGTCCTAACATTCTGTTAGAGTTCATTGCTGTAAGATTGTGTTGTACTACCATAATATATTCCTCCTTGAATTTAACGCCGCTTCCCTGCGTACGTTTGTTGATTTTTGTGCAACCCGGCTTTCGAATTCGTACGCATCCAAAAGCCAGAATGCTTAATTACTTTGGTAAGCAATTTGTTTTGCTTTACTTGTATAATATATCGGAGCATTTCTCCAATACTTTATACCTAAATTAAAATTTTTTATTTTTTTTGATCCATAAAATGCGGCTGTGAGACATTCTTATTATTCATGTTCTGGTAATAATCATATGCCGCTTTGGAATTTCGCCTTGACTGCCCCAACTGCTGACGCTCTTTTCTAAAACAGTCTTCCACCAACGCTTTATTGCGCTCCTCCTGCGCCTGAATTGCAACGCTCCGATCAGTAATCTGTGTAATAAGCTCCTGAAGTCTCCGGATCTGATCTGCATATTTCTGTTTATTTCCGACCAGTTCCTGCTTTATTTTATCATATAAGGCCTCAAAGCCATCGTCCAACTTAGAAAGCTCATTGACATATAAGTCTTTCTCATCCACAGTCTGATCAAAAGCTTCCAGATCAGCAGGCTCCCTTTTTAAAATATCTGTTTGTACTTCATTAACCTCCTGAATACGATTCAACACATCTATCTTTTTCTTCAGGCTGTCCTCCAGTATATTCAGATAATTCTCTATCATACAGCTCCCTTCTCTCTGTTAAGGCGCATTACTTCCTTCCATGTATCCCGCATGGAATGCAGATGCTCCAAAACCTCACCCAGTATTTCAGCATCCTTTTTGATATTCGCCTCTACAAGCCTTTGCTCCAGATATGTATATACCCGCTCAAAGTCCTGTGCCACAGGATATTTCATATCAAGAGTTACCCTAAAATGTTCTATAATCTTTTGGGTCTTAACGATATTGGTATGAGCCTTTTGAATATCCTTTTGCTCCACTGCACTAATGGCAATATTACAAAATTTGATAGCACCCTCATATAACATCAATGTGAGCTCCGCCGGTGATGCTGTTAAAATTTTACTGTTTTTATACTGTGCATAAGCATTGGGTAATGCCATATCATGAGCCTCCTAATAAGCTTGTTACCGCACTGGCATTGGACTGCATCTTCGCCATTGCAGTTTCCATTGCTGAAAACTTCTTATACCACTTATCCTCATAATCCTGCAGTTTTTTCTCTGCCTCTGCAATTTTCGTAGTATAATCGTCATACTCTTCCTTCATTTTCTTATCATCATAAACCTTATTAATGCTGCTGTACTCACTTGTTCCCATGAGCTTATTCAGCTTGCCGTAAAGGCTTTGCGATAATTGCGTAAAGAAACCTACCACCGCATCAGGATTCGTGTTGATCATTTCCATCAGCTTATTAGTTTCATTCTTCACATTCTCATCATCTTCATCACCATCGATATGATAAGCATTTTTCTCATTATCAGCTGCATTGAAGTATCCCAACGTCTCAATACCAAAGTCATAGAGATACATTTTCTTACCGCCTACTTCAAAACCGGAAGCCATAATTTCCTTCATTGCACTGGATACCGTACTTAATGTGGAATCCCTTCTTAAGAGACTGTCCTTAATCTTAGATTCCCACTTTTCCACCTCAGACTCAGACATAGCTTCCTTCTCTTCATCTGTAAGCGGCTCATAGCCCTTAGAAGATTCCGCATTGTAAAGCTTATCCATTTCATTAATGAGTTCGCTGTACTCCTTAATGAAGCCTTTAATCATATCATAAATGCCGCTAGTATCATTCTGGGTAGTCAGGGTAATGGTCTCACCATTGGTTTCACCCTTACAGGTAATCGTAAGTCCGTTTACCTTAACAGTGTTGTCGGCGCTGGTGAAAGTCACTCCATTTAACGAGATTTCCGCATCCTGACCTTCAATCTTTACTACTCCCGTGCTTCCCTGTAAGTTATTAGAGTTATTGATAACAGCTGATGCCTTGTCAATCTTTGCCTGTATATCTGCAGTTGCTTCCTCAAGGGTCTTAGCGCCTGCTGTTCCGTCTGCATTCAGATAATCACTGTCCAGAACGCCGATACGATCCTGCTTTGCTTCTATGGATTCCACATTTTTATCGTATCCGTTTATGTAGGAAAGCTCAGCCTTCGCCTTGTTAAGCTCATGCTGCTTTGCCGCTTTATCCTCTGCGGAAAGATTTTCGTCCTCAAGTTCTGCGGTCAGGCGTTCAACAGCCGCATCCAAATCTGACTTTCTGGCTGTTCTCTGATCCGTATCTGTAATATCAAAATCATCACTGCCATATACTTCGTTATATTCCTTGACCAGTGCGCTCTGCTTCTCTTCTAACACAGTGATCTCGTCCTGCAGCTTGGTCTTTTCTGCTGTGTAGGATTTCACCAATTCAGCAGCCTTGGACTGAATTGCTGCATTCCTTGCAGCCGTATCCGTTGCCATATCCGCATACTTCTTATATGCCGCTATGCTTGCCTTATCATATACCAGAATGCCCAGCTTATCCAACGCATCCGTACCATCATCATTGGAAGCTGTAATTGTGAAATCCTTACTTACTCCCGTTCCGTCCGCACCGATAAACAATCTTTGATTTTCAGCATCAAAATTCGCCTTAACTCCTGCTGACTGAAGCTTGCTTGCCAAGCTGCTCATCGTGGTATTTTCATCAATGGTGATCTCTGTTTTCTTGCCGCCTACAGTAACTTCAAACTTACTGCCCGCTTTAATTCCCAGTCTGTCAACCACTTTGCTGCCTGAGCTTAAGCTCTTACCATCCGTTGCCTTAATCTCAGCTCCGGTTAAGTAACCCGCTTTAGCCATTTTATTAATTTGCAGACTTTGCACACTGTCCATAGCAGAATCGGAAGTAATAACACTTACCAGATTGCTGTTAGATACAGTTGTGGTCTTCTTCATATAGGAAGACTGATAATTCAGATTGTGCAAAGTACCGTTAAACAACTTATAAATTTTACTGTTTATTTCTTTCCATGCATCCTGCTTCCACTCCAGCCTAGTCTGCTCTTTTTTGAGATCATCTACCTTAGTCTGTCTGGCTGCAACTAATTGCTGAATGATGCTTTCCGTATCCATACCGGACATCATTCCGGTTACACGCATTGCCATAATTTACCTCCTATCGCTTCTCATCCACTAAAAGGCCTGCAAGTTCCCATGCTTTCGCAATCATATCCAGGGTCTTTTCAGGAGGAAGCTCTTTAATAACCTCCTTGGTTTCCTTGTCAACGATCTTAATGGTCACTCTGTTGGTTGCATCATGAATGCCAAAGATAGCCTCCGAGTTAGACAAATTTTTGTTCAGCTTTTCAACAGCCTTCTTGATCTGTTCATTACTGGCCTGCTGATTGGCTGCATTGTTGTAGCTGCTATCCTGCCCACTCTGGGAATCCTGCTTCTCTGTTCCTGCCACCTTAGCCGTTGTTGCATCGTAAGCATTGGTCTGTTCCGGTGTAGCAACTTCCGTGTTCTCTACAACTGTCTTCTGTGCAGGTTTGGCCTGCTGGGTTGACTGTGCCTGATAAGTCATTGCACTGCTTAATGGTTCAATTGTCATTGTAATCACCTCCGTGTGATATAAAAAATATATTAAAACTTAGAGTTTCCCTGTCTTCATAACTATATATCGGAAGTTTTACGAAAAAATTTATAGATAATTTAAAAAAAGCGTAAAATCAGTCCATATTCGAAAAAAGGGCGAAAAAAGGTATCTTCAAGTTTATTGCCTGAAGATACCCTTTGCTGATAAAACCTATTAACAATATTCCCTCATACTGACTAAATGGTAAAAAGGTCTGGCATCCCTCGTGTATCCATTGACACGAATAAGGATATTTTGAGCCTGTTCCTTTTCACACGCATCTTCCAATACCTTCGTAAAAGTGTTTCCCTGAAGGGTATCGGAATTGCCACGCTTGGACTGATGATGTTTCTCTTCTTGGGAAATCCTCTTAAGAGACGGTATCACCGTAACCGCTTGAACTTTATAAAGCCTATCATCTCCGTATGCTTTGACTATCCCTCCTTGGATCTCACTTTAATTGTTTCATTAATTATATCGTCCATTTTAGTCAATTTCTAAAGACCAGATTCTCAACCCAAAAGATTTTTCAAAGCCTCAAGGCCATCCGTATTAATAGCTTCTTTATTGGCCTCCTGGATCTGTACATAAACTTCCTTTCGATATACGGGAACCTCCTTCGGTGCGCTGATGCCCAGCTTTACCTGCTCTCCCTTGATTTCCAGTACCGTAATCTCAATATTGTTATTGATAACAAGAGCTTCATTTTTCTTTCTGGATAAAGCTAACATTTACTCACCTGCTTTCTTTGCATTCAGAATATCGTAGACAGGGTACTTCACTGCATAACCCTCTCCTTCAATAATTACCTGACACGCTTTCTTTTCTACCGCATTGATAATAAGGGGACCTCTTAAATTGACACTCATCTGTGTTAAATCACTGGGAACCGTCACGGTAACAAGCACCAGCAGTTCATCCGGAGCAAGCTCGCCTAAGGGCTTTAGCAGTTCATCATCTACCTCTGGATTATAATCAGGGCACACGATCAGCGGATCCATAACCGGCATAGCAAATGCAGACTCCTGCACAGACTGCAGCCAGTGGATTGCTCCGATTCCCTTTTCCTCATCATGAACAAGTGCAAAATCGGTAAGCTCCGGAAACCCAATGATTCCTGAAGGAAAATGGATAATCTTATCATCTGCAATTTCAATTTCCCCAAATACTTTTGTGTTTATTCTCATAGTCTCTCCTATCTGCGCATTCACACGCCCCGGTTAAATATAATTCATCAGTGATGTCTGCATGATCTTTCCTGTTGCCATAAGCGCTGCTTCATAAGTAAGCTCCGTGCTGGTAAGCTGAATCGCAACCTCTGCGATATCGGCGTCCTCATTGTCGGATTGCAGTGTCTTAAAGGTAGTTTTCTGATCCATCAGTCTGTTGCTGATAAGGCTTAGTCTCTGACTTCTGGTTCCGTTATCGGTGATTGCCACATTGGTGTCATCCAGATAATTCTGGGTGTTGGTAATGGTTCTCCCGAAAAGATTGTGAATATTTTCGCGGATATAGCTGTATGCCTTGTCAGCTGCATCATACTGTTTCTTAACCTTGTCATACTCCGCATCGCCTTCTCCAAGACCCTTTTCCGCATACTCCTTCAGTATTTTATCCAGATCTGTCTTTGTATTGTTGATCTTAACCAGATCCTCCATTGCACGTTCAAGGTCGTCAATGTCTCTGTCCAGATCATGAGTAAAAACCTCATCCGCCGTGGTGTTTACCTGTATCTTCTGGTTATATCCCACATCATATTCAATTACCTGCTTTGCCTTCGCTCCATCAAGATATTCCTGATTGTAGTTGACGGTCTTTGGTTTTCCGCCCTCATCCTTGGTAGTTCCCTTGCAGGCAAAATAGTGCTCGGGGCGAAGATCGCCCTTTTTCCACGAATCTTTAGTATATGTAACGCGGATCTCCGTATCGGTTCCTTTTATTCCTGCAATTGTATTCTCCAGTTTGGAATATGCTGCATCGCTAAACAGCACCTCGCCTGTCTCCGGAATAAATACCACCGTTTCCGTTTGAGGATTAGCCTCATTCGCCTGCTGAATTGTGCGATAGGGATCAGGATTTGCGCTGGAAGAAACTTCTGTGGGCGTAATTGTCTGCGCCACACTCTTCCCATCCGCACTCATAATCTGTATTTTTACATCTCCTTTTGATTTCAGATCATCATAAGACAGTCTCAGCCTGTGAATATCCGCATTGGTTATCTGCTGCTCTTCAATACCGTTATAAGCAGCATCCTTATAATTATTTTCATTCAGTCCTTCAAGCTTGCCTAAATCCGTATAATTAATGGTATCAAAGGCATCGATCTTCACCTGCTCCGTAATTTCATAGCTGGGATATCCCTCGTCCTGCTCCTCCACCTCCTCGGTAAAGGACATGGTTGTGTTGGTACGATAACCGGTAAATACATATCTTCCTGCATAATCCACATTTCCGGTAGAATAAAACTCATCCTTAAGGGACTTAAGCTGCTCTACGATAATCTGCAGATCCTCAACGCCCTTTTCCTTATTGTCAGCCTTATTTGCTTCCCGTGACATATCTGTCAGCACATCCGTAACGGTGACCAGAGCCTTACCGGTAACCTCAAGCCAGCTTTCCGCATCCGGTGCATTTTTTTCATAAAACTGCGTCAGCTCCGATACACTGGTGCGAAGACGAAGCGCTCTGATTGCAATAACCGGATCGTCGGAAGGTCTGGTTATTTTCTTCTGCGTAGACATCTGTGTGCTCAGCTTATCCTGCAGCAGTTTATTATTGTTGATATTATACAGAGAGTTATTCTGCATAATCTTGTTCGTCATTCTCATGTATGTAGTCCTCCTTGCATTTCCGGTTGTCAGCCAAACGGCTTCTTAGTTTCCTTATACTCCGGTATTTAAAATCAACTGATCATAAATTTCCGTCAGGGTCTGTATCATTTTAGAGGAAAGGGTATAGGCATTCTGGAACTTTACAAGACTCACTGCCTCTTCATCCTCATCTACACCGGAGATCGCACATCTCTGATTGTCTATGCTGGTTCGAAGTCCGCTGTAGGTACTGTAAAAGGTGTTTGCATTGCTGGCATTCAGCGCAACATCCGATAAAATCATCTCAAGCATCTGATCAGCGCTGCCGTTCCGGAAGCTGAACTTTGCCTTGCTGGTAAGAAGCTGTATCATCTCCTTAATCTGTCCGCACTCCTCAACACCTACGTCTGCGCTGCTTCTTGTGCCAAGCTTGGAGGCATCCTTAATCAGCTCTGAATTAATACTAAAGTTTCCTGCCGTCAATTCATAATAGCCGTCCGCATCGGCAAAATCAGCTGCTGTATATTCTGCTCCGGTTCCATCCAATCCGGTAAAGAAAATGCAGCCCTTATCCCCGTTGGCATCAACGCCATTCGTAAAAATTTCATTTACCTTCTCGGAAAATCCACGTATCCATGCATTCATCTGCTCCATGTAATAAGGAATTCCCTGATACTTAATAGCCGATTCGGTTTTGGCTTCCCTGCCTACCCTGGAAGCATCTATTTTAAGATAATTATCATCCAGCTCAAAGGTATAGGTTGATGTATTCTTATCAAATGTCCAGCTCTTGTAATGATAAATCGTGTTTCCGATATTGATCTCGCCGCCGGTATCTGACAGGGTACATTCCTGCATGTTTTTCAGATAATCAGAACTGACCTTGACATCTACCTTGTTGGCAGCCGCATCCACTCCCGACACCACACCGTTAAAGTTTGCACCGTTATTTCCATCCCGAAGTTCTACCAGACCTTTCAGCTTTCCTCCCATAGATGGACTGTTCAGACTGAAAGTGTTTCCGTTTTCCCATGTAAGTTTATACATTCCATCCGCATCTGTCTGATTTACCTTCTCATTTGCAGCCCTTGCCACATATTTCAGGGAATTATAAGAATTCCCGTCTACCAAAGGCTGTCCTCCGGCTATACAAACCACATATCTGTGTGCTCCGGTCTCACGGTCAGGATTACTGCTGTCATAAACAGGCAGTTCGGTAATATCCACATCAACAAGCTCCGAAAGTTCATCAACGAGCAGTTCCCTCTGATCTCGAAGTTCATTAGCCGTTGTACCGGAAAGCTCAATTACGTTAATTTGCTTATTTAAGGTAGCAATCTTCTCGGAGATGGAATTAATCTGATCCACGCTCTGCTTAATTTCCAAGTTAATGTCCTTTTGAAGTTCCTGAAGATTTCCGTACATATTGTTAAAGTAATCCGTCAGTGCCTTAGCCGCTGAAATAAACTGTGCCTTGGAGGTATCACTGCTGGCATTGGTGGTAACGGACTGAAGCGCATTGCTGAAATTATTAAAGATTGTTTTAAATCCGCTTGTGCTGTCATCATTAAAATAATCCTCAATGGTCCGCATATAGTACTGTTTGGCCGTATACTCTCCATACTTGCTGTTATTATCCCAGTATCTGACATCATAAAAGCTGTCCCGCACCCGTTCAATGGCTATGGTATCCACGCCTGCACCGGCGCATCCGTAAGTAGTAAAGGTTCTAAGGGCATTGAAGGCCTGCTGCGTCACCTGCTGCCGGCTGTACCCGGTGGTCTGCGCATTTGAAATATTGTTAGCTGTTGTGTTTAAGGCTGCATTAGAAGCCCGAAGCCCCGAAGAAGCTATTGTTAATCCAAAAAATTGTGACGGCATCTATTTTCTCCCTTTCTATCTGCCCAGTGTATTAATAATGTGCTCTAAAAGCTCGCTGATTACATTAATATACCTGCTGGATGCGTTATAAGCATTCTGGAACATAATCATGTTACTAAGCTCCTCATCCGAGGAAACTCCAAGTATCTGCTCCCTAGCGGCGGCGACATTATCCACCGTCAGCTGCTGATTTTCACTTATTCCCCTAAGAACATCTCCTGTTGTTCCCACCTGCGACACCAGATTATTGTAATAATTAATGAAGTTAGTGGTGGTCTTCACATTAGGATTTAAGGTATGCTCCTCTGAGGTAAACAGCTCCTTAAGTGCATCCGCCGTCTCCTGATCAGCCTTTGCATCATCCTTAATAAATCCCAGTAAGGAGGGTGCCTGCTTGATTTCTCCGTTGATAATGATATTTTCTATGGTATAATCCGGAATACCCGTAACCGTATTAAATATGGTATAGGGGTCTCCGTTTTCATCTCTCATATAATCAGAGCCCGGATTTTCCGCAGTTGCTCTGTCGGCAGCCTCCTTAAATACCTGATTGATGCCTGTGGTGATCTTGTGAACCAACTGGTCAAATTCTGCCTGCACATTCATAATAATGGATTGCGAAATTTCTTTATCGTAAACAGCAGCGTCTAAATCCTTGTAGGTTGCTCTCCTGTCTCCTCTTGCAAAAAGCATTGATTTCAACGCTCCAATGTCGGTATTTGAATCTGTTGAAATGGTCTGCTGCATATCAAAAAGCTCTGCCCCTGCCGTATCTACCACATTACCGTTTATATCCACCTTGGCAAGCTGCTTCCAATAAGGAGTTGCAAAACCTGTTATCTCATCATACTCCAAAGCAATTTCATTATAGGAATCTGATTTGACAAAATCTACTCCCTCAAGGCGAATAATGATATTTCCGTCATAATCCTCTCTGCAGTCAATATAACCCATAGCTGACAGCTCATCCACCAGCTGATTTCTCTCGTCTCTTAAGTCATTGGCCTGCTCCACCTGGCCGGACTCAATCTGCAGAATTTCTTTGTTGAGTTCACAAATACGCTTCGCATAGGCATTCATCACCTCAACCTGATTGACAATCTTATAATTTAAGTTATCCTGATATTCACCAAGTCCGGTATAAACAGCCTGTGCACGAGTCAAAAATTCATTACAACGCTGTACAAACACTCCCTGATTAACGGAATTAGATGGATCCTTCGAAAGCTCCTGCACAGATTCCCACAAATTTTCAATAGAATCGGCAAAAGCCTCTCCATCAAGCTCCTGAAGAAGATTTTCAATCTCCTCAATCGCTGACGTAGAAGCATCATAAAAAGCACTTCGCCCGGACTCCCGGCGATAGGTTTTATCCAGAAAATAATCTCTGATCTGCTTTACCTGCGTATAATTTACACCAAGCCCGATCTGCTGATAAGCAATGGCGGAATTGGTTTTAGAAATGGTATTATATGTACGGGTACCAAGCTGCACCTGCTGCCTGGTATACCCGACTGTATCCACATTAGACATATTATGCGCCGTTGTGTTAAGCGCATTTTGACCTGTCTGTAATCCACTTGCACCGATATATAAACTTCCCATCAAAGACATACTATCACCTCATGCTTTCGCAAAGACTATTGCTTGGCGTCAAATCCTCTTCCGTCTACACCCATATGGCTCCCTACATTATAGGCTCCCTTATTGTAATTGGCTGTTTCAGGTGCTGTCTTCATCGCCTGCAGCATATTCATGTCAAACTCCACCATTTCCAAAGCGTTTTCAATCAGAATTTTATTCTGACCGTTTACCCGCTTTACCTCATGTACCGCATTGCGGAGCCTGTCATGGACTCTAGCCAGTTTCTGCTGTTCTTCCGGTCTTGCACTTAACATATCAACCAAATCCGAAAGCATCAGCGTAGTAACATCCTTGTTAATGACATTGGCGATATCAATAAATACTTCCTGCCTTTTTTGCTCTAATCGGCTGATTCTATTGATAACGTTTTGTTCCTCATCCGTGATCTTGGCTAATTCCTCTGTATCACCGGCCACAATTACCGGTGTCTTTTTCATGGATAATCCCAGCAAGTTTTCGTACTCTGAACTTTCCTGATCTAAAACCTCAATCAGATTTTCCATTAAACTTGCCACGGGATTACCTCATTTCTTCAAATTTCTGCATTAATTTGTCAGCAAAACTGTCAAGGCTCACCTCGTAAGTGCCTGCCTGTACCTTCTCCTTAATCGGAGCTGTTATATCTTCCCTGATATCATCGGCATTAGCCACAGCCTGTTTTGCGATCTGAATGTCTTTTCCGATACTGGATATCTGCACCTGATCGGAAAACTTAACATTGCTCTTGGATTTCACATTTGCAGTCTTTCTGGTGTTGTACATCTGCTGCACCTGTGTATATGCTTCTATACGCATATGGCTTCCTCCTTCCATGGATTTACTTCATTATCTGATTTCATTTTCTTTTCATTATGTGTATCGGATAAATTTTCAAAGACTTTAGAGGCAAAATGAAAAAAGGACGCAAAAGGGTAATAGTGCATGAAGCTTAAACTGTTACAAAAAGGAGCCGGCACAGTGCTTGCCGGCTCCTTACAGCTTTATCTTTTACTTTTTACTTCTTAAAGCTGGGCTTCATATCAAGTCCGCGGTTCTGATCGCCTTCGGGATTGCTTCCGAACACATAATCATTTCCGGGAAGAATTGCATTTAAAATAATACCTGCAAGAGCAGCAATTGCAAGACCTGTAAGAGTGATTGAGGTTCCCGCAACGGTAAAGGTAAGACCGCTGCTAAAGCCCAAACCGCTTACCAGAATAACTGCGGCAATAATCAGGTTTCTTGATTTGGTAAAGTCTACTTTATTTTCTACCACATTTCTTACACCGATTGCGGAAATCATACCGTAAAGCATAAAGCTTACGCCGCCGATGATTGCGGAGGGGATAGAACCGATTACCTCTGCCATCTTAGGAATAAAGCTTAAAACAACAGCATAAACAGCAGCAAGACGGATCACTCTGGGATCATACACCTTGCTCAGCTCAAGAACGCCTGTATTCTCACCATATGTAGTATTGGCAGGACCGCCAAACAATGCCGAGAGAGAGGTTGCAAGACCGTCACCGATCAAAGTTCTGTGAAGACCGGGATCCTCAATAAAATTCTCTCCTGTAGTTGCAGATATTGCAGACATATCACCGATATGCTCCATCATGGTTGCCAAAGCAATAGGAGCCATAACCAGAATTGCTGTAAGATCAAACTTGCACAGCTGGAAGGGCGGTAAGCCTACCCAGCTTGCAGACGCTACGCCTGCAAAATTCAAAATCGCACTTCCGTCTGCATTGGTAAATCCAAGTAAATTCATGATAACCGCTGCCACATAGGAGATCACTACACCCATCAAAATAGGAATGATCTTGAACATGCCTTTTCCCCAGATATTAAAGATAATAATAGTTCCAAGAGCGATAATTGCCAAAAGCCAATTGGTGGATGCATTGGAAACTGCAGAAGGTGCTAAGGATAAACCAATACAAATAATCATAGGTCCTGTCACAACAGGAGGCAAAAACTTCATAACCCTCTTAACCCCAATAAGCTTAATGACAAGTGCCAGCACCAGATACAAGAGACCTGCCACAACAATACCGCCGCAGGCATAGGGCAGCTTTTCACCCATCGTCATATTGGCGAACTTGCCGGTATTGAGCTGGGCTACCGTCTGAAATCCTCCTAAAAATGCAAAAGAAGAACCTAAAAATGCAGGTACCTTAAGCTTTGAGCAAAGATGGAAAAACAAAGTTCCCAGTCCTGCACAAATCAGGGTAACCTGAATGGAAAGTCCTTCTCCTTCAAAATAAATATTCACTAAAATAGGTACCAAAATCGTTGCGCCAAACATGGCAAACATGTGCTGCAATCCCAGGATCAGCATCTTGGGAACCCCAAGGGTTCTTGCGTCCCGAATTGCTTCTTGCTGCTTCAACATCGCAAATCTCCTCCTCACGTATTTTGATGAATTGCTGTACATCTATTTTTAAAAAGTATACTGTTTTATGCACATTATGACAAGAGGGAAAATTTTTTTCTTCCATAGTTGACTTCATACGTCAGTTGAACTAAAATTTTTACATAGTATGACTTTATTACCATAATTTTAAACCTTAGGAGGATTCTTATGGAGCACTTAGAAAACATGGAAAATGTATTTGTGTTAAATCATCCCCTGATTCAGCACAAAATCTCCCGCCTTCGTGATGAAAACACAGGCACCAACGAATTTCGTAAATTAATTGAAGAGATTGCAATGCTGATGGGATATGAGGCACTGCGCGATCTTCCTTTGGAAGAAATAGAAATCAAAACTCCCATTGAAACCTGCATGACCCCTGTTATCTCCGGCAAAAAGATGGCAATCGTTCCTATTCTTCGCGCCGGGCTTGGCATGGTAAGCGGCATTCTTGCCCTCGTTCCTTCTGCAAAGGTAGGCCACATCGGTCTTTACAGAGACCCCGAAACTCACGAGCCTCACGAATATTATTGCAAGCTGCCTGAGCCTATTGACCAGAGAACCATTGTTGTTCTTGACCCCATGCTTGCTACCGGCGGTTCCGGTGCGGAAGCTGTTGATTTCATTAAGGAGCACGGCGGTAAAAATATTAAATTTATGTGCATTATTGCAGCACCGGAAGGTCTTAAGAGACTTAAAGAAGCGCATCCCGATATTCAGATTTACGTAGGCCACCTTGACAGATGCTTAAATGAACACGCTTATATCTGTCCCGGATTAGGTGATGCCGGAGACCGTATATTCGGGACCAAATAATATATACTATTTCCAATGCAAGGCAGAGGAAGAGGCTCAGCAGTCTCTTCCTTTATTTATTGTCATTCTATCGGCTTATCTTAACATTATCCTGTTTCCATGCATAAGCTAATAAAAAAGAAGGTAAGCCATGAGCGCACAAAATCAATTCAGCATAAATACCATGACCTATCTGTCTGCCTTTCATTGCATATTAGATGCCATGATACAAGAAATGACAAAGGCTGAGCTTACGGATAGCATATCTCACAATTTTATTGTCCAGATGATCCCTCATCACCGGGCAGCCATTGAAATGTCCAAGAATCTTTTAAAGTACACCACCGATATCCCCCTGCAAAATATTGCTCTGAACATCATATCGGAGCAAACGGAAAGCATCAAGAATATGGAATCCATACTGCCCCGCTGTCAGATGCGGTCAAACCGCAGGCAGGAGCTATGTATGTATCAAAACCGTATGGATCAGATCATGCGGATCATGTTTATGCAGATGCAAGACGCCCAGTCCAGCAACGATATTAATATCAGCTTTATGCGGGAAATGATCCCACATCACAGGGGCGCAATTGAAATGTCCAAAGCAACCCTGCAATACTCTGTCTGCCCCGAGCTGATCCCTATCCTTAATGCAATCATCACCTCTCAGGAAAAGGGCGTGGCGCAGATGAGAGAACTTTTAAATTCCAGATGCTGACAAAAGGAAGCCCCTTAAGTCACTTGTGACATGGGGCTTCCTGTTCTATTGTTCTTTGAGATATTGTCAGCTTTCCGGCAAGGATCAGCAACCCTTCTGTCAATGCCAGTAAGACTACCGGATTACTCCCGAGGAATGAATTTTTCCCGCCTATTAATTCCGTTGATATCATTATTATTTATATATTCAATAAATAAATCTATTACCGGATTTCTGTTTTTTACCAATCTCATCAACTGATAATTATCCTCGTTGACGCCATGCACTTCTCTTCTTACCAAGTCATAATAGTCTATCTCTCCAAGAAACGCTGGAACGAGCAAAACTCCATACCCCATTTCTGCCATTAAGAATTGAAGCCTTTGACTGTTGGTCTGAACAATTCTGGGAGGAATAAATCCTATCGCATGCAGAAAAAATTCTTTGATGCTCTCATAGGAATATGGTCCGTCATCCTCAGAATTCGTTATGATCTTTTCCTCCGACAAAATATCTTCAATAGATCTGTCCCGATATCTATCGGCAATATCCCGATTCATCACCAGCACTTTTTTACCTTTATATAAATTCTGTGTAATCAACTCATTTTGATGGAAGGATTTGGCACAATAATCAGCTACAAAAATCACATCCAGACTTCCGCTTTTCAGCCAGGGGATTACTTCTCCATAACCATTACGGTACAATTCTATTTTAATTTCCGGACATGCCTTAATAAACTTAATAATTCCTTTTTCAACAAACTGGTATTCATATAGACCAACACCAATCTTAATGCTTCCCTGATAATTATTACCCACTGCCTTGAGATGTACCTTTAGACTTTCATAATCTCTGTGAATTCCCTTCATCTCATGCAGATATATACGACCACATTCCGTCAGCTTGACGGAATGCGAGGTTCTGTCGAAAAGCTTAACCCCTAAATCTTCCTCCAGATTTGTAATATATCTGCTCATTGCCGTCTGTGTAATATAGCATTTTTCGGCAGCAGCAGTAAAGTTAAGTGTCTCTGCCAAAGCAAAAAAATAATGAATATTATTTAAATTCACTTACAATTGCTCCTTTCATTATGTTCCACTTACTTATTATAGCTTTTTTATAAGGGCACAAGCAATACCTAAAGTTCGTCACCAATTGAAAAGAGATACCGGATCAAGGTATCTCTTTTCAATATAACAACTAATCATAAAATTTATTCATAATGATCTGGGCAAGTATTTTGGCCGTTTCATCCGTGCCTAACAGCGCACTATTTATAACAATATCCGTGTGTTCCGGATCCGACTGCAAATATCCTGTATATTTTTTATGATATTTTTCTCTGGCAGCATCGACTTCACGTATCCTTTTTCCGGCCTCCTCTTCAGACATATGCAGCACTTCTACACAATTTCTTATTCTTTGACTATACGGAGAAGTGATGTATATGTTTAAATGATTTTTCATTTTACTCAAAGTAAAATCAGCACATCTTCCCACAATAATACAGGATCCCCTATCAACAAGATCCAATATGATCTTCTGCTGTGTTCTGAAAATTTTATCCTGCAGTTCACTGTTTCCTTTTCCCAAGGGAAATTGCATATTATAAAACAATCCCTGATCTTTTTCTTCCTGGGAAGACACTGTTGAAACCTGAAGCCCCAAACTGTCAGCTGTCCGATCTACAATATCCCTGTCATAATAATTAACACCCAGAATTTCCGATACCTTTGCTGCTATTGGTCTTCCCAAACTGCCAAACTGCCTGTTAATCGTCACAAAGTATTTCTTCATCAGCACACCACCAAAATAATTAATTATTTAAAAATCTGGACAGGAAGGTTTCTGTTCTGAAATTATTAGGATGATTAAAGATCACATCCGGCACATCATCCTCCACAATTACCCCCTGATCCATAAACACCGTTCTATCAGACACATCTCTTGCAAAAGCCATTTCATGTGTTACGATAATCATCGTATATCCTTCCGTAGCCAAATCCTTCATAACCTTTAATACTTCCCCCACCATTTCAGGATCGAGAGCGCTGGTGGGTTCATCAAAAAGCAACACCTCAGGCTGCATGCATAATGCTCTGGCAATGGCTACACGTTGCTTTTGCCCCCCTGACAATTGATTTGGCTTTGCATGAATATAGGGTGCCATACCTACTTTTTTAAGATTGGCAATAGCTCTTTCATAGGCTTCCTTTTTAGGCAGCTTAAGCACCTTTCCGGTTCCTGCCATACAGTTTTGTAATACTGTCATATTATTAAAAAGATTAAACTGCTGAAAAACCATGCCAACAGCGGTTCTGATCTGATTAACCTTTTTGGGATTTTCCCCTATAGGCTGATCTTTAAAATATATCACCCCGCTGGTTGGTGTTTCAAGGCGGTTGATACAGCGCAGCAATGTGGACTTTCCTGAACCGGATGCTCCAATGATGCACACCACTTCACCCTTTTTTACTTCAAAATCAATATCGGTAAGGACAACATGATCGCCGAATATTTTGCTTAAATGTTCAACTTTAATAATTACTTCAGACATTATGACACTCCCTGTTCTTTCTCAAAAAACTCCGTCGCAAGCTTATAATCCTTAGGTCCGGATAGCTTTTTCTCTAAAATTTTTAATAATTTAGTTGAAACGACGCTTAAGATCAAATAAATAATTGCGATGATAAGGAAAGCTTCAAAATACCTATAATAAACTCCGGCTGCAACCTTTGCAGTCATATATAGCTCATATACGCCAATCACATTCAGAATTGATGTTGATTTCAAATTTGAAACAAATGTGTTACCCATCTCTGGAATGATATTTCTCAATGCTTGAGGCAATACTACATACAGCATCAACTGGAAATGTGACATTCCGATAGCCATTGCACCTTCCTGCTGCCCATGATCCACCGCTTGAATACCTGCTCTTACAGTTTCAGCCATATATGCTCCGGTATTTAATAAGGTAACCAAAATGGCAGCCCAAATGGCGGAAATCTTAATACCGCTTTGATAAAGGCCGTAGTAAATGACCATAGCCTGAACGATCATCGGTGTGCCTCTGAACACCTCCACAAATGCCTTACATATAACCTTCATACATGCAACCAGTACCTTTTTCACTATATGATCTTTGGGGTCAAGCACCATATCCTGAATAATGCCCGTCAAAAATCCCAGAAGAAATCCCAATATTGTTCCCAGAAATGATACATATAAGGTAACCCATGTACCGCTTAAAAACATCATTCCATATTTCCGAACAAGAAAAACCATCCATTCCAAAGTTTCCAAGCTAAACATAAAACAAATAACCTTTCTTTATCTTAGTCTTATTCTCCACTGCTTGCAGGTTGCGCATTTACCGCTATATCCATTGTTTTATCCATAGCTTCCTGATCCCAGTTAATTGCATTCAGCGCATCATTTATTTTAGCCTGCAGCTCTGCATCGCCTTCTCTAACGGCAATGCATAATTCATTGGTCATTCCCTCCGGAATTTCCCATGAATCGTCTTCGTCAAAAACAATATAACTGATTTTGTCATTGGTGGAACACATTGACATCGCTGTGGGCACATCACAAACGCATGCATCTACAACTCCATTTTGAACTGCCATTACGCATTCCGAAACAGAATCATAAAATGGCTGCTCATTGACTTCAGGAATTTCATATAAGTAATCCACATAAACTGAGTTAATCTGCGCTGTACAGCTTATTCCGGTAAAATCAGACAACTTGGTGCATTCTGCATATGGGCTGTCAGAAGCAACAATCAGACAGTTATTGGTGTAGTAATATGCCTGCGTAAAATCAACAGATTCATCTCTTTCTGCTGTGTATTTCATTCCTGCAATAATCGCATCATATTCTTCAGACTGCAAACCAAGGATAATGGATGACCATTCAGATTTATGAATTTCCAAATTCCATCCATAATAATCACAAATCTGCTGTGCAACCATTACATCATATCCATAAGCATAATAATCGGATCCGTAGATGGGCTCTGCTGTTCCTCCGTCGTATGCCACTGTAGGTTCTTCCTGACTCCAGTTAAAGGGGGCATAGGAGCATTCCATTGCAACTCTAAGGGTAAACGCTTCCTCTTCAGCGGCATCTTCACTTCCCGTCTCGTCCTCTGCTGCACTTTCGTCTGCGCCGTCCGTCTTTGAGGAAGACGGGGGAACCAGATCATCACTGCTTCCACAGGCAGTTAAACTCATAAACACTGTTGCAATTAGTGCCAGGCTCAATAATCTTTTTTTCATAATGTATTCTCCTCTCTCAACCACCAAAAAGGCACTTCTCCATCCGGACAAGCACCCTTGCTATTTTGTATGCTACTTATTATAAGGTCTGGTGCCTAAATTGTGAAATGAGAAAAAGTATGCCGTTTCATACCATTTTTCTCATACCCCCACTTATTGACGCTCCTACCTTCCAATGATATATTTCATCTTATATTATACCTTAGCATAAAGGACTGAAAAGAATGAAGCATATAAAAATCGGATACCAAGGTATCAAAAACAGTAATACCTATGAAGCGGCTACAATCTTAGCCGAAAAATTGTTTCATGAAGACTATGAACTTGTTCCCCTCGTATCATCATTGAACGTCTTTCACGCTCTGTCAACGAAGGACATTGATTATGGTCTTTTAGCCGTCGAAACAGCTGTTGTGGGAATAGTACCGGAAACCAACAAAGCCATGAAAAGCATAGCTATAGATTTGATATCTGTAGATGAAATATCTCTGGACATACATCACTGTATTTTTAAGAGAAGTGATACCCCTATATCTCAAATTACTAAAATAGCATCTCATCCGGAAGCAATCAGAGAATGCTCTGCATACATTAAAAATAATCACAGTGCAGCCAAATTACTGGAAGTGGAGGACACTGCGTTATCTGCCAGAAAGCTTCGTGAAGGCACACTTGATCGGCACACAGCCATTATTTGCAGTAAAAATGCAGGGATAGATAATCATTTATCCCTGATTGCCGAAAACATCGAAAATCTGGAACACAATTGGACTTTGTTCAAATTGTTTTCCTCATTCCTTAAATGCAAAGATACATAATTCTCCCCATGCACATTTATCGTTATATATTTAGGAATATTTTGCACCGATCATTTTGTTAATCCTCTTTATCACTTCAGATGAATTTTTAAATTTTTCCTGCTCTTCTTTTGTCAGATGATACTCAACAAGCTCTTTTACTCCATGCGCTGTTAATACCGCTGGTACGCCAATATAAACATCTTCATCCCCGTATTCTCCATGAAGCATTGCTGATATGGGAAAAACCTTATTCTCATCCTGTAATATGGCCTTAATAATCTGGCCGGCAACAGCGGCAATCCCGTAGGTTGTCGCTCCCTTGGCATTTACGATTTCATAGGCTATCTGGGAAATATAGCTGTTCACATTGTCCAGCTCAATGTCCTTTAATCTATCGGGATTATCCTTTAGAATTTCCGTAAACCTTTTTGCACCAACATTAATCAAGCTCCACGGGATAAATTGGCTGTCTCCATGCTCCCCCATACAAAAGGCCTCAACACTTCTGGCATCCACCTCCATCGCTTGCGCCAGAAATTGTCTTAATCTTGCGCTGTCCAGACTTGTTCCCGTTCCGATCACTCTCTCGTCAGGGAGACCGGAAATTTTTTGTACCCAATAGGTTATCACATCTACCGGATTAGTAATCACCAGAAAAATTCCATTAAAATGTTCCTTCATGATTTGTGGTATGATATCTTTTACAATTTTAATGGCATTATCTGCCATGTCAAGCCTTGTCATTCCTGCAGCATAAGGGGCTGCAACTGCCAGAACAATTAAGTCCAGATCACCGCAGTCCTTATAGGAACCCGCAGTAATATTTATTTTATTTCCTGAATAACCAAGGGAATGCTGCAGATCAAGTGCTTCAGCCGATGCTTTCCTCTTATTTCTGTCAATTAAAATCAAATCATCACAAATATGCTCTGTTACCAAATGGAATGCCAGAGTAGCACCCACATTCCCGCATCCCACAATTCCAACTCTTTTTCTCTCAATTGCCATAACATATCACGCTTTCTACCCGGCGGTCACATTGTAAGCGGTAAACTTACAGAATTTACTCCGTTTCATAGAAATTATATCGCTTATAAAGAAGATAAGTCCAATAACCTTTTGTTTGTGTTACTATAGCAAAAAAGGAATTATCCAAAGGATTCCAAGTCCCATTTTGCGGACAGATTATAATTTTCTTTGTCCGCTAATGCCGGTAAATTTCCCCTGTACACCGTGCAACCTCCGGTTGCAAAAACAGCACTTAAGGATTGGTTTCTTTTTAAATAGCATAATGATACAATGACTAAGGAGGTGCGCGACATGAGTTTTTCAGACAAAATACGAGCTATACGCAGTCAATACAGCCTATCTCAGGAAGAGCTTGCAGAGAAGCTGAATGTAAGCCGGCAGACTGTATCCAAATGGGAATTGGGAACATCCTATCCCGAAATCGACAAACTGATTTTCATCAGTGATCTTTTTCAGGTAACAACAGATTATTTATTAAAGGACAGCGACACCGCACAGGGCAATAACAGCCTGGACAGACTGGTGCTTAAGTTTCTGGGTTCCGCACAGGACATGGACAATATTTCCAAGGAACTGGTGGATATTATGAGAGACGGTGTCATTGACGCAGATGAAAAATTGCGGATGGACACGATTATTGACACTTTGGATTCCATAGCTCAAATCATCGACGAAATAAAGCTGAAGATGAATGTAAGCGATTTCGCCAAATCCTAAACAGTGCTGCGATCACGCTAATATCCATAATTCTGCTGGCGATTTTCATGCTGATCGGTTCTCTTTTCGGAAGCGGCGGTATGTGGGTTATGCTGACTCTGTGGATTATACTGACCAGCGGAATATATAAGCTTGCCATGTACTATTTTGGTTATATGCTGAAGGCCGGACATGTAGCAGTAATTGCTGCTGCAGTTACCACAGGTCAAATCCCGGATGATCAGTTTTGAATATGGCAAGCAAATGGTTTCTTCCCGTTTCGCTGCCGCAAATGTTTATTTTGCAGTGGATAGACTGGTGAGTGGTGCAGTTCATCAGCTGCAAAAGGCAGTTGGCAAGGTGGGCGGTGCACTGGATGTCATTCCCGGAATGGACACTGTTACCAACATCCTGCAGACCTTTATCGGTATTGCGCTTGGCTATGTGGATGAATGCTGCCTTGGCTACTGTTTTTTACAGAAGGAAGAAGCTCCTATCAACATTTAAACAGCTTTGCCCGGCTTAGTTCTTTGATAATCTGCTATCCTATTAACAATTGCAGCCAAGGCCGGGCACAGCCGTAATGAATTGATTGGTATATTTCTTGAGTATGCTTTCAGCCACTGTAAGATTGAAGATTAAAAACCGACTTCATTTTTCCCACCATTTTCTCAATCAAAAGCGGCACCCCTATAACAAACAGAAAGTAAATCCCATCCGGCAACGTATCATGAGCCTCTGATTTTTCCTTATAAATCCTCCCCATCTGAAATCCTGGCAGCACAAGCAAAAGTCTCCCCGGCAGTTTATATAGCCTCCATACATGCCCTCCGATTGTCAAACGAACCGTAATCATTCCCCAAACCAAACATCCTGCAAAAATCAGCCACTAATTTTTCAGTCGAAACACCCCTAGCACCTTCCGCATCAGCACATTGACCACTTCAACCAAAAACTGCGCCGGAACGAACCATGCCGAAAAATTATATAAAAACCAAGACTTTTTCAAACACACAAAAAAAGAGGAATATCCTGCAGGTTACAAGATATTCCTCTTTGTTTAAATTATTTTCCTGTTAATCAGCTGTATCAACAGAGTCACAGCATAAAAATCAAAGTATCCTGATACACGATATAAAGAAACATCTTCAATCCATAAATATGTTAAATGATCAAAAAGAGCACGACAAAATCAATCTATATATTCAACAATTAATGCAGTCATCAGATTTAAAGGAAATCACCCGGTTGTGCGACCACAAAATGCTGAATGCAATTCTTTCTCAATACCAGCGGCAATGCGACAATAAGCATATTACCTTTTATACAGATATCCGAAGCAGGATTCTGGATTTTATCACGGATGCAGACCTCACTTCCCTGTTCTGCAATTTATTGGACAATGCGGTAGAAGCCGCAGAGAATATCCCCGATTCCTTTATAGAAATCAGCACCTGCAAGCGTGAACGAACACCTTTTGTAGTGATAACCGTCGTTAATTCCAGCAGGAAAAATCCCTTTGCAGAGCCGGGCGGCAAACTGACCACCAACAAGCCTAATAAACGCAAGCATGGTTTTGGTATAAAAAGTATCCGTAAAGTAGTCCTCAAATATCATGGAGATATGCAGATGTATTACAATGGGGAATCTATGACCTTCCACACAGTTATCACATTAAAGCAAAGTACATCTGCTAATATTGGACGGAAGAGCAATCTCTCTTAGTAGAATAACCGGTATTCACAAACCACTCTGCCTCCAGCTCCTTTGCCCCGGCTCCCTGCTTCACATGTAAAAAACGAACTTATTGTTATCTCCAGCTATCTGGAAAAGAATACTTTCCTTTCTAAGCACCACGCCGAGAAGTGACCCGAACTCGAAGATTGATTTAATTCCTGCATTTCCGCAAAAAAAAAATTCCATTTAAGAAGCATATTCACTGCATCAATCAAATCCTCGCTAAATCCTTCCAACTCATCCATTGTGATAACCTCATCCCGAACACACATTGCAATATCCCAGATTGCAGTTGATTTCCTCATTTCTATTATACTGCTTATTTCTCTTCTCAAGCTCCCAGCTCTATATTTCAGTTATCACTTACCAACCTTCTGAATTCATTCTCCAGTGGTTCCCAATCCGGATTTCTGTCATCCGGCATCATTTCAACAATTGCCTTATAAATTATGTGATCGCTTTCTTTTATCCTTATTGAATATAGTCTGCTATTTTTGAAGAATTAGTATATTTTCGCGAAGTTGATATTTATGAGATGTAGAGTTCTTTAACTGCCATAATTCAATTTCAGGGTTAATATACCCTATATCTTCTCCTATTTCCTTCAATATCTCAGCTGTTTGAATATGCACCATTTTAAAAGCATGTGAATCACTTACTAAAAGTGCAATTTTCCCTCCCTTTTTCAACACTTTGTAGCATTCCTCCAGAACTTCTTTCATACACCCAAAATATTCCCATACCAGTCTAGTGTACAGTTTCTCATATCCACTAGTTGCATTATCTGCATCCAAACGACATTGTATTTCATCAGTAACTTTTCTAATGCTTTCAAATTTCTCAACCAATACCCTAGCATTATTTTCTTTATATATGTTGGTTGTAGAAGAAACAATCATTCTCTTCTTAATAGTTCTAAAAGAATTTATGTCTCCCGCCATTTCATTAAATAACAACTCTATCTTTGTATGCTTTGTATATTCGTGATCTCCTGGATATGGGGGGGATGTTATCATCAATGATACCGAATCACTTTTTACATACTCTGATATTTTTCTCGAATCACCTAACACAGATAATGAAGATGTAGCAATTTGCTCCTCATTAACTGTTTTTAAATCGGCTATCATCCGACTTATTTTTTCGAAATACATTCCTACGACATCAGAATCATCTTTAGGCTTTTTCACTCCAAACCCTGGACCATAATATACATTTGAAACCGGAACTAAAATGGCAGATAAAGCAAAGCTAAAAAGCTCTCTATATTCTGATTTTCCACATATTATCTCTATTTGTTCTTTTATCAGATATATCTTAACCAACGGTTTACTTGATATATATCGTTTATCCATATTTTCTGGACGATACTCATCAGCCAACGCTTCCATTGCTTTACTATCTTCAAAATCTATTTTAGCAATAGCCCCTGTTATTGCCACACGCAACTGCTTGCTTAGTCTTTCAATCTCTTTACCATCTACCCTCCAGTTCAGCTTCTGCGTAGCCGCAAATACCATAAAATCATTTGCATCAATGCCAATAGAAGGAATTTTATTATACTTACAGACAAGCTGTGTTGTTCCCGAACCCAAAAATGGATCAACAATAAGATCCTCTTTCGTCATATTTTCCCTATCAAGCATATATTGTGGAAATGTCGGTGTATATCCTAATACAAAATTATACCAATCATGAAAAGGAAAACCGTTTGCAGATGATGCTCTACCCTCCATCGTATCAATTATCGGTCCAATATCATTATTACACAGAAGTTCACATACGGGACATGTTGTTCTAGTAGGTGCATGATATGTAAAAGCCATTAATACTCAACTCCTTATTTTAATCTTGCCAAGAATTTATAAGTGGGGTAATCACTACCTTAATAAAATCGATAGGCGTCAGCTCATAAACATTGTACTCAAGCACTGCAAGATCAACTCCATAAGATCTCATTCTTGCCGCAATAGGAACTATCTCTATTCCCGGCATTTTTGCAGTAATTGTATTATACTGTCCAAGCATCTGCTCAAGATTTATATCATCGCCAGTACTAACTGCTTTTGCTTCTACCGGATATATTGTCGTTCCATCTGCTGACATATATAATCCGTCGATTTCATTAGGTTGCCATTTCATAGGATTCTGAACACGTACAACTCTCCCTGCAGTTCCAAACAAGGCATAAGATAATGCATCACAATAATCTATCACCGAGAACAAGGCGCCTTCATCATTTGATAACAACCTTAAGACGTTTGTTGGTATTGCATTTTCTACATTTACAACTCTTTCCCTAGCACTATCCCATACTAACCAAGAATGAATTACATTTCCCACTCCAACAAACACAAACTCTCCGCAGTAATTCCCGTCAGGACTTGGCCCTGTTTTTTTCTTCAAATCATATCCTAATGATGAAATAGACTGAGGCAATCTCCTATCAATACCTCTATCTTGCCTTGTGAGATCAAGAATAGTATTAGAAATAGAAGCTGGCTCGTCAATCCCACACGCTCTATATCCATTTGATACATCCTTTAAAGTAAAGGTAATATTCTGCCCTATCCCTACTGTACCATTTTGAGTCTTCTCAGCAAAAATGTACTCTAACACCGGAAATTTTTTTGAATTATAAGTTATGCCATTATATACAAACGCCATGTTTCCTCCTACAAAAACATGCATCTGCGAAACGTATCTTATCACCTATGTGACTCATTGTCAACAACAGCATGTTTTTTTTTAGTAATTAAAAAATTCAGACAAACTTATATTAAGTGCAATTGCTATTTTCTCAAGGTTAACAATTGAGATATTGCGTTTTCCTCGTTCAACACTTGTGATATATGTTCTGTCTAATCCCGCCTCGTGTGCGAGAGTTTCCTGACTAATACCTCTGGAACTTCGTAATTCTTTTATTCTATTTCCAACTTCGTCCTTTATCGCCATAACCATTCCTCCTTGCATAACATATTATAAAAATGTGACTTATTTAACAACGGACTATACGTCACGTGCAGCACACAAAAAAAGATCAGTAGATTATCTCTACTGATCTTCCCAGTCAACCTTCTGTCACTTCTATTATTGGGGTATGAATCCGCTTTTATGCCATCCATAATTCCTTATTTTAAGCCACTTTATTTATCAAGACTCTTCATCGTCGGGAACAGCAGCACATCCCTGATTGCCGGTGAATTGGTAAGCAGCATCACCAGTCTGTCGATGCCGTATCCGATACCACCGGTAGGCGGCATACCGATTTCCAGCGCATTCAGGAAATCCTCATCCGTGGTGTTAGCCTCCTCGTCGCCTGCTGCCAATGCGGCTTCCTGTGCTTTGAAACGCTCCCTCTGGTCAATGGGATCGTTTAACTCGGAATAAGCATTGCACATCTCACGTCCGGTAATGAACAGCTCGAAGCGCTCTACATAGTCCGGCTTGTCCGGTTTACGCTTGGTAAGGGGTGAAATCTCAACCGGATGATCCATTACAAAGGTAGGCTGAACCAAATGCTCTTCTACAAACTCCTCGAAGAACAGGTTTAAAATATCTCCCTTGGTGTGCCTGTCCTCATAGTGAACATCCTTCTCATCTGCCAGCTTCTTAGCTGCAGCGGTATCCGGCACCTGATCAAAGTCAATACCGGTGTATTTCTTAACTGCGTCAATCATGGTAAGTCTCTCAAAGGGCTTGCCAAGATCAATCATATATTCGCCGTAAGGAACAGTTGTAGTGCCGCAAACCTCCTGCGCCACATAGCGGAACATGTTCTCGGTCAAATCCATCATGCCGTTATAATCAGTATATGCCTGATACAGCTCCATTAAGGTAAACTCAGGATTGTGTCTGGTATCCAGTCCTTCGTTTCTGAACACGCGCCCGATCTCATAAACACGCTCTAATCCGCCTACGATCAGCCTCTTAAGATAAAGCTCCAATGAAATACGCAGCTTTACATCCTCATCCAGAGCATTGAAATGCGTTTCAAAGGGTCTTGCAGCCGCACCGCCGGCATTGGATACCAGCATAGGCGTTTCAACCTCCATAAATCCCTGATTATCCAGATATCTTCTGATTGCCGAAATAATTTTAGATCTCTTAACAAAGGTCTCCTTGACCTCTTCATTCATAATCAGGTCTGTATATCTCTGACGGTAACGGATATCTGTATTAGTCAGGCCATGATACTTCTCCGGCAAAATCTGAAGACTCTTGGAAAGAAGCGTAACGCTGGCCGCATGGATAGAGATTTCACCTGTTTTGGTGGTAAATACCTCTCCGGTAATTCCTACAATATCGCCCACATCATACTTCTTAAAATCCGCATAAGGCTCCTCGCCAATGCTGTCTCTTGCCACATAAGACTGGATATTTCCCTGTAAATCCTGAATATTGCAGAAGGAAGCCTTGCCCATAACACGCTTTTGCATAATACGTCCGGCAACGGAAACGGTCTTTCCTTCCAGTTCATCATAATTTTCTTTGATTTCCTTGCTGTGATTGGTCACATCATATTTTGTAATCTGAAAGGGATCCTTACCTGCCTCCTGCAAGGCTGCCAGCTTCTCCCTTCTGATCTTCAGCAGCTGGCCTAAATCCTGTTCCTGCTGAGGTCTGTTATTCTGTGGTTGATTATTCTGCTGCTCTGCCACTTTATACACTCCTTATTAAGGTTTATACCTTTGTTCTCTATATTTAACCTGTTTCTGACTTACAATCTCTAGTTAGATCTCTGAATCTCCAGAACCTCATACTTCAGTACGCCTGCCTGAGTTTCCACCTCAACGACCTCTCCACATTTTGCGCCGATAAGTGCCTTGCCTACAGGTGATTCATTGGATATCTTTCCTTTCAGGCTGTTTGCCTCTGTGGAGCCTACGATCTTATATTCCAGATCTTCATTGTATTCAAGATCACGAATTTTCACACGGCAGCCAATGCTGATTTTATCCAGGTCTACCTCATCCTCAACAACTACCTCTGCATTTTTCAGTATCTTCTCCAACTCCTCGATTCTTGCTTCGATATCACGCTGTTCATCCTTAGCAGCATCATATTCTGCATTCTCGGATAAGTCGCCCTGCTCTCTTGCCTCTTTGATTTTCTGTGCAACTTCTTTTCGCTTTACCACCTTAAGATCATGAAGCTCATCCTCGTACTTGCGTAATCCTTCATAGGTAAGTATGTTCTTTTTTTCTTCCATTGCTAATCCGCCCTTCCGTCCTTTGGTTCTATTTTATTTAGTAAAAAGACCTAATTAACTTTCGTATTATACCCATTTTTCACCATAGTGTCAAGAAAATTCCATATCCTTTCCCTGTTAACACATTTAAA
>Ga0129308_1000080_pt1 | contig 170702 bp, 172 predicted proteins | sample L827metagenome_FD_94440 | JGI IMG/M metagenome (GOLD analysis project Ga0129308, IMG submission 94440) | Ring-tailed lemur group fecal microbial communities from Wisconsin, USA - L827 metagenome | ecosystem: Host-associated > Mammals > Digestive system > Large intestine > Fecal | place: USA...
CGCCTGAGAGAACATTGAAGCATGAAGCGTTCGGCGGCTTTGGCCGCCTATCGCATTTCGGTTGGCGTTTCACGCTATGATCATGCTATAATAACCTCACGGCGTTACCGGAAATCGAAGATTTTCTCCCGTTTGTCAGACAGAATACCCGCAAAGGATGTGAACTCTATGACGAAAAAACAGACTGCCGAAGAATCTGTGCGGCGTCTGAAAGAAGCCTATCCGGATGCCATCTGCTCTTTGGAATCCACTCAGCCTCATGAACTTTTGATTGCCACACGTCTTTCTGCCCAATGCACAGATGCGCGGGTCAATATTGTGACCAAGGTTTTATTTGATCGATATCGCACAATTCACGATTTTGCGGTTGCCGATCTTGCAGATGTAGAATCTATCGTTCATCCCTGCGGGCTTTATAAGACAAAGGCCCGCGATATTATCGCCATGTGTCAGATGTTGGAACGAGATTTTGACTCCACGGTTCCCGACGAAATGGAAAAGCTGTTAAAGTTGCCGGGAATCGGCCGCAAAACTGCCAACCTGGTTTTGGGAGACGTATATGGCAAGCCTGCCGTAGTCTGCGACACTCACTGTATCCGAATTACCAACCACATCGGCCTAACCGATACAAAAGATCCACTGAAATGTGAAACGCAGCTAAGAAAATTGCTGCCACCGGAAGAATCCAACGATTTCTGCCACCGGCTGGTTCTGCATGGCCGTGCAGTTTGCAAAGCCCGCAATCCTCAATGTCAGGACTGCTGTCTGAAGGATATTTGCAAAACCGGTAAAAAAGCCTGACGGAGGGCTGATCATATGCTGTCGGAATTCATTTCTCTCAAACGGATTCTCATAAATATCCATACTGCATCCATAGAGGAAGCAGTGTTGATCTGCGGGGAGCTTTTGGTCAAAGACGGATGTGCCAGCCCCGAATATCCGGCTGCAATGGTGGAAACCGTTCGGCAGCTGGGGGATTCCATCGTCATGGCGCCGCAAACAGCACTGCCTCATGCTGCTTTTTCAAAAGGGGGTCTGGTTCCGGCTGTCTCGGTTCTCCGTTTGGCCCAGCCATTGGATTTGGGCGGAGCCAACGGTCCTGTCGCGCTTTTGTTGGGCTTTTGCGGATCTGATGCAGAAAGCCATATGAAAGTATTGGCCGCTCTGGCGCAGTTTTTCAGCAACTCGGCGGCTATTTCTTCTTTGCTGCGCGCTCCAACCGCAGAGGAGCTTTACCGGATGCTGTGTCAATCAAACGACCGCTGAGTGGCATCGGTATTTCATGATAACAAAAGTTCGCGCATCCAGGTTAAGACGCATGAACAGAAGTGATCAAAAGGAGGGCTGGGCCATGGGATTTTTTATGAGCGGCGGTTTTGGAATAATGTTTTTTCTGATGTTCTCTTTGGTAATCGGAATGTTTATCCTGACCGCGATCCGGGGAATTTCCCAATGGAATAAAAACAACCACTCCCCGCGGCTGACGGTGGAAGCTACGGTAGTCGCAAAACGCGAGGAAGTGACACATCATCAGCACAATACGGGAAATCATACGATGCACCTATCCACCTCCACCTGGTACTATGTAACCTTTCAGGTGGAAAGCGGCGACCGGATGGAGCTGGGCGTTGGTGGGTATGAGTACGGAATGCTTGTGGAAGGCGATTTGGGCCGGCTGACATTCCAAGGTACGCGGTATATAAGCTTTGAACGAAGCAGCCGCAACTGACCGAAATCCAGCCAGTTTTTCACTGCGGATTTCAAATCAAACAGATAATCCCCCCTGTGGTCTTAACCACAGGGGGGATTGGTTTTGCAAAGAATTTTTACGCCCAAAATTTTCTCCATGTTATACTGCTGTTTTTTCGAGCTCTGCTTTCAGCCATTTCATGATCCTTTTCTCCAGGCGAGAGATATAAGACTGAGAAATACCAATAATATCCGCCACTTCTTTTTGGGTATGTTCACTTTTACCGCCCAAACCAAACCGTAATTCCATAATGATACGCTCCCGCTCACCCAGTTTTGCCACTGCCTCCAACAGCAGATTCCTCTCTACCTGATTTTCGATATTCCGGTTTACCGTATCACTGTCGGTTCCCAGAATATCTGAAAGCAGCAATTCATTGCCATCCCAATCGATATTCAGCGGTTCATCGATGGAAATTTCATTTTTCTGAGACTGCGTTTTTCGCAAATACATCAAAATCTCGTTTTCGATACATCGGGAGGCATAAGTCGCCAGCTTGATATTCCGATCCGGACAGAAAGTATTCACCGCCTTGATCAAGCCGATGGTTCCAATGGAAATCAAATCCTCCACACCGATGCCGGTGGACTCAAATTTACGTGCGATATAGACAACCAAGCGCAGATTATGGACGATCAGCGTTTCCCGTGCCTCGGCATCCTCCGGCAGCCGCTGAAAGACCTGCGCCTCTTCTTCCCTGGTCAGCGGAGCCGGCAGATTTTCCGGCCCATTTATGTAAAAGACCGACTCTTTTCCTCCCCAAATACGAGCCAAAAACGCGGCGATTTTCTCCCTGATTGTCTTTCCCATACCGATCCCCTTTTTCCTGAAAACTTTTCTTTGTCCGGTCCAGCCGCTGCAAACCGGGGTGAAGCAGAATTCCATATCCGGAACCAAAAAAATCCTGGTCGGCAATCGCGGCCATCACCTGCTCCACCTGCTGGTACCGTCCATTTTGCTTAATGGTCAGAAAATCCGGTCGAACTACTGGAAGCAGACCTTTTTTTCCTACGGTTTCATAGGGCACAAACCGGATCCCCTGTTCGGCGGCTTTTTCGATTCGGTCCGGGCCGGACCGCTCAAAATACGCGATCAACGGTGCGGAAAGCAGCTCTTTTACCGATTGATAGCGGCAAAGGACTACCGGTAGTCCGCTGAAAGGATCTGACAGTCGGTTTCCGGTATCGACTTCTCCCAGCAGGGAAACCTGTCTTCCGTCTATTCCAATTTGGACCTGTGCCAAGCCCCTTTCTTCCCGCTGGGTCTGCCGATGGCGGGTACACAGCCACACGGCTCCGTAAACAGTTAATACGCCCAGCACCAATATCATCGCCGGGATATGGAAATAAACGACGCCGTTTCCATAAAGCATGGCCGGCGGCGAAAAAAGAAGCCATATAGCCACCATCAGCCCGGCAAACAAAAAACCTGCGAGATACAGCAACCCACACTGAAATAAAAAGGTGCGCAGAGAACGGAAAGGAAATGCGACCGCAGTCATAGCTGCCGCCGCTGCAATACGAGTCAAGGTCAGAACCGGGCCGCTCAACTGAGGCAGCAGCAAAATCAAGGCATAAATTCCACCTAGAAACGCCGCTGTCAAAATCCGGCCCACTTTTTTTTCCCGCCCTGCCAGGGCAGCGGTAATCAAAAGAAGAAAAAAATTGATTACTGTATTGAGGAACACCAAAATATCTACATATATCTCCTGTTCCATTGTATCCCCTCCTGCTTGCCCTACCTAGAATTATAGGCCCGGGACAAGGATAGGCTTTGTCAAAACATGTCGTCCCGGTTTGAAAAATCCTATGGCCGTTTTCGATTGTTGTGCAAAAACGGCGGAATCACAAAAATAAAAAATCCCCGCTGAAAGCGGGGATGGACCATCTGCGGGAATTCTCTTCAGGAACAGAATCTACCAGACGGTTTACTAAGAAATAAACCACTGCTCGATTTTACATTGCCACTGTTCGTTTTTCTGTTTCACTTTCGCATCCGAATAGCCAACGGCGCCCAGTCCGCTGCGCCATTTCATTCCTGATAAGGTAAAACTGCGTCCGGACTGATTTTTTTCCGAGAACGACAGGATCATTCCATCTTTATAGTACGGATTATCCCGATCGATCTGGCCTTCTTCGCAAAGCTGTTCATAGGTGGATTGAAAAACTTCTTTTTCATAACGGCAGCCCACCAAATAACAAACCGCTTCCTTTTCCCCCTCCGTTAAATTGGTCACTTCTGTCAAATCCAACACGATCTTTTCTGCTCCGTCGTTAAGACCCGCGTCCTTCTGGTACAGCTCGTCGATCCGGTCCAGGTAAAAAGGCAACAGGCTTTCAAACGTTCCGGTCATTTGCAGCGCGGTAACGCCGCCTAACTGGCAGGGATAAGTTTCCAGCACCGATCCGTCATATTCGATCCGAACGGTCGTTCCAGCTTCTAGCTGAGATGGCTGAGCGGGGTTTCCCTGCTCGTCCGAAATCTCTATTCCAGCAGGTGTAAGCAGAATCAGATCTTCTGTCGCCATATGCTCCTCTTCCTGCACGAGAAGTAAGGATTCTTCCATCCGGTACAAAATCCGGCAATTCAGACTTTCAGTCGATAAAGCAGAACCCGGCACGTCCTGCGGCAGAGATGAAGATCCCTGTTCTGGCTGTCCACATCCTGTCAGAATCAAAAAAGCGGCGGCCACGGCAAAAACTTTTTTCAAAACAATCTCCTCCTTTTTCTTTCTATTCTTTCAGTGTAAAAAAGGGAGGATAATCCTGCACCATATTTTCACAATTGTATAAAAAAGCTGCTTGTGTAACTGCAAATAGCAAATCGTATGCCGTTGGAACAAAATGTGCAGAAATATCACAAACTATCTTTTATGCCCTCATCCGGCAAAAAAGGGACCAGCTTTTTATCCGGCCCTCGTAAAACAGTTAACCCGGCCTGTGAGTGCAATCACAGGCCGGGCCTTTGTATCTTGTACGGGTACGGCACAAGCCGCGCTACTTCCTTTATATCCAAAGGAGGCCTTTGGAACGCTGAAAACACGCACTACAAATTACACCAGGGGCAAAAGCGTACAAAGCGTACGCTTTTGCCTTTCAACGAACCGGAATTGATCAGCTGATTGGCACATCATAGCGATGAACCGTCATGCCGGATTCCTCACCATAAATGGCGTCGACAAACTTTCCGCCATTGGCAAGAATTGTTCTGTTGCTGCCGATGTTGATGTCACGGCAAATGATCCGCACATGATCCATGCCCAGCCTTTTGGCTTCCTGCAAAACGAGCCGCAACTGTTCTTTGGCATAGCCTTTCCTTCGCTCACTGGGGCGGATCGAATAACCCACATTGGATGCAAAATCCGGGTCATCATCATCGTATTCAAGTTTATGCCGCAGGCAGCAAAAGCCAATGATTTTTCCGTCGCTCATCCGGACCGACATATACCATGTAATCTTGCCTTTAACGGTATCCAGAAAACAAAGCCATTCGGGAATACTATTATAGTTTTCAAGATAATCCATTCCGGGAATCCTGTCAGGATCATAAGTAGCCCGTATTTGTTCAGGTGAAAACTCTGCTTTGTATTCCGCTATCTGTTCAGCATATTCGATAGATGGCTTAAAAAGCCTTAGTTCTTCCATATTCGTGTCTCCGCAGATTTTAAAATTATCGGCATCTTGCCCAAAAAACACATCTTGATTATGAACGTTCCATAACAGGCCACAGCAGCTCATCCTGCTTGCGTCTGTTCGCTGTTTTGCCAACACCGTCCGTTTCGCCAGCCTCTTTTTACGTCAATCCTCTACCACCGTATAATGGGTAGAAGCATCCTCCTTCGTCGCATACTCGCTGACCTTCAGCACGCGCACCTTAATCGGCCGGGTACCCATCTGAATAGAGATCAGATCATTCTCTTTCACCTCATAAGAAGCGCGAGCCACTTTGCCGTTAACTAAAATTCTTCCGGCATCACACGCTTCGTTAGCGACTGTCCGGCGCTTGATTAACCGGGTGACCTTTAAATATTTGTCCAAACGCATCATAAAACTCCTTAAGAAAAATGCGTAAACACAAGAAATCTCCCCGTGTTTACGCAACGCCCTTTCCCGTTTGCAGATTCTTATTTGGAAACTGCATCTTTCAGCGCTTTACCAGCTTTGAAAGAAGGCAGTTTGGAAGCTGCAATGGTGATTTCTTCTTTGGTTCTGGGGTTGATGCCCTTTCTCTCTCCGCGCTCTTTCACCTCAAAGGTGCCAAAGCCAACCAGCTGTACTTTATCGCCGCCAGCCAGCGCCTCAGAAATCGCATCGATTACAGCAACAACCGCTTTATCGCTGTCTTTTTTGGAAAAGCCGGTTTTCTCGGCAACCACGTTAATCAATTCGGTTTTCGTCATTGTTTTTTCCTCCGTTTAGTTCAACTTTATTATTGTGCAGACATGCAGACACATCCGCTTAATAACTTTTTTTAATCTCCTGCCAAATTTCATCCAGTTTCTGGATACCAGCCGTCTTCATATCAATGTCTCTTTGTCGGGCCAACTTTTCTACCTGCGCAAAACGCTTCACAAACTTCTCGCACGAAAGTCCCAGCGACTCCTCCGCATCCGCGCCTATAAAACGTGAAACATTAACCGCGCTGAAGAGAAGGTCGCCCAATTCCAGTCCCCGCTGCTCTGGCGTGCCGTTTTTCACCGCATCCTCCAGCTCGTCCACTTCACTGCGTAAATCACGAAACGCATCGGCCACGCTGTCATAATCCATCCCAGCACGGGATGCCCGCTTTTGGATTTTTTCTGCCCGCATCAGTGCCGGAAGGACTTTTGGCACGCTCTCCAACGTTTCTGCCGCCGTTTTTTGCCCTTTTTCCTGCTGCTTAATCATCTCCCAGTTGGACAACACCTCTTCGGCGGTATCCACTTTGACATCGCCAAAAATATGAGGATGCCGGATCACCAGCTTTTTACAGATGCCATCACAAACATCATCAATAGAAAAAGAACCTTTCTCTTCCTCCATTGCCGCGTGATAAATCACCTGCAGCAAAACGTCGCCCAATTCCTCCTGCAAAAGCACCGGATCTGCGGCGTCAATGGCTTCAATCGCTTCATATGTCTCCTCAATGAAATTTTTCCGGATCGACTCATGGGTCTGCTGTGCATCCCAAGGGCATCCGCCCGGGCCGCGCAGAACACGCATGACTTTGACCAGATCGTCAAATCCGTATTTGTCTTTCAGAGGAAAATCCGCCCGCATTTTGCCACCTCGCCGTCAAACATAGTAGGCTTATTCATCTTACCCTATTAACCTGCATTTTTCAAGTAGTTTTGCGATTTTTTCTCCCTTCGGAAGCATTAAAACATCATATTTCACAATTCCCCGCACCAAAAATAATACAATCACGTACACTGCGCCTGCCAGCAGGATAGATATGGCAGTAGAAACGGTATTTCCTGCCAGATTGGAAAGTAGTCCATAGCTTGCCCATGCGGTAACACCGCAAAGAACACCAGCAAAAAGAGGCTTTAAAAACACTTTTGTGAATCGAATCCGGATTCCCGCTGTCCTGCACAGCACCGGAATCGAAATACAGACAATCAGCCCATAACACAGCAGTGTTCCATAGGGTGCGCCCTGGATGTTGACCGCCGGGATCGGTACCAGCACAAAATTGACCGCCAGCTTTAAAAAGCCGCCAAGCAACATCAGCTTTACCGGAACGTTGACCTTCCCCACCGCTTGCAGCATGCTATTGGTAGGCGAACTGAGCGCCACAAAAACTGCCGCAAGGCCAAGAACGCGTAAAATCGGCGCAGCAATGGGAATCGAAGCCGGATCCGCTTGATAAACCAGCGTCAGAATCGGCTCTGCCAGCGCGCAAATGCCAAACCCAGCGGGAAATGCAATCATCGAAGTAACCCGCCATACCGACTCGATATTGCGGCGAAGCAGGGATTTGCTGCGGGCAGCCCAGGCGGCTGTTACTGCCGGGAGGGCGCTGACCCCAAAGGTTGTCGTCAACGCCGGAATCAGATTAAAAAGCGTGACCGACATATTATAAGCCCCAAAGAGATAATTGGGAATTTCATCCTGCGGCGTATTGGTCGGGAGAATCCCGTCATACATGGAAAGCAGCACCTCGCTGCCGCGTTCTAATGCAGTGGAAAGGCGGTTTGTCAATGAGCTGACGTCAATCAAGGTGGTAATGTTCAGCGCCAGCGCGCCCAGGCAGATGGGAATGGCAATGGTCCAAAGCTGCTTTAGAATTTCCTTGCTCCCCCTGGCTGGCGCCGCATGTTCCAGCATCTGCCGGGAAATGCCGTCTCCCTTACACCTACTGTATATCCATAAAAACAGCGAGCCCGCTGCGGTACTGACCACAATACCCAAAATCGCCCCCGCTGCGCCGTAAGGCAGCACGGCAAGCTGCGCCTGTGACGACGTTTCAACCGCAGTGCCGAATACCCTGCCGAACCGCTCATATTCCTCCAAACCCAAACGGACAGCAGCAGAGGAAAAAAGCAGCCCGCAGGCCAGTTTTACCAATGCCTCAGAAATCTGCGACCAGGCAGTGGGGTACATATTGCGCAAGCCCTCGTAATAACCCCGGTAGGAAGAACTAACACAGACGAAAAAGATCGCCGGAGCCATGACAAATACCGCTAAAAAAGCATTGGGGTTTTCTGCAAAGCGCACGTATGGACCTGCTCCCGCAAACATCAGCAGCGTACCCAACAGCCCGGTACACAGAAAGGAAACCGTAGACAAGCGCTTGATTTTGCGTACATCCCGGTAACGGCCCTGCTGCATGTTCTGTGCCACCATTCGCGACACGGCAATGGGCATGCCGGCTACTGACAGCGCATACAGCGTATTAAACAATCCATATGCTGCGTTAAAATAGCCAAAGCCGCTGACGCCGATAATCCCCTTCAGTGGGACCTTGAAAAAATACCCGATGATTTTGACAATTACAGTGGCGCTCATTAAAATCAAAGCGCCATGCAAAAAATTCTGTTTTTGCTTTGCCGACAAAGAAACACTTCCTTTGCTGTCTGTCAAACAAGTTGTTTAAAATTGCTTTTACAAAAAGGCAGGCTTTGACAGGCATCCTGCACGATCTGCACAGCTTTCAAAAATGCTTATGAAATCTTTTCATCAGTTAGACCGAATTTCCGGATATCCCTGTCATCCAAGCCTGAAAAGTTGTTTTTCATCATAGCATATCTACCATCTAGATTCAACCAATCGGCTGTGAATATACCTCTTTTTCAAAATAATCACTTCAAAAAAGGCCTCCGATTTTACACGGGTGCTCATAAGAAAGTAATTCAAGAAATTACGATTATGGCATCTATCAGACGGGGTCGGTAAACGAGATAACGGGTATTCGGTGAAAGCCGAATACCCGTTATTTTTTTGCCCATGCGTGGAAGCAATAGATTTATTCGCATTTTTCGTGTATAATTAATTCGTATCTTTTCTAGAAGCAAACAATCGGTAACAATTTCGTTGACTTTTGCATACACATACGGTATAGTATTAATATCTCTTTGCACTGCATTACATTCCGAAAGGAATGCGAGATCAACAGTACAAACTGAGCAGGCGATGCCCGTAAGGGCGTGGGGCCGGGTCGCGTTGCAAGCGGCAACAGAATGTGTTTTTTGAGCATATCTGTGAGACAGTGCGTATGTTTCACGGGTGTGCTATTTTTATACCATTTTTCGGGAATAGCCCTATTTGTGAACGTATACGACCTCAAATGAAGTGCCATAGGGGAAATCAAGACACCGTAATGCTTTTCAATAACGGGAAACGGAGGATTCTTTTATGAAAAGCACTAAGAAGAACCTGACAGGGGCTGACCCATGATGAGGTCACCAAGCGACAGCAGCAGTACGGCAAAAATGAACTGATGCCGCAGAAGAAGGACAGTTTCCTCAAAACCGTTCTTCATACCCTCTGTGAGCCGATGTTCCTTTTGCTGATGATTGCCGCTGTCATTTATTTTATTCTCGGAGAGCCGAGAGATGGCGCCATCATGCTGATTTTTGTCGTCGGCATCATCAGCATTGACGTGGTCTAGGAATGGAAAACCGACAAGACACTCAATGCACTCAAAGACCTGTCGGCCCCGCAAATTGTGGTGATCCGGGACGGAAAAGAACAGACAATTGCCAGTACAGAGCTGGTTCCCGGCGACCTGATGCTCATTTGCGAGGGTGTAAAAATCCCGGCAGACGGCATTATTTTGCGTTGCGCCGATCTCTGCGTGGATGAATCCTTCCTGACGGGAGAGGCTGAGGGTGTATGGAAAATCCAAACCGAGAACGCTGAACCGTCAGAGGATTACTGGCGTAAGGATTATTGTTACGCCGGTACGCTCGTCACGCAAGGAAGCGCCACCATACAGGTAGAGAAAACCGGCGCGTCTACCGAGTACGGTAAGATTGGAATGGGTGTTGCGTCTGCTGCTGCCGAGGATACGCCGCTTCAGAAGCAAACAGGAAAGCTCGTAAAAACCTGTGCCATCATCGCGGGAGTCCTGTTTGTTCTCGTGGGTGTGTTTACATGGCTCAACATTCCCGACCACAATTTTTCTGACCGCCTGATAGAAAGCATTCTGTCGGGCGTAACGCTTTCCATGGCGATGATTCCCGAGGAATTTCCGGTGATCCTGACCGTCTTTCTTTCTATGGGCGCATGGCGGTTGGCAAAGAAACACTCGCTTGTCCGCAAACTGCCCAGCGTAGAAACACTCGGTGCGGTTTCAGTTCTTTGCGTTGACAAAACCGGAACTATTACTATGAACCAAATGACCGTACAGAGCACATGGGTGGCATCCGGCGATGAACATACATTAATTGAAACGATGGGACTCGGCTGTAAGACTGAGGCATATGATCCGATGGAAAAAGCCATGCTCCGCTTCTGCGAGGAGCACCAGATTTCTACCGAAAAGCTGTTCTCTGGCAGATTTGTGTCCGAATACGCCTTTACAAATGAGCTGAAAATGATGGGGCATGTTTGGCAAAGAGACGGGAAGCTGATCATTGCCGCAAAGGGCAGTGCCGAGCGGATTCTGACCATCTGCGAGCTGACCGACGAACAGCGGAAAGAAGCGGAAGAAAAAATTGATTCCCTTTCCTCGGAAGGATTGCGCATCATCGCGATTGCCGCAGGATATCCTCAGACCGAAAATGAAGTACCGGCTTCTATTACTGATTGCCGCCTTACTCTGCTCGGACTGGTCGGACTTGCTGATCCTCCGCGTGAGAACGTCAAGAATGACATTGCGGTTTGCACCAAAGCAGGAATCCGTGTTGTTATGATCACAGGTGACAACGGTATTACCGCATCAGCAACAGCAAAAAAGGTGGGCATACCAAACAGCGATCACATTGTTACAGGCGATATGCTGGAAAAAATGACGGATGCAGAACTGCGCGAAGCTGTTAAGGATGTTTCTATCTTCTCGCGTGTCATTCCGGAGCATAAGATGTGGATCATAAAGGTGTTCAAAGATAACGGAGAAATTGTGGTCATGACAGGCGACAGCGTGAACGATGCACCGGCACTCAAATATGCCGATATCGGTATTGCTCTATAACCATTTTAAAGACAAGTACAGAAGATAAATTGGAACATTAGAAAAGAGACCGATGCAATCAAGCATCGGTCTCTTACTATCTGATTAGGCGCAATCTTTGGTGTAAGTATGGTGTAAATCGAGATGTTTACCACACACAAATCCAGTGATTGCAAGGGTTTTAGACTGGTTATCAATACATGCCGCCCATGCCGCCAGCAGGCATTGCCGGTGCGGGATTCTCTTCCTTGATGTCCGCAACCAAACTTTCAGTCGTCAGAACCATCGCCGCCACGGAAGCTGCATTCTGCAGTGCGGAACGGGTTACTTTGACCGGATCTACGATGCCGCTGGAGATCATATCGCAGTATACCTCTTTTGCCGCATCATAACCATAGCCCACCTTGCCGGAGTTTACGATTTTATCGATGATCACCGCACCATCTAAGCCCGCATTGGCCGCAATCTGCCGAACAGGCTCTTCAATTGCTTTGCGGACGATTTTCACGCCAGTCTTCTCATCGCCCTCCGACGTTTCGAGCAGCGCTTCTACCGCCGGGATGGCGTTGATCAACGCAGTACCGCCGCCTGCTACAATGCCTTCCTCCACTGCAGCTTTCGTCGCGGACAGAGCATCTTCAATACGCAGCTTTTTATCTTTCATCTCCACTTCGGTCGCCGCACCGACTTTGATGACCGCTACGCCGCCGGACAGTTTTGCCAAGCGCTCCTGCAGCTTCTCTTTGTCAAACTCGGAGGTAGTGGTCTCAATTTGAGCTTTGATCTGATGGATCCGCGCTTTGATCTCGTCGGAAGAGCCGGCGCCGTCCACGATAATGGTATTTTCTTTCTGAACCTTTACTTGTTTTGCACGGCCCAGCTGATCCATAGTAGCATCTTTCAGTTCCAGTCCCAGCTCCTCGCTGATGACCTGGCCGCCCGTCAGGATGGCGATATCCTGCAGCATCTCTTTTCTTCTGTCACCAAAGCCGGGTGCTTTTACCGCAACGCAGGTAAAGGTACCACGCAGTTTATTGACAATCAGGGTAGACAATGCCTCGCCTTCAATATCCTCTGCGATAATAACCAGTTTTTTGCCGGCCTGGACGATCTGTTCCAGCAAAGGCAGGATTTCCTGAATCGCAGAAATCTTCTTATCCGTAATCAAGATGTAAGCGTCGTCGATCACGGCTTCCATTTTATCCGTATCGGTAACCATGTAAGGAGTAATATAGCCCCGGTCAAACTGCATACCCTCAACCACTTCGCTGTAAGTCTCAGCGGTTTTGGATTCCTCAATGGTGATTACGCCATCGGCAGTTACTTTTTCCATCGCTTCGCCAATCAGTTTGCCCACCGATTCATCACCGGCAGAAATAGCAGCAACACGCTCGATATCAGCTGTGCAGGTGATTTTCTGAGAATTGGCGAGCATAGTTTCTACAGCCGTATCCACTGCTTTCTGGATGCCTTTTTTCACGACCATGGGATTTGCACCGGCAGCGACATTCTTCATGCCTTCCCGTACCAGCGCCTGTGCCAGCAAGGTTGCCGTCGTGGTGCCGTCGCCGGCAGCGTCGTTGGTTTTCACCGAAACTTCTTTCACCAGCTGTGCGCCCATATTTTCAAACGCATCCTCCAGCTCGATCTCCTTGGCAATGGTAACGCCGTCATTAGTGATCAGCGGAGAACCGAATTTTTTGTCCAAAACCACGTTGCGGCCTTTGGGACCCAAGGTGATTTTAACTGTGTTGGAAAGTTTATCAATACCGGTTTGGAGCGCTTTTCTGGCCTCTTCGCCGTAAATAATCTGTTTTGCCATGGTTGATTCCTCCTAAAATTCGTTTGACTGCGGCTTTTTACTCGACAATGGCCAGAACATCATCCTGGCGCAGAATGGTAAACTCCTGCCCGTCCAGCTTAACCTCGGTACCTGCATATTTGCTCATGAGCACACGATCGCCGGGCTTCAGATACATTTTGATCTCTTTGCCATCCACAACGCCGCCAGGTCCTACTGCTACCACTTCCGCGACCTGAGGTTTTTCTTTTGCAGAGCCTGCAAGGATAATCCCGCTCTTTGTTGTTTCTTCCGCTTCGACCATCTTGATTACAATCCGGTCTGCCAAAGGTTTGATTGTCATAAGAACGCCTCCTGTATGATAAATGATCTGTTAGACGATTTGGCACTCATCATCTTTGAGTGCTAAGCCTATTTTAGCCCTTTTTCAGGAAAAATCAAGTCTTTCAGAAGAAATTTTCCAAAATTAAAAAATCCTTAACATTTCACTGCGTCAGGAAACGGTAGTTCCGCCTCTGTTAATCGTAGAATTTACCGTTACGGAAAATAAAATATCTTTTAAAGACGCAGTATAATGGTCTTTGTTCGCTTTCCAGTATTCCGGCTGCTGCTGCATCAGAACATTGGCGTAGCCCAAAGCATCGCAGGACAGCTCATGGAACAGCCTTTCCAGTGCATGCTCCGTTTCCTGGCTGACCAGTTGCTGCTGTTCTTTTTCGTACCGGTCGCACCGTTCGGCAAGGGAGAGCCCCTGTACGGGGGAAAGTTCTTCACTTACATTGCTTTTTATTTGAATCAAAACTTCATAAAAAGGCATCCCGTCCCGAATGTGAGCAGTAACTGTCACATCGGAATCTACTACGTCCAGCGTTGTTACGCCAAGACTGTTGTCCTCCAAAGTCAGCTGCGTCTTTCCCACTTCGCCGGCCGCCCATAAGATACCGCGCGTTTCTTCCGGCGAAAAGGTACCGGCAATTCTGCCGTCCCGCAAAATGGCGGTTCCGACAATTTGAATACCTGGGTTTTCCTCATCACCGGAAAAGGCCGCCATCGGCAAATATGCACCCACGGCCGGATTTTCCAATGAACCCAAAATACCTCTCAGCTGTGACCGAACCAGCTTTCCGTTGTCCTGGTAACCTTCCAGCATCATTTTGGTACTGAGAACCGGCAAAATCGTGCTGTCCAACGGTTCACTTAACACCTCTCCCGCTTCTCCGTCAGCAATCAGCACATCTATATTGGGGCGCGACTGAGCATCTGCATTAAAATAAGCCATAACGGATTCGATGCCATCCTTAGCAATCTGTTCACCGATAATAATTAATTTGGTATGTCCCCAAAAAATCTCCTGTCCTTGTTTCAAATTGGCGTTGCGCATGGCCTGTGAAATGGTTTTTCCCGTTACGCGCAGCATTTTTCCGCCAGAAGTATCATCGCCCTGCGCTGCTTCCGGATCAAAGATCTGCATCGTCAAAGCATATTCGCTATCTTTCCAATCCAGTCCCACGGCCTGGACAATCGCCCGCTCATTCAGCTGAACCGACCTCATGCAACCCGAAAATAGAATCAGAAGAAGATACAGCGCCAGAATGGATATTTTTTTCATCTCCCGGTTCCTCCTTTCCGGCAAGACAGCAAAAGTAGAAGCGGCAGCAAAACGGTAAGCAAAAGCACCGGAACGCCGCCGGCAAAAAAGTTCCCCAGTGCTTCCAGGACATCTGGCTTTTCGGTTAAAATCCCGGACAACACCGCTGCCAGTGCCACGCAGACGGCTACTGCATATTTTGATGCTTTTTTCGGCATCATCCGTGCCAGGGATTTTCCTGATACCTCTAAAAATAAAGCCAGACGAACCAACGTGATAAACACCCAAAGAGCCACATGAAGGCTATCCAACCGCTGGAAGATAGATACCTCTGCAATTTTGGTTACTGTATAAAACGGAAAGCGCTGGCTTTTGGCATAATCCCCCAGTGCAGCCGCAGTAAACAAGAAGATGGCAGCTAACGTTACCACAGACAGCAAACTCCACTTCCAAAATACACTCCTTTTATTTTGGTTTACTGCGGGAATCAAAAATAAAAGCGCCGCTGTTTCCACATTACCAAGGGTCAGGTTGATAAATAGAAAAAGCTGGCTTTGCCATCCGTCATAAGAAGGCGGGCGAAGAAACTCCCATTGAACCTGAGGCCATAAGCTGATCCCCACAAACAGTAGCGCAAGCAGCAAGGCCGCCAGCACAAAGGAGCCAAACCGTGCCGTAGGCTCATACCCCATGGAAGCCGCGTATCCCCCTACCGCTAAAAGGAGCAGAATAAACAGCCAGGGCGAAGTTTGGGCATAAGCGACGCTGGTTAAAAAATAGGAAAAAGCGCAGGTGGTCTGGATTAAAACACACAGGGAAAACAGGAAAAAGGCGGCCGGATATACCAGCCCAGCTCCTCCCCAACGTTCCCCCGCAATATCTAAAAGCCCCTTATCCGGATGCCGGCGGAGCAGAAAATAAGCGGGCAGCAAAAGCAAAGCACTTACCGCAACAGAGGCCGGCAGCAAAAGGGCGGCAGTTAAAGCGCCCGGCTGTTCGTTTTGGGGCGCTGCCAAAAAAAACTGCATAACCCGGCTGAGAAACAAAAGCACCGCCAGCTGCCAGGAACTGATTGCAGATTCTCCTTTCAAGTCATTGCCTCCTTTTTTACTGAATTTCCGTGCCAGGAAGATTTTGGATTTTCAGCTTTTTGCGGCCCAGCTTTTTCCATCCGGCCCGCAGCAGTACATCCCGCATCGCGAACATCTGAAACGGAGATTCTGGAGCCATGCTGGGGATTCCGTAAGCATTGACCGAACAAAGGTTGACAATCATCAATGCAAGGCCCAGAGAAATACCGAAAATCCCTAGTGTCCCGCCTATGATGATAAACCCGAAACGCATGATGGTCACCTCCTGAAACAGCGACGGAACCACAAAAGAACTCAGCGCCGTAAGCGCCACCACCATGACCATGGGCGAGCTGATCAGCCCTGCTGTCACTGCCGCGTCGCCAATGACCAGCGCGCCGATGATACCGATGGCATGGCCAATAGGACGGGGAAGCCGAAGGCCGGCCTCCCGCATCAGTTCATAAATAAAATGGATCAGAAGCGCTTCGATCACCAGCGGAAATGGGACATCCTGCTCCGCAGCCGTGACATTTAACAAAAGCGCTTCGGGCAGAAGTTCCGGATGAAAGGTTCCAATTGCCACATAAAGGCCCGGCAGAAGGATGGTGAAAAAGAAAGCCAGATATTTAAGCCACCGTTCAAATACCGCATAATACGGGCGGTGGGTGTAATCGTCAATACTTTGAAAATTCTCGTTAAAAAAATACGGTACAATTAAGGCAAATGGAGTACCATCCACCAAAATGCCTACCCTGCCCTCGCTGATTTTGGCGCAGAAGGTATCGGGGCGCTGGGTAGTGCCGACATTGGAAAAAATCGAAGTGATATCTGTATCCAGAAAAGGCTGGATATAGCCCGATTCCAAAATGATATCGGTTGGGATTTCCCTAATTCGGCGGCGGATATCACGAAGCAGCTCCGGCGCCACCATATCCGTCTGATAAATCAAGCACAGATCTGTATTGCTCTTGACGCCCGCTTTCATCAGCTCCATCTTCAGCGCAGAGGACTTGACTCTGCGGCGCACCATTGTCATATTAATGCGGATCGGTTCCGTAAACCCTTCCCGGGAACCACGGACATTTTCCTCCGCTGACGGTTCCGATACGCTGCGGAATTGAAATCCCTGTACGCCTGCTACAATAACCTTCTCTATCCCATCGATCATAATCCCGGCAAAACCGGACATGAGAAAAGGAAATAATTCTCCCAGCGTCTCCACCTCATTTTGGTCCATGCCCAACACAGCGCGATGCAAAACCCAGTCCCGCAGCGCCTGGGCAGACGGCTCGTCCAACGTCAAATCGCCCAACGGTTCCAACATGATTTCCGTTAGCGTTTGCAGGCTGAACATCCCTTCAAACATCATCAGCTTGACCGGTATTTCGCACACCGTAATTTCCCGCACCATGAAATCTGCCGTATCGTGTAGCGCCGCGCGGATATTGGAAAGATCTTTGGTGGCATTGCCGGTCAGCCGGACCGACTCGGTCTGCGGCGGCTTTGGCGTAACATAAAGCGCCTGTTCTTTTTCTTTGATTTTTTTTGTAAACCATTGCGGCATAACGATCCCCTCTTTCCCAGACATTGTTGCCAAATCGAAGGAAAAACATGCACAATTTGCCGCAAAAAACAATGTATAGGGCAGACACTCCGGCGTATACTAGAAAAAAACGGGAAACAAAAGGAGGGCTTTGGCATATGACCGTCAATTTTCTGCGCACGATGATCCTTTACATAGTGATCGTCGTTGCGGTGCGGATTATGGGGAAAAGGCAGATCGGGGAACTCTCTCCCACAGAGCTGGTCATCACCATTCTAATTTCCAATATCGCGACTCTGCCGATTGAGGATACGAATATTCCCTTGACCGCCGGGCTAGTTTCTATTTTTACATTAGTAGCCTGTGAGGTTTTGGTATCCGGTATTCTTTTAAAAAGCCCCAAAATGCGAAAAATTGTTTCCGGCTCTCCCAGAGTGCTGATCCGGGACGGTGTAATTGATCAAAAACAGCTTTCCGCCCTGCGCTTGTCCATCGATGATCTGACTGCGCAGCTGCGCGGTCAAGGCTGTTTTGATATCAACCAGGTAGCATTTGCGGTGGTGGAGACCACCGGAAAACTGAATATCTTCCAAAAGTTTAAAGCCCAACAGCCGACCAACCAAGACCTGCACGTAAAAGAGCCGAAAAATGCTGACGCTCCCCCAATGGTCATTGTTTCAGATGGGAGAATTTCCGATGCAGCCTTGCAGTTCTGCGAAAAAGATAAGCAATGGCTTGGAAATCTGCTTCAGGAAAAACAATGTCCGTTGGAGGAAGTTTTTCTGCTCACCTGTGACCGCAGCGGAAATTATAAACTGGTGAAAAAGGAGGCGTCGTAATGAAACGAGTCGCCTTATGTGCCGCCATTTTACTGGTCATCATCCTTCTTTGTACCGCGAGTCTCGTCACGGTATCCCGCTACCAGCATCATTTTACCCAAGCGCTTCAGGATCTGGAACAAGCGGTGTACCAGGAAACATTTGAAAGGCTGTCCGGCCAGGCTGCCGATATTTGCCGCGACTGGCTGGATGCCGAGCATGTATTAATTCGCTTTGTCCGGCATGCGGAGCTGGATGAAGTGACCGGCGCCATGACCCGTTTGGAAATGCTGGCAAAATACGGGGATCTTTCCGAATTTTCTGCCGAGCTAAACCGGATTAAAAATTTGCTTCATCATATCTATGATTCTGAAATTCCCTATTTACGCAATATTTTCTAATTAAATCATGGCAAAATATACTTTCTCTTTTGCAAAAAAGGCCGCGAAGCGGCCTTTTTTGCATTCTTTTCGAAACTAAGGTTTATGTTTCATCATTATTTTGGAACTGCACCGGTTCAATGGACTCTGTCAGCTTTTCAAAGCGGTATCCCTGTGCTGTCAGCTGATCGATGACAGGTCCTACCGCTTCTGCCGTGGAAACGCGCATGGAATCGTCGTGACAGAGGATTACAACCTTATCCTTCCCCTTTGCGCCGTTTACAATGTTGCGAATCAGCGTATCCGTATCCGTCATATAGGATTTATCGTCGCCGGATACCAAATTCCAATCATAATAAATGTAACCGCGCCGCCTCATTTCAATCCGGATGGCCTTTTGAACTGACGGACTGGCGAAACTATTTTTGACGCTTCCGCCTGGGAAACGGAAAATTTTCGGTTCTACGCCGGTAACCCGAATAATCTTTTCGCGAATTTTTTGAAAATCGGCCAGGTAATTTTCCACACTGCTATAAATTTCCTGGTAAACATGAGAATAGGTATGCATCCCGATACTGTGCCCCTCATTGACAATCCGTTTTAGGATTGCATCGGAGTCGACACCGGATACCTCCTGGCCGGTTACAAAAAAAGTAGCCTTAACCCCTTTTTCTTTCAGTGTATCCAAAATAGCAATGGTATTTTTGGAGGGGCCGTCGTCAAATGTATAATAAACAACTTTCCCCTCTTCCGGTGAGAACTCGTTTCCAGTATTGACATACATATCAGGATATAATTCTTCATAAACGGATCCCGATACTGCCTTTGTCTGCTGAATTGCCGCCAAAATCCCACCACAGCAAAGCAGCGCCGTCACAGACAAAAGCACCTTCTTCTTACTGCATTTTACCAAGCAAAACATCGCATCCACCAACCTTCTGCTTTAGTATATTGCCCGACTTTGTCCGCTTATGTCCTAAAAGGAGAAGACAGGCGAAACAATTCGCCTGTCTTCCGACAAAAAAGGGGATTGATATTCAGACAACACTTTACTGTTGCGTTTTTCCTTTCCAGATAAAGCTGGTTACGCCGGAAACAATTCGGCCGGAAACAGATTTCGCCTTGACCATAACGCCTGCGGAAACATCTTGTCCAACGCTTCCACTGACGGTGACATCTTTTCCGGCACTCACATTTCCTCCCACATTTCCACCGATCTCGCAATCTTTTCCTGCATCCACATTGCCTTGCACAACATCTCCGTGAACGATTATATCTTTTCCCGCATCCGCTTTACCAGCCACACCTTTTTCACAGACCAGATACACCGCGCAATTTACATTGATTGCCGCTCCGTCATAACGAAACAGCATGTTCCTCCGCTCATTGCCGCTAAAGCGCTGAATCAGACGATGGCCCTGATAAACCACCACATGCAACGCCCCATCATCCGGCCAGGGGAGGTTCTCTACAATACCAATCGGCGCCAGGGATTCTACCTGCGGCTGCACTGACTCTGTTTGAATGCCAAACAGGCCGTCGATCGTCGTATCAAACATCCTGGCAATCTGCGGCAGCAGACCAATATCCGGACAAGAACGTTTGGATTCCCATTTGCTGATGGCTTGTGGGCTGATGCCAAGCTGGCCGGCAACCTGCTCCTGTGTCATTTCCTTTTGTTTGCGTAAGCTGCTGATAGAATCACAAAGGATATCATAATAGTTATATTCTTCCATATAAGATGTCCCTCCCGATTTATTTTTCTGTCACGTGACAAGTTTATTGTATCGGTAGAGAGCCATTTTGGCAATAGAACATTTGTTAATATCCTCTATTTTTATCTAAACCAATGGTTGTTTTATATACTTTTCATACAATTTTGGAGTAGATATTTTATTGAGGTCCGCTTTTTTATATAAACCAATGGTTGTTTAAAAAAACAACCATTGATTGCAAAATAATCCACAAAAAATTTTTCTTCTTTCTGACGTATTTCATAAAAATCCATTGATTCTCTTGCTGGATTTTTTGCTCAGTGGTATGCTGTAAAAAAGCTTTTTTTCGCTAGACAGCGGCGTGCCGCTTCACTTTACCGCCCAGCCCAATGAACGGAGGATTATAATGAAATATATCAATCAACTGCTTTACGAAAATGTTCCATATCCGACCGATGCAAAAAATCCGGACAGCCCTATGCTGAGCGGGAGTATTAAACGAGCTGGCTGTGGTTTGTGTTGCCTATGTATGGTGGTTGATCGCCTCACCACGCAATCTCTGCCTCTGGAGGAATGCCGTGATCTTGCCATTATGCATAAAGCGAATCTTGATCCCGGGACAGACTTAAAAGTTTTGAGTCCTGTTATTGCCCAAAAGTATAGTTTGAAATATTCCAGTACCAATGATTCTCAAGAGATGATCCACTGCCTGCAAAACGGCGGCTGTGCAATCGCCAACGTAGGAGGAGACCGGGATGACGGCAACTATATCGGCGTTTTTTCTCACGGTGGGCATTACATTACGGTAATCAGCGCAAACGAAGCGGAACTATGCATTCTGGATCCCTCTTTGAAAGACGGTAAGTTCGAGGAAGATGGACGAAAGGGTAAGGTTCGGGTAGAAGGAGATTTTGTTTACTGTGATCTGAAAGTACTGGAGAAGGATACGGACAACCGCTCTCCCAGTTATTATTTATTCACCCGTTAAAACACATAAAAAGGCGGCCGCTGGCCGCCTTTTTTCTTTATCCCCGTTACAGGACAGAATACAATTCTTTCAGGTATTTTGTGAGCTTTAGATTTTCGCCGTAGTCCACTGCGCAGTCTACAATACTGGGGACTTTTTGCGCAAATGCTTCTTCCAAGGTAGGAATCAGTTTTTCCGCCTGCCGAATACGGTAGCCTTTTGCGCCGAAGCTTTCGGCAAATTGGACAAAATCCGGATTGGTAAAATCCACATAGCGGCTTTTTCCGTATTGATCCATCTGTTTCCATTTGATTAAACCATAGCTGTTATCGCGGAAAATTAAGGTCACAAAGGGATTTCCCAGCCGCATAGCAGTCTCCATTTCCTGACAGTTCATCAAAAAGCCACCATCACCGGTCACAGCCAAAACCTTTTTATCCGGATTGATTAATTTCGCTGCAATCGCACCAGGCAAAGCAAAACCCATGCTGGCAAACCCATTGGAAATCAGACAGGTATTCGGCTGATAACAATGATACTGGCGGGCAATCCACATTTTGTGCGCGCCCACATCTGAAAGCAAAATATCGTCTGGTGCAAGAACTTTCCGCACATCGCTTAAAACTTTTTGAGGCCGCATGGGGAAACTCATGTCCGCTTCATAAGCAGCATATTCCTTTTCCATTTTCAGTTTAATTTCCCTCGCGTAGGCTGACGAAAAAGGTTTCTCCATCTGGCTTAAAATACTGCGCAGAGAGACAGAAATATCGCCAACCACTTCTACAGATGGCTGATACAGCTTGTTAATGTGGGCGGGTCTGGCATCAATATGGATAATGTTTTTATGCTGGTCGCTGTTCCACTTTGCCGGTGCGTATTCTACAATATCATAGCCTACTGACAAGATCAGATCGGCGTTTTCCAACACTTTGTTGGCATAATCCTTTTGCGGAATACCAATGGTCCACAAACAATAGGGATTATCGAATGGGATGATCCCCTTGGCCATCATAGTATGAATAACAGGAATATGCAGTTTATTTACAAATTCCACCATCGCCTTGCTGGCACTGTTTCGGACAGCGCTGCTACCCGCCAGAATAACCGGGTTTTTCGCCATCATCAACCGGATAACCGCATCTTTGACGCATTGTGAATCTGGAATTTCAATCGTCGCTGTCTGTTTTTCCAGCGGCTCCTCCCCTGAGCTAACGGACATTTTAGAAACATTGACCGGCAAATCAATGTGGCAGGCGCCGGGCTTTTCGCTTTCTGCATATTTAAAAGCAATTCTTACAATTTCGCTAACGGTATCCGGAAGAACGATTTGTTTGGTACGTTTGGTGATCGGTTCAAACATTTTGCAAAGATCCAAAAACTGATGGGAAGTCAAATGCATTCTCTCTGTCCCCACTTGCCCGGTGATTGCTACCAGCGGGGCGCCGTCGCTGGTAGCATCAGCCACACCGGTAACCAGATTGGTAGCGCCAGGGCCCAGTGTCGACATACAAACACCGGCCTTATGGGTCAAACGACCATAAACGTCGGCCATAAAGGCTGCCCCTTGCTCATGTCGGGTGGTGATAAAACGAATATTAGAATGGGAAAGGGCCTCCATAATCTCAAGGTTTTCCTCTCCAGGAATGCCAAAAATGTACTCCACGCCTTCTTTTTCCAAGCATTTTACCAACATTTGCGCTGTGTTATATTTTGGTGTCTGATCTTCTTCCCGCATCTTAAACTCCTCCTCTGAATTTGGATAGCAAGTTATGTATTATTGTATACAAATATTCTTTATGCATTATATCACACATGAAACCCCTTGAAAATCCCTTTTTCAACAAGATACAAAATAAATTAAAAAACAAAATCACGGGCATAGTATCTGCCCAAGCATCCTTTTTTCTGATCGATACATATCTCGTCAACAGGGAAAAAACAATTGGCAAGCCAAAGGGAATACACCGTGTAGGAGAAAAATTTTCAATAATTTTCAGCGTTTCCCAGCTGATTTTAACCATAAAAAAGCCTCCCTTTTTCATTCGGGAGGCTTTTGGATTTTATTTATATTAAGCAGAATAAGAACGGTTCGGACGAATGATCTCTCCTACGGTATATACGGTTACAAAAGCATTAGGATCTTCGCGGTGTAACCAGTTCAACAACTTGGAATATTCGCTATGGTTGACAATCGTGATTACTTCTGTTCGTTTTTGCCGGTTATACGCACCGGTAGCCTCATACAATGTAGCACCGCAACGCAATTCTTCCAATAAAAAATGAAGCAAAACTTCCTGCTTTTCAGAAATGATACAAACTCTTTTACGGGTATTAAGGCCCAAAATAAAATGATCTAATACAATGCCGTTCAGATATGTACCCAGGATACTGAGAAAAACGATTTTAGTATCATACACAAAAGCTGAGGTTAACGCGGTACACAGACCGGCAATCGTCATAGCCTTTCCCAAATCAATATGCAGATACTTGTTCAATATCTTGGCAATGATATCCAACCCACCGGAGGAGGCATTGAGATTAAAAAGAATCGCCAATCCAATGCTGACCACAAAAATATAGCCAAGCATATCCAAAAAGGAATCTCCGGTCAAAGACTGCTGATTAGGGAACAGTTCTTCTAAAACTCCCATAAAAAACGGGAGCAGGATAGAAGTATAAATCGTCTTTCCGCCGAAATCCCGGCCAATTGTAAGAAATCCCAAAATGAGCAGAACAGCATTCAGTGCAAAAGTCATAACGGAAATCCGGAACGGCAGAAAATTAGCAAGCACAACCACTAGTCCTGACGTACTTCCTACGGTCACATGACTGGGTATCAGGAAAAAATAAACAGCGGCCGCTCCAATCAGCGTACCCAGCGTAATAGCGACATATTCTTTCAGTAAAGCCTTTTTATCCATGCTGACATTCCTTTCGCACTTTCTTCTTGGGTTTGGAAAAAATGATTCGGAAAAACTTTTACAGAGCTGGTTTTTGTCTCTATTTTGTAGAGTATTATAATATTTTTTTCGGCGTTTTGTCAATCTATAAAATCCATATTTTGTGGTGATGTACAAATGGCTTTTCATGTGCTGCGAACACAGATTTTCCCATTTGTGAACAGGTTCGCAGCAAATACGATCCTTTTCTTTTAGATATAAACCTTCAAATTCTGAAAAATAATCAAAAAATCACAGGCAAGAAAATTTCTGCCTGTGAAACGTGTTTTCCTATTTGTTTTTAAGAGCCTATTTTTCCAGTCCAATCACTCTATTCTGCCATATTTACGAAAGCGCTCATATCGGGCGGCCAGCAGCTGCTCCGGATTTTGCAAAGCTTTCTCCCCCAGAGTTTTCCAAAGCAGTTCTTCCAAATAGGCAAAAATCTCCGGAAAACTTAGTCCTTCTTCCGGGATGATACGCTCGATCACCTTCATCTGCTTCATATCCTCAGCCGTAAGTTTGAGGCATTCGGCTGCTTCTTTATTTTTTTTGGCATCTTTCCACAGGATGCTGGCGCATCCCTCCGGTGAAATAACCGAATAAAAAGCATTTTCCAACATCCAGACTTCATCGCCCACAGCCAGCGCCAGTGCACCGCCGCTGCCGCCTTCTCCGATGAGCACAGCGATAATAGGAACGCGAAGCCCCATCATTTCCATCAGATTTTCCGCAATCGCCTGCCCCTGTCCCCGTTCTTCTGCGCCAATACCACAAAAGGCACCGGAAGTATCCACAAAGCAGATTACCGGCCGATGAAACTTTTCTGCCTGCCGCATCAGGCGCAGCGCTTTCCGGTATCCTTCCGGATTGGGCGAGCCGAAATTGCGGAACACCTTTTCCTTCGTATTACCACCCTTTTCCATGGCGATAACCGTTACAGGCCTGTTTCGCAAGCGCGCAATACCGCCGACAATAGCTGAATCCTCCGCAAAACGGCGGTCGCCGTGCAGTTCGATAAAATCGGTAAAAATCCCTTTGATAAACCCGATTCCTGACGGGCGCCCCTTAGCTCTTGCTGCCTGCACCTTTTCATATGCCGTTTTCATTTGCTCATCCCCTTTCGTGCAGCATGAGCAGCCTAGTCAGCAACTTTTTTTGGCTGGCTCGCGGCGTAATACGGTCCACAAACCCCCGCTGCACCAAGAATTCTGCCCGCTGAAACCCATCGGGCAGCTTCTTACGAATGGTCTGCTCAATCACCCGGGGACCTGCAAATCCGATGAGTGCACCGGGTTCTGCCAAAATGATATCCCCTTCCATGGCAAAGCTGGCAGTGACTCCGCCTGTGGTGGGGTCGGTCAAAACGGTAATATACAAATTGCCCGCATCGCTGTGGCGTTTTACTGCACCGGAAGTTTTTGCCATCTGCATCAAAGATAAAATCCCTTCCTGCATCCGGGCACCGCCGGAAACCGTGTACCCCACTACTGGCAGCGAATGCTCGGCTGCATATTCAAACAAGCGGGTGACCTTTTCTCCCACAACGGTTCCCATGCTTCCCATCATAAAAGAAGGCTCCATTACAAATAAAGCGCAGTTTTCCCCTCCAATGGCAGCTGTGCCGCAGACAACAGCCTCCTTTTCGCCGGAAGCCAGTCTCGCATGTTTGAGCTTTTTATCGTAGCCCGGAAAATGGATCACATCTTTGGCGCGCAGATCTGCGTCCATTTCGCAAAAACTGCCGGTATCCGCAATAAAATCGATCCGCTGCCGGGCATTCATTCGAAAATGGTACCCGCAGCTGCAAACCAGGTTATTCTCCCACAGTTCGCTGGTCGGCACCGATTTTTTGCAGGCAGGGCAGATCTCACCGGGTTCCGCATGGATTTCCGCCGTAGCGCTGACCGGTGTACGTCCGCCTTTTTCCAATTCGTTTTTCGGCTTTTTAAAAAATCCCTGAAGCTGCATAAAAGCTACTCACCTCTTTTTGCCAAAAAGTCTGTATGGTAGTCTCCGGCCAAAAAATCCGGATCGCTGATAATCTCCAGCTGCTCATCCAAATTATTGGGCACCCCCTCCACCACCAGTTCACATAAAGCGGAATTCATCTTCCGGATGGCCTCCTCCCTGGTTTTGGCATAGACAATCAGCTTGCCCATCATCGAATCATAATAGGGCAGCATCTCATATCCCTGATACAAAAAGGTATCGAACCGCACCCAAGGGCCGCCGGGCACATGCAAAAATGACACCTTACCACCGCCTTTGGCGTTAATGCGACACTCAATGGCAGCGCCGGTAATCCGGACATCCTTCTGTTTAAAATTTAAAAGAACCCCACAGGCAATCCGGATCTGCCATTTGACAATATCCACGCCCGACACATATTCGCTAACCGGATGCTCCACCTGCAGTCGGGTGTTCATTTCCATAAAATAAAAATTTCCTTCATCATCCAGCAAAAACTCCACCGTCCCCGCGTTGGTATAGCCTGCGGCTTTTGCCGCTTTCGCCGCCGCTTTGCACATTTTTTCCCGCAGAGCCAGAGAAATCGCCGGAGAAGGCGCCTCTTCCAAAAGCTTTTGGTTCCGCTTTTGGATGGAACATTCCCGCTCTCCCAGACAGACTACGCTACCACCCTCGTCAGCCAGCAGCTGCACCTCAATATGCTTGACCGGAGAAAGGTATTTTTCCATGTATACGCCGCCGTCGCCAAAGGCATTCTTCGCCTCTTCCGACGCAGTTAAAAACGCGTTCTCCAATTCATCTGGGCCGTTTACCAGCCGGATACCTTTTCCGCCGCCGCCCGCACGGGCTTTGATCAAAACCGGATACCCGATCCTGTTTGCTTCTTTGGCCGCCTGAGTGGGAGAAATGAGGATATCAGTGCCGGGAACAGTGGGGACGCCGGCATTTTTCATCAGTCGCCGTGCTGCATCTTTATCTCCCATTTGGGAAATCACATCTGCGCTGGGGCCGATGAATACCAACCCGTTTTTTTCACACAGGCGGGCAAAATCAGCATTTTCCGCCAAAAATCCATATCCGGGATGAATGGCCTGAGCACCGGTTAAAAGCGCCGCTGTAATGATATCTTTTTGGCGCAGATAACTTTCGCCCGGCAATGCCTTGCCCACGCACACACTTTCATCCGCCAGAGATACGTGCAGCGATTCTTTATCAGCCTGGGAATGCACCGCCACTGTGGCAATACCCATTTCCTTACAGGCGCGGATAACGCGGACCGCAATCTCTCCGCGATTTGCGATTAAAATTTTCGAAAACAATGGCTCACTTCCTCACAACAGCAAAAGAAAAATCCCCGCTCACGGATAATTTTCCGTTTACATAGCCTTTTCCGCTGGCAAAATAAAACGGGCCTTTCGATTTGGTAATCACGCACTCGGTTTCCAGCGTATCACCGGGCCGAACCGGATTTTTAAATTTCACCTTATCCAGACTGGTAAAATACGGGGTGGATCCCTCCGGCAGTGATTCAGACAGCAGTACGCAGGTGGCCTGGGCCATCATTTCGCACAAAATAACCCCCGGAACCACCGGATTGCCAGGAAAGTGTCCCTGCAAGAACCACTCGTCTCCGCGCACCGTGTATCTTCCATGCGCTACACCGTCGACAACCTGTGCCTGCTCCACCAATAACATATTGTCCCGATGGGGCAAAATCTTCATGATTTCTTCTTTGTTCATTGTGCTTCCCCCACTAAGAACAGCCGCTGGCCCACTTCCACCAGTTGGCCATTGCCGGCATAAATTTGCAGAATCTGCCCGTCGCAATCGGCAGTAATCTCGTTCATGGTTTTCATCGCTTCGATGATGCACAGCACATCACCTTTTTTTACACAGCTGCCAGTTTTCACAAAAGGTTCTGCACCGGGCGTTGGCGATGCGTAATACATCCCCACCATCGGGCTTTCAATGACCACGCCCTGCTGCGGTGTCTCGTGGAAAACTTCGGATACCGGTACAGCAGCAGGCGCTGGCATCACCGGCGCAAATGGGGTCTGGGCCGGGACCGGGACAGCGGCTATTTCCCGTTTCATTCGGATGGTTTTTCCCTCTTCTGTGATTTCCACCTGAGTCAGATCGTTTGCTTTCATGATTTCCGCCAATGCGCGGATCGCTTTCATATCCATCCTGCTATTCCTCCATCCGTTTGAATGCAATGCAGGCGTTATGCCCGCCGAATCCCAGGGAAGTGGACAGCGCTGTTTGTACCTGCACCTTCCTTGCTTGATTGGGCACATAGTCCAAATCGCAATCCGGATCTGGGTCGTACAAATTGATGGTCGGCGGAATTACGCCCTCATGCAGTGCCAGCACAGACACGATTGCTTCCACCGCGCCTGCCGCACCAAGCATATGGCCGGTCATGGACTTGGTGGAACTGACCAAAACCTGCGCCGCTTTTTCTCCCAGTACCGTTTTAATCGCCTGCGTTTCCGTTTTATCATTCAGCGGCGTCCCGGTTCCATGGGCGTTGACATAAATTTGCCCTTGGGCCCCGCCGGATTCTTCCAGCGCCAGCAGAATCGACCGAGCCGCCCCTTCTCCGCCTGGTGCCGGCGCCGTCATATGATATGCGTCGCAGGTACAGCCGTATCCTGTTACTTCGGCATAAATGTGTGCGCCGCGCCGTTTGGCGTGCTCGTATTCTTCTAAAATCAACGCGCCAGCGCCTTCGCCCATCACAAATCCATTGCGGCGTTTGTCGAAAGGCAGAGACGCTTCATCTGGATTTTCAGATAGAGAAAGAGCCATACAGTTGGTAAAGCCCGCCACTCCGATGGGAGTGATGGCTGCTTCCGCGCCGCCGGCCAAAATCACATCCGCATAGCCTGTCCGAATGGCGTGAAACGCCTCTCCCACTTCGTTGGTGCTGGTTGCGCAGGCGGTGGTCACCGGCAGGCAGGGGCCTTTTGCCTCAAACCGGATGGCAATGTTGCCCGCCGCCATATTGGCAATCATCATGGGAATAAAGAAAGGAGACACCCGTTTGGGTCCCTTTTCCAGCAGTTTCTGCATCTCATTGGACATGGTGATCAGCCCGCCGATACCGGAGCCGAAGTACACCCCGAACCGTTCTGGTGCCACTTTGCCAAAAATCCCGCTGTCCTCCACCGCCTGGCAGGCGGCAGCCATGGCATACTGACTGAACAGATCGCTTTTGCGAGCCTCTCCCTTTTCCATATAACGAAACGGATCAAAATCCTTCACCTGAGCTGCTACTTTCGCTTTGTATTCCCCAGTATCAAACCGATCCAAAGGGCCAATTCCGTTTTTACCGGCCAGAAGGTTTTCCCAAAAAGCAGGGACATCGTTCCCTACCGGTGTTACTGCTCCCAGGCCGGTTACCACTACACGTCTCATGTCTGCATCCTCCTCTCTACATGGCCAGGCCGCCGTCGACCCGGATCACCTCACCGGTGATATAGTCAGAGCCGTTTCCAGCCAAAAATACCGCCAAGTTTGCCACATCTTCCGGCTGTCCCATCCGCTTTAATGGAATCATTCCCGCAAGCTGATTGCCTTCCTTGTCGATTTTGGCTGTCATATCCGTATCAATAAATCCGGGAGCAATGGCATTGCAGCAGACCCCGCGGCCTGCCAATTCCCGTGCTACCGATTTGGTCAAACCAATCAATCCCGCCTTGGACGCGGAATAGTTTGCCTGTCCGCCATTTCCCATCAGGCCGGACACCGATGAGATATTAATAATTTTGCCTGCGCGTTTTTTGACAAAAATCGGGTAGCAATGTTTAATCAAATGAAACGCACCCTTCAGATTCGTGTCCAATACCGCGTCAAAATCCGATTCTTTCATGGTATAAACCAGTCCATCCCGGGTAATCCCGGCGTTGTTGACCAGGATATCCACACCGCCCAAATCTTTTTGGACGTTCTGAACAGTTTCTTTCACCCGATCAAAATCTGCCACGTCACACTGATATGCCCGGGCCTGCACGCCATATGCTGCCGCCTGCTGACAGACTTCTTCCGCTGCCTGCTTGCTTCCCGCATAAATGACCGCCACGTTGGCGCCTTCCCTAGCAAAAGCCAACGCGATCGCCCGGCCAATCCCACGGCCGGCGCCAGTGATCAGGGCTGTTTTTCCTTGCAGCATCATTGTTCCAACACCGCCTTTGCCGTTGTTTTTAACGTTTCTGCATCCTCGACATGATAAATTTTAGCTTCCGGCAGCGTTTTGGACACAAGGCCGCTGAGCGTTTTACCGGGCCCCACCTCAATAAAAATATCAAAACCGTCTACCGCCATATTCCGCAGCGTTTGCTCCCATCGAACCGGATTTTCCATCTGCTTTGCCAAAAGGCTTTTTTCTTTTCCTGCTTCGTAAGGTTTTGCCGTCAGATTGGCATAAACAGGCATCCTGCCGGGCAAAAAGAAAGTCGCATCCAGCGCCCTGGCAAACGCTTCTGCCGCGCCGGACATGAACGGAGAATGAAATCCTCCGCTGACCGCCAACGGAACCATACGGCCTCCGGCCTCTTTCACCATCGGCTTCAGCGCCTCGATTTCGGACCGAAGCCCTGCTACTACCAACTGTCCCGGACAGTTGTAATTCACCGGATACAGCTGTTTAAAAAGTCCGCACAGCGATTCCACTGTTTCATGATTCAATTTCAAAACCGCCGCCATAGCGCTGTCTGACTGTTTCGCTGCTTCATCCATCAAAATGGCTCTGCGGCAAACCAGAGAAAAACCGGCAGACTGTTCCAATATGCCGCCAAAAGTCAAAGCCGCCATTTCCCCCAAGGAAAAACCAGCAGCCCCATCAGCCCGAACGCCTGCCTCTTCCAATGCCAATGCCGCCGCCAAATCTACACAGAACAGGCAGGGCTGGGTATTTCTAGTCTCGGTCAATTCCTCTTTTGAACCGAAAAAACATTGCTTCGACGTATCCGAACGGATTTGGTCGGCCAAGGCAAACACCGAGGCTGCGGCAGTAGACTGTTCCGCCAGCTCCCGGCCCATACCGCTGTACTGAGCACCCTGACCGGAGAAAACAAACGCTATCTTACCCATTTTTTCGCTCCATTCAATACTTCTTCCGCTTCTGTAAAAATCTCGCGGATCATCTCAGCGGCAGGCTGCTCTTTTTTTACCATGGCGGCCACCTGCCCTGCGAGGAAGCAGCCATTTTGCTCGTCGCCTTCTACCGCAGCCTTCCGCAGCGCGCCGACGCCAAAATCCTCCAGTTCTTCATCCGATACGCTGCCATCGTACTCTTTGCGGAAATATTCTCGGGAGTAGGGGTTTTTCAAGCAGCGCACTGGATGGCCCAACCGTTTACCCGTGGCGATTGTATCGATATCTTTTGCCTTGAGGATCTTATTTTTATAGACCGGATGTACGCCGCATTCCTCCGCAACCAGAAAACGGGTTCCCAGCTGTACGCCAACCGCACCCAGCATAAAAACTGCCGCCACGCCGCGTCCGTCGGCAATACCGCCGGCGCCGATTACCGGCAGCGGCGTTGCATCGCACACCTGCGGTAGCAGCGCCATTGTGGTCAAATCCCCCACGTGCCCGCCGGATTCACCGCCTTCGGCAATCACCGCGCAAGCGCCCTGCCGGGTCACCAGCTTGGCCATCGCGACCGATGCCACTACCGGAATCACTCGGATGCCGGCAGATTGCCACAGCTTCATATACTTACCGGGATTTCCTGCGCCGGTAGTAATGACCGGCACTTTTTCCTCCGCCAGCAGCTTTGCTACTTCCTCCACATGGGGACTCATCAGCATAACATTCACGCCGAAGGGCTTTTTCGTCAAGCTGCGGCAAATATCAATTTCCCTTTTTAAATAGTCGGTCCCGGCATTCATGGCGGAGATAATCCCCAGTCCGCCACCCTCCGATACCGCTGCAGCCAAACGACCGTCAGCAATCCAGGCCATACCGCCCTGAAAAATTGGATATTCAATTCCCAGCATTTCGCAAATTGGTGTCTTGATCATCGCTTATTCCTTCTCGCCCATTTTTTCTTCCACCAGTTTGACCATTTCTCCGACGGTGGAAATTTTTTCATCCAATTCCAACTCGATACCCAGCTCTTCTTCCAGTTCCATTACCATATCGACAGTGTCCAACGAATCCACGCCCAGCTCTTCAAAGGTGGTGTCCATTGTCACAGAAGAAGGATCACAGTCTACATGGTCTGCCAGAACGGCAACTAATTTTTCAAAAATCATTTCGATTTCCTCCAAAATTTTATTTTTAAAATATATGGAAAACCAGATACCCGGTCTTACCAGCGAAGAATACATGCGGCGCTGGAAAGCCCTCCGCCAAATGCACAAAGTGCCATCAGATCACCCCGTTTGAGCTTACCGGAACGGTTGAGTTCATCCATCATCATCGGAATGCTGGCAGCTGAAGTATTGCCATACCGGTCAATATTGACGCAGAACCGCTCCGGCGGGATATTCAGTCGTTTTTTCGCCGCGTCGATAATCCGGATATTGGCCTGATGGGGCACCACCCAGTCAATATCTCCCTCAGAAAAGCCCGCTTGGGCAATGAGATTTTTCAAATCGTGCGTCATAGCCGTAACAGCAAATCGGAAAGTTTCCTGTCCTTTCATATGGATATAGGGGTTTTCTTGTTCTCTTTTGTTAAAAGGAGACTTCCCTTCAAATACCGGCGTGCGGATGACTTCGTCATCCCCTTTCGATGACAGTTGAGAGACAAGATAATTTTCCCCTTCTCCAAGCACCATAGCGCCGGCTCCATCGCCAAAAATCACGCAGGTACTCCTGTCATCCCAATCCAACAGACGGCTGATCCGCTCTGCGCCAATCACCAGCATCTTCTTTACCCGTCCCCGGGCAAAAAAGCCCGCCGCAGTATCCAGCAAAAACAAAAAGCCCGAACACGCCGCGCTGATGTCCATAGCCGGACAGGAAGCGCCCAGCCTTTTCTGCACGACACAGGCCATGGAAGGGGTGGAAAAATCAGAACTGATTGTCGCACAGAGAATCATATCCAGTTCTTCAGCTTTTACCCCACTTTGTTCCAAAGCGGCCAGCGCGGCCTGATACGCCAGATCGCAGGCCGATTCTTTTTCACAGACATGGCGCTGACGAATGCCGGTACGTTCCCGAATCCATTCGTCAGAAGTCTCCAAAAAGGAAGCTAGATCGTCGTTGGTCACAACTTTTGGCGGAGCATAACTTCCCGTACCCAATACGCAAAAACTCATTTTTTCTCTCCCAGACTTTCTTTCAAAAATTCATTCAGCTTTCGGATTCCCTGAAAAAGGCTGTCCTTTTCCGTGTCGGTTAAACCCTCGGCAATCTTTGTAACCATATTATAATGGTACAACCTGTGAAAATGGTCGATTCGTTTCCCACTCCGGGTCAAAGTAACGCGAACTGTTCTGCCATCTTCATTGCCAGCTTTTTTTTCCAAATAACCTCTTTTCTCCAGTTTATTGATCGCGACGGTAGCTGTCGGACGAGTGATATTCATAGCATCGGCAATCTCGCTGACCGTCCGACCCTCGTCCTCTCCCTTTCCAACTGCTTCAATCAAATGCATTTCCTTGATGGAGAGATGAATTCGCCCGCTTTTTTTCAGTGCTTTCTCCTCAACACGCAGGATATTGTGATAAGTATCTACCAGCACCTCATTTAAAGCTATCGCAAAAGCGTCCATACTCGTTCCCCCAGAAAATTAGTTTGATAATCTAACTATTCGAATATAACGCCTTGTTTCCTTTTTGTCAATAGGTATTGTATCGCCCCCTTGTGAACAAACCATGAATAAAGCTTTTCTATTTTTGGCACAATGCGAAAATTCTGGGAAAGCTTTTTCTTTTTTCCTGTCCCGCTGCCATCCTTTTGCCTATAAAAAAGAGACGGGTCAACCGTCTCTTTTTTATAGGCTATATGGAAAAGGAGCCACTGTTAAACCTTGATTGTTTTCCATTTCCCGGTACTGTACCGCAGCCACACCAGCAAAGATCGGAGCAGCTGATCTGCCGCCAAAGCCACCCAAGCGCCCGGCAATCCCCAATGGAATACATGGATCATCAAAAGTGCCAATCCGGGACGCACCAGCAGTACTGTCATAAAAGTAATAACCGCAGTTGCCCGCGTATCTCCGGCACCGCGCAGTACACCTGCCAGAATAAACTGAGAGGCCTGAAACGGCTGAATGAAAGCGATAAACATCAAAATGGTACCGCCCAGAGACACAATTTCCGGCTCGTCGTTATACAAAGCGACAATCTGATGGGAAAACAGTACAAAGCAAGCCGCCAGACAGAAGGAAACAATCATACCCACCCGGCGGGTTCGCCGGCTGTACTCCTCTGCCATATCCGGTCGGCGTTTTCCCAAACACTGGCCAACCAGAGAAGTGGCGGAAACGCCGAATGCCTGGCCGTTCATGAAAGACAACGCCTGTATGTTCATGCATACCTGATGGGTCGCAAACGCAATCGTTCCCAAAGAAGCTACCGTTTTGGAATAGATAATCATGCCAGCGCGCATGACCAGCTGTTCCACCATCGCGGGAAAACCTACCTTGAATATAGCCGCAATAGATTCTTTATCCGGCAGAAAACCGTCTCGCAAATTCAGATGCAGATAGCCGCTGCCGTGACGCATTACCGCGTAAAAAGCCATTACCATAGCTACCAGCTGGCCCAGAATCGTGGCCAAAGAGGCGCCTGCAACTCCCATAGCTGGGAATCCCATATGCCCATAAATTAGAAAATAATTGAGAATCACATTCACCACATTGGCCACAACGTTGTAAATCATGGCCGTTCTCGAGTCTCCAACTCCACGCAAAACAGCGGTAATAACCGTGGTCAGAGCCATTGGCAAAAATCCAATCATCTGAATTTGCAGATAGATTGTTCCGCCCGCTAAACTTTCCGCATCGGCCGCACCCATAAATTGAACCATCCACTCTGATGTAAAATACCCGATAAATGACATCGCTATCGCGCCTAAAAAGGTCATCATCAGCGCTTGGCGCATCACTAAATTAGCCTTATCCGGGCGCCCCGCGCCTTTATAGCGGGCAACCATTGCCGTCGCGCCCACGTTCATTGCCTGAAATATGGTCATAAACAAAAACTTTGGCTGAGTCGTCAGCCCAACGGAAGTAAGAGCCCAAGCGCCCAGCTGCCCCACCATCATTAAATCCACCATAGACGCCAGCTGAGTCAGCAAAAGCTCTACCATGGAAGGCCAAGCAATTCGGATAACATCCGAGTACATCATTTTGTTAGTAACGCCCTCCGGCAGAGGCTTTTTCTTTTTTTGCACCTTCTGCTCCCACAGGGACAGGTCTTTTCCTTCTTCTACAAGGTCAAGAGCCAGCCCACGAACCTTTGATTGACTTTCATTCATGTCTTCCCGCCTTCCGCCCCCGGCATCCAGCAGATCTCACCACCTAAAGTAAAAATATTCATCACATAATGTATTAAGAATATTATAATACAACTCATACCTTCGGTCTATGATTTGTAAGGATTTTTTATTTTTTTCGTCAAACTGATGTAAAAAAGCGGTGCAAAACTGCACCGCTTTCTCTAAAAAATCGTTTTTTTTCGAAATACTTTATTTTCTTGCTGGGTTCTCTTTTGCCGCATAGTGGAATAAAACCAATCCAATCACAAAAATCAGTGCCAAAATGGAAATTCCCCAGTTCGTACTGCCAGTCATCTGCGTGAATAATCCTACCAGTGCAGTCCCCATAAAGGAAGCGCCCTTTCCGCAGATGTCAAACAGTCCGAAATATTCTCCCGCTTTCTCCGGCGGAATGATTTTGGCAAAATAAGAACGGGAAAGAGCCTGAATTCCGCCCTGAAACATTCCCACACACCCGGCCAGCAGCCAAAACTCCCAAACCTGATCCAACTGAATGGCAAACAGAGCGATTGCCGTATACGCTACAATACAAATTTTAATCAGCGTATCATTTCGATATTTTTTTGCAGCTTTTCCAAAAATCAGTGCAAAGGGGAAAGCAACGACCTGTGTGAGCAAAAGCGCAAGCAGCAACATGGTGGAATCAAACCCCAGAGCGCTGCCGAACGCTGTGGCCATATCAATAATGGTATAGACACCATCAATAAAGAAAAAGAAAGCCAGCAGAAACAGAAAAATATGCTTTTGGCTTTTGATTTCCCGAAACGTTCGGCAGAGTGTAACAAACGTATCCAGTATCGCATGTTCCCGTTTCGGAGAATAATGAGTCTGATTATAATTTCTCAACAGCGGCAGCGTTAACACAAGCCACCATGCAGCGTTAAGGAAAAAGGAAATTCCCATTGCCACCGTCATGGAAATCCCCAGCGCCTCATTGCCAAGAACAATGCCAAGGCTAATCAGAAACGGCACGCAGCTGCCTATGTAACCCCAGGCATAGCCATGGGAAGATACCTCATCCATCCGCTCTGGCTTTGTTACGTCAGACAGCATGGAATCATAAAAAATCAGGCTGGTAGAAAAGCCCACCTTGGCAATGACAAACACCGCCAAAAAGACCACCCAGGAAGTGGGAAAGGACAACGCCGCACAGCCGAGTACGCCAACCATCATGCTAATGGTGAAAATTGGCTTTTTAAAGTTTTTCATATCTGCCATTGTACCAAAAACCGGCCCAATCAGCGCTACAACCAATGTCGCCACCGAAGCGGCATACCCCCAATAGGCCAGATAATCCACTTCGGAAATTCCCGCCGCTTCTGCCAGACTGTTGAAGTAAATGGGAACAATGGTGGCTACCAGCAAAATAAATGCGGAATTGGCTACATCATATAAAATCCAGTATTTTTCCAGTTTGGTCAGTTTTTCTTTTGTCATATCTTCTTCCTCATTCAAAATTCCGGTTCAAACGTTCGTCAAAATCCTCGCCATTCACCATAGCATTTACAAAAGCCTTTTCCTGCAAAACTGCCTGTGGAACCGTCCGCCGATACAAAGCCAACAGATGCTCACAGGTTATCCGGCACCGCAGGTCCGGGTCCGGCTCGATCACATGCTGTGTAATCGCGTTATACTGTCCCACCAGATGAAGGCCTTTTTTGGCCGTATCACGCAACAGCTGATTTGGCATCACCAACAAATTTTTATAGCGCCGCATGGCGCGGATACTTCTGCTCATATCCCGTACTGAAACACCAGGATAAAACGGGGCGATTCCCTGCGCCAAATCTTCATCAGTCGGCATACAGTACCCAACGGGGAAAGAGACCGGGTCTTTTCCATCCAACAGCAGCAAAAGCCGTTCGAATTCCGTTTCGATGGCAATATGTCCCACGCCGATCTTTTCAATCTGGTTGTCGATATACGGATGGCAGGCGCTGTCCAGCATAAAATGGCACAAAAAGCCCATCAAATAAGAAAGCTGCGAAACCTTTTCCCCACCGGCTTTCCAAATTTCCCGAGCATTTTCCAAAAAGGATCGCGCTGTTTTTTTATGCAGGGATCTTCCCACGTTGCCGATCGGATGTTCCGTAAACGGATTGTAAAAAAATAATACATCCGGCCCCTGCAATCCTACCCGAAACATCTGGGGATACTGCAAAATCGGCTGTTTTACCGAGAGCGGTAATTTTGCGGCTACTTTTCTGCCAAAGGTATCGTGCGCATACATCGCAGGCATCCTATTCCTCCTATCCTCCCCAAAAAGGGACGGAAATTTCAACGGTCTTTTCCGCTGTTATGCTAACATTTATTGTTCCGGCACAGGTCAAATTTATGTTTGAATTTTGTAAAAAACGCATTTTTCTTACAAGTCTATGCTTTTTCTTTTGATCCGCCCTCATTTTGCTGTGCCAGCAAAACGCCAAAACGTTCCAGCTCCTGCGATAGATTTCCAATTCTCCCCGCCATACTGCCCAACTGCCGCTTCGCCTCTATCATTTCATCCCGCATCTGTTCCATCTGCCGCACTTTCTCTGCTTTCGCCTGCTGAAGAATTTCTTCCGCTTCTGTCCTGGCCTTTTGGAGAAGTTCCTCCGATTGCTGCTGTGCTGTTTTCCGCATCTCTTCCTGTTCTCTTGCCGCAGCACGCAAGTCCTCGGCATCCTTTTGTGCCTGTTTCAACAGATCCGCCGCCACGCTTTTCTCTTTTAAAACCTGTTCCTTTTCCCTCTCTAATTCCCGGCGGCGGCGCTCCAGCGCAGATTCTCCTTCGCTTCCCGCTTTCTTCGCTTTATTGAGAATTGTCTGTCCTTCCATTCTTGCCGCGGCAATGATCCGTTCGCTTTCCCGGCGTGCAGCCTGTTCCATCTGCCGGGCCTCTTCCATCCGAGATTTGATCTGGCTGGCCAAAAGCCGCAGCTTTTCTAAATCCTGGTCCTCCTGATGATCCGGAGAAATCTTCCCTTTTTGCTGTTCCAATTCTGCATTGCGCGTTTTTTCCTGTTCCAGTTCCCGGCGAAGCCGGTCATTTTCCTGCCGCAGTTCCTGAACCACATTCGGGCTGATTCCCTCGTACTTTTTGTTTAGTTCTTCCTTTTCCCGCTCATACTTTCGGATCAAATCATTTAAATATTGAGATACCTGTTCCTTATGAAATCCACGCAGAACGGTGGAAAATAAATCTCCTTTTGCCATTTTGGTCTCTCCTTTTCCCCATCTATTCCCCTGGCTTTCAGGGATCTGTTTCTTCTATTTTTCCAAACAATATGGCCAAAATTTCGGTATCACCGCCACAAATACAAAAAGCAGAAAGCTCTCATCTGTTTTATCAGTATAACACAGATTCTTTTCCTATAAAAGGATTCTTTTTCCCACACAATCAAAAAAGCGCCGGTATACGCTCCGGCGCTTTTGCAGCTTTTCTTTTTTATATAATAATACAGATCAGGCCCGTGCATCCCTCATTGATAATCCGTTCAATGGTTTCCTGCAGCTTCAGCCGCGCCTCTTGCGGCATCCGGTACAATTTGTTATGCAGCCCCTCGTTTACCAGAGAATGAAGAGATTTGCCGAAAATATTCGACTCCCAGATTTTTTCCGGGCTGTCTTCAAATTCCTGCAATAAGTACATCACCAATTCTTCGGATTGTTTTTCCGAGCCGACAATCGGAGAAATTTCAGTGGTAATATCCGCCTTCATCATGTGGATAGACGGGGCACTGGCTTTCAGGCGAACACCATACCGGTTGCCTTGTTTGACAATTTCCGGTTCCTCCAACCGCAGTTCCTCCAGCGTCGGCATCACAATGCCGTATCCTACTGCTTCTACTTGGTCCAATGCGCCCTTGATTTTTTCATAGTCCCGCTTCATTTGGGCCAGTTCAATCATACAGAGCATTAGACCTGCTTCAGAATCAATATCCAAACCGGTTCGTTCACTGATAATTTCGTACAGCAGGTTCCCCGGTACCTGCATCAGCAGCTTGACCCGACCGCGCCCCAAATCGATCTCCGTAACCGAAGCACTCTCCACATGTTCCTGCTCCGTGGTTTTGGACATAGCCGACTCCACATCCCGGATTCGGACGATTTCCTGCGCATGGTCCAAAATAGAACTGACCAGTTCCTGCCGCAACCAATGGTCCTTTTCCAGTGAGAGAATCCAACGGGGAAAATCTACGCAGATTTCCTTAACCGGAAACTGATACAGCACTGCGGACATGATATCCCGAATGTCGTTTTGAGTCAGTTCCAGACAGTTGACCGGCATGACCGGCACTGCATATTTTTCGCTTAGCTGCCGAGCCAAATCCTGCACCTTGGCAGATCCCGGCTGTGTTGCATTTAACAGCACCACGAAGGGCTTTTCGATCTCCTTTAACTCTGAAATAACCCTTTCTTCCGCCTGTTCATATTCTTCCCTGGGAATGTCGCTGATGGATCCGTCCGTTGTTACCACAAGACCGATTGTAGAATGTTCCTGAATGACCTTGCGGGTCCCGATTTCCGCTGCCATATTGAAGGGAACTTCCTCTTCAAACCAGGGCGTTACAACCATTCTCGGCCCGTCGTTTTCCACGTAGCCCAACGCGCTGGGCACCACATAACCCACACAGTCGATCAAGCGTACCCGGAAGGATGCCTGATCGTCTAAAAAAACCTCTACCGCCTCTTCAGGAATGAATTTCGGCTCGGTGGTCATGATGGTTTTGCCCGCGGCCGACTGCGGCAGTTCATCTACTGCCCGCTCCCGGCGGTAATCGCTGTCAATATTGGGAATGACCAGTGTTTCCATAAACTTTTTAATAAAGGTCGATTTTCCCGTACGGACCGGACCTACAAGCCCCAAATAAATATCTCCGCCGGTCCGCATCGCAATGTCCTGATAAATGCTGCGGTTTTCCATTGATCTAGCCCTCCTTATTGATCGCTGCTTTTTGCGGGTATCCTATGTGAAAAACGGATTGGCGCGGCCTGGCCGGGGAGCGCTTTGTTTGGCCGTAATCCATAAAACACCGTCCCCTTTGTGCGTTTTGCTACCACAACTATATGAACCTTTTGTCCAAAATAGTACCGGAGAAAAATACAAAGGCGCAGAAATCATAAAAGAAGCCCTCCCCAGAAATACGGGGAGGGCTTTGGAAAAAAATCTATTTTGCCAAAAAACCAACTTTTTTGTAGACCTTTTCCAACGTGCGGCCGGCAATACGGGAGGCTTTTTCCGCTCCGGCACGATAGCAGCTTTCCAAATACGGTTTATCATTCATCAGCTGGTTATATTTTTCGCGGATCGGAGCCAAGTGGTCCGCGACTGCCTGGCCAACGGCCATTTTGAAATCGCCATAGCCCTTTCCGGCAAACTCGCTTTCAATCTGCTCATAGGACTTTCCGGTAACACAGGAATAAATAGTCATCAGGTTATTGATTCCATCTTTTCCCTCGCGGTATGCCACCTGTGCTTCGGAATCAGTAACAGCACTTTTGAATTTTTTAATGATGGTTTCCGGCGGATCCAGAATATAGACGCAACCCTTCGGGTTCGGATCAGATTTGCTCATCTTCTTGGCTGGATCCTGCAAGGACATGATCTTGGCGCCCATTTTAGGGATATAGCCGTCCGGCACCACAAAAGTGTTGCCGTGCTGACCGTTAAAACGAATCGCCACGTCTCTTGCCAGCTCCAGATGCTGTTTCTGATCAATCCCCACCGGCACCAGGTCGGTCTGATACAAGAGAATATCCCCTGCCATCAACACAGGATAGGTGAACAGGCCTGCATTGATATTGTCCGGATTCTTAGCGGATTTATCCTTAAACTGGGTCATACGGTTCAGTTCTCCGAACTGGGTATAGCAGGACAGCACCCAGTTGGCCTCCGCATGTTCCTTGACGTGGCTTTGAATAAAGGCAATCGATTTTTCCGGGTCCACGCCGCAGGCCAGAATCAGCGCATACGCTTCCAACGTTCGCTGTTTTAACTGAGCCGGATCCTGGCGCACAGTGATTGCGTGCATATTGACGATGCTGTAAATGCAGTTGTAATCCTCCTGCAGCTGTACCCAGTTGCGAACCGCACCCAGGTAATTGCCCAGGGTAATCTGCCCGCTGGGCTGAATGCCGGAAAAAATAATTTTTTTGCGCGCAGGCGCTTGGTTTTCCATCAATAACACCTTCCTAGAACATTTTTTTGGTCAAAGCCCCCAGGCGGTTGATACCTTCCACGATCTGCTCATCAGTGGGGGTTGAGAAATTCAGGCGAACCGATTCAGAAGTTCCTTTATCATCGGTCAAAAAGGCGGTGCCCGGCACCACAGCGACCCTTTGTTCCACTGCAGCCTTGCAGAACGCCAGCATATCGCTGCCTTTCGGGAGGGTACACCAAAGGAACAGGCCGCCCTCAGGATTGGTATGTGCTACCGCTGGATGAAACTGCTGATCAATCTGGCGAATCATCAGCGAAGATTTCTTACGGTAGATCTCCCGCAGTCCGGCAATATGCGCATCAAAGTCATATTCCGCCAAAAAGCGGTCGCAGATCAGCTGAGAAAGGATTGTGGTATGTACGTCGGAGGACTGCTTGGCCACCGTCAGTTTGGCAATAATCTCTTTGGGCGCTACCACATACCCCACCCGCAGGCCAGGGGATAATACTTTGGAAAAGCTTCCGCAGTAAACGACGATCCCCTCTGTATCCATCGATTTGATGGTCGGTACATCCTCACCAGAAAAGCGCAATTCACCGTAAGGGTTATCCTCCAAAATCAAAACGCCGTACTGCAGCGCCAGCCGGTATACTTCCTTTCTCTTTTCCAAGCTCATCGTGATACCGGTGGGATTTTGGAAATTCGGAATTGTGTAAATAAATTTTGTATTGGGGTTCGCTTTGAGCGCCTGTTCCAACTTTTCCGTATCAATGCCATCAGGTCCCATTTCCACGCCAACCAGTTGGGAACGGAAAGAGCGGAACGCGTTTAAAGAACCAATAAAGCTGGGACTTTCACTGATCACTTTGTCTCCATCGTCCAGCAGACAATGGGCAGTCAGACAAATACCCTGCTGCGCGCCGGACACCACCAGAACCTGATCAAAATCCCGACCGATGCCATAACGCTCTTTCACAAAATGAACCAGACGGTCCCGCAAGGGCTGATGCCCTTCCGTAACCGAATACTGCAGCGCCAAAATCGGGTTTTCTTCTAAGATCTCGCGGGTAATTTTCTGCACCGCTTCTATCGGAAATGCTTCCGGTGCCGGATTTCCCGCTGCAAAAGAAATGACCGAAGGGTCTGCAGTCGCTTTCAAAATTTCACGGATCGCCGAAGGCTGCAGAGAATCTATTTTCTTGGAAAATTGGTAGTGCATAAAATTCCTCCTATACTGCTGATATCAAAAAGCAAGTCCCGGCGGCAGGTTGTTCTCACCTGCCGGGCCGGCGCCTCTCACACAAGAGTTTTTTCTCTTAGCATCGTAATTATTTTTTAGTATAGCACAACAAAGTGTGAAAAAAAAGAAAGATTCCGCAAAAAAGAGGAGGAATTTTGCCAAAAACGCAATAAAATAGGGCTGTTCACGCATGCGAAATCCAGTAAAATAGAAAGCAGATCATTTTTGTCGCTTGGGCAAAGCAACAGGGGGGAAAACGATATGGATGCAGGAGAAAAACAATCACGGCATGGCGATACCATCAAAAAACTGAGCCGAAACAAAACGATTTCCCGATTGATTCACGCCGGGACAATTCTGGGCCTTTTACTTGCGATCGGCTTTGCCGTGTATGGCTTTTCCGCCGGCATCTTTACCAGCGAAGAGAGCCTGGAACAGTTTATTTCCGATTCAGGCGTAACCGCGCCTTTGGTATTTATTCTGATTCAAATCATTCAGGTTGTGGTTCCCATCATCCCTGGCGGGGTCAGTTGTTTGGCATCGGTTGTTCTGTTTGGTCCGCTGCCGGGATTTGTATATAGCTATGTCGGCATCTGCATTGGCAGCATCATCGGCTTTTTTCTGGGCCGATTTTACGGAAAACCCTTTATTGTAGCTGTGACAAAACCAGAAACCTACGAAAAATACAGTAAAATGATTGATAAAGGCAAGCGCTTTGAAATCTTTTTTCTGCTGGCAATGCTTTTTCCCGCTTTTCCGGACGACTTGATCTGTATGCTTGCAGGACTTACTAAAATGGAAAACAAAAAATTCTTGTTGATTTTACTGCTGGCTAAAATTCCAACCATTGCATTATACAGTTTGGTCTGGGCCACGGCGGAAGACAGTTTCTGGCGGCTTTTTACCTGATGAGCAAAAATTCCCTCTCGATTTTTCGGGAGGGAATTTTTATTTTACCAAGGTATATTAATCCAAAATCTTCAAAAAATATGATTTCATGCTTGACAAAACTTTAAAGGCACAGTACGATAGTACTATACCCCCGTGGGGTATAGTACTGGTAATCGCATGGAAAAGGAGAGATGCGTTTCATGAAGCAAAAGTTCAATGTTTCCGGAATGACCTGCTCTGCTTGCTCTGCCCATGTGGAAAAAAGCGTGGCAAAAACGCAAGGCGTCCAATCGGTAGAAGTGAGCCTTTTGACCAATAGCATGCAGGTCGTATATGATGAAGCCCAAACCGATCCGTCCAAAATCATTCGGGCGGTGGAACAAAGCGGCTATGGTGCCTTTCTTCCCCCAAAAGGGCTCGCTGTTGCCCAGCAGGTATCCGCTGCACCGACGGATGCTGTCAAACAAATGAAACGGCGGCTGATTCTATCTTTCTGCTTTTTAATCCCGCTGTTTTATCTGTCTATGGGACACATGATGGGGTTGCCAATCCCCCATTTTTTTCACGGCACGGAAAATGCCCTGTCCTTTGCTTTTACACAGCTGCTTTTGACTCTGCCGGTGGCGTATCTCAACCGCAGCTATTTTCAGATCGGCTTTAAAACGTTGTTTCGCGGCTCTCCCAATATGGACTCCCTGGTGGCTATCGGCTCTGCGGCTTCTATCCTTTATGGAATTTTTGCCATTTACCAGATGAGCTACGGTCTTGGCCACGGCGACTTGGAACGGGTCCGGCAATATGCTATGGACCTGTATTTTGAGGGCGCTTCCATGATTTTGACCCTGATTACCTTGGGCAAATATCTGGAAACCCGATCCAAAGGCAAAACCTCTGAAGCAATCACCAGATTGATGGATCTGGCGCCCAAGTCTGCTACGGTACTGCGGGAAGGGCAGGAAATGCAAATCCCGGTGGAACAGGTCGTGGTAGGCGATACGGTAGTGGTGCGGCCCGGTCAAAGCATTCCTGTGGATGGAGTGGTGCTGGAAGGTTCTTCTTTTATTGATGAATCAGCCATTACCGGCGAAAGCATTCCTGTGGAAAAGAACATAGGCGATACGGTTACTGCCGCCACAATTAACAAAACCGGCGCGTTCCGGTTCCGCGCCACCAAAATCGGCGACGATACGACCCTGTCCCAAATCATTGCGCTGATGGAAGAAGCCAGCGCCTCCAAAGCCCCGATCTCCAAGCTTGCCGATAAGGTCGCCGGTATCTTTGTGCCGGTGGTAATCAGCATCGCCATTTTAGCCACTGTGATCTGGCTTTTGCTGGGGCAGACCTTCTCTTTCGCTTTGTCCATCGGTATCGCGGTACTGGTCATATCCTGCCCCTGCGCGCTGGGATTGGCTACCCCGGTGGCCATTATGGTCGGTACCGGTAAAGGGGCGGAAAACGGTATTCTGATCAAATCCGCCGAAGCACTGGAAACTGCCCACACGGTCAACACCGTCGTTCTGGACAAAACCGGCACGATCACGGAAGGGCACCCAAAAGTTACCGGTCTTTATCCGTCTTCGGGTGTGACGGAAGAAAAGCTGCTGCAAATTGCCGCTTCGCTGGAGAGCCTTTCCGAGCATCCTCTGGCACAGGCCATCGTTTCATTGTCAAAGCAGCGTGGGCTTTCTCTGTTTGACCCCTCTAATTTTCAGGCTCTCTCCGGCCTTGGCCTGTCCGCCTCGTTAGAGGGAACCCCATGTCTCGCCGGTAATGAGAGACTAATGGAGGAGCAGGGCGTCCACTTGGATGAGCTACGCACCACCGCGGCAGAACTGGCACAGGATGGAAAAACGCCGTTGTATTTTGCACAGAGTCAAACGCTGTTGGGGATTATTTCAGTGTCTGACGTGGCAAAGCCCACCAGCGCCCAGGCCATTGCGGAAATGAAACAACTGGGGCTGGAAGTGGTCATGCTTACCGGCGATAACCAACGGACAGCCGATGCCATCGGCCGTCAGCTGGGAGTGTCCCAGGTCATTGCGCAGGTATTGCCTCAGGATAAAGAACAAAAAATCCGCCAGTTACAGGAAAGCGGCAAAAAAGTTGCCATGGTGGGAGACGGCATCAATGACGCGCCGGCTCTGGCCCGCGCAGACGTAGGCATTGCTATCGGTGCCGGAACCGATATTGCGCTGGAAGCAGCAGATATCGTGCTGATGAAAAACGACCTGTTGGATGCCGTCACCGCCATCCATCTGAGCCGGGCAGTTATCCGAAACGTGAAAGAGAATCTATTCTGGGCATTTTTATATAATACAATCGGTATTCCGATTGCGGCAGGCGTTTTCTTCTCACTTTGGGGATGGAAGCTGGACCCGATGTTTGCCGCAGCAGCGATGAGCCTGAGTTCGGTCTGCGTGGTATCCAACGCGCTGCGCCTGCGCTTTTTTAAGCCGCATCGCAGCCGTCAAGCTGACCCGCAGCCCGTTTTGGAAAAAGTACAAACAAATGACCCCATCACAGAAAAAGGAGAAAAAAGCATGAAAAAGACATTAAAAATTGATGGAATGATGTGTTCCCACTGTACTGGCCGCGTTTCACAGGTGCTCAATGCCATCGACGGCGTTTCCGCCGAAGTTTCACTGGAAGACAAGGCGGCGTATCTGACCCTGTCCGCCGACGTGGCTGATGACGTTTTGATCAAAGCTGTTACCGATGCCGGATACACCGTTACCGAGGTGCTGTAATATGATGGCAGACAAACAAAAGGTCTCACGTCTTTTAAAGACCGCTCGGGGCCAGATTGACGGGATTTTGAAAATGATTGACGAGGACCGGTACTGCATTGATATTTCCAATCAGATTATGGCGTCCCAGTCCATTTTGAAAAAAGCCAATGGCGAAGTGCTGAAAGCTCACCTGGAACATTGTGTCAAAGAAGCTGTGACCAATCATGATGCGACGGAAAAGCTGCTGGAGATCGAAACCATTATTGCAAAACTTTTGTAGTTTTTTCATCGGAGGATTCGTTTTCTGAACGCAGGTATTTTTGCCTGCGTTCTTTTGCTACAAAAAGCTGGCTTCTCTGTGCTTTTTATGGTAAGCTGGATTTGTTTGCCTGAACCGATTCCGGTCAAAGCCAAAAAAGAAGGCAAACCGCGTTACATCATAAATAAGGGGGATCTTTATGGAAAAGAATCAGCGCTATCAAAAAATCAACCAAGTCTTTATGGTCCTGTACCTGTTGGTCTGCCTGTGGGGCATTGTTGACAGCTTTCTGCACTCAACGCCTTATTATATGGGGCTTTCTCTGCTTTCCCCCTTATTTTTGCTGATTCCTCCGTTATTTTGGAGGATCATCCGGCTCAAGCCTGCGTATCTGGTTTCTTTGACCGTCAATTTGTTTAGCTTTCTTGCATTTGTGATTGGAATTGCCTTTCGCGGATACGGCCGCTTCCCTTTTTACGATAAAGCAGTGCACACCCTTTCCGGCGTATTATTCGGCCTTTTAGGCGTCATCTTTTATTACCTCATGAAAAAAGATCGTGCTATCGTCCCCCGAGACGGTATTTTTGCCGGTTATTTTGCTGTTTCTTTTGCCTGTACCATTGGGATGCTGTGGGAGGTATGGGAATATTCTATGGACTTTATCTTTCATTCCGATCCCCAGCATGTGCTGACCACCGGTGTCCACGACACGATGCAGGATATGATCGTCTGCCTGATCGGATCTCTGTTTGTTTTGTTTTCCGTATGGCGCTATTACCGCAAAGGCAAGGCGGGACCGATTATGCGCATTTTTCTGGACTTTTATGAATTGAATTTAAAAAAGGAACAGTAACATCGGCTCTCCAGAAGCCAAATGCTTTCCTATCCGAAAGAGCCGCCCGGCATTTATCGGCGGGTATCCGTATAACAGTTTTGTGCCAAGATTGAAAAAGCGGCACGAAACCGCATAGAGCTGATCGTGTTGGAGCTGGCGAAGCGAAACGGCGTGACCGAAAAGCTGAAAGCCGAAAACCAATTGGAATGGGTACGACAGATAAACGCTTGCAAGGCGCTTATCAGAAGCGATTGTGAAGTTTGAACTGATTTATCATTGATACCGAGAATGCCCGGGCGAAAAATGATCGGGCGTTTCTTGTGCTAACGGTTGGTTTCTTCCCATCTTTTTGATATACTCTATTTGAACAAATCCTAATTTGCCGAACTACCCAAACCCCTTTGGGAATGCAAGGGCGCACTTCTATACTCTCCTATCTGGAGTATCGTGCATCCTGCGAGCTTCATTCTCTGTCGGCAGAGAAAAGCAGCCTGACTGAGAATGTTCGTCACTTCGTTCCGTTAGGGTGTCTACACTCTCTTGCACCGCTAAAGCGGCTATCCCCTGTGGATTTGCTGGCTTTTTACAAACCGTTGCCGCCAGCAAGTTTGAATCATATACATAAATAATCCTCCGTATGATTTTGACCATACGGAGGATTAACTGTTTTGTGGACACCGCCCTTCTCCGGGCGGCTTTTGTAATTTCTGTTTTGTACCCTATTCTTTTCTGCATGCACTGACGAACGCCGAAAACAGCTTAGCCTGCTGTTCAGAATCATACATCATTTCCGGATGCCACTGCACCCCCAAAAAGAAAGAATGTCCGCCGGAAAACACCGCCGCCTCTATTGCCCCATCAGGCGAGACGGCCGCTTCTTTTCCATTTGCCGGCAGACGGTGAACCGCCTGATGATGGAGGGAATTGACTCCGATTTCCTCCGCGTCGAAAATGCTCCGCAGCGGAGAATCTTCAGGAAAAAGAACAAAATGGGAAACCGCATTGCGCGGGAACATGGTCAGCTCATGCAGCCCTTTCTCTGCCTCTTTTTGCACATCCTGATACAGATCGCCGCCCATTGCGACAGCCATAATCTGTAAACCGCGGCAAATACCCAACATTGGAATTTTTCTGGTCATTGCCGCTTTTACCAACAAAATATCCTGTTCATCCCGTACCGGAATCAGCCGTCCGCAATCTCGCACCGGCTGATTATATCGCTGTGGGTCCACATCATTTCCGCCACTGACCAACAACCCATCCAGCCGCTTTCAAAAACCAACCGCTTGGCAGCATCATCAAACTGAGGAATGACCACCGGAAGTGCCCCCGCCCACTCCAACGAACGGATATAATCTGCCGCCACAAAATTCCAGTCCTGCCCAATAGCCCCCTGTCCGTTGACCCGACCCGCTTCGTCACGAAAGTCATAATTGCAAGTAACACCGATCAAAGGTTTTTTCATTTTCTTATTCGCTCCTTTTGCTTTGGACACGCCTGATTCTCTTATTTTGCTTTTCTCCCCAGTACAACCCGGTCATTTCCCCCATAATCCTGAACGACCCGAACCGAATCAAACCCGGCTGACCGCATCAGGGCGCAAACCGCTTGCGCCTGGTGAAAACCAATTTCGAAAGCCAGCAGGCCGCCCGGTTTGAGGACTTTTTTCCATAAGAAGGGAATTCCCCGGTAAAAACGCAATCCATCATCCGCGCCATCCAGCGCCAAAGATGGTTCGTGCTGAACTTCTCGCTGCAGCTCAGGCAGGTCGCCCGATGGAATATACGGCGGGTTAGAAAGAACCGCATCCATATTGGCCAAGCCTGCGGTATTTTTCAACACATCAGCTTGGACAAAACAGCATTGAGGTGCCAAAGAGAGGATATTTTTTTTACAATATTCCCCGGCTTTTGGTGAAAGCTCCAATAAAGCCACCTCTGCGTCCGGCCGCTCACAGGCGACTGTCAGGCCGATACAACCGCTTCCGGCACATAGATCCGCAATCCGGGGAGAAGGAGTGTTCGCCAATTCTTCCAGCGCCTGCTCCACCAAAATTTCTGTGTCCGCGCGGGGAATCAGCACACCGGGGCCGACGGCAAAACGCCGTCCATAAAACTCCCACCAGCCCAGCAGATATTGCAACGGCTCTCCCGCTTCCCGCCGGGAGAGCCATGATTGTATCTGCGCTATTTTTTCCGGACACAGTTCCTGCTCCGGATGTGCCAGCCGCTGTGCTTTGGAAATAGAACAGCTCCCTTCCAGCAAGAGATCCAGTTCAAAACCGGCGGCGGCAACCCCGGCCTGCTGCAAGCGGCGCAGCCAAAGCGGATAGCAGGTACCGACGGTGCTTACCATCGGTCGCTGCCCTCTATCGAAGGTAGTACCGGTTCCAGCGAAGCAATGGCTACTTCAATCATTTCGTCTTCCGGTTCCTGGGTGGTAATACGCTGCAGCCACATACCAGGTGCAGAAATAATGCGCGTACAAAGATTGGTATAGCGTCCCGCCAGCTTAATGATTTCGTAAGAAATTCCCACAATTACAGGCAATAAAAGAATCTTCAGCGCTACTCTGAGCCACGGATTGCTCCAAGTGACAAAAGAAGTCACCAATACGCTGACGATTACGACAATCAGCAAAAAGCTGGTGCCGCAGCGGGGGTGAAACCGACTTTGCCGGCGCACATTCTCCACCGTTAAATCCTCGCCCGCTTCATAACAAAAAATCGTTTTATGCTCCGCGCCATGATACTGAAACATCCGATGGATATCTTTCATTCTGCTTACCGCCGCCATATAACCTACTAAAATGGCAATTTTGATCAACCCTTCTATCACGCTGGAAAAAATGCCCAACGGCAGCAGCGTATTCAGTCCTTTCACAGCAAAAGTAGGAAGAACCATAAACATCAAAACAGCGGCGATCACCGCAATGACAGATGCAAATCCAGTCAGGACGGCAGTCGCTTTTTCGCCAAAATGCTGGTTCAGCCACAGATCCACCTTGTCCGGCTCACCCGCTTCGCTGCCCGACTTATCCGCAGATTTCATCAGGCATTTGTATCCCAGACGCATGGTGTCTACAAAATTAAAAATACCGCGTATAAACAGTGCTTTTTTGTACCACGCTGTAATTTTGGGGTTTTCCCAAGTCTCCACATCAATGCTGCCGTCGGGAATCCGCACGGCCAAAGATGTTCTTTCCGGTCCCCGCATCATGATTCCCTCTATGACCGCTTGACCGCCGATAGATGTTTTGTGCTGTTTGTTCATTTGTTCTTTACCCTTCTATTTCTGAAATTTCCGCTTCCGATTTTTTTCCTGCCAATGGCAGTGTTATGGTAACGGTTGTACCTTTTTGATAGATGCTACCAATTTCCAGCCGACCGCCATGCCGGGTAACAATTTCATCCGCCACAGCAAGTCCAATACCGGAGCCTCGTTTGGTCGAATCACCTTTATAAAACTTGGTCTTAACCTGTGGCAGATCCTCCGGCTTGATTCCTTCTCCGGTATCCGCGATCGTAACTGTCGCCTCTTCGCCGATGCGCCGTACGCTGATAGAAACGGCTCCACCACTGGGTGTATGCTTAAAAGCATTGTCGAGAATATTGACAAAAACCTGCTTCAGCCGATTGTGGTCTCCCATAACGATAATAAAATCCTCTGGCTCTTCATAACGGATTTCGATCTTTTCCCGCGCGGCCCGCTGGTCAAACATCAACACTGCGTCATCCAGTTCCGCTACCAGATCCATCCGGTCCATAACCATCGCCATACGGCCGCTCTGCATTCTGGAAAAATCCAAAAGCTCCTCTACCATGCCGGATAGCCGCTCTGTCTCCTTGCCGATCACCTCCATGCCTTTGTGCAGCGTTTGCGGGTCCGGCCTCTCTTCATCGGCCAGCGTTTCCGCCCAACCCTTGATTGCGGTCAGTGGTGTCCGCAGCTCGTGAGAAACAGAAGAAATAAAGTCGTTTTTCAACTGCTCCGCTTTGGACAGCTCCCCTGCCATATAATTGATTACATCACACAACTCGCCGATCTCATCGTCATTTTCCTTTTCCAACCGAATACTGAAATCCCCTTGGGCAATCTTTCTGGCAGTCTGCCCTACCTTTCCCAGCGGGACGACAATGGAATTGATAAAATAGGTACTGGAAAGCACCACAAAAAAGATGATCGCCACTCCCAACACGGTAATGATAACCACCAAAGAGATAATCTGCCGGTCGACCCTCACCAACGAGGTGATATATCGGATCGCAAAAATTTCCTCGTCACTAACCTGGGAAATCCGGGTCAGGGCCAGGATATTTTCCCCATACAGCATTCCTTGAAAATACCCCTCGCCGGTTTCTGACCCCAATGCCTCTTGAAAATCCGGCATATACAACTTTTCAGTTGCTTCAAATCCGCTGGAGGACAATAGCACATTTCCATCCATATCCAGTGCCATGATTTCCATTTTATCCTTATCTTCAAAATTTTCGATCAGACCGCGCACTTCAGTGGCATAATCGGCAGAAGCATCCTGTGCATATTTTTTCAAAAGTCCATCCACCAAGTCCGCGCGGGATACCACCGTTTGTCTAACGCCGCTGTAATAGTAACTTTTTAACCCATAAGCAGAGAGGATTTCAATGGCAATTAAAATCAAAAGGATAATGCCAAAGCTGTTGAGTAGCCATCGTTTGGTAATTTTCCTTTTTGCCATTCGCTCTCCTCCTCTCTTGCGCACAATGAAAGGCGGTGTTAGACCACCCATTTATATCCAAATCCCCACACCGTTTGCAGATAGCGGGGATTGGAAGGTTCTTCCTCAATCTTCATCCGAAGACGCCGAATATTGACATCCACAATTTTCACATCGCCAAAATAGTTGCTTCCCCAAACTTCATCCAAAATGGCGGAACGCTCCAACGCCGTATTGGGATTCTTCATAAAAAACTCCAGAATTTGAAATTCCACCTGTGTCAGATCAACCATCTTCCCATTTTTGCTCAGCGTTCTGCTTTTGGTGTTGAGCACAAACGGACCGGAAACGACCTCATCATTTTGCTGCTCCACATCCTTTGCCAAGGACACACGCCGGTAAATGGCATCCACTCGCGCCACTAACTCCGACGGACTGAATGGCTTTGTAATATAATCATCCGCACCGGTCATTAACCCGCGGACTTTATCCATTTCCTGGGATTTGGCAGACAACATGATGATACCGATTGCATTGCTGGCTGCACGAATTTTTTCGCACACGCCAAATCCATCTATGCCCGGCATCATGATATCCAGCACCACCACATCGAAATCTCCGCCGCTCTGTTCAAACACCTGGAGCGCCTGCTCTCCGTCTGGTACGTCTACTACCTCGTATCCCGCCCTTTTTAAATTGATGACAATAAAATCACGGATGACGTCCTCATCCTCAGCAATCAAAATCCGTTTCAATCCGGCACCTTCTTTCTTTACGATTTTACAATGGAAAACCGTTCTTGTATTTCTTCCATATCCAGCTGCACCTGTGCCGACGCGGCCGAAGATTTGATTGGAGCCGCATAGTATTCGTATACCCCGCGTTTTTCCAGCTGCTCGTATACAAGGTTGTCAAAAACGTCCCGTGGCTCGTCCTGCTCATAAACACGGATACGAAGAAGAGCCGGCGGCTCAGCAGCATCGGTGCGGAGGGTAAAGACCCATTCACTCCGGTCAGACTCTTTTGTTACGTCCACCTGTCCGATCCATTCTTCCGGAAACTGAAAGCGGAACCCATAATCCAGATTTACAAATCCGGTCCATACGGGGGAAAAGGTAAACGTCACGGCTTCTTCCTGCAAACCAGTTTCCGCCAACCCCTTCAGCTCCTCCGGATTTGACAGGTACAAATACTGAAGGATGTTCTTCCGATTATCTTCTTCCTGTTCTTCCTCATTATATTCACCCCAAGAAACCGGAATTTCCAAAATGCCGTCACCGTTGATATCTTCACACCGCACCGGGACTTCCCGCACCAGTAATCGATCCAGCCCTTCATAATGACTGCTAAGAGGCCGGAGCTTTCCGTCAACGGTATACACCATAATTTCCGTGATGACCTGGGTACTGCTGGCATAAGCATCTACAAACACCGCAATCTGATCTTGGGCAAGTAAGCCGATTTCAATTCCCAAAAATTTTGTAATCGTACTGTCCATCACAATACGGGATACCGACTGAAGACCGTCTTCTGTATCGTTGATAAGCCGGACAGAACCCATTCCAGAGGAAGGCTTTAACATAGCAAGCAGAATTTCCTGCGTTCCATCCTGGTCAATATCTTCAATCAGCATCTGAGAATACTCGCTTTCAAATAAAACCCGAAGCTGGCTGCCGGTATAATCATAAACGGAAATATTGGTGTTTTCACTGCTTCCCTGTTCCCATCCGATCAGTACACAGTGCCGCCCGGAATCGGTCAGGATTTGAAAATCCACCTCTGTGACATCGGTGCCTTCTCCCACTGCATCATAAACCGATACCCATTCATCCTGCTGATGATCCAATACCATGATGCGGACATTTCCGCCCCAAGTGGGCATATTGTAAAAGACTAACGCTTCCTTTTCTCCATCCGCATCCAAATCAAACATGACAAAAGCAGAGCGGTACTCTCCGCTTTTTGGATACTTTAACTGAACATCCGATACACCCGCCGCGTTGGTCAGGGCCTCATAAATTTCCGCTTGATCTTCTGTCAGTTTGGGAGATTGCATCAAATCTGTCAGGTTAAACTGAAAGGATGAACAAGCGCTCAACAGCAGGCAGCACGCTGCCAACAAAGCAATTTTAAAAAACCGCACAACCCTCCCCCTTTCCAGCGATGAAAAAAGCCGGGACCTTCATGGCTCCGGCACGCAAACACTTCTACAAAAACAGCCTTTTTTGCCCTTTTCATAGTATAACAACCGCTTCATTCTGTCAATGGAAAACCGTCTGTCAACCCCGTTGTTCATCATAAATTCATCTTATCGCTTTTTCAAGGAAAAAGCTTCCAGTATCAAAAGCAGAAAAGTTTTGGATTCCTTTTGCGCTATACTCCTCTCTCTTCCAACGGATTTTCCCATCAAAAAAAGCAGCCCGAAAAAACATGCCGCTTTTAAAGTCGATTTTATTCCGCGTTGTTTTCATGCAGAGGTCAAATTCTTCCCCCTGTGCCCAAAGAAACTATTTTTCCATTGGGGTATGGTCCAAAACGGCAAACATTCACAAAATATACTTTTCTTTTACCGGGATAGATGATAGAATAAAATTGGTTTTATTTTTCTTTTGTGATCTTCGATTCACTGTTTTGGATTAAGTTTAATAAAGATGAGGCGAACATCGGATAGGTGTGATTCAGCGACTCCGTGGTAATGGCCAGAGAATCTATCTCCTTTAGCGGTTCCTGCCCCTCCAACGTGTCGCCAGAGGCAACTGCCGCTGCATTGGCTTCCGATATTTCCATAGCCGCCGCTGCATAATGAGAGGCCACCTGTTTGGGCACGGTAAACATTCCGTTTTGATTTTTGGGATTGGCAGAGTAAACAACTCGAAACACTCGATATACCGCCAGCATCAAAAAAGAAGATACTTCTTGAATCAGCGCTTTATTCTTGCTTTTCTGAAGCAAATCAAACAAAATATTCATTGAATTGGCAATGAGTTTTTTATTTAAAACCGGCAGAATGCTGCCATGCATCACATTTTCTTTCCCAATCACATCCGGTTCGGGAATATCCTCCACCGTCAGCGTGGTACCGCTGCGATCCGGAGAACGGCCTAAAAGATAGTCGCAGGAAACGCCATAATAATCTGCCGTCCGCACAAGAAAATCCAGCCCGCATTCCCGAATTCCTTTTTCATAATGAGAAAGTAAAGCCTGTGAAATTCCCAGATCACCGGCTGCCGTTTTTTGACTGATTCCCTTTTCCTTTCTCAGGAGCGTTAAGATCCTTGGAAAATCGGCGTTCATTCTCATTCCTCCGCTTAGGCTTTACATATTGTAAATTATATTATAAAATACAATGGTTGTAAAGTGGCATCTGTAAAAATTTTAGAAGATCCGTCGAAACTGGTCGAAAGGGGCTGTATTTTTCGTTGATAACCTATAAAATCCATTTGATCCGGCATGGCAGAACCGCGGAATCGGCGGACGGGCTTTATCTAGGGCGCACGGATCTGCCGTTGAGCGCTGCTGGAAAACAGGGGCTGCTGGATAAAGCCGCGCAGTTTGTTTATCCGCCTGCTCAAATTGTATATACCAGCCCGCTGCAGCGCTGCGTGCAGACGGCTGCGCTTTTGTATCCTGAGCGGATGACCATTTCTTTGGACGCATTGAACGAATGCGATTTCGGTGCTTTTACCGGTAAGTCTTTTGCTCAACTAAAAGAGCTGCCCGTCTATCAAAAGTGGGTAGAGGGCGGTTTTGAGGCGGCACCGCCTGACGGAGAAAGCGGCATGGAACTATTGTCGCGGGTATTGGCAGGAATACAGGAGATTTTCTCCCGCATGATGGCAGAGCGCCTTACCGATGTTGCCGTAGTGACGCACGGCGGCGTGATTATGTCCCTGCTTGCCGCCTGCGGTTTCCCTAAAAGGGAAATGCGCCAATGGATTACAGATTTCGGCGGCGGATTTACCATTCTGCTGACGCCGCAGATGTGGATGCGGGACAGAGCGTTTGAAATCTACGCTGAAATTCCCTGGCATGGTGTGGATCAAAAATTCACCGATGACTTTGATATTCTGGACGGCACCTTTTATGGAGAGGACCGGCCTTAAAACAAATTTTTCTTTTGAAATGGTGATTCATCAAAGGAGAATCCGATATGAAAATCTGTATTCTTTCCGCTCCCGGCCTGGCCGATGAAATGATAAAGCATACCAAAACCGTTTTGGAAGCTGTTTGTAAAAGCAGCTATCTGTCTCTGGAATTCTGCCATGGGCAGCCAGAGGAAGACGAACTGCAAAGCGGCATTCCTTCCAGAGAAATCATCGATTTGTGCCGGACATCGGACGCAGTGGTGTTTTGTTTACAGGAAACCGGTGCTTACACCCGCAGCTACTTGGATATTCTCCGTTCCAAACTGGGGCTTTTTGGCTCTATGCGTTCTATTCGTATTTTCCCTGCGCTGGCTTCCTGCGCTATGGTGAAAGAAACCACCGTTTCCGGTACAGATTGTTTAATCGTGCAGGAGGAATGGTCGGCCAGCATGCTGCCGGAGCAGGGGGAAAAAATCATTGACGGCGACCTCTGTGGGTACGATGTGCTGTTGACCAACAGCCAGACGGCCCAGTTGACTGCCCAGGCGGCACTTCGCGCTGCGATGGAACGCCGTCAAAAAATGATTTTTACCGACTTGTGCGATAAAATGTCCTCTGCTGCTCTGCGCCGCAGAATTACCAATCTGGCTGCATCCGAGTTTTCACAGGTAGAGCTTTCCCATCTGCCGGCAGCCGAGGTGGCTGCAAGATTTGTCCGTAGTCCCTCATCAATTGACGTAGTGCTGGCTGATCCGTTACTGGGCAACCTTTTATTTGCCCAAGGTCTGGCAATGACAGGTACGCCAAATTTGCAGTGCGCTGCATATTTCGGTTATGGTAAACAGGGCGTTTATTACAACGCCTGTCCTTTGCCGGCATCCAGCCCAAAAGAGGACGCTTGCTGCCCTGCATCCTTTATTTTAGCCGCTGCGATGGCCCTGCGGTACAGCATGGGCTTAGAATGGGAAGCCTGCTGCATAGAAAAGGCCGTGGCAAAAGTGCTTTCACTGGGCCGCACAGCAGATCTACATCAGCCTTCTCTTCCAACTGTCTCCGCCTCTGTATTCGCCGCATATATTGCACAAACCGCGGCAGAATATATATCAGCTGCCGAATAAAGCTTTTTGCCTTATCGGCAAAAAAATGCCGGAGGCGCTTATGGAATTCTCCATTCAAAAAATAAGACGATGCGGAAAATCCGCCTTGCGTTCACATCGGCGTGAGGCGGCCCGTGTCGTTTTTTTTACCATTTTTCTGCCTTTTTTGCTTCTGCCGCTTTTGGGCGTCAACCTGTATCATAATATTCCGGGTACATTCATCGGGCAAAATGAAAAAGCGGTATGGATTTTTGCAGGAATCGCAGCTGTGGTATTTTTGTTTTTTTACCTTCCTCTTTGGCTGGGTGCCAAGCGTTGGTATCTGGAAACCTGTCGACCGGGCAGACTGCGCATACCGTCTGTTTTTTATTATTTTTCTTCTTTCCGTCTTTATGGCAAAGCAGTCGTTACCGGTTTGCATCTCGCCTTTTGCCAAACTGTCCTTCTGCTGTTGGGAATTTTACCCGGAAGCGGCACGGCAGTCATTTCAGTTGTAATGTTTCGCTGGTCCGATCATGATCTAGGCAGATCGTTATCCCTTTTGTGTCTGCTTGCTGGGGCCGGTCTGCTTTTATGCGGTATTGCATGGGCAAAATACATCGGCCGCCGATATTTCTGGGTCCCTTGGCTGCTGGCAGCTGATCCTTCTGCGCCGTCGCGTTGGATTTTTGGAGAAGCGTCACGGCTTTGCCGTGAAAAGAGGGGAATTTGGGAGGATATTTACCGCCGTTTATGGTGGCCTCGGTTACTATCTCTGGGGATCATACCAGCCTTTTGGACACTTCCTATCGTAGATTGTACATTGGTTTTATGGCTGTCTGAGCAACTCCCGATTTATGAAAAAAGCAGCGTCCCCACTTCTTTCCGGCAACGTAAAATCAGACATTTTTCTGCTGGGAAAGCACCTTTTCCGGCAAAAAAACAAGAAATTCCCGTTTAAAAGAAATATGCGACGTTAAGAACGGGTTATATAAAGTAGCCGGCTTTTATATATGCTCCAAGCACGTCTGGACAACTCGGATCGTTTTTAATTAAGAACTGTTTTACCATTTATTTTTCTGAGATAAACAACATCAAACGATAAAAAGCGCGGGCTTTTCACCATTTTTTTACAAAAATTTTAGAATTATTCACACTCTTTTTCCTTTCTTTTTTATTTTACCCTTTATAATAAAAAAGAATTTGTTCAAAAGGCAAGGAAAAATTTTTCTCTTGCACTTTTTTCGACAAAGGAGTATAATGCAGCAGTCAAAAATAAAAAAGCACCTTGCAAACCGGCTCGTTGCCGATTACCGGTTTGAGACAAAGGATTTTCTTTGTACGTCATAACAAAAAGGATGGTTTAGAATGTCAAAAAAGGAGTTTAAACCGAATAATGGTTCTCGAAGTGCAAAAAAGACGATTATCGTCGTCTGTTCTGTATTGTTGGGCGTTACTTTATGTGTATTAGGCGCCGCTGCTTTGTACATTAACCATATGTTGGATAAAGTCGATTATGAAAATACACCCGGTCAGGAAGACGGGCAATCGGTAGTCGAAATCAAAGACGATCAGAATCTTTGGAATGATGATGTTCTCAATGTTCTCCTATTGGGCACCGACGAGCGTTCGGATGAGTACAGTGAAAACGCCCGTTCTGACTGTATGATGATTCTTTCCCTCAACCGTAAAACGCATAAAATGCGCCTGACCAGTCTGGAGCGAGGCATTGGAGTTCCCATTGAAGGGCAGGAGGATGACTGGCTGACCCATACTTTCGCATATGGTGGTGCGGCACTGACGCTCAAAACCGTGCAAGAGTGTTTTGATTTGGATGTAGACCGGTATGTACGAGTCAATTTCAATTCTTTTGAACAGATTATTGACGCAATTGGCGGTGTGGACATTGAGCTGACTGCATTGGAAGCGCAGGGTCTGAACGGTGAAATCTATACCAACGCGATTACCAAGCACACCGTCTATGAGGGGTGGAATCATCTGGACGGCTATGACGCACTGCAATATGCCCGCCAGCGGTTTATTGACAGTGATTGGCAGAGAATTGAACGGCAGCGCAACGTGGTATCCGCTGCATTTGATAAGGTCAAAACCTTAAGTGTATTCGAATGGAACAACCTTTTGGATACTGCATTGCCGCTGGTAAAAACAAATTTTACCAAATCCGAAATCACCTCGCTGTTAATGGACGCGCCCGGCTTTACCAATAGCGAAATTGAACAGATGACCATTCCGGCAGAAGGTACCTATGGCAGCAAAAAAACTTCTGATGGGCGCAGCCTTCTGGATCTGGACTGGGAAACCAATATTCAAATCCTGAAAAAATTTATTTATTCATAATCTTGTGCGTGGGAAAAATCAATCGGAGCCGACTTTCTGTTTTTGGTTTTCCTATTTGCTGCGGATCATGGCAAAGCCCGGCTATCTGTTTGGATAGCCGGGCTTTCATTTTTCGTTTCCAATATCATCCAGTGGTACAATTTCCTCCCGAGGGACAAGAACCATATGCATGTTTTCCTCGTATCCGAGATCGGCTGGAGAAAAGGGAAGCATCTCTTCCGTTTGGCTGTTATAGATATAAGCGATGTATTGATTGGGATGATCCGCCGGAAGGTAGTCAGAACCGTATGTCTCTATCGCCTTTGTAAAATCCGGATTGGGATACAAAATCATGGTTTGATAGTTCGTGATGGGATGAAAAGAGAATTCCTGGTCGGATGTAAAAATTTTATCCAGCTGCCCTGAGTGGATAAAAATCCGATACAGGGTTTGATCGCAGATGAAATAAATCACGGTTTTATCAAAGAAATAGGCATTTTCCATCGGCCAGCGGTTGCGATAAATTTCGACCGGCCCCTCTAACGTTCGGATAAAAAAGGAACAGTGATTCCCGCCCCATTCCAAGCTGCCGAGCCCCATATCCGATAAGTTTTCTATGTACCTTTCCTTGGAAAAATATTCCTCATAGCTCATATCGCCGGCTCCATATCCGCTTACGATAAACCGGTACACGGTCGATTCATCCCCCTCAATTTGGAGATGCTCCGGATCTTTTTGCTCCTCTGATTCAGAATCCTGCTGATCATCGGACCGGGAGGAGACGGTTTCACCGGGCATAGATGAGGCGTTTTCCTCCTTCTCAGACAATCCAACAGATTCTCCGCCGCCAGCACATCCTGCCAGAAAAAAGAGCAGAAAAACAAACAGATAAAATAAAGCGGTTTTTCTCATTTTCCGTTACCTCCTCAAATCCTGAACATGTTGGACACGACTGTTCAGATCATTGATCCGTTTCTTTTCTTCCTCATAAATACACCTCTTTGCAGTATGTTGTATTTCTTTTCAAACAGTTTAACAGGCGCGCTCTGTTCTGCTTGGTTGTATTATATATATACGTCCAAAATCACAAAATACTACATTTCTCCATCCCCATTATATATTAACTTTTTGGGAATGTAAAGCAGAAATTAGGGTAAATCCTTTTTGCTACCGACCCAAAAAGCAGAACCATCTGCTTTCTTTTTCCAGAACAACGTTTTCCGCTGGCCGGAAGTAAAACAAAAGCTGTCTTGCATTCTGCAAGACAGCTTTTGTCAGTTTTCGTCCCGTTTCATGTGGAAAAACAGGCGCAGCAATGGTGAAAGGATTCTGGGGCATTTCATGACGACAACTTTCATACTTACCGCCCTTTCAAATGGGATTTGCTTTATTATATACAGCAAATCTTCTGTTGGTGAAAGCGGCTTTCTTTTACCTGTCCTTGGAGACAACAACGACCAAAGTCCCCTTTTCTACACTAATCTGCGCAGTTTCCTCCAGGATTTCATTACTCAGTCCCAATGTCGTCCAGTTTGTCAGCTTTGCCTGGCGCAGCGGATATTTTACGCCTGTCAGTGTAATTCCTTCGCAGCAGGGCGTGTAGGAAAAAATGGAAAGATAATACCCTTCCATCCTCGGCATGGAAACACAGCTGTCCCGCAGCATCGTAATCATATTATTCTGGTCGGCAATCATAATAAAGACACCTTGCTCCAGCCCATAAGCAACTGTTTGAAGATTTGCCAGCGTATGATCAAAGCGGCCGCCGGTCGCGCCCAGCAGTACAAAATCCTCATACCCGCGGGAAATGCCTTCTTTTACCGCCAGCATCATATCAGAATCATCCTTTTCCGGACGGCAGGTCAGCGCCGGAATCCCTTTTGGAAATCCCTCCACAAAAGAATCCTGATCCCCGATCAACAGATCCGGGCGAATGCCCGCCTGTTGCGCGTGGTACAAGCCGCCGTCGGCACAGATAATATAGTCATCTTCCCTCCAGGAAAAATCCGACAGAAAATCTGCATCCAGCTCGCCGGCTCCAATAATCACACAACGCGCCATAAAACCATCCTCTCATTTTTTCTGCAGTTCCCATTCCTTGATGTTTTTCGCTGCCTCATATAAAGTGCAGTAGCTGTCATGCCGCGACGAGGCAATCTCTCCCTCTTTCATTGCCGCCAAAACGGCACAGCCTTTTTCCTTGGTATGTGAACAGCCGGTAAACCTGCACTGATTCAGATGCGGTCCAAATTCGCGGAAACAATACTGCAACTGTTCTTTTAAAATCACTTCATAACGTTCCAGATCCATAGAAGAAAAACCGGGCGTATCCGCAATGTATCCCCCGCCTGAAACGGGATAGAGCTGCACATGCCGGGTCGTATGGCGGCCGCGTCCGAGCTTTTGGCTGATCTGCGCGGTGGAAAGGTCCAACCGGCTGTCGATCCGGTTTAAAAGGCTGGATTTTCCCACGCCGGAGTTGCCGCAGAAAGCGCTGATCTTTCCTTCCATCGCCCGGCGCAGCGGCTCCAGATCGCCGTCGTGATCCAAACCTGCGCAAAAAACCTGAAAGCCCGCCTTTTCATAAAGTGCGGCAAGGGTCTCCCATTCCCCCAGATCGGTTTTGGTTACGATTAAAAGGGGCTCGATCTTTTTATGCTCCGCAATGGCGATCAGCTTGTCCAGCACCAGCAAATTGGGCTGTGGGTCCGCCACTGAAACCACTAAAAACAACTGATCCAAATTCGCCAGCGGCGGACGGATCAAACTGTTTTTCCGATCCAAAATCCGGGTGACATATCCTTTTTCTTCCCCGGTTTCTTCTATTTCTACCCAATCGCCTACCAGTGGAGAAACACCGGTTTTTCGAAACAGCCCCCGGGCGCGGCATTCATACAACACCGCGTCTGAAAGCACATAATAAAACCCGCCGGTTGCCTTTAAAATTCTGCCCTGCAAAAATGCTTCCTCCTAGCTGAAACAACCTTTCCATCAAAGGGCCTCCCGATATGGGAAGCCCTTTCGCCTACTGAAAATCCTGTGAATAGTCGGAGTCAATTTCATGAATGCCTTCGTCGAAATCCACAATATATTCCATATAGATTTCATCATCGATATAGATTTTCACCCGACCGATTCCTTCGCCTGAGAAGGACGGCTTCCAGGATGTCGTATTCTTGGGATTTATCGTCTCCCGGCGCACTTCCATATCATCCAGATAAGCGGATACTGTCACATCGCGGTCAATCGAAGACGGCAAAGGCACTGTGATCGTCAGCCGGGAAATCACCGTATCCCCCTGGCTGACTGTCAAGTTCACAAAGGAACCGGTGGCCACCATGTCACCCTCGGCGGGATCCTGGGACAGAACAGTTCCATATGGCTCGTCGCTGGTTTCATCCAGCTTTACCTCGCCGACTTTCAACCCATAGCTTTCCAAAACCCGCTTGGCATCGTCCACATTAATCCCGGTTACATCCGGCACCTGTTTCATCACTGTCTGTGCTCCCAGGCTGACATAAACGGTCACCGTCGTTCCCGCTTTTACCTCACTGCCCTTGGTAGGCTCCGTCTTAATGACATAACCGCTGGCAATCGACGGATGGTTCATGCGCGACTCGGTATATTCCAATCCCATATTTTTTAATTCTGCATAAACCTGTGTTGCTTCTTGATTGGAAAAATCTGGAATCGTAATTTTCTGTGCGCCGCTGGAAACCTTAATTTTTACCTCCGCCCCCTTTTTCACCGTTTTGGGATACTTAGGCTTCTGCTCACAGATTACACCCTTTTCATATTCGTCGCTGTATACCGTTTCCTCTACAACAATATTGAAATCAGAGTATTTACTGGAGTTCAGTACGCTCTCGTACTGAATCCCCACAAAGTTCGGCAACTCCACTTCGTCTACCGAAACAAAGGGATTGTTAAAATAAAACATCAGAAAGATAAACAGGCAGGTGACCAGCACAAATGCCGCGGAAATTCCTCCCAGCATAGCCAGGTACGGCGTTTTTACCACGACCTGCACATCCGAATCTGCTTCCGCCTGCGCAGTTTTCTGTTTCTTCCGCGTTTTTTTCACTGCTTCCGCCTGTGCATCAGCCTCGTTGTGTTTCTTTCCCGCAAGCTGCGCTTCTTCTTCCTCTGCGGAAAGATATTTATAAGCAAACGCAATAGAAGGATTTCGCTTAAATTCATCGATATCCCGCAGCATTTCCGCTGCGGATTGGTAGCGCTTTGCCGGATCTTTCTGCATAGCCTTCATCGTAATCTGCTCCAGGCCCTCCGGGATGGAAGGATTCAGTTCCCTCGGCCGCTTTGGTTTGGACTGGATCTGCTGAATCGCCACCGAAACCGCGGAGTCCGCTGTAAAAGGAAGCTTGCCTGTCAGCATTTCAAACAGCATTACGCCCACAGAATATAAATCGGTCTTTTCGTCCGTTTTTTCTCCTCTGGCCTGCTCAGGGCTGATATAATGCACTGAACCGATTGCTTTGTCCGTAATGGTCGCCATCTGGCTGCGGGCAAAACGGGCGATGCCGAAATCCATCACCTTGATGGTGCCGTCCTGCAAAAGCATAATATTCTGGGGCTTAATGTCCCGATGGACAATTCCCTTGTCGTGGGCATGCTGCAACGCCCGCAGAATCTGCACCGTGAAATGCACCGCTTCTTTCCAGCGGATGATTTTCTGTTGGTCGATATAGTCTTTTAAGGTAATGCCGCCGATATATTCCATAACAATCGACTGCATTTTATCCGAAAAGCTGACGTCATATACCTTTACGATATTCGGATGGTTCAGCGCCGCGATTGCCTTGGACTCGTTTTTAAAACGGCGCACAAACTCTTCATTGGAAGCATATTCTTCCCGCAGGATTTTGACCGCTACTAAGCGCTCGTCAATCACATCCCGGGCTTTATATACATTCGCCATGCCCCCAACACCGATGAGCTGTAAAATTTCATACCGCCCATCCAGCTTTTTGCCAATCAAATTATCCATCGTCTGCCTCCTGGTCTTGCAGTATTGGGCAAGATCTATCTTGCAATCAGAACCGCCGTGATATTATCCGCGCCGCCCATGGCGTTGGCCTGGCCGATCAGCTGGTCTACCGCTGAAGGCGCATCGTTATTCCAAATTAAGCGGTACAAATCCTCCTGGTCCAAATAATTGGAAAGTCCGTCAGAACAAAGGAGCACTGCCCCCTTTTTTGGCATTTCCTCTTCCAGATAATCAACATCCAGCATCCCTCCCACGCCAAGCGCGCGGGTAATATAATGCTTTTCCGGATGATATTGCGCTTCTTCTGCCGAGATTTCGCCCCGGTCCACCATCATCTGAACCATACTGTGATCGCGGGTCAGCTGCCGTACGCCGTTTTCATCTATCAGATAAACCCGGCTGTCACCGGCATACGCAATATGTATGATAGACCCCCGAACTACCGCTAAAATTACAGTAGTGCCCATTCCTTTGAGAGAATCGTTTTTTTCCGCAATGGCAAAAACCTGTGCATTGGCAGCGGAAATGGCGGAAAGCATCATATTTTTTACCGAATTTTCATTAAAATCCTCCCGGTAACCGTCCTCTACCATCTTTCGGATCTGCTCCACGGCGCAGGAGCTGGCTACATGTCCGCCATTTTCCCCGCCCATTCCATCGCAGACCACTGCGTAGGCTGCGTCAGAAGAAAGCTTTGCCACAAAAAAGCCGTCCTCATTGGCAGCCCGCTTTTTCCCGACGTCTGTTTTTCCCGCTATCCTCAGCATGATCTTCCTCCTTTGTCATCCCTTCTGAGCTGTCCACAGGCGGCATTGATATCGCTGCCTAACTCACGGCGCACGGTCGCCGTGATATGATTTCGTTCCAGAATCTGCTGAAATCGCCGGATTCTGTCACGGGAGCTTCTGCGGTAATCACGCTCCTTCACCGGATTAACCGGGATCAAATTCACATGGGCGCCCATACCCTTGAGTTTCTGGCACAGCTGCTGTGCACACTCCGGGGTGTCGTTTACCCCTTCGATCAACGCATATTCAAAGGATATCCGCCGCCCTGTCTGCTTAAAATACTCCCGGCAGGCTCTGAGCAGCTCATCCATGGGATACTTATGGTTCACCGGCATCGTTTGAGAACGAATCTCATCATTGGGTGCATGCAGGGAGATTGACAAGGTCAGCTGCAGCTTTTTTTCCATCAGCCGATAGATACCATCCACCAAACCGCAGGTGGAAAGAGAAACGTGCCGCAGACTTAAATTGAGTCCTTGCGGAGAAGACAGGATTTCCAAAAAATCCATCACATTGTCGAAATTATCCAGCGGTTCTCCAATTCCCATCAAAACGATGGAGGAAATCTTCTGCCCACTGTCTTTTCCGGCCATATAAACTTCGTTCAGCATTTCAGCCGGAGTCAGCGAACGTTCCAGCCCCATCAGGGTGGAGGCACAGAATCGGCAGCCCATCCGGCAGCCCACTTGAGTGGAGATGCAAAGACTGTATCCGTGCTCATACTGCATCAGCACGCTTTCCACCGTCTCCCCATCTGAAAATTCATACAGGTATTTGATGGTTCCATCTATCTGAGACACCAGCTTTCGCCGGATGGAAATGCCAGGAATTTCACAGGTTTGGTCCAGTTTTTTCCGAAGATCAGCCGGCAGATTGGTCATCTGCTCAAAGGAGTTTGCCTGCTTTTGGTGTATCCACTGAAAAATTTGTCCGGCGCGGAATTTTGCCAGTCCCTGCCCGGTGCAAAAATCCTCCAGCTTTGGCAGCGTCATTGACTTGACATCCACCTTTTCCACCTGTTCTCCCCCCTTCCGCAATCTTTTCGCTTATCATCCCTTGTGAGAAAAAAGCGTAAAGAAAAAACCATCCGTGCCGTTTCGATGCGGCATCAATGTAGCGCCAAACGCTTTCTCCAGGCCAAGGAAACACAAGGTTTCCTCCGGCAAAATTTCCAATGTAAACATTGGATGTTCTTTTAGAAACCTCTGGACGACATAATCATTTTCGTGCCGGTTCAACGTGCAGGTAGAATAGACCAGCTGGCCGCCCTCCTTCACATATTGTGCGGCGGTTTCCAAAATTTTATACTGAACAGCAGGTAAATCCCGCAAGGTATCCAAATCTTTGTAGCGGATTTCCGGCTTACGCCGGATAATCCCAAATCCCGAGCAGGGAACATCGCATAATACCCGGTCAAACAAACCCAGCTGCGGAGAAAAAACTCCCGCGTCCGCCGTCACCGCGCGGATGCTGAAAAGCCCCAGACGTTCTGCTCCCTTTTGGATCAGCGCCGCCTTTTGTGGATACAGATCTCCGGCGATCAATTCTCCGGCGTCCTCCATCCGCTGCGCCAGCGTAAAGGATTTCCCGCCCGGTGCAGCACAACAATCCAGAACCCGCATCCCCGGCCGAACGCCCAGCGCCGACGCGCAAACCTGCCCGGAAAGATCCTGCACATGAAACAAGCCCTGCCGAAACGCTTCCAAGTGTTCCAACGCTCCTGCATGGTACAGCACAACGCAGTCGGAAAAATCAGGGAAAAGCTGCGCTTTCACCCCTTCTTCTGCCAGTCGACTGCACAGGCCCGGCGCGTCAATCCGGCGGGTATTGACCCGTACAAACAGCGGCGCATGGCCAGTCATCCCCCGCAAAAGCGCTTCCGCATCTTCTTTGGGATATTGATTTTGCCAAAGTTTAATCAGCGGTCGGGGAATCGAATAGGCCAAAGAAAGCCAACCAGCCCGGTCCTTTCCCGGCTGCGGCAGACGAATTTCACCGCCAGCCCGCAAAAAAGAACGCAGCACACCGTTGATAAAACCGGCAGCGCGCCCTTTTCCCATTTTCTTTGCCAGCTCGACCGATTCATTTACTGCAGCCGATTCCGGCACGCCATCCATGTAGACGATTTGATAAATCGCCAGCCGCAACAACTGACGGACCAGCGGGTCCATTTTACCAAAAGGCAGAGAAGAATACTGCGAAATGACATAATCCAGCGTCAGCTTTTTTTCCAGCACGCCGTAAAAAAGCGCACTGGAAAAAGCCCTGTCACGGGCTGAAAGCCTGCTGGACTCAAGCAGCCGGTCCAACACAATATTCGAATAGCTGTCGGCGGTTTCCACCCTCAAAAGGGCCTGCACCGCAACCTGTCTGCCATTATTCACCTGCGTCACCTGAAATCGTTTTTAATCGTCCCGGCGGCGTCCGCCAAAAATTAGAATCAAACGCAAAAGCTGCGCCAAAGCAGTCAACAAAGCTGCCACATAGGTCATGGCCGCCGCCCGCAACACTTTTCCTGCACCGGTCAGTTCATCGCCCGCCAACATCTCAGACTGTTCCAATACCTTCATTGCACGGGCGCTGGCATTAAATTCCACAGGAAGTGTAACCAGCTGAAACAGCGCAGCCGTTGCGTAAAACAAAATACCCGCAAATACCAGCGGCTGGAACTGAAACAAAAAGCCCATTAAAATCAGCGGAATGGACAGCTGCGACCCGATCTGTGTAATGGGAATGATTGCCGAACGAACTTTAATCGGTACATATCCGGTAGCATGCTGCACTGCATGCCCTGCTTCGTGAGCGGCAACGCCCACCGCCGCTACCGAAGCCGATCCATAAACGGAATCGGACAGGCGGATGACCTCATCCTTTGGGTCATAGTGGTCGGTCAGATTGCCGGATACCCGTTCAATACGCACATGATAAAGGCCATTGCTGTCCAAAATCATGCGCGCGGCGTCAGCACCGGTATATCCGCGCTGGTTATATACCGCAGAGTACTTTTTAAAATTGGAAGAAACCATCATCTGCGCCCAAATCGCCAGCAAAAGGGATGGTACAATTAAAATCCAATAATATGGGTCAAACAAATTATAAAACATATACACGCTTCCTTTATCAGAAAATCATAATCGCTTTTATCCGTCCTGCCCTTTGGGATTATTCTCCCCAAAAAAGTGGATTTTCTCTTATCATAACGGCCAATTATGTCATTCTGATGGGCAGGATGTAAATTTTTTCTCCGCGCCAGGGCGGCGCCCCCGCAAAAAATCCTGTCCGGACATCCGTTTTCCGCCCTCCGGCTGCACTTCCAAAAGCTCCAGCGAACCCTCGCCGCAGCCGACAATCAGTCGTTTTCCCTCTTGAATCACGCCGGATTCCCCGGACAGGTCCGGCAGCAGCGCCGATTTGTGTACTTTTATCCGCTTTCCGTCCAAATAACTGTATGCGGACGGCCAGGGAGACACGCCGCGAATCCGGTCGTGCAATTTTTGTGCCGGCTGGGAAAAATCCAGTTCACCATCAGACTTCTGGAGCATAGGTGCATAGGTAGCCAGCGCCTCGTCCTGTACCGTACGAACCGCTTTTCCTGACTCCAACAGTGTCAGCGTATGCAAAAGCAGCTGTGCGCCGAGATCGGCCAGGCGATCCATCAGTTCTCCGGCCGTCTCCTCCGACCCGATAGCAATCTGCGTCTGCTCCAGGATATCGCCGGTATCCAGCCCTTCTCCCATGAACATGGTGGTCACGCCGGTGATCTTTTCCCCATTGATCACACTCCACTGCACCGGACCAGCGCCCCGATACCTAGGAAGCAAAGACGCATGGACATTGATACATCCATACGCAGGCAGCTCCAAAATTTCCTTGGGCAAAATCCGCCCATAAGCCGCCACTACGATTACATCCGGTTTTAGCTTCTTTAAAATCTCCAGCGCCGTCCCGTCGCGCATCTTCACCGGCTGATACACTGGAACCCCATGCGACAGCGCCAATTCCTTTACCGGCGGCGGCACCAGTTTATAGCCGCGGCCTTTTGGCCGGTCCGGCTGGGAAAACGCTCCAACAACTTCATGGGTACTGCCGAGCAATGCCCGCAAAGTGGGAACGGCAAAATCCGGCGTTCCCATATACACAATACGCAAATTTTTTCACCTTACTTATAACGATTATTTCCAATTTCCATCTTCATCCTGATGGAGCATCCGGATAGCAATATCTTTAAACAGCCGCCCGTCCAAATGGTCGCACTCATGGCAGATCGCCCGGGCCAGCAGATGATCGCCCTCCAGCACAAATTCTTTGCCATGGCGGTCTTGTGCCCGAACCGCCACTTTTTCGGGGCGGCGTACCAGCGCATATTCTCCAGGACTGGATAAGCAGCCCTCCGCCTCATCCAATGCGCCTGCTTGGGCGATAATTTCCGGATTGATCAGTTCATACAGCTGATCGCCGCAGTCGATCACCACCACACGGCGCAGTACGCCCACCTGAGGCGCTGCAAGCCCCACGCCGTTTCCCTCATACATCGTTTGAGCCATGTCGTCCAGCAGGATGGCAAGACGCTCATCAAACTTTTCCACCGGACGGCAGACTTTGCGCAGACAATCATTTCCCTCTTTTACAATTTCACGAATCGCCAAAATATTTCCTCCTCACATAGAACCGTCATAATACAGATCACCGAATACCGAGACCTGCTTGTTTTGCGGATCTTTGCCGGACCGAATCAAAAGATCTGCGATCATTCGGCGAAAATCTGCTGTATTTTTGCATTTAATCAATATTTTATAGCGGTATTTTCCGCTTATTTTCACAATCATATTCGCGGTGGGGCCCAGTACCCGCAAAGGCAGGCCGGGATATTTTTCCGCCGCAGTCTGCTTCAGATCCTTTAAAAACCGCTTTGCCGCTCCAATGACCTGCGATTCCATCGGTCCGGAAAAACCGATGGCGCAGATACTGCAAAAAGGTGGATAGAGCATCACTTTCCGGCCCAAAATCTCCTCCCGGAAAAAATCTTCATAATCCTGACAGGCAGCCTGTTCGATCACGGGATTATCCGGCACATAGGTCTGAATCATCGCACGCCCGTGCTTTTCTCCTCGTCCGCTGCGGCCCACTACCTGCGTAATCAGGCTGAACGTTCGCTCTTGGCATTTAAAATCGTCTCCAAACAAAGAGGCGTCCGCCGCCAGCACTCCCACCAGTGTAACCTTGGGGAAATTTAACCCTTTGGCTACCATTTGGGTCCCTACCATAATATCATATGCGCCATCTGCAAATGCTCTGAACTTTTCACTGTGCGCATTTTTGCTCATGGTTGTATCTGCATCCATCCGGAGCACCCGCGCGTCCGGGAACAGCTCATGGAGCTCTTCCTCCAGCTTTTGAGTCCCAATGCCCTGATACCGAAGATACTGGCCGCCGCAAACCGGGCAGTGCTCGTCTGCCGGGCGGGAGTATCCGCAGTAATGGCACATCAGCCGCCCATTGGCCGCATGATACGTCATCGCAATGCTGCAATTGGGGCAGGAAGCTGCCGTATTGCAGCCGGTGCAAATCACTCTGGTATGATATCCCCGCCGATTTAAAAGCAGGATGGTCTGTTCTTTATTTTGCAGATTCTCCTGCATCTCAACCAGCAATTCCCGGCTCAACTGAGAATCGTTTCCATCCCGCAGCTCCTGGCCCATATCCACCACTTCTACATTAGGCAGCAGTGCGCCGCCATAGCGATTTTTGAGCGTGACCAGATGATAAATGCCCTTTTGGGCGTAATAATAGCTTTCCACCGACGGCGTAGCCGAAGCCAACACCAGCAGACAGTTGTTCTGCGCGCTGCGAAAGCGCGCTACATCCCTTGCGTGGAAGCGGGGACTTGCTTCCGATTTATAGGTGTGCTCCTGTTCTTCATCTATAATAATCAGCCCCAGATTGCGAAAGGGAGCAAAAATCGCCGATCGGGTCCCCACCGCAATGGAAACCTGCCCCGCGCGGATTTTTTTCCATTGATCCATCCGCTCGCCCAGCGAAAGACCGCTGTGCTGGATCGCCACCTTGTCTCCGAAAACGGCGGTAAATGCGGCGATTGCCTGCGGCGTTAAGGAGATTTCCGGCACCAGGACAATCGCCTGACGCCCCTCTTCCACCGCCTTTGCGATGAGTTTCAAATAAACCTGGGTTTTTCCGCTTCCTGTCACGCCATATAAAAGGGCGGTGGAAGCTTCTTTTTTTTGATAATCCTGCAAAAGGCTCTGATAGGCCGTTTCCTGCTCCGGCGTCAAAGGCGGCAATTCCTTTTTCTTTTCGCCGGATTGCAGGGTCTGGCGCAGTACTTCAGCATCGTAGTAATACAAAAGCCCTTTCTTTTCAAGGGCGCGGAACACCGCCTCTGTCACACCAGTGAAATAGATCGTTTCCCGGACAGAAGCCGTCTCTACCGTCTGCAAAAAGGACAATACTTCCTTCTGCTTGGGGGTCAGGCGTATGCCTTCCATCCCTTCCCGAGGCGCAGACAGCGCCAACATCCGGACAGTTTCATCCTTCATCCGGCGTTTTGCCGTTTCTTCCCGCACCAGAATGCCTTTTTGCAGCATTTCGCCCAAAAGAGGGCTGTCTGCCGATAAGCCCAATAACCCCAGCAACTTTTCTTCCGGCACCATTCCGCTTTTGTTTTCCAGATAGTTCACGAGCATCTGCTCATCTTCCCGCAGCGGTTCTTTCTCGCGACCCCACAGCGGCGACAAACCGTAATCATACCGCATCCGGTAGCCAATGCCGCCGGGCAGAATTGCTTTTACTGCGTCGAAATAGGAGCAGAAAGTCGTCTCCTTTAAAAAAGAGACCAGCCGCAGCAGTTCCGGCGAAAGAATCGGTTCGCTGTCCAGCAGCGAAACCAACGGTTTTAACTTTTCCAGACTTGGGACCTGCTTTCGGCCAAGCACAATCCCCTGCCGCTTGCGGTTACCGCCTCCAAAAGGTACCAGCACCCGCATTCCCGGCTGCAAAACGGCCGCAAACTCCACCGGGATGGCATAATTATACAGCTTATCAAAATGGTAAGCCGCCTTATCCACTGCCACGCAGGCCGCTTCATAGGGTAGAATCGGAATCCTCTCCTTTATTTTTCCGGAGTATCGCCGATATGCTCCGGTTCCACAATCTTATATTTGCCGGCAGCCAGCTCATTTACCGCGATTTTAACCGGTTTCTCAGTCAGTACAATATGCTCTTCTTCTGCCTCCTGGGCAATCTGGCGTGCCCGTTTGGCCACTGCGATTACCAGGCTGTAATAGCTCTGGCCGTCTTTTAAAATCTCATTTACAGCAGGTCTCAGCATCATATTCCACCTCATCAATAAATTCTCTTAAATATTTTGCGGTATGTTTGGCCGCGCATACAATCTGCTCCAGCTGATCGGCTGCGTCCTCTACCGTTTGGTTGACCACAATATAATCATAATGTTTGGCAGCTTCCATTTCCCTGGCCGCATTGGCGAGCCGTCGCTCAACCGTCGCCCCATCTTCGGTGCCGCGGTCTGTTAACCGGCGGCGCAGCTCTTCAAAAGAGGGGGGCATAACAAAAACGAGCAGCGCGTCGGGACATTTTTGTTTCACTTGCAAAGCGCCCTGCACTTCAATTTCCAGCACAACATCGATCCCTTTTTCCAGGTTCTGTTCCACCGCTTCCCTGGGTGTGCCATAGCAGTTACCCGCAAACTGTGCGTGTTCCAGCAGCCCTCCGTTTTCCACCAGCAGCTCAAACTCCTCCCGGCTCAGGAAAAAATAGTGCTGCCCATGGATTTCTCCCGCCCGCGGTTTTCGCGTTGTCGCGGAAACCGAAAATGCGGTATGGGGATGCTTTTTCAAATATTCTTTGAGTACAGTGCCCTTTCCAACGCCGGACGGACCGGAAAACACAAGCAAAAGGCCTTTGTTATTCATTGCTTTCCAACTCCTCATCCTCTTCGTCAGACAAACGGTTGGCCACCGTTTCCGGCTGCACTGCCGAGAGTACCACGTGATCCGAATCCGTGATGATCACCGCTCGAGTGCGCCGTCCATAGGTCGCATCAATCAGCGTTCCCCGTTCCCGGGCATCCTGAATAATCCGTTTAATCGGGGCGGATTCCGGGCTGACAATCGCCACCAGCCGGTTGGCCGAAACCATATTACCGAATCCAATGTTTATCAGTTTCATCTTTGTCCATCCTTTTCGATCTATTCGATATTCTGGATCTGCTCGCGGATTTTCTCAATTTCGCTTTTTACATCCACCACAATCCGGGCGATCTCGATATCCTGCGCCTTGGAGCCGATGGTGTTAGTCTCGCGGTTAAATTCCTGAATCAAAAAGTCCAGTTTGCGGCCTACTGGCCCGCCCTGTTCCAAAATGGCACGGAACTGGTCGATATGGCTGCGCAGGCGCACTGTTTCCTCCGCCACTGCAATCTTTTCAGCGTAGACAGCGGCCTCCGTCAGAATCCGCTGCTCGTCGATTTGGGTGTTTCCCAGCACTTCGCACATTTTATTGTAAAGACGGGTACGGTATTCCTCCACCGTCTGCGGTGACCGTTCCTCAACCTTTTTCACCGCCTGCAGAATGAAATCCAATCTGCTTTCCACGTCCTCTTTCATTTTCGCGCCTTCCGTCTCGCGCATCTGGACAAAACGCTCAGCAGCCTCATCGGCCACCTTCAGAACATCCGCCCAGATAATGTCTTCATCTTCCGGCTCTTTGCTGACGGTAAAGATATCCGAAAAGCGGGAAACCGCACTCAAAGAAAGGTCATCCCGCAGCGCCAGCGGTTCTTCCAGCGCCCGCAGCGCCTGCACGTAGGATGCCGCCAGCTCCTGATTTACCTGCACGTTGGCATTGGAGCCTTCGATGTTCTGAATGCCGACATTTACATCCACCTTTCCCCGGGAAAGCTTACCCTGCAAATAAGTTTTCAGTCGGCTTTCCAAAAAACCGTATGCTCGGGGAACCCGGCAGGAAAACTCAAAATACCGGTGATTGACCGAACGGATTTCTACTAGAATATTGCGTCCGTCTACCAGTGCTTCGGCCCGGCCATAGCCGGTCATGCTTCTAATCATACTGCAAAACCTCAATTTAATAATCTGTACCAGTTTGTTTTGCTTCATTAAAAAAGGACCTACAAACCCAGTATTTTATTATTTTACTATTTTTTTGCGCTTTTTGCAATGATTCCGGAAAAGAAAAGATGGGAAAGCCCTTGTAAAAAGCTTTCCCATCTTCATTAAAACTGGCTGTGGCTCTCCAGCAAACGCTGTTTGATTTCCCAAAGTTTCGGAGAAAGGTCCACATAAAATTTATGTGGATTCTCAAAACGCTTCACTTCATCCCACAAATGATCCACCTGATCTTTGCAGTAAGCGCGGATTTCTTCCAGAGAGGGGCGGTCGTAAACACATTTGCCCTTTTCAAACACCTGTACTAAGATTTTTTTGGCCGTGACATTGGTCAGCGTTTTCTTTTTCCAGGTCGCATCGGGGTCAAAAATCGTTACCGGCTGGTCAGTATCCACCGTCTCGTCGAACAGCGTAACATAGTCCGCCACTGCCTCGCCGTCGGTTTTGTTGTAAAACCGATAGATGGTTTTGAAATCCGGATTGGTGATCTTTTCGATGGTTTCACTGATTTTGATTTTCGGGATCAGCCGGCCGTTTTCTTCTATCGCAGCCAATTTATAAACGCCGCCGAATACCGGATCTGATTTGGATGTAATCAGGTTTTCTCCCACGCCGAAAGAATTGATCTGGGCACCTTGCAGCAACAAATCCCGGATCAGGTATTCATCCAGCGAATTGGAGGCCACAATGGCACAGTCCGGATAACCTGCTTCATCCAGCATTTTGCGCGCCTTTTTAGACAAATACGCAATATCGCCGCTGTCAATGCGGACGCCTTTAGGCCGGTAACCCAGAGGGGCCAACACCTCGTCAAAGGCACGAATTGCGTTGGGAATCCCGGATTTCAGCACATTGTAGGTATCGACCAGCAATACACAGTTATCCGGATAAAGTTCCGCGTATTTCCGGAACGATTCGTATTCATCGCCGAACATCTGGACCCAGCTGTGAGCCATGGTTCCCACCGCAGGGATATGATAATCACGGTCGGCAATGGCACAGGCCGTTGCATCACAGCCGGCAATGTAGGCAGCCCGTGCGCCCAGAATGGCCGCATCATAGCTTTGAGCGCGGCGGGAACCAAATTCCATAATCGAACGCCCCTGTGCTGCACGAACGATGCGGTTGGATTTGGTAGCGATCAGGGACTGGTGGTTAATGGTCAAAAGAACCATGGTTTCCACCAACTGCGCCTGGATAATCGGCCCTTTCACAATCAGAACCGGCTCGTTGGGAAAAATCGGGGTGCCTTCCGGAACAGCCCATACATCACATTGAAAATGAAAGTCGGCCAGATAATCCAAAAATGCCTCGTCAAACATGCCCCGTCCCCGCAGATATGCAATATCCTCTTTGGTAAAGTGCAGATTTTCAAAATAATCGATCAGCTGCTCCAGCCCTGCACAAATGGCAAAGCCTGCCTGATCCGGTATCTTCCTGAAAAACATATCAAAAACTGCCGTTTGATTTCCAGTTCCCAGTTTAAAATAACCGTTGGCCATGGTCAGCTCATAAAAGTCAAGCAGCATGGTCAAATTTTTTTCCTGTTTCCAATGATTTTCCATCATTCTTCACCCATTCCATATAAACTGCTGCTCCCGCAGCGCAAACCACATGTCTGTATTATAGTCCCGCATCGGGAAAAAAAGCAAGAAAAAACACAGGATTCCCCCTAAAAGAATCCTGTGTTCCAATCATTTCACAACGATATGGCAAATTCAAACGGCATCTGACGCACATCACAGCTCATTTTTCGTCTTATGCTCTATATTTTAAGCCGTTTCTTTTTCTGCCGCACATTGTGGGCAAACCCCTAAAAAGGTAATCGCGTGCTCTTTGATTTGAAATCCAGTCACTTCCTGCGCTTTTACATCCATTTGCTTATCATAAGGAAGAAAAACATCTTCCAGCCGGCCGCACTCCCGGCATTGAATATGGGAATGTGGGTCCATATTGCCGTCAAAGCGGTCAGCTGCGCCTTGGGACTCAATTTTCCGAACTAACCCCTGTTCCGCCAAAATGCCCAAATTGCGGTATACCGTACCTAAACTGAGCGAAGGGTGCTGAGGCTTCAGGTATTCATAGACATACTCCGCCGTTGGGTGAACCGGATGGGTCACCACTGCTTCATAAATTGCCTGCCGTATTTTGGATTGCCTGCGAGCAACCATCGTCCCTCACTCCTTCATAGATTTTTGCAAAACAGCGGCTGAAAAAACAAGCCGGAACCCCCAGCTCATTCCAGCCGCCAAGCGGCCTGCATTCTGTGCAGCCCTTTGTGTTTTTATTATTATACCAGATAAGTATATATTTCGCAAGACTTTTTACTTCTGTATCGTAATGGTGATTTTTTCCTCCAGCGTTCCAAGTAACTCCAATGTATCCATGTCGAACAGTTCGATTTGGCACACTCCATCATAATTTCCTGCAAGCAGTTTTTTGTCCAGGCAGGCGCGGTCGATATGACTGTCCGGCGGAATCATTTCAGAGCGGTACACCTCTTCATCGCCCAGCCGATAGGAAATACGAACAAAATGCTGATTTCCCCCATCATTTTGAAAACAGACCGTGCCGCTGGTACTGCTGTCCGCAAACCAGGGTGCTGTGTTCAGCCGGTACCGTAAAGAGCCATATTCCACCTGTGTACGATCACACTCTCCCTCCAATGCACCAGGCGCGCAGTTTTCATCCAATATCACATCGTAATCGTCCCATTTTCCTGAAAATGCGTCCCCGGTATTCCCACTTATCCATACCAGAAGCACGCTCACCAACCCGAACAGTACGATCGCTCCAACGCTGACCGAAAACGTAATCCAGCTGTTTTGTTTTTTTCTTCTCCTCATGTCTTGTCCATCCTTACTCCGTCCGTTTTGAACTGCTGGGAGTGTCCGCCGGTTAAGCGGTCTTCTCCCTGATACGTCTTGCCAAAAAATGCAAATAAAATTTCTATTTTATTATAATATGAAAAAGTGGGAACGCAACTATATGCGCTTTCTTTTTTCTGTGCTAAAATAAAGGAAAATATTTTTGAAAGGGATTTTGTCATGCGCACCCTGCTTTTGGCTCTCAATGCCAAGTACATTCATTCTAATATCGCCGTCCGATATCTGCAAAAATACGCGGCTCCTTTTCTTCGCCAGCCGCCGCAGATTTTAGAATTGACCATCAATAACCGATTGGATTTTATTTTGGACGAAATTTTTCGCCGCTCACCGGATATTCTGCTGTTCTCCACTTACATCTGGAACGTTGATATGGTGCGCCGGCTGGCATCAGAGTATCGAAAACTGCGGCCTGACGCGCTCATCGGCGCCGGCGGCCCGGAGGTCAGCTATGAATCCGAGGCGTTTTTGCGGCAGAATCCAGCCTTCGGCCTGATCATCCGGGGCGAGGGGGAACAGACGGTCCGCCAGCTACTTTCGGCGGCAGAATCTGGCGCCGATTGGCATGTACTGCCCGGACTGACCGTGCGGACAGAGCATTCTGTCCGTGTCAATCCCCCGCAGCCTGCGTTGGATCTGTCCGATCTTCCCTTTCCCTATGAGCCGGACTTTTGCGATGCACCGGAGCAAATAAAATATTACGAATCCTCCCGCGGCTGTCCTTTTCAGTGCCAGTATTGCCTGTCTTCCATTGAAAAAGGGGTACGCGCCGCACCGCTTGATAAAGTCTTTGCCGACCTGAAGGTCTTTTTGCGCGCAAGGGTTCGTCAGGTCAAATTTGTGGATCGTACTTTTAATTACGACAGCCGCCGCGCTCTGGAAATCTGGCGTTTTCTGCGCGATCATGACAACGGCGTTACCAATTTTCATTTTGAAATCACCGCTGAGTTGTTAACCCCGGAAACACTGGATTTTTTCCGTACTGTCCGGCCGGAGCTGTTCCAGTTTGAAATCGGCGTTCAGTCCACCAATCCGCAAACGCTCAAAGCCATCCGGCGGCAAAACGACTGGCCGGCTCTTTGCTCCATCGTGCAAAAAATCAAATCGTACCATAACATCCATCAGCACCTGGATCTGATTGCAGGGTTGCCATATGAAAATTATGATTCCTTCCATCGCTCTTTTAATGATGTTTACGCACTGGAACCGGAACAGCTTCAACTGGGATTTTTAAAGATTCTCAAAGGGTCCGGACTATCTCACGATCAGCAAAAATACGGTCTTATCAGCCGAGACTATCCGCCGTTTGAGGTTCTCTTCACCCCGGATCTTCCTTATTCTGACACGCTGAGACTGAAAGCCGTAGAAGAAATGGTGGAACAGTACTACAACAGCGGGCGGTTTGTTCATGCCCTCCACTGGCTTTTTTCGCAGCTGGAAGATCCCTTTTTGTTTTATCAGTCTCTGGGAGATTTGTTTGTCGCCGAAGGACATGCTTACGAAAGCCAGTCTCTGGAGCAGCGCTATGCTTTTTTCCATCGTTTCTGCGTACAGCTCCCGGAGATTGACAGCTCTGCTTTCACCCAATATCTGAAACTGGATTACTGCCTGCACCAACGCCCCAAACGGCATCCGGACTGGTTTACCGGACCGGACGCCGCCGTTCTTCGCCAGCGCGCGCTGCTATTTTTGGAGCAGGAAGAAAACCGCCTCCAATACCTGCCGGATTATCCGGAAACCGACCCCAAAATGCTGTATAAACTAGTGCATATCGAACCGTTTTCCATCAACGTCCTGACCGGGGCGGCAGAACCGGTCGTTCTGCTGTTTGATTATCGTCGGCGGGATCTTTTGGGCAATGCACATGTCCAGCTTGCCGTATTGCCGGAATAGGAAGAATCCTCTCCTTTTTGCATGCATGCCGTTTACATCGTTTTTTCCAAAAATACTCTTTTTACCGACTTATCTTTTCTTATCTTGTCGGCAATTTTTTAAAAACCGGAAAAATCAATTAAAAAGCCCTTTCGCCCTTATAACTTTACATAGATTTTACAAGCAGCACCAGATACATTTTACCTTTTCGTTACATAATAGGCTTGTAAAAGGAAAATAAAAGGGAAAAGTGGGTGCAATATGGATATTTTCTCCGTGTTTCAAATGGCCGGCGGGCTTGCGTTGTTTTTATACGGCATGCACGTTATGGGCGACGGGCTGGAAAAACAGGCCGGCGGAAAATTAAAAACCATTCTGGAAAAATTAACGGCAAACCCGGTAAAAGGATTTTTGCTCGGGGCAGCCGTCACCGCTGTGATTCAGTCATCTTCCGCCACCACTGTTATGGTGGTTGGATTTGTCAACGCCGGAATCATGAAGCTCAGCCAGGCGATTGGCATTATCATGGGTGCCAATGTCGGTACTACGATTACCTCCTGGATTTTGAGCCTTACCGGCCTGCAGGGGGACAGTTTCTGGATTCAGCTGCTAAAACCGACTTCTTTTTCTCCGATTATTGCATTTTTTGGCATTATTCTAATCATGTTCTCTAAAAAAGAGGGCAAAAAGGATCTTGGCTCTACGCTGGTGGGCTTTGCCGTGCTGATGTTCGGCATGGAACAAATGTCCAGCGCAGTGGAACCGTTGGCTGATGTTCCCGAATTTACCAGCATACTGCTTTTATTCTCAAATCCATTGCTAGGCGTTCTCTGCGGGGCAATTCTCACCGCTGTGATTCAATCCTCTTCCGCATCAGTCGGCATTTTGCAGGCTTTGTCTGCCACTGGCAGTGTGACCTATTCTTCTGCCATTCCCATCATTCTCGGGCAGAATATCGGAACCTGTGTCACCGCCTTGATTTCCTCCATTGGCGCCAATAAAAATGCCCGCCGCGCGGCGGTGGTCCATCTGTATTTCAACTTGATCGGAACCGGATTATTCCTCGCCGTATTTTATCTGCTCAACGGATTTCTGCACTTTTCTTTCTACGACCAGTCGATTGACCGGCTGGGAATCGCCGTGGTACACACCTGTTTTAATCTTCTCTCTACGCTGACACTGCTGCCCTTTACCAAGCTGCTGGAAAAACTGGCTTATCTCACAATCCGAGATACTGCCAACGACGAAAATTTTCAAATTCTCGACGAACGTTTTCTTGCCTCTCCCGCAGTGGCGATTCACCAATGTCAGAAAATGGCCGTCTCTATGGCAAGACTGGCCCAGAACTCTTTGTATCAGGCCATCGGGCTAATTGGTGCTTATGATGAAAAAATCGCCCATTCCATTGAGGAAGGAGAAGACCAAATCGATATGTATGAGGACAAACTGGGCACCTATCTGGTCCGGCTGTCCAGCAAAAATCTGACGATGGAAGAAAGCCGGGAAATCTCCAAGCTGCTGCATGTAATCGGAGACTTCGAGCGCATCGGCGACCATGCAGTTAACATTCTCAAGTCCGCCAAAGAAATGCAGGTCAAAAAATATGTATTTTCCGGGCAAGCGCAGCAAGAGATTTCCATTATTTCCAGCGCCATCGAAGAAATTGTCGATTTGGCAACCAATGCTTTTGTAAAAAATGATCTTTACCTAGCCTCTAAGGTAGAGCCGCTGGAGCAGGTAGTGGATTCTTTGAAAGACGAATTGCGTAACCGGCATGTCCAAAGGCTGCAAAACGGGGAATGCACCATCAGCAACGGCTTTATTTTCTCTGATTTAATCACCAACTATGAGCGGGTCGCGGATCACTGTTCCAATATCGGCGTTTGTATTCTGCGTATTGCTGAGGACAGCTTTGACACGCACGAGTACCTCAATCATGTGAAAGATGGGCATGACGACACTTTTGAAAACCGGTATAACCGCTATAAGGAAAAGTATCAGCTTGCATAATCGTTCGCCCGTGAAAGGATGATATTTCATGATTTATATTGTAGAAGATGACTTGAATATCCGTCAGATGGAAAGCTACGCTTTGAAAAACAGCGGCTATCTCACCCAAGAGTTTGACGATGGTGTTTCTTTTTTCGCCGCATGCGAAAAAAAGCTGCCCGATCTTGTCCTGCTGGACATTATGCTGCCTGGAGACGACGGACTGAAAATCCTGCAAACGCTCAAAGCCAATTATCGGACTCGTTTTGTGCCGGTAATCCTCATCACTGCCAAAACAACCGAGCTGGACACGGTAAAAGGGCTGGATCTGGGAGCAGATGATTACATAACCAAGCCTTTCGGCATCATGGAATTCATTTCCCGGGTCAAAGCTGTTCTTCGACGCACCAATTCCTCCGGCGACGGCGTTCTGGCTTTGGGACAAATTCAGATGGATGATCAAAAACGCCAGGTCTGGTCAGAAAGCAGCCTGTGCGAGTTGACTTACAAAGAATATGAGCTGCTCAAGTTCTTCCTGCAAAATCCCGGCATCGTCCTTTCCCGTGAAAAGCTGATCAATCGCGTTTGGGGAATTGACTACGAAGGAGAAAGCCGTACCGTAGATATGCACGTAAAAACGCTGCGCCAAAAATTAGGCAGTCAGGGCGCCCTAATCAAAACCGTCCGAAACGTGGGGTATAAAATTGAGGTATAGGGAGGACCCGTATGGAAGAAAAAATTAATTTTCGTTTTCTTTTTATCGGCCTTTTGTCGATTCTTTTAACAGCCATTTCCATCACCCTGGTTTTCCATACCGCTTTTCAGGAGCAAGTCAAAGAAGATTTGCAAAACAGCGCTGGAATCATCGCCAAAAACGATGATTTTCTCACTGATCCCAACCTGCTTGCGGTATATGCCAGCGATAAAATGCGTATTACCTTGATTGCTCCCAGCGGGCAAATTCAATATGAAAGTAGCGCCGATGAATCCCAGATGGAAAATCATCTCTCCCGCCCGGAAATCCAGTCGGCCCTGCAAAACGGTTTTGGCGAGGCAATGCGGCAATCCAGCACGTTGGGATACGATACCTATTATTATGCGCTGCGCCTGCAAAATGGCAGTATCCTGCGGGTGTCCATGCAAATTCGCAACATGTACTCCATTTTTGAAAAGGCCCTGCCAATGGTTATCCTGATCGGATTTCTGATTCTTCTGGTATCCATCATTCTTTCTTCTCTTCTTACAAAACGTTTGATTAAGCCGATTGAAGTAATGGCCCAGCATATGGACACCATGGAGGCCAACACCCCTTACAAAGAACTGATTCCCTTTGTCCAGACAATCAAAGAACAGCAGAAAAAGAAAATGGAAACCGCCCAGATGCGTCAGGAATTTACTGCAAATGTCTCCCACGAATTAAAAACGCCGCTGACCTCTATTTCCGGCTACGCGGAAATGATCGAAACCGGTCTTGCCCAACCGGAGGATATTCCTGTTTTTGCTGAGAAAATCCATTCCGAATCCCAGCGGCTGCTGGAACTGATCGGAGATATCATGAAGCTGTCTGAACTGGACGAAAGCAAAAAGGATCTCTTTTTTGAGCGAATCGACTTGGCTCAAATTGTGCAAGAGACCAAGGCCCGCCTGCAGCTGCAGGCACAAAAGGCACAGGTTTCGATCCTGACGGAGGGAACCCCTGCTTTGATAAAAGGCAACCAGAAGCTACTGGAAGAATTAACCTTCAACCTCTGTGACAATGCCATCCGCTATAACCATCCCGGCGGCAGTGTAACAATGCGTACGGCCTGCCAGGAAGGACGCGCACTGCTGATTGTTTCCGACACCGGCATCGGTATTGCACCAGACCACCAAAATCGGGTATTCGAACGTTTTTACCGGGTGGATAAAAGCCGATCCAAAGAAACGGGCGGAACCGGCCTGGGACTTGCCATTGTCAAACATATCGCGATTCAGCACCAGGCGCTGCTGTCTATGAAAAGCAAACCGGGAGAAGGAACGAAAATCACAGTTTCTTTCCCTGTTTTTCAAGAACCGCACAATTCCTCTGCATCATAACATTACAGCCGGGTGCTTGGAAAAATCTCCGTGCACCCGGCTTTTTGAAGCGATAATTTGCAAAATATCGTTTTACCAGCCCAATCAGGTCACCTATGGAAAACCTTCATCTTTCACACCAAAAGAAAAAGGCGCTGTATAAGCGCCTTTTTTGTTACTTAATAATTTTTAGCTAAAATCTGGAAATAAGCCTGCGGATGTGCACAAACCGGGCAAACTTCCGGCGCCTTCTCTCCTACATGGATATGTCCGCAGTTGCGGCAGACCCATACGACCTGTCCTTCTTTGCAGAAAACCTTATTTTCCTCTACATTTTTCAAAAGATCCAGGTATCTGGCCTCATGCTCTTTTTCAACGGCGCCAACCATTTCAAACAGCTTGGCGATATGATCAAAGCCCTCCTCCTTCGCTTCTTTGGCAAAGGTGGCATACATGTCAGTCCACTCATAATTCTCACCGGCCGCTGCGTCTTTCAAATTCTCCGCAGTTGTTCCGATTCCGTCATGCAGCAGCTTAAACCACATTTTCGCATGCTCTTTTTCATTGTCTGCCGTTTCCTGGAACAAAGCGGCGATCTGCTCATATCCCTCTTTTTTTGCTTTCGAAGCATAGAATGTGTATTTGTTTCTCGCCTGAGATTCTCCGGCAAAGGCAGTTTGCAGATTGGCTTCCGTCTTGGTACCCTTCAAATTCATAGTTTATCATCCCTTCTTATTAAGAATAATTATTAACTATTTTATATCATCTTCTCCATGATTTGTCAATCAGAAAAAGGCTCTTTTGTAAAAATTAACAAATTGCTCATGATTTCTCTGTTCCTTTTCTCTAACAACATTCTTGTGATTTGACAAACATTATATTATACTAGAAATGTAAAAAGGGGGAGTTTTATGATTCTGACTATTGATATCGGCAACTCCAATATCACTATCGGGGCTTACCGTGGCAATGAGCTTTTGTTTTTAACCCGGATGGGCACCGATCGGACCAAAATGCCGGATGAATACGCGATTGCCATTCATTCTCTTCTTCGCTTGTATGGCTATCACGGCAGTGATTTGGAAGGTGCGATTATTTCCTCGGTGGTCCCTCCCCTTTCTGCCTCTTTAAAGCAGGCTATTACCCGTATTAAGCCGGTGCGGATTCTAACAGTGGGCCCCGGTATTAAAACCGGTCTGCATATCGCCATCGACAATCCGGCGCAGCTGGGTGCTGACCTTGCGTGTGTATCGGTAGCCGCTCTGGAAAAATATCCTCTGCCTTCCATTGTAATCGATATGGGAACCGCAACTACCATCTCGGCGATGGATCGGGATGGCAAAATGCTCGGCGGTTCCATCCTTCCCGGCGTGCGTATTTCTCTGGAGGCGCTGACTTCACGGACAGCGCAGCTGCCGCAGATCGAACTATCCGATCCACCGCGAAGTGTCATCGGTGCCAATACCATTGACTGCATGAAATCCGGCGTCCTGTACGGCACTGCCAGCATGCTGGACGGTATGATCGACCGTTACAAAGCAGAACTGGGTGAAGATCTGACCGTAATCGCTACCGGCGGCTTGTCCAAATCCATTGCGGCACTGTGCCGAAACGATATTGTCTTGGACGAAAATCTGGTTTTGGAGGGTCTGCGGATTCTATTCCAAAAAAACACAAAATAAATAGATTGCTTTGGGCTGTTGCGGCTTTTTTAAAGCCGTTAGCAAATAGAATGCGCTGTATCGGTAGGAACCGAACAGCAGCAAGGAGGATTTTTTATGGCAAAAGCAACAGAAAAAACTCGAAGACTGGTTCAGATGTCTATCTTAATTGCGATCATGCTGATCCTGGCGTTTACTCCGTTGGGGTACTTAAAAGTCGGTGCGATTGAAATCACATTCATGACTATTCCCGTTGTCGTGGGTGCAATTCTTTTAGGACCCGCATCCGGTGCGGTGCTTGGCGGCGTCTTTGGACTGACCAGCTTTATTCAATGTTTTGGTATGAGTACGTTCGGCGCGGCGCTGCTGAACATAAATCCTTTTCTGACCTTTTTGGTCTGCATGGTACCCCGTGTTCTCATGGGATATCTGTCTGGTGTTATTTTCCAGCTATTGCACCGCGGTGGTAAGACAAAAATTCTTTCTTTCGCCGTATCGTCTTTATCCGGTGCGGTATTGAACACAGTTTTTTTTGTCACGATGTTAATGCTGCTGTTCGGCTCCAGTGATTATATGATGTCAATGCGCGGCGGCATGGGTCTGCTTTCGTTTTTAGCGGCCTTTGTGGGGATCAACGGCCTGGTGGAAGCAATCGTCGCATTTATCTTGGGAACTGCTATCAGCAAGGCGCTGGTACAATTCTTGCCCCAAGAAAAACAAGCTTAAGAAACCAAAATGGGCGGCGTGGAGAAATCTGCGCCGCTTATTTTTCGTTTAGGAGGATTTTATGGAAACTTTATTTGAAAACCGTTACACCGTCAATCTTCGTATGCTCCGCTCCTTTTCCCGCGGCGCCAGCTCCTCCCAGAAATTTTTTTTCCGCTTTTCCCTGGTCGGAATGGCGGTCTGCGCGCTGGCGCTAGTCTATTGTCTGCTATTTCTTCCTGGTGATTACAATGCGATGGTTTCGCCTGCGGTCTCTTTTCTCCTTTGTCTGATGCTGTTCTTCTTTCCCAGTTTAACTGCACAAATTGTCTACCGTAACACGAAAAAGCTGCACGGCGGTATTGTCCCGGAAACAGTTGTCCAATTTTCCAACGATGAAATCTCCATGACTGAGGGAACATTATCCGTTCGCTTTCAATACCGGCAAATCACAAAAATCCGGGAAACCGGGAATTTGTATGTGCTGATGCTGGGAAAGGACAGTGGAATTATCCTGGAAAAAAACTCCTTTACCATCGGGAATTTTGAGGCGTTTCGCTCTTTTCTTCCCGAAAAATGTCCCAAACGAAAAAATAGCCATCCATTCACAACATAACAAATAAAAAAGGTGCGCCTTTCTTTGCAAGGCCGCACCTTTTTTGCAAACGATTCCTGAGCTTTTGCTCACAATTTCGATGTTTCTTCTATTTTAAAAACAGAATAATACAACAATCAAACAGCCTCTCTCAATACAAAAAACACCTTTTTTCATTTCTTTCCTCATTGTATTCCTTTTGGCCGTCATCTATACCAAACTCTATACGATCTACAACGTGTGTCACATCATCCGTACCTTTCTTCCGCTATGTCTCTTTGGGGAGGTTCTGCCGTTTGAGAAGGCTTCTTTTGCCACGTTGTCAGTACCCTTAGCGCCAGATCTCTTTCCCTGCATAAGTCCATGCTGCTCTTTGTTCCAAGACCCCAGTTTTGCGGTGCAAAAAAGCATAGCAAAACTGCCATAAAATCTCAATACATGGACTAAACGGCCCATAGCGTCAAATTTCATGCATCATCCACTTTGCATGCCATCATAATTACTTTTTGAACACATACAGTTTTACACCAACTCGCACAATCGGCAATACGGCCCAAAAAATTGAATCGAGCCGCCCTTTTCCACAAGAAAGGATTCATCATATAGCCCGTAAAAAGCATCTGCTTTTTTTGCGGCTTCCCAGATATCTGGCATCCGTTCTTCCGTGACCGATGCAAAATGCGGTTCGATATTGAAATCCACTAAACCGATACCCTCGTATTGGGACAGGCGGGCAATGCCATCATCCAAATCCTTGGCTACAAACACCTGCCGTGCCATATTGATCGACCCGGCGCTCATCCCAATGGTAACGCCATCCCGCTCGCGCAGTGGCTCAATCAGTCTATACTCTTTGATATGGCGAATTTGTGTCAGCGTTGGGCCACCGGACAGCCAAATCACATCTGCTCTTTGGACCAGAGATACAGCTTCTTTTGGGGAAATGGTGAAATCTACCAACGCTGCTTCTTGAAAAGAAATTCCATGCACAGAAAAATCCCGGATATATTGCTGCAAATACTGCTGCGATTTTTCATGCGCCGAAAAATCAGAAGCCACCATTACAAAAAATCCCTGAGCCGGAAGATATCTGCGAAGTTCTGCGAGAAACATTTCTGTAAAACCATTGGGAAAACCTCTTGTCACGAAATTGACCTTCAAAAAAATCTCCTCCTTCTTCATACGAAAAAGCGGATATAAAATCCGCTTTTTTCTGAGCAAAGATTAGTTTTCTTTGTCAATGGGTTTCCAGCCCTCGCCAATGATTTCGCCGGCCTCAGTCACAACAATAAACGCATTGGGATCATGGCTGTGCACCAATGTTTTCAGCTTAAAAAACTCCGTTTTGCGCACAACAACCATAATCACATCCATCTCTGTACCGGAATAAGCCCCGCGCCCTTTTAAAATCGTCGCCGAACGGTTTAGATGCGCGATGATATCCTTGGTGATTTCATCGTTTTGAGTAGAAACGATATGTACCAGCTTCCCATTCTCCAATCCGTACAGAATACCGTCCATCACTTGGGCGCTGGCATACATGGCAATCAATCCAAACAAGCTTGCCTCAATATTGCGGTAAACAATGGCCGCCGCGGCCAGAACAAAGCAATCCAGAATCAGCATCATTCGGCCAATCGGGATGTGCGGTGCTTTCAACTGCAAAAGCTTACCCAGAATATCTGATCCGCCGGTGGTAGATCCGCGCATAAATACCACCGCCAAGCCCGCACCCATGCAAACGCCGCCAAACAGGCTGGCCAGCAGCGCATTGCCCGTGTAGGTGGGAAAATATACCACCACATAGTCCAGTACCGCCGACATGATCACGACTGACTTGAGTGTTTTCGCTGTAAAAGTTTTGCCCAAAATCAAAAATCCGATGATCACCAGCGGCACGTTGATGGCAAAATTCATCGCGCCGATAGGCAATCCCGTCACAAAGTTAATCAGCGTGGCAACACCACTGACCCCACCAGGCGCCACCTGATTGGGCGCTGTAAAACAAAGAATCCCCACGCCGTAAATCAAAGAACCTACCACATCATACAGGCAGTCCACGCAGAAGGTTTTGATTTTTCCGCTTTTTACCCGCTTCACTTCTTTTCCACCCTTTCCGTAAAAATTCGCATCGCCTCGTCAAACAAAAAGTACAGCCGCTCCCGGTCGCCTTTCAGATACAAAAAGCCAAACAGTGCCTCTACCCCGGTCGCTTTGCGATAATCGGCCATCTGAGCGTTTTTGGGCACACTTCCGGTATGGGCATTTCTGCCTCGCTTCAGCATATCCCTCTCATCCTCCGTCAAAAGCGGCTCTAATCCATCGTAAACGGCCGCCTGGGCGGATGCCCGCACCATTTCCACCTTGTGGGCATTGAGCTTTTTCGGCGGCATGCTGCCCGCCTCCACAATTCTTTTGCGAACCAGCAGCTCATATACGCCGTCGCCTACAAACGCCAATGTCAAAGGACTCAAAAGCTTTGGATTCTGTTCTTCCGGCGCCATAATATTGCTCCTTACTTAATATAGTCAAACTCAAAGTTCAAAATGCTTACCGTATCTCCTTCGTTAATGCCCATACGCTCCAGCTCTTCAATAATACCGGATTTAATGAGAACTCTTTGAAAGTACTGCAAGGATTCATAATCTTCCATATCCACCATTCCCAGTGAAGACATCAGCCAATCGGCCTCTACGATATACACACCATCCTCTATCCGAATGGTGAAGGGACGCTTTCCGCCTTCCAACGGCTCCGGCTGCGGCGCAGGTTCCGGCTCGTACTGGCGGATTGGCGGCAATTGATCCAGCTGTGCTGCCACCGCATCGATCAAGGCGTCTACTCCCTGGCGTGTTGCCGCAGAGATGGAATAAAACGGCAGCCCTTTCCCTTCGATATAAGCTCGAAACGCCTCGATCTGCTCCGGAGAGGCCATATCGCACTTATTGGCCACTACGATCTGCGGACGAGAAGCCAGCTCCTCGTTAAAGTTTTGCAGTTCCCGGTTGATCGTTTCAAAATCTTCCACCGGGTCGCGTCCTTCGCTGCCGGATACATCCACAATATGGACATTCAGCCGGCAGCGTTCCACATGGCGCAAAAACTCATGTCCCAGGCCAATGCCTTCGCTGGCCCCTTCAATCAGGCCCGGGATATCCGCCATAACAAACGACTTTCCTTCTGCCACTTTTACCATGCCCAGAACCGGCGTCAGCGTTGTAAAATGATAGTTGGCGATTTTCGGTTTCGCCTCGCTGACCATTGAAACCAGCGTAGATTTACCCACATTGGGGAATCCGACCAAGCCAACATCGGCTAACAGTTTTAGTTCCAATGTCACCTCGAATGCTTCACCCGGCAGTCCTGGCTTGGCAAAACGTGGGATTTGACGGGTTGCCGTAGCGAAATGACAGTTTCCCCATCCACCTTTGCCGCCCTTGGCTACTACTACTGGCTCATTGGTGGAAACATCGGCCAGAATCCGGCCGGTTTCTGCATCTTTGACCAGCGTTCCCAAAGGAACCCGGATAATCAAATTCGGCGCGCTTTTTCCAGTGCACCGTCCGGCTCGACCGTTTTCCCCATTCTGGGCAATAAAACGGCGCTTATATCGGAAATCCAGCAGGGTGGACAGGTTGGTATCTGCCTGGAATACAATACTGCCGCCCCGGCCGCCGTCTCCACCGTCCGGCCCGCCGGCCGCTACATACTTTTCCCGATGGAAAGATACGGCGCCATTACCGCCGTCACCTGCTTTAATGCGAATTTTTGCAACATCTACAAACATGAAAAACCTCCCCTTATGCTTTCTTCCTAGTATCGGCAAAAGCATAACAAAAAATCCCGAGGAGACCTCGGGATTTCCAAGCTTTGTTACTGAACGGGATAAATGCTTACCTTTTTGCGATCCCGGCCCACACGCTCAAAACGAACCTGGCCATCAATCAGGGCAAACAGCGTATCATCAGAACCACGGCCAACATTCTCTCCCGGATGGATGTGTGTGCCGCGCTGGCGAACCAGAATATTGCCGGCCAGTACATGCTGACCATCGGCACGTTTGACACCCAGCCGTTTGGACTCAGAATCACGACCGTTTTTGGTGGAACCTACACCTTTTTTATGTGCAAAGAACTGCATGCTTAAACGAATCATTCGTTACACCTCCGAAACAATTATCTGAATGGTATTTCTGTAATCCTCTGCCAAGATTTTCAGATGCTCCAAAAGAGCCTCCAGCAGCAAAGCTGCTTCCTCTCCTGCGTTGGACGGTAAGAGAAGGGAAATCCGATTTTCCTCCACTGTGACCTCTGCCTTTTCTCCGAACTGTTCAGTAATGGCATTGGCAGTCAACTGAACTGCCGAGGTCACGCTGGCGCATACAATATCCCGGCCCGTGTCGGCATAACCGGCATGACCTTCAATTGAAAACGCCTTGACCTTTTGGCCCGATTTTTGAAACTGAGCGGTAATCATATCGGATTACGCTTTGATTTCCAAAATCTCAACCTTGGTGTAAGGCTGTCTATGGCCAAGTTTTCTTTTAGAAGATTTCTTCGATCTGTAAGTAAATACGGTGATCTTTTTGGACTTACCGTTTTTCGCAATCTTTGCGGTCACGGTTGCACCGTCCACATAAGGCTTGCCGACAACGATTCCATCGTCTTTGCCAACTGCAACGATTTTGTCCAGTTCAACAATCTCCAGTTCCTCATAGGGAAGCTTTTCGACGTAAATCGTATCGCCCTGCTCGACGCGGTACTGTTTTCCGCCGGTTTCCAAAATAGCGTACATGTTAAGGCACCTGCCTCTTTCTTATAGACTCGCTGCCCAAAGGCGGCGCAAACGCGCACTTACAGCCAGTTGCATGCGGCATGGATTATCATACCATACAGATAGCGGCTTGTCAACTAAAAACGCCTGTTTTCCGCATAAAAAAGCCGATTTATTCCTGTTTTGCCGCCTTTTGGGCACTGGTCAGGGTGTTTTTCAAAAGCATCGTAATGGTCATGGGGCCTACGCCGCCTGGAACCGGCGTAATGTAAGAAGCCAACGGCTCAACTGCGGCAAAATCCACATCACCGCAAAGCTTTCCGTTTTCGTCACGGTTCATCCCTACGTCAATGACAACCGCTCCGGGTTTTACCATATCCGTGGTAACAAACTTTGCCCGGCCTACTGCCGATACCAGAATGTCCGCCCGCCGGGTCACTTCGGCCAAATTTTTTGTCCGGGAATGGCAGATCGTCACCGTGCCGTTTTCATGCAGTAAAAGCATCGCCATCGGCTTACCAACAATATTGCTGCGGCCGATAACCACACATTCTTTCCCGCTGACCGAAATACCAGTAGAATGGATCAACTCCATTACACCGGCAGGCGTACAGGGCAGAAAATCGTAATTGCCAATCATAATTTTTCCCACATTTACCGCATGGAACGCGTCTACATCTTTTGATGGCAAAATCCGCTCAATCACCGCCTTCTCATCCAGATGACGGGGCAGCGGAAGCTGAACAAGGATGCCGTGGATCTTGGGATCCGCATTCAGCCGGTCCAAAAGCTGCATCAGTTCCTCCTGGGAAGTTTGCTCCGGCAAAGCATATTCCTCAGAATAAAAGCCCACCTGCTCGCAACCTTTCTTCTTGTTTTTCACATACACATGAGAGGCCGGGTCGTCCCCGACAATTACAACTGCCAGTCCCGGACGGATCCCGGTTTCTGCCATCAATTTCTGAGCGTCCAAGGCAATCTGCGCCCTTATTTCTGCCGAAATTTTCTTCCCGTCAATTATCGCCATTTTTATCCTCCTCACTGCTTTTATGCCCTATCCGCAAAAAGGACTTTCCACATTCGTTTTCCTGCTTTTGTCTTTGCTCCGTTTTGTCCGAAATCTATTTTTCTTCCGGATCGGGCATTGAGGTCTGCCCGCTTTCAGCTGGTTTTTCTTCGTCAGGCTGCTGCTCCTTTTCCTCAGGGACAGGCTCTTTTTCAACCTGCCTGCCGTCTTCTGGGGTATGCACAGGATTTTCCGCCCAATCCGGCTGTTTCTTTCCATAGAATTTGCCTTCCCGGATCAGCTGCGCCTCTTCGGTATCCACATACAACTTCAAATATTCCGGATCATTGCTGGCTTTCTTCTTTTGCAGAACCACCAGCATGATAATCAGAGCAACGATAGCCGAAAAAATCGCAAAAACCTGGGATACCCGCAGATTGCCAATCATCAGGCTGTCAGTCCGCAGACCCTCCACCACAAAGCGCTCCACACCGTACCACATGGTATACGCCAAGATCATCTGTCCGTCAAACTTCCGGCGCTTCGTCATCCAGACCAGCAAGAAGAAGCCCAGCAGACACCAAAGCGATTCGTAAAAAAATGTGGGATGTACCCCAATCGCATCCATTCCGCCCAAAGCGTCGACTTCAGCAGAAGTCAGTGTCGCCAGATATCGCTGTACCTGTGTGGAGCCAATTCCGCCGGCATATTCGCTGGTCATCCTCCACGGAACAGTGGTAGCGCAGCCAAACGCCTCCACATTGACAAAATTCCCCCATCTGCCAATGGCCTGCGCCAAAATCAGGCCGGCAGAGCACAAATCCAGCATCGGCAAAAAACGCACTTTCCGCCACCGGCACAAAAGCCAGCCACTGAGCACTGCGGCAATCACGCCGCCGTAAATACCGATACCGCCGTTCCAAATCTTAAAAATATCCATCAGGTTATCCCGATACATATCCCAGGAAAAGGCCACATAATAAATCCGCGCACCAATCACGCCGAAAACGATCGCACCCAGCAAAACGTCGATGACCCGATCTCCATCCAGCCCGAATTTCTTAGTATTTTTCAAAACATACAGCGTTCCCAGCAGAAAGGCACATGCAAAAAGAATACCGTACCATTTTATTGTCAGGCTGCCAATGGAAAAAGCGTCAGGATTGATCTCAAAGGAAAAACCCAACCCGGGAAAAGAAACGATCTGTGTCATACCAAAGCTCCATTCTGTTGTGTTTTCTCTGCTTGATTGCTCGTCTCTGCCGCCAATCAGCTTAATCCAACGGCGAAATGACCGACAAAGCCGCATATTCTGTCCGGTAGTCCTCAGCCAGCCGCCGCTGCGCTTCTTCCAGAGTAGCATTGGCTGCCGCTTCCAAAAGATCATACAGACCTAAACCGGAAAAATGGGCGCCTACCATGGCATTGGCAATGGAATCCGGACGGTTAAGCATTCGGATATAACGGCTGTAAACCGCCTTTTTACCCCGCTCAAATGCCTCGAGAGAAATTCCTTCTTTCCGCACCCGCTTGATCTCGTTAAGGATCTCCTGCGCAGCCCGATCCGGATCTTTCGATTCACCAGAAAAAATCAGCGCAGAAAAATCCTTTCCGCAGTCTGTTTCGCTGTCAAAGGTGGCGTTGATAAGACCGCCGTCGTACAGCCGACGGTATAACGGAGAAGCGTCCCCCGCCAAAACTTCGTTGACAATCTCATTGACAATGCTGCGAAGCACGTTGGTTTTGGGATCGGCAGGATGCACTTTCAGCCCCAGGGCAAACATGGGGGCGGCAACCGGAAATTTCTGTTCTATCCGTTTTTGTGCCACCTGATCCGGCTCCTCTACAAAATTCCGCTCCAGATGCAGCTGAGACGCCGGACGAAGCACTTCATCTGTGATACGGACAACACTTTCCGGCGAAAAGCTGCCGGCCACTGTCAATACCATATTGTGCAGATTATAAAAAGCATGATAGGTCTCATACAGGCTATCCGCCGTAATTTCCGCGATACTTTCCACCGTTCCGGCGATATCAATGGCAATGGGGTGTTTCACATACATTGCCTTGAGCAGATTGAATAAAACCCTCCAATCCGGGTTGTCATCGTACATCTTAATCTCCTGTCCGATGATTCCCTGCTCTTTGCTCACCGTCTGCGGGGTAAAATAAGGAGTCGTGACAAACTCCAGCAGTATGCGAAGCGACTCTTCAAAGTGGTCCGCGCAGCCGAACAGGTAAGAGGTTTTGTCAAAAGAAGTAAACGCATTGGCTGATGCGCCGGTCGCCGCATATTTAGCAAATGCGTCCCCATCCTCATTTTCAAACATCTTGTGCTCCAGAAAATGGGCCGTCCCAGCGGGGATGCGGGTAAAGTCCGCTTTCGGGTCGGTCCGGAATGCCATGTCCACCGAACCGTAATCAGTAGTCAGCATGGCATAGGCGGAACTGAAGCCCTCCATCGGATATAAAAGCAGCGTCAACCCAGAAGGATGATCGATTTTCTGGTAGCTTTCGCGTACACGTTCGGAACGAATTTCCTGTTTCATTGGTCCTGTCCCTCCTTTTTTGCCGCTAAAAAGAATACCGTATCCAACGTAATCTGAGCAGCAGCAGCCTGAATCTGCTCTTTACTAATCCGAGCCACCTTTCGGGCATTTTCTATCGGCGACTCGTCAGACCCGCTTAAAATCTGAGTCAAATACCAATTTTCCAGTCCATTCAGGGTGTCAACGGTAGATTTCAGCGCATTATTGATGGTCAGGACAGTTGAATCCAGCTCTGCGTCGTCAAACGCTCCCTGCTTTACCAGTTCCAGCTGGCGCAGAATCTCCTCCTGCGCTTTTTGTTCGTTGCCGGTTTCCACCCCGCTGTCTACCATCATCATACCGCTCGCCTTGTCATAACGGGCAGCGCAGTAATAACATAAAGACAGTTTTTCCCGCACATTTTGAAACAAACGGGAAAATGGCGTGCCGCCATACAGCGCCACCATCATCTTCATGGCGTCCACTTCATCCGGCGACGTAGTTTCGCCAGTGCGGAAGCCCATGACCAGCTTTCCCTGAGCAATATCCATATCCTCCCGTACCGTTCGGACCTGTTTGGCACTAACACAGGGCAAAGAAGCATCGTATGCCACCGGCTGACGCTGTGTTTTGGCAAATCGAGCGGAAAAGACCTTTTCTGCCGCCGATGGATCGCCGCAGCCAATGAATAAAATCTCCACCGCTGCCCGGCGCAGAATGTCATGGTACGCATCGGTTGCGCTCTTCGCCGTAATCAGCTGCGCTTTTTCCCGGGTCCCGTATTTTTTCACCGCCAGGGGGCTTCCGTCAAACATCAGCGAAAGGCATTTGTTGATGGCATATTCCCGTTTATCGTTAAATTCCGATTCAATGGTGTCAATGAGATTCTGCCTTTCCAGACAAACATCTTCTTCGGAAAACAAACCGTTTTCCAAATAAGGGTCGAACAGCATCCCGCAGGCCAAATCCGCACATTCCTGCACCAACGGCTCCCCAGCAATGCTGTACCGGTCATCCAAGGATTGAACCGACAAATTAATAATCTGATAAGCACCGTATTTGCGCACGTCTCCGTCTACAATTGCGCCGTATAGATCACACAGCTTTTCATTCAGCTGGGTAAAATCCGGGCAGTCTTTGTATCTCAGCCGCAATACAAAGGGCACAATCGCCCGATTTGCCGCTGTTTCTTCCTCCAGAGGAAGCAAAAGGTTCACAGAAATGCGGTTGGATTTGAACTTTGGGTCGGTGATCGCAGTGAAAAACACACCTTCCCCGATTTTTTCCCGTTTGATGCGATCATTCATTGATTCCAGCTCCGTTCCGCCGTCATAACGGCTATTATCGTCTCCATTTATTTTATCCCGCTGTTATGTAGGAAAACATTTGTATCAGAAAATCTTCTTTTTTGACCCCGCAGACCTCAAAAAAACGATTGATTCTGTAAAGAGCGGAGGACATTTTTATCCATCAGTAGGACCGTTCTTTCCTGCCCTTCCGAAAAGTTGGCTTCTCTGTCTTTTTCCTTTTTCAACTCAGCGCAGGACTTTACCAGCTCATACCGCCTTCTTTTCGAACGCTTTTTGCTCAGCCTTTGACAAAGTATAAATTTATTATAACACACGTGGATTTTTTCTTCCACGGGCTTATTGACGTAAAAACTGAATAATTTGTAAAATTTGGACTATTTTTGCCATATAAAAAGCCGACGCTGATTAGCGCCGGCTTTGGCTTTATCAAAACTATCTGATTTTGGATTTGACCTTTGCAGCCTTGCCCACTCTGTCTCTGAGGTAGTACAGTTTCGCACGGCGAACGCGACCCTGACGGACAATCTCCACCTTGTCCACGTTCGGAGAATGCAGCGGGAAAACTCTCTCCACACCGCAGCCATGGGAAACGCGGCGAACGGTAAAGGTCTCGGCAACACCGCCGTGTTTTTTGGCGATGACAGTACCTTCAAATACCTGAATTCTCTCTCTGTCGCCCTCTTTAATTTTCACGTGAACTCTTACAGAGTCACCAACCTCGAAAGAAGGCACTTCGGCTTTCAGGCTGTCCTGTGCAATCAGTTTCAAAGCATCCATTTTCATATCCTCCTCATATTTTCAGACGTTCATACTCATTGCGTGAATGACAGAGGACCGCCCGCTTTAATGTCACGGCATAGCCGGGCATCAACTCCCGTCGCGGAATACGACGGCACATAATGCTCATATATGTTACCATATCCCTTCTAAAAAAGCAAGAGATTATGCAAAATTCTTTCCGTCCTTGGTCAGCACCGCTGTTTTCTGTACCGCTAACCGGTCAATGAGCATTCCCGTTTGCACTCCAAAGGCATCCAGCACCAGCGTGGGATTGATATTCAGCTCATTTCCTGCCGGCAACTGGACCGAAAGCAATACCATATCTCCATCCGCTTGAAGGGAAAGACCGTGCAGATGCTCTTTGAGCGAAATCTCTCTTTCACCCTTTTTGGTCCGCTTCATAGCAGTAATCTCGGGCTGCGCAAAAAACGCCTCTAAAATCCGGACAGACTGTTCCGAATCCGTGTCGGCCAGCGTCAACCAAACCGTATAGGCTGCCAGCGCGATGTCTGCTGCCTTATAAACCGGAGGCGCGGCGGCATATGCTTTTAGTCCCATGGGAAGCACGCGGTTGAGGCGGTCTACAATCTCTCCAGGTTCCATCGGCTGTGTCAGCCGAAAATCCACACATTCGCACAAGCTCTCGTATCCGAGCGCCAGCGGCAGCGGAAAAGTCAGATATGCGTGGGGATTAAATCCTTCCGTGAACCACAACGGAATCCCGGCCCGTTTCATCGCCCGCTGAAAACAGCGGTTGATATCCAGATGGGAAATATATTTGGCTGTATCGGTTTTTCGATAAAACACCCGTATCGGCTCCATCAAAAACAACTCCTTCCTATCAGGCAGTTGGCGCCGCAGCCGGAACACTTTTCCCGGCAGTTGGGAGTAGGCGCGTCCCCATGGGCTTTTTGGTTTTCCCGAATCAAAAACTGTTTGGTCACGCCGTAATCCAGATGATCCCAGGGCATCACTTCGTCGTAAGAACGGGTCCGGTTGGCGTAAAATCTTCCGTCCACTCCGTTTTTCTCAAATGCCGCCATCCAAGCGTTATAATTGAAATGCTCTGTCCATCCGTCCAGTTTGCAGCCGTTTTTCCAAGCATCTTCCAGCACTGCGCACAGCCGCCGATCTCCCCGGGCCAATACCGCTTCTAAAAAACTGGTTTGAGATTCATGGTAATTAATCCGGATTTTTTTGCTGCGGTTATATCCTACCATATGATGCTGCTTTTCCCGCAGCATTTCCTCTGTATCCTGCGGCTCGAACTCGAAGGGCGTAAAAGGCTTCGGCACAAAGCAGGCCAAACTGACCGTAACGTTAACCCCTTTCCCCTTGGGCTTATCCGGCAGACTGTAAAATAAATCCACCACTTTCTGCGCCAGGTCCACTACCCCTTCGATATCTTCTTTGGTTTCGGTGGGCAGGCCCATCATAAAATAGAGCTTCACCGAAGTATACCCACCTTCAAACGCGGTCCGGCAGGTGGCCAGCACCTCTTCTTCGGTAACATTTTTGTTGATGACATCCCGCATGCGCTGCGTTCCCGCCTCTGGGGCAAAGGTCAGACCGCTTTTGCGCACCTTGGTGATCTTTTCCATCAAGCTGGGAGAAAAATTGTCAATCCGCAAAGATGGCAGGGACAGGTTCACCTTATCCTGCTCCGTCCAAGGGAGCATCTCCTCCAAAAGATCTTCCAGCTGTGAGTAGTCGCTGGTGGACAAAGACGACAGCGAAATCTCATCATAGCCGGTAGACGCGCATAAATCGCAGCCATTTTTGTTGAGTGTTTCATAGTTTTTCTCCCGAAACGGCCGGTAAATAAATCCGGCCTGACAGAACCGGCAGCCGCGAATGCAGCCGCGGAACAGCTCAATTACGGCCCGGTCGTGAACCGTTTCCAAAAACGGTACTACAAAACTGTCCGGAAAGAAAACGCGGTCCAAATCTTTCACAATCCGCTTATGTACCACCGCCGGCGCGCCGTCCCGGGGTGTTACTGCCCGAATGGTACCATCCTCTTGATAGGACACTTCGTACAGCGACGGAACATATACCCCTTCGATTTTGCAGGCACGGCGCAGATACTCCTCACGGCTCCAGCCTTCTTTCTTTGCCTGCAAAAACAGATGGGCCAGTTCCAGATTGACCTCTTCCCCTTCGCCTAGCACGAACAGGTCGATAAAATCCGCAAGCGGTTCCGGGTTGCAGGCACAGGGACCCCCAGCAATGATCATCGGCGCCAGGCTTGTCCGCTGCGACGTGCGCAGCGGGATCTCTGCCAGATCCAGCATGTTGAGAATCGCCGTATAAGACATTTCATATTGCAGCGTAAAGCCCACCATGTCAAAATCCCGGATGGGATCACGGCTTTCCAGCCCAAACAGCGGGATGCCCTCTTTGCACATCATCGCTTCCATATCCGTGTCCGGCGCAAAAACCCGCTCGCACCACATGTTTTCTTCCCGATTGTATAAAGAATACAAAATTTTCATGCCCAGATGGGACATTCCCACTTCATACAGATCGGGAAAGCAAAAAGCAAATCGAAAGTCCACCGCCGCAGGATCCTTTACTACACTGTTGAGCTCCCCGCCGGTATAGCGGCCCGGCTTTTGTACCTTCATAAAAATTCGTTCCAGTTGAGAATTCATGGTTTTTCTCCCGTTCTATCACATTTTCGGCCATATCAAAATTTTATTATATCGGAACTGATAGCTGAATGCAACCCTATTTCCATTCATAGCGGACTGTATTCATCTGGAAATTTACTTTTCTTTTCACATGTGTTGTACTGTTGATAAATCAAATAGAAAGGATCCGTCTTTTCAGAAGGGCTTTTCGTATTGCAGCATATGGTGTTATAGGAAAAAGTCCTTTTTTATTATCTGTCCGGCGGCATTCCACACTTTTAAAAGGTGGATTCGCATAAAAAACACCATAAGAAAAATGATACATGGATGTTTATTGCAGTAGATAATCAAACTCTCTCTGGACTTATTTCTAAAGTATCCGGGAAAGACCAGCCGACGTGCCAGATACCGCGCACTAAGAAATCTCCTCGAAGACACAAACAGTTTTCTATGTAGATTGGAATAAAGTTGCAAAAACAAGAACATCCGGTTTGTCTAAGCCGTATGCTCTTGCAGCGGATATTTTAAAAGAAATCTGGGATTCCCAATCGTTGAAAGACCCATTCCGTCTGTCTTTTAACCTGGCGGCAATGACACGCATCCGCTCAAATTTCCCCGTTTCCAACCAAAAGCAGCCACAGCAGATAAGCAGATGTCACCAGCAAGGAAGCGTTGTAACCGCTATTCCAAAATATCACCGCAGCCAGTACCGCCAGTCCTGCGCCCCCCAAAAAGGAAATGGTTCTCTGCCAGAAATCCGCCCGGCTAATCTCCATTCGCTTTTGGAGAAAGCAGCGCAAAATCTGCCCGCCATCCAGAACGCCGACGGGGAGAAGATTGAAAATCCCCAGCAAAAGATGAACCCGGCAAACCGCCGGATGTCCAGCAAACAGTCCTGCGGCCAGCAGATTGACCGCAGGACCCGCGGCATAAATCAAAATCTCTTTGTGATAAGATAGACGGGTTCCCGGGCGTTTTTCAATCCGGATGCCAAAACTGCCGAATACGATCTTCTGAGGCTGTTCTCCCAATACAGTCATCGCCAACAGATGACCGATCTCATGAGAAAGGGCAGCCAGCACCATTTGCCCGCCAAGGCCGGTGCGGTCAACAAGTAAAAACAGAATCAGACCGCATAAAAAAGGAACGGAAATTTGTATTTCTGTTTTGATATTACTGCCCGGCAACTTCGTCCTCCTGCTGTACAGCCTGTCTGGTGCCAAAAATCCAAGCTGGATCTACCCGCATTCCGTTCACACGAATTTCCCAATGCAGGTGCGGTCCGGTAGACCATCCGGTGGAGCCCACATAGCCGATCAGTTCTCCCTGCCGCAGCACCGTTCCTTCTGTCACGGCAATCAAATCGCAGTGTGCATAAAAAGTCGCCAGTCCACTGCCGTGGCTGACGAGCGCATAGTTTCCGTAAATATCCGACCAGCCAACCTCACTCACTGTTCCGGGCCAAGCGGCGGCGATACGCGTACCCTGGGCTGCCGCCAGGTCCAGCCCCGTATGAAAGTCCAGTTCGCCGGTAATCGGGTGAATCCGGTACCCAAAAATACTGGTAACAGTAGCCCTTTTCAGTGGCAAAAGCGGTTTTGCACTGACCGCCACCGGAGAAAGCAGACACCCTTCCGGCGCCGGATATTGGGTAGCGCCAGTACCGGAAACACTGACCGGCAGGTATCCCCCCATACCGGTCAGCCCAGTAGATGCAGCCTGCTCTTCCTCACCACTTTTTCCATACTGTTCAATGTAACGGTACAACTGCTTCAGTTTTTCCGGCGACACCCCTGCCTGCTGCGCTTGATCTGATGGCGGAGACAAAGACGCGGCATCCGGCGTGGTCGCAGGTGCCTGCTTTTCCGTTTCGTCTCTTTTTAAAATGCCGGACAGCATATTTCCCACCCGCTTTGTCTGGTCCGCTGCATTGATTTGAACCAGCAGCAGCTGTTTCCCTTCGGCAAACCATTGGGCATCTGTCATCCATCCTCCCAGTAAGCACAGCAGTAAAACAGTGCAAACTGCGATTTGGTAGGGCAGGATACCAGTGCTTTTTTTGTACGTATTTTTCCGATGGTAATAAGAACCCTCCCTGTAAGTCGGGCCGCTCCTGCGACCGCTGTAATCCCGACGATCAGCCATATTTTCTGCCTCCGTTTTTTGTTTCCTGAGCCATCCTATGCAAAAAACGGACAAAATATGCAAAAAGAGAAAGCGCCCCACAAAAGAACGCTTTCTCAAATTCCAATGGCTTATGGATATTTTTGCTTGGAATAATACGGCAGCCTCAAGGCAGTTAATGCCAAATGGAACCGCCGTCTGTCACGGTAACGGTCCATTCACAGGTGGAACCATCTTCCGCCGTCAGAGTAATCGTAGCAACACCCGATTTTACGCCGACAACAACCCCGTCATCTGTAACCGTTGCAACCTTTATGTCGCTGCTTTTGAAAGTGACTTTAGGATTTGCGCCGGCAGGACGCACTTCATAGGTCAGCTGCTTGCTGTTTCCGCGACTGACGGAGATTTCATCCTCTTCCGGAACAATGCCATCCAACTCGGAAGATGAACTGCTGGAAGAAGAACTATCGCTGTTGGACGAACTGCTGGAAGAGGAGGAAACTGTGACTTTGCAGGCTGCGGTCGCACCGTTGCTCGCCGTTACGATAATCGTTACCGTCCCGTTTCCCTGCGCCGTTACCATGCCGTTCGCATCTACCGACGCGATATTCCCATTCTCTGTCTTCCAGCTGTAAGTAATCTCACCGCTGCCACCGGTAGCCGAAGCGGTTAACTGATATTTGTCGCCTTTTTGCAGCGCAATTTCGCTCCGGTTTAAGCTGACGGTTACCGCCGAGCCTTTTACCGTGATTTTGCAGGTAGCTGTCTTTCCGCCGCTGACGGTTTTCGCCGTAATGGTAGCGGTTCCTTCTTTTTTGCCGGTGACGGTACCATTGGCGTCGACCGTTGCCACCGACTCGTCAGAACTGCTCCAGAGCGCCTCTTTGTTGGTAGCGTTTTCCGGCTTAATCGAAGCGGTCAAAGACAGCGTTTCACCGGCTTTGATCGTCGCTTTGGTCTGATCTAAAGCAATATCAGTGACAGTTACCGCAGAGCCGCCGGACATATCACCCACCGACTGCGTGCCGGTTGCCACATTTCCCATTCCCATGGAAGAAAGGAAAGATTTGATTGAAGAGGCTACCGACGATGCAATGGACTTCTGGTAACTGGCTGTGATCAGCTTGTAATACTCCGACTGGTTGGAAACAAATCCAGTTTCCAACAGGATTGCCGGGAATTCACTGTCGCGCGTCATGTAAAAACGCCCGAATTTCGCGCCGCGGTTTCCCGTTTCCAACGCACTGGCTGTTGCCACACTTGCTTTCGAAGCCAAATCACTGGAAAATGCATTGAAATAGTAAGCTTCCGAACCGCTGGCCGAAGAGCTGGTAGCAGAGTTTGCATGCACACTGATCAAAAGGTGCGGGTCTGCGCTCTTGCCGTTGTTAAGTCTTGTCAGCAGTTCCACCTTGCCGTTGGTGGTATTGTTCATGTAAACATAAGCGCCCATGGATTCCAATTCTGCTTTGAGATATTTGGAAATAGCCAGATTCACTTCATACTCATTGTAATCCTCACGGAATCCCAGTGCACCCGGATCCGTATTGCAGTGCCCGGGATCGATTACAATTCTGGCGCTGCTCATAGAAGCAGGCGGGTTATTACACTGGAACACCAGATATCCGGTATCCGATTCATAATAGGCTTTATACCCCAAAAATCCACTTTTCAGTTTGAGTTTCAGCGTACTGCCGCTCCAGGTTGCGGAACTAAACAGCGGATTCTTCGAAAGGCTCAGATCATCCGGCACACTGTCGGTATAGTGGAAGTCGATGGTGATGGCGCCGGAAGAATATTGGAAAGTATACGCCGCCTTTTGGGACATTTTCAGTTTGACATAGGTGTGTCCGCTGTCGCTGACCACCTGCAGGCCGGAAATCACATTGTTTTCCATAGAGCCGCCCACCGTGGTAATATCTTTTGAATAAACACGCCGACCGGAGGCCAGGTTGTAGTAAGAGTAGGTGGTTCCGCCCTCTTTGTAGATCAGCTCGTCACCGACAACAAAATCCAAGCTGCCTTTACAAAGCGGGAAATAAGACGGTTGCGACAAATCGTCCAAAGTGTTGTCTGGGAAAGTCTCCGCCTGGGACGCAGTTACCTGTACCAATACGCCGTCGCTGATCTGCACTTTTTTGTTGATGGTCACATAAGCGCCCTGCAGAGAATCGGTCACGCCGCTCCAGGTTGCAGAAATATTGATATTACCCAGCTTCTGCACCGAAGAGGTTCCGGCTGGAACCGTGAACTTACCGCTGAATTTCACAAAGTTCGTGTCTTTATCCGTAGAATCATCCTCTGCCGTATCGCGGGTTAACTGAATCGATTGGCCGCCCAGCGAGGCGGTCACTTTCGCGTCTTTGTACGCCATCGCGGACACAGTGACTTCCGTTCCCCCATTTACAGTCAAGTTGCCCTGCGGCGAAATGCTCTCCAAAACCTTGACCACACGGGTAATATTATAGGTCACCGTCTGATCCTTGTGCTTGAAAGTAAAGGTATTTTGTCCCGGCTTCAATTCCAATTCTATGCTGAAATAACCGTTTTGATCCCGTTCCAGTTTTTCTCCGTTGAATAATGCATCAAAATAGGGGTCAGAAGATCCGCTGAATACCACCGTAGGCTCATAGGTCGTAAAAGTAGTTTCCTGGGGCTTGGCTATCTCCAGCTTGGTCGCAAAATACTCGACATCCAGCTCTTCTTTAAACAGCTTCTGCAGGGCGGTTGTGCTTCCTTGTGGGTCTGCTTTCAGGCGGCTTAAAGAGTCGAACATGCTGCCTTTGTACCCGGCAATTTCTCTGGCCGCCATCACCTGCTCTGTCAGCTCGGTGGGGCTTGTCCATCCCGTCTCGGTGGAAACCGATTTGCTGGAAGCCTGCACCGCATACAGCGGAATATTTTTCTGCTGCGCCAAAGCTGCCCACCATTTGACGACAGTGGCAAACGGCGTCGCAGAATTGCTTCTGGCTGCGAATGCCTTTACCGCAACAAAATCGTAGTAACCCTGCTCCACAAAGCTCTTTGTATCCGCGTAGCCGTTGATCAGCGCCTGGAAACTGGCCGATGTATCCGACCCCGCATCGTTAACGTCCTTATTCGCCCATACGGCATCGGACAAAAGGCCCACCTGAATGCTGCGCCGGCCTTGATGGAATGCGTCCACCACTGCTTTCATGGCAGATTCGGTGGCACTATACATATAGTTTTCAAAACCCATGCCGCCGCCAGTGCTTAAATATGACGCATAAGCAGTGCCATTCCCGGAAGAAGCCAGATAATAATGATCCAGTAAAACGCCATCCAGCTCATATTTCTGAGCAAACGCCTTTGCGTTTTCCGTTACAGAGCTTAAAACCGCTGCATCCACTTTGTCGGCGGCTACATTTTTGCCGTCCTGCTGAACTTTCAGCACATCGAAGGTCGAATAAACAAACAATCCATTTTCCCGGCATTTGGCAATGATATACTCCATCACGTCAAAATTCGTGGGAACACTGGCCGCTGTACCGCTTTGATACAAGACATAATCCCCATATACCGAATCAATGATAATCGTGTTCATCATCAGGTTTTTAGCGTCGGCAACCGCACTGTCAATCGCTGCTTTTACAGTTGCCGCGTCATAGTTTCCGCCGGTCAGAAAATCTGTCCCCGGAACCAGCCAAACTCCGCGCATCTCGTCCGGATTATTGAACACCACCGGCGTATTATCCGGCTCTTCATCCACCGGCTGCTGACCCGGCACTTCTCCCGGTTCATTTTCCGGATCCTTCACCGGGTCTTCTACGGCACTGTGACCTGGATTGTCGGCAGGATCTTTCTCCGGCGTATTTGCCACCACTGCTACCACGGTAACAGTGAGGGTAATGACCGCCAGCAGAACGCCGATGACGATTCCCAATATTTTTTTGTTGTTCAGCAAATAAGCCATAATATGTACCTCCCCCGCGGCCGGCCGCCGCTTCTCTCCTTTTCCCTTGTTTTACAGAATGTCCGCCAAGGCGTTTTTCTCTTTTTCCACCTGGCTTTTTACCGACGAATCCGGTGCGAACAAGGACGCATACCGAAACAGAGCAAACCCGCCGTATTTTTTATAGTCTCTGGCGGACTGCACCTGACGGGCCAAAATAGACGAATCATGGATCCATTCATTTTTGCCGCTTCCGGCCCAAGTATCCGTCAATCCGATTTTATAGGGTGCCAGACCGATATAAAGCGAAATGCCGGAAACCTTGATTTTATTATTCCACAACGCCACCGTCTCGGTATAAGGAGAGGTGGAGTTGTTAAATCCAAAATAGATTTGCGGGCAGATGTAATCCACATATCCTTTGTTGGAAAGCCATTTGTCCACATCAATATATTGACTGTTATAATTGTTGGAGTTGTTGCCCTGAGGACTTATACCAAAGCGGATCGAAGTGTCTGCCGCTTTGATCGCAGAATAGACATCCCGAATCAGAATATTGACATTCTCTCGCCGCCAGTCGCCCAGCGACAAAGACCCCCCGCCATTTTTGTATTCCCGGTAAGCAGTGCTGTCAAAGCTCTCATCCGGGGACGGATAGAAATAGTCGTCAAAATGAATGCCGTCCAAATCATAATTCTCTGCCAGTTCCCGCACGCCGTCCACAATCCGTTCCCGCACCGCGGGCCGTGCCGGGTTATAATAGATACCGCCTGCGTAACGGATTACGTAATCCTCTTCCTCGTCCTCCCACTGAGATGCAGTGTTTGAGGCAGAAAGCGCATTGTTATTGCCTGCTGTTCGGATCCGGTAAGGGTTCACCCAAGCTTCGATTTCCAGCCCCAGAGCGCGAGCTTCTTCAATCATCACCTGCAATGGGTCATAGCCGGGGCTTTTCCCCTCGGTGCCGGTGCACAAATAGGACCAGGGGAAATAATCGGAATCATAAAGCGCGTCACCGAAAGGACGAACCTGCACAATCACCACATTGCATCCCAGGTTCGACACATTTTGAAAGGCCGTTCTGATATTTTTTCGAAAAGCCGACTGTCCCTGCCCTTTGAGCATTCCGGAAAGATCCAAATAGGAAAACCACACCGCCCGATATTCATCGCCGGTGTAGCTGCCGGTACCGGAACTTTCACCGGCCTGAGAAGAACTGCTTTGCGAGCCGGAACTCTGCGAGCTGCCGGGTCCTGCTTGGGAGGTGCCGCTCTGTCCCATCGTCTGGCTTTGAGAAGATGACCCAGCCGCCTGAGAAGATATCTTCGATCCCTCAGAAGTCCGGGAAGACGTATCCGTTCCCGAAGAAGACTCCGCTTGAGAGGAAAGCACAACCGGATCAGATGAAAAAGGTGTTTCCCCGCTGCCCTGAGAAAATTCCGGTCGTTCCTGCTGAGAAAGCACCGTGCCTTCTCCCAACAGCATTTGCGGGTCCGGAGCCGAATCGGCAGGCTGGCCGGCGCATCCGGAAAAAGATGTCAGCAGCAAAACAGAAATCAGCAATATACTGATAATTCGTTTCATACTTCCCCTCCCATTTCAGATACCACTAGATATCCACTTTTTATTTTATACTGTATGAGAAATAATAGCAAGAGATTACGCGCACTTTTTTACAAATTATTGCATATTATGACAAATTTGTATAGCGGTAATCTCTGGAAGCATGAAAAAGGCTCCTGCTTCCTGTCTTTTTTTCATTTCTTCCGCTGCTTTGCAATAAAAAAGCGAAGGCTGTCCCCAGGAATTTTCCTCGCAAGGCAGTAGGCAGCAGTTTTTCGGCAAAAACGCCTAGCCCTGCAGGGCTAGGCGTTTTTGCCAGGATGGCCTCTATTGTTCTAGAAAAATCGGCTATTGAAAATATTCGGTTATGACCGTACCGACTACCAGCGGCCCAACCTCCAGGCTGTCCAGTTCGACAAACTCCTGCCTCGTATGCCCTTTGTGCCCTACATACCCGCCAAAGCACACTGCCGGGATCCCCTGGGATAAAGGGATATTGCAGTCTGTGGAGGCACAGCCGGTGGCGATTTCTTTCTCACCGGTATAATAGGTCATCACTTCGCAGCATCGCTCAATCAGTTTCTCCTGTTTGGCCGGGTCCACATTTCCCGTGCAGGGGCGCAGCCCCAGCAGCTCCACATTGACAGTAATACCCATAGTACGGTAGCTTTCCACCACACTTTGGAAAAAACGGTCCATAATTTTCAGGCTCTCTTTGCAGTCCGAACGGAATTCATACAGCATAGACGCCTGCTGCGCGATGGTGTTCACCGATGTGCCGCCTTCAATGGTTCCCACATTGTAGGTGGTTCGCCCGCCCTGCGGCACCTTCATCTGATACAGTGTATTGATCATAGACGCCAAAAGATGAATGGCATTGCGGTTACCGAAATGTCCGTAAGAATGGCCTCCTTCCGTCAGTACCTCCACCCGGTAGCGCATAGAGCCCACTGCACCGGTCACCATCGAAGTAAATGTTCCATCCAGCGCCAGCACCTCTTTGATCCGCCCCGCATAATCTTCCATGATCTGGCGGCAGCCTTTCAGATTGCCAAGGCCCTCTTCTCCGGAATCCACAACGAACATGACAGCGCCTTTCGGGCTCATATGGTTTTCCAGAATAAACTTCACAATCATCAGCATAATCGCCACATTGGCGGTATCGTCGCCGATGCCGGGGGAAAAGATCTTGCCGTCCTCTATGCGCAGCGGCATTGGTTCCATGTCCGGAAATACGGTATCCGAATGGGCCATTATCGCCACAATTTCGTCAGACCCTTCGCAGCCCATCGGACAGATCACATTCAGCGCCCGGTCGACCGTCACGTTTTTGACACCCTGTTTTTCCAGCCATTCCTTGCAAAAGGCCGCCCGTTTTTCCTCCTTGCCGGAAGGTGCCGGAATCTGACAAATGGTAATCATCAGATCCACCAACTCCTGCTGGTGCGCTTTGAAAAATTTTCTCAATTTTTCTTCATACCGGTACACAAAACTTCTCTCCTCTCGTCTAATCCTCAACCGAAACCAGAATTGGTTTTCGCTGTTCATACAGTGCGATATGACGGAATCCGGCTTCCAGCGCCATCTGCCGGGCCGTGTCAAAATCCGCCCCCACATCTTTGGCCAAATGCGCATCGGAACCAACGGTCAAATAGCGGCCGCCTGCTTCTTTAAACATTTTTAAGATCTGCACCGAAGGCAGCGCCTCTTTGGGGGACTGACGAATACCGGAGGTATTGATCTCCAGCGCCTTTCCCCTCTCTGCCAGCCGGCGCAGAATCGGCATCAGCTGATCAGGATATTCCGCCAAATCCACCTTGATCCCATGGTTTGCCGCGTAGCGCTTCACCAGATCCACATGGCCCAGCGAATCAAAATCACAGGTGTCCACCAATTCCCACAAATATTCCAGATTCTGCTGGATGATCCGTTTGGTCTGTGCCTCATCGGCAAAGGCCATCTTGCCCATATCCACATTGTCCATTTTATGTACCGATCCAATGATGAAATCAAATGGAAACAGGTCAATAATGGTCTTTTCCCATTCCCGATCCAGCTGTCCCTGACCCAGCTCCACGCCGGCCTTCAGCACTAGTTTTCCGGCAAATTTTTCCCGGCACCGCGCCAGATTGCCAAAATACTGCTGCATATAGGAAACTGGATAGCGCTTGAAATTACCGCTGAACATCTCCATATGCTCGGTAAAAGTAAGCTCTGTCAATCCTTTTTGAATCGCTGCCTCGCAGCTTTCCTCCATCGGCGTTTTACAGTCTGGCGAAACGTCGCTGTGCAAATGGTAATCCGCCGTAATTTTCTTCATATTGGTCATCCTTTCGGCATCGCTTGTCTGCGGTAGAGCCGCCGCGATTTCTGCCCTTATTGTAATCCCGGGCGCTGAAAAAGTCCAGATTATCCCGGTAAAAACCTCGGTTTTTTACGAAAAAAGCGATTATTTTTCCAAGATTCTATCATAAATCAATGGGATTTCAGCCGGCTTTTTTGCCGAAAACACATAACTTTCCAACAGTGTCCGGCGCGCTTGCTCCAGCTGATCCGGCCGGTTGGTATAAAGCCATGCCAGCGTCTGCCCTTTTTGAACCGCTTCGCCGGTTTTCCGGCACAGGACAATCCCGGCTGCCGGATCAATCACGCTGTCCTTTGTCTCCCGGCCCGCTCCCAGCAGCATGGAGGCCCGCCCGCAGCGCTCCGCATCCATCCGCTCTACCCAGCCGTCCTGCGGGGCGGTTAATTCGTATACCTGCGCTTTTTCATACAATTTCTGCGGCTGATCCAAAACAGCAGCATCGCCGCCCTGCGCTGCACACATCTGCCGGAATTTTCCCCATGCGGCTCCGCTGGCCAGCGCCTTTTTTGCCATGGAGAGGCAGGCTTCCCAATTACCCTTTTTTGCAAGCAGCAGCATCTGCGCCGCCAGCTCCAGACAAACATTTCGCAAATCGTCCGGCCCCTTGCCGCTCAGCACGGCAATCGCCTCCGCCACTTCCAGCCCATTGCCGATACAGTATCCCAGCGGAACATCCATATTGGTAATAACCGCAGACATCCGTCGCCCACAGGCCCGGCCAATATCCACCATCTCCCGCGCCAGACGGGAAGCATCCTCTGCCGTTTTCATAAAAGCGCCGCTGCCGCATTTTACATCCAGCACAATGGCATCCGCACCAGCGGCAATCTTCTTGCTCATGACCGATGCGGCGATCAGCGGGATGGAATCCACCGTGGCAGTAACATCCCGCAGGGCGTAAAGCTTTTTATCTGCAGGCGCCAGATTCCCCGACTGGCCGGCTATGCAAACGCCGATTTTTTGCACCGTTTCCAAAAATGTCTTCCGGTCCACCGAGGTGTGAAAACCCGGAATCGCCTCCAGCTTATCCACCGTACCGCCGGTATGTCCCAGACCCCTGCCGCTCATTTTCGCCACCGGAACACCGCATGCCGCCACCAACGGCGCCAAAATCAGCGTTGTTTTGTCACCGACTCCGCCGGTGCTGTGTTTATCCACCTTGATACCGGGGATGTCGGAAAGATCTACCTGATCGCCAGAGCAGGCCATCGCGTCGGTCATCCAAGCAATTTCCTGGTTGGTCATTCCCGTAAAGCAAATCGCCATCAGTAAAGCCGCCGCCTGATAATCGGGAATTTCGCTGCCGGTAAAGCCATCGATGAAATAGCGAATCTCTTTTTCGCACAGCGCGCCTCCCCGTTTTTTTCGCTCGATTAAATCGATCATTCGCATCCTGCTTTCCCCTTTCCCAATTTGTCAGGCCCAAATCCCATGGGCAGCAGCTGCCCCAGCGTGACCTGCTTGTAGTCCTCTTTCGATTTTGCCAGAATCACCGGCATATCTTCTTCGCAGAACTCAAACAGCATCTGCCGGCAAACCCCGCACGGAGATGTGTAATCCTCATCCACGCCGCCGACAGAAACTACCGCCAGCGCCGAAAATGCCCGTTCTCCCTCGCTCACAGCTTTGACCAAAGCGGTGCGCTCCGCACAGCAGGTTGGCGTGTATGCGCAGGATTCCACGTTGCAGCCGGTATAAACCTCACCGCTTTTTCCCAAAAGCGCCGCGCCCACCCGAAAGCCAGAATAAGGGGCATAGGCCCGCTCCATCCCTTCCATCGCCTTTTCAATCAATCCGCTCCAGTCCATCTTTCTCCTCCTGTTTTACAATCTGGGGCCAAAAGCTCGTTCCGAAAAGCGGTCCTTTGTCCAGACCGAATGCGTCCAGTATGGTCGCGCCCACATCGCCAAAGCTGTTCCGCGTTCCCAGATTCACGCCGGCACGAATCGGACGGCCAAAAGCCAGAAAGGGAACCCGCTCCCGGGAGTGATCGGTACTGGGAGTAGACGGATCGCACCCGTGATCGGCGGTAATCATCAGCACATCCTCATTTTTCAGTTTTGGCAGGAACTCGCCCAGCCACCGGTCAAATTCACTTAATGCTGCCGCATAACCGTCCACATCATTGCGGTGCCCATACAGCATATCGAAATCTACCAGATTCACAAAAGCGAGTCCGTGAAAATCCCGTTCCAGCAGCTGCCCGGTCCTTTCCATCCCATCGGCATTTCCTTTGGTGGGCAGGCTTTCACACAAGCCCTGTCCTGCAAAAATGTCACCGATTTTCCCCACGCCAATCGTCTCCAGACCCGAGTGCTGCAAAAGATCCAGCATCGTAGGCGCGGGAGGCGGTAAGGAAAAATCATGGCGGTTTGCTGTTCTGGTGAAATGGGGTGCTTTGCCCACAAAAGGCCGGGCAATCACCCGCCCTACGCCGTTTTTCCCAGTCAGAATCTTTCTGGCAGCTCGACAGTATTCATACAGCTGTTCCGGTGGCACCAACTCTTCATGCGCCGCGATTTGAAACACACTGTCCGCAGAGGTATAGACAATCAGTTTGCCGGTACGCAGGTGTTCTTCTCCATAATCGGCGATGGCCTGTGTGCCGGAATAGGGTTTATTGCACAGCACACCCCGGCCCACCTCCTGCTGGAAAGCCTGGACCACCTCTGGCGGGAATCCATCGGGATAAACCGGCAGCGGCTTGGGAGAATGGATGCCCGCAAGCTCCCAATGTCCGATGGTGGTGTCCTTTCCGCGGGAAACTTCGGTCAGCCGCCCGAACGCACCGGCCGCCGGCCCTCCTTTTGGGTCCGGCGTTCCCTCGATTTCAAAAAGGCCAAGTTTTTTAAGGTTCGGCACCCAAAACTTCTGCGAGAGCATCACCGCCCGCAGGGTATTGCTGCCCTCGTCTGCAAAATCCGCCGCATCCGGTGCGTTGCCAATGCCGAAGCTGTCTAAGATGATCAAAAAAATCCGTTTCATCGCCAATCCCCTTTCTCCCCGATTTTATGATATCCTCATCAGGATTATTGTATCACGAACGGACGAAAAAAAGCAGGCATCCCAAGAAAAATGCGGTAAAGAACACCGCTTTTCCGGAACTCCTGCTTTCTCATACAACAAACTAGCCTTGATATTTTTCCACCGACATGGAATTGATGACCACATTCTCCTTCGGCACGCCGTTTTCATCTACTTCCACCGCCGCGATAGCATCCAGCACATCCAATCCGTCATACACCTGAGCAAACACCACCTGCTTGGTATCCAGCCAGGGAGCGCCGCCAACACCGGCATACTTTAAAATGACATTACTGGGAAATCCAATATTTTTCATTTCCAGCAGCATATCCGCATTGACGCTGGAAGACTGCACAAAACAGAACCGGCTGCCGTTATTATCTTCGGCGCCGTCGTTCACCATGGAAAGCGCCCCGTTGAAATGCCATAAATCCATGGAATACTCATCCTCAAACGGCTGAACACGACCGTTCTCGTCCTGAAAAACGCTCTCTCCGCCGGTTCCATCCCCTTGGGGGTCGCCGGTGTAAAGGCATTTATTCTTCTGAACCTTATAAAATTTCAGCCCGTTATAATACCCTTCTTTTGCGTGGGTCACAAAATTTTCCACCGCTTTCGGGGCAACCTCCGGGAAAAGCATCACTTTCAGCGTTCCCATGCTGGTGTGGATGACAACAATTTCATCACCCTCTTGCGGCAGTTCGAACTGCAAAAGGGCAGATGCGCCCGCTTCTCCTTCTTGGGATTCAGGGGAGGAGGATTCCGCCGCGTCACCACAGCCGGACAAAAACAGCAGCATCATCGCCAACAGCAGTCCGGTCCATCTTCTCATATGTTTCAAATCAGTCACCTCTGCATCGATAAACAAAAATCAAAATAGGAAGCCACTTGGGCAGTTTCATTATAACGGAAAACCGATTGCCGGGCAAGAGCCGCCCGAAAAAATTTCCCGCTCTCACCGGTTGGAACCGTAACGGATGACATCCTCTGACAGTTCATCAATAAAATCGAAACAACAGCCGGTACCAATGGCAACGCATTCTTCCGCCGATTCAGCCACCTGCGCTTTGATGTGCAGCTTTTCCTCGATCAGCTCGTCCAACCCACACAGCAACGAACCGCCGCCGGTCATTACCGCACCTGACGTGAAAATATCGCCGACCAGTTCCGGTGGCGTTCGTTCCAGAACCGACTGCATCGTGCCCACAATCTGCTGCGCAATTTCCAAAAGGCAGGGACGCAGTTCCGCCGCGCTGATCCGTCGTTTTTCAGGCAGGCCGGTGGTCAGGTTGCGGCCTTTTACCTCAAACGAATCCGTTCCCGGTTCCCGCGCAACCGTACCGATTTCCCATTTGACCAGCTCCGCCATCTTTTCACCGATCAAAAGGCCATATCGCTCCCGCAGATAGCGAACCACCGCCTGGTCAAATTTATCGCCGCCCAGCTTGATGGATTCTTTCTGCACGATGCCGTTTAAGGACAACACAGCGATATCCGCCGTACCGCCGCCGATGTCCAGCACCAGATGGCCCGCCGGCTTGGAAATATCAATTTTCGCGCCGATCGCCGCCGCCACCGGCTCCTCAATGAGATAGACCTTGCGGGCGCCCGCCTTTACCGCTGCGTCCACCACCGCGCGGGATTCCACATCCGTAATGGCGGAAGGGACGCACAGTGCCACCCGTGGCTTTAGCAGCGCGTTCTGATAGACTTTTTTCAAAAAGTGCTGCAACATTTTCTCACACAGTTCGTTGTCGGAAATCACCCCTTGGTCCAGCGGCTTGACCGCACGAATGCGGTCGGGCGTGCGGCCGATCATCGTATACGCCTCCCGACCCACGCACAGCACCTTACCGGAACGGGTATCATATGCTACCACCGATGGTTCTTTCAGTACGATCCCTTTGCCCTTTACATAGATAATTACAGTGGCCGTTCCCAAATCAATGCCGATATCGGTAATCATTTCGCTCATTTTGCATCCCCCTGGTTTTTGGTTCTTCCCGCCGTTGTCATCAGACAAGCACATAAAACCCGATCCGCGCCGGCGGCTTTCAGCGCAGCGGTGCAGGCATTCAGTGTCGAAAAAGTGGTGGCCACGTCATCCACCAACAAAATGCAAACTCCTTGCAGGTCATTTTTCTTACAGGCCAAAAATGCGCCTTTTACATTTTCGCCACGGTCCTTTGCTTTTTGCAAATGCTGCGGTGGTGTTTTTTGAACTTTCCGCAGCAAATCCGTCCGGCACGGAATCCCCATTTTTCGCGACAGGGACCGGGCCAGGTACAGCGTTTGGTCGAACCGGTCTTTTTCCCGTTCATACATCGGCACCGGGACGATATAATCAAAAGGAACCCCGCTAAAAGCACTGGCTGTCCGCTCCAAAAAACGCCGCGATAAAATCTGATCGTAGCAAGCCCGGTCCCCCTTGAACTTAAAATTTTGCAAAAGCGCGCGACCGGTTCCTTCGTAATAATAGGCGCTGACCGCCCGCTCAAACAAAAGATTTCTTCCGTAATCACACCGGCAGCGATCTGCATCCCTTCCGCAGAATCGGCAAGGATTTTCTCCCACCTTATGCAGACCGGCAGCACACGCTTCGCATAACAAGCCCGTACCAGAGAGCTTCCCACAGTTCTGGCACCGGGGCGGAAACACGAGGTTCATCAAAAAACTGCCCAGAGAAAAATGATTTTCTCTCACGCCGGATCATCCTTTCTTCACGCCTGGGCCTGCTCGGACAAAAAGCCGGCCAGATTGGTATACCGGAGCGTTTTCCGGTTGTTTTCCACCATAGCCGGTACCGCTCGCGGGTTTCCCATAATCAGCAAAAGCTGCTTGGCACGGGTCACCGCCGTATACAAAAGATTTCGGTAGTACAGTTTCCGGTTAGGAGAATCCAGAGAGAGGATCACGCAGGGGAACTCGCTGCCCTGGCTTTTGTGCACCGTCACCGCGTAGGCCAGCTCCAGCTCGGACATCATGTCCACCGAATAGTCTGCCACCCGGTCGTCGTAGCGGATTTTGACCCGGCCAATGCTTTTATCGATGAAGATGATCTCTCCGATATCGCCGTTAAACACGCCTACGCCGTTTTCCTCATCGTCCTTTTTCCATATAATATCATAATTATTTTTAATTTGCATGACCTTATCCCCCAGGCGGAACAGGTTGGCAAAAACTTTTACCTCCGGCTTGTCCGGCGCAGGCGGGTTCAGCCGCTCCTGCAGGCGACGGTTTAATTCCATCGTCCCCAGCTGCCCCATCCGGCTGGGACAGAGCACCTGAATGTCAGTCATGGAAGAAAATCCGTACTGCCGGGGCAGCCTGCGCTGCACCATATCCAAAAGCGTTTCGGTCACCGCCTGGTAGCTGCCGCCTGCCAGATAAAAGAAATCTTTGTCCCGGCAGGAAAGATCCGGCTGCTCCCCGCGCACAATGGCGTGGGCGTTGGTAACGATCAGGCTCTCGGCCGCCTGCCGGAAAATCTCCTGCAAATGCACGGTTGGGATGACGTCCGCCTCAATCAAATCCTTGAGCACATTGCCCGGCCCTACCGACGGCAGCTGGTCGGTATCCCCCACCATCACCAGACGGCAGCCCAGCTTCATGGCCCGCAAAAGGCTCTGAAACAGCAGCGTGTCCACCATGGACATCTCGTCCACCACGATCACATCGGCGGGCAGGGTGTTGCGTTCGTCGCGTTTAAATACGGTTCCGGCACCGTCGCGGAAATCCACCTCCAGCAGCCGATGGATCGTTTTGGACTGGCGGCCGGTCAATTCGCTCATCCGTTTGGCCGCCCGTCCGGTGGGCGCTGCCAGCATCACCTTATCCCCCCGCTGCTCAAACAGCTCAATAATGGCGTTGATAATGGTGGTCTTACCGGTGCCGGGACCGCCGGTGAGGATAAACACCCCGTTATTGAGCGCCATAGTAATGGCCCTTCGCTGGCGGGATTCATACGTAATGCCCAGCTGCTCCTGCAGCGCGTCGATCTGCCGGTCATAAGCCTGGCCCAAATCCGGGTAAGAGGAAAGGATCAGGGCCATTCGCCCGGCGATATAGGTTTCCGCCGCATACAGCTCCGGCAGAAATACGAAATCCCGTCCGCCGCAGGCGCAGACGATCAGCTCGTTTTCCTGCACCAGTGCCTCCAGCCCCAGTTCCAGCGCTGCCCGGTCCGTTTCCAGCAGCGTTCCCGCCACCTGGATGAGCGTTTCAGCAGGCAGACAGGTATGGCCATTGCCCAGGTTGTGGCTGAGCACAAACTGGAGCCCCGCCGCAATGCGACGCGGATCGTCCGGTGCGATGTCCATCGAGCGGGCGATTCCGTCGGCTTGGCCAAAATCCAAACCGATGTCCACCCGGCACAGCACATAAGGGTTCTCCCGAATCACATCCACCGCCTCGGCTGCCCATTTTTTCCACACCCGCACGCAAATGGAGGAATGGATTTGATATTTCGCCAAAAACAGCATCACCGCCCGGACACCGAAAATCCGCTTGAACTCCTGGGCAATCTCCCCGGCCTTGCGCTGGGATACCCCTTTGACCTGGCAAAGCTGACCGGGGTCTTTTTCCATCACGTCCAGCGTATTTTCCCCAAACCGGTCCACAATACGGCGCGCCAAAGCAGGCCCGATCCCCTTGATCGCGCCTGCGGCCAGATATTTATAGATTGCCCCTGCCGTAGCGGGCAGCTGCCGTTCATAGACCGATACCCGAAACTGACTGCCAAAGGTAGGATGGGCCACATAATTTCCAGTGAGAACCAGTTCTTCCCCTTCGGCAACGCCGGGCATTTCACCCACCACGGTGATCAATTCGTCTGCGCTCGCCAGTTCCAGCACGGTAAAACCGCTTTCTTCCTTCTGGTAAACGATATGTTCCACCGTGCCGGTCAGGCGAAGATATTCCTGTGCTTCCATAGTCCCTCAAAAGGGCGAAAACGCCCGCATACTTTTTCATTTAGTATACTACACTTTGTTTACGGTTGCAAATCCCCGCCGCCGGTCAAACGCTGTTCCAGCTGCGCAAGGCTGCCGATCTCGATATTGCCGTATTCCCGGGCAAACCGACGGCAAATCTGAGCTGTTTCGTCACTCATCCCACAATCCAGAATATACAAAAAACCATATTTTCCGCCGGAACGGGTCTGCCAATATGCCCAGCGCAGCCGGCCTTCTACCGAATCGGCCTGCTCTCCTACCGGCAAAACCAGCGGTGCAAAATCTTCTTTTGCCGGCATTAGAAATAACCGGTACAGCATCATAACCAACGACCAGATTCCGACGGCGATCAAACAAATTTCCAAAAACAGCAAAATCCGCATTTTCCCACCTGCCAAATATTAAGATAGTGCATCTTATGCCTGCCGGGCAAAAAAAGTGAGGGTGTTTCCCTGTATCGGGAACACCCTCGGCGTTGGAATCGTATCTAAGTTTACACGGTTGGCCGGGCCTTGTGCCCAGCGGGGATCGTTTCCCGTTCATCCGGCTCGGCTGTATTGGAAACATACTTCGCCCGGATGTAATACTTTTGGCGGGTGAGATAAACCAGAATCACCCCTGCCACCAAAATGTCGAACAAATTGCCTGTGACCCAGCTGTCAGTGGGCAGCATCTCCACCGGCTGGAAGAACATAAATACGATGTTAAATACGGTTAAAGCGATTTCCAGAACAAAGAACCGGGAAATCTGACGCAGCCGCGCTTTCTCCATAAACGTCATGGCGGCCACATACACTGCCCCTGCAATCAGCACCGCGCAGGTGACTAGCACGATGACAGGCAGAAACGATTCGTCGCTACTCAGGCTCAAGAAGAAACACACGCCCTTCATCGCCGCCTGCAGCAGCAAATAAATCCCAATGATCTTTTTCATAAGCATCTCCTTATTCAGGATACAGCATTCCAACCACTTTTATTGTATCATGCTTTGTCAAGTCCCCCAAAAAGAAAGCGTTCAAGGCCACTATTTTATCTGTTTTTTTCCCCTTCCAAAAAAGCGAGGTCACCGGCATTCAGTACAGCCTTTTCCAACAGGTCCGGACGTTTATCACGGGTGCGCAGAAGCGACTGTTCCCGCCGCCAGCGGCCGATATTGGCATGGTGCCCGCTGAGCAGAACCTGCGGCACCTCTTTTTCGTGCCAGACCGCCGGACGGGAATACTGCGGATATTCCAACAGGCCGTTGAAATGACTTTCCTCCGTAAAACAGCTTTCGTCCGCCAGCACCCCTTCGCACAGCCGCCCTACCGTATCCACAAAAACCAGCGCGGGCAGCTCGCCGCCGGTGAGCACATAGTCGCCGATGGAAAGCTCCTCATCCACAATTTCCTCCAGCACCCGCTCATCCACCCCTTCATAGTGGCCGCAGAGCAAAAACAGGTATTCCTTCTTGGAATACTCCACCGCCATCTGCTGGGTCAGGACCTTTCCCTGGGGCGACAGGTAGATCACATGGGGCTTTTGGGGCAACTGGGCGCAAACCGCCTCGTAGCAGCGAAAAATAGGGTCCGCCTGCATGACCATCCCCATGCCTCCGCCATAGGGAGTATCATCTACCCGGCGGTGTTTATCCAGGGTATAGTCACGGATATTGTGACAGTGAATCTCCAATAATCCCCCCTCCCGGGCACGGCCGATAATGCTCTCGCACAGCACCGCTTCGCACATGTCCGGGAATAGGGTCGCAATGTCAATCCGCATCGTCAAACAGTCCTTTCAGCGGCCGGATCCGCATGACGCCGCCGTCCACATCGGTCTCGACTACCACGTCCCGGATGGCCGGAATCAGCTTTTCCGCTTCTCCCGGCTTGGAGATATGGTATACGTCATTTGCGCCGGTCTGGGAAACATCGCTGAGCATTCCATATTCTTCCCCGGTATCTGCGTCGACCACAGTAAGGCCAATCAGATCCTGGATGAAATATTCGCCTTCTTCCAGCGGCATATCCGCCCGGTCGGCATACAAAATCTGATTGCGCAGCGCCTGCGCCGCTTCCAGCGTATCGGTTCCCTGTAGCTTTAGCAGCACCATATTTTTATGGACCCGCGCCTGCTGCACCGCAACCGGATCCTTGCCTTTATGAAAATAGAGAGTAGAAAAGCCGGTGAGAAAATCCGGCGTATCACACCAGGGATAGACTTTTACCTCGCCCATTACGCCATGGGTGGTCACGATTTTTCCAATCTCCAGGAATTTCTTTTTCATGGGATACTCTCCTTAAAGCGCGCCGAAACAAAACGAGACTGCAACAAAAGGATATCCGGATCATGCCCGCCTGCCCTTTTATTACAGTCCCTTTCGGCCTTTGTAAGCAAATACTAATCGATCTCTACCGCTATTTTGGTTCCCTGACGGGTAGCGGCAGCTTTCATCACAGAGCGGATGGACTTGGCAATCCGGCCCTGTTTGCCGATGACTCTGCCCATATCGTCGGGGCCCACGTGCAGATGGTACACAACCATACCCTCTTCATCGGGGGCATCAGCGGTTACAGAAACTGCGTCCTTGTCTTCCACAAGGCCTTTTGCGATTGTCACTAACAGTTCTTCCATAACGTATCACCTTTCACCGATTAGAGCACGCCGGCAATTTTCAGCAGGGATTTCACGGTATCGGTAGGTTGCGCGCCGGTAGAAATCCATTTTTTCGCTTTTTCCTCATCAACTTTGATGACGGAAGGCTCCTTGGTCGGATCATAATAACCGACTTCCTCAATAAATCTGCCATCTCTGGGATATCTGGAATCGGCTACGACGATACGGTAGAAAGGAGCTTTTTTCGCGCCCATTCTGCGAAGTCTTATTTTAACAGCCATGTCTGTCACCTCCATAAATTTGATTGTGTATACTGACCGGTCAGCCGGTTGATACCAAATGTTACATAAACGGGAATCCGCCGCCTGCGCCGGGCATTCCGCCCATACCTGGCATTCCACCCATGCGGCGCAGCTTTTTGCTCATTTTTCCCGGATTGGAAAACTGCTTGAGCATTTTCTGCATCTGTTCATACTGGCGCAGCACCCGGTTGACATCCTCTACCTTTGTTCCGCTGCCGGCCGCGATGCGGCGTTTGCGAGACGGATTGATCAGAGAGGGCTTTTCCCTTTCCTTAGCGGTCATAGAGGTAATAATCGCCTCCATTTTTCGAAGCTCCGCTTCTCCTTTTTCCGCATCCTCATCCTTGATCTGAACCTTTTGACCCGGCAGCATGGACATCACCTGCTGCAACGGCCCCATTTTCTTCAACTGATGCATTTGATCCAGAAGATCATTGAGATCAAATTTATTTTCTTTTAAGCGCTGTGCCGTTTTGGCCGCCTGCTTTTCATCAAACTGCTCCTGAGCCTTATCAATCAGGGTCAGCACATCGCCCATGCCCAGAATACGCGAAGCCATCCGGTCCGGGAAAAACGGCTCCAGATCCTCTAATTTTTCGCCCATACCCACAAATTTGATGGGCTTGCCGGTCACTGCCCGGATGGACAGCGCCGCGCCGCCGCGGGTGTCGCCGTCCAGTTTGGTCAAGATCGTACCGTCAATGCCCAGCGTATCGTCAAAGGACTTGGCCACATTGACCGCGTCCTGGCCGGTCATGGCGTCCAGCACCAGCAGAATCTCATCCGGTTTGACCTCGGCTTTGACCCGCTGCAGCTCCGCCATCAGTTCTTCGTCGATGTGAAGCCGTCCCGCGGTATCCAAAATCACAATATCCCGGCCGTAGTCTTTGGCATAGGCCACCGCCTTGCGGGCGATCTCCACCGGATCGGTCTGTCCCATCTCAAACACCGGCACATCCACCTTGCCGCCGACTACCTTCAGCTGTTCAATAGCCGCAGGCCGGTAGATATCACAGGCGACCAAAAGCGGCCGCTTTCCCTGTTTTTTAAAGTGGAGTGCCAGCTTGCCCGAATGGGTAGTTTTACCGGAACCCTGCAGGCCGCACATCATGATGATGGTAGGGATTTTGGAAGAAATATTGATCCGGGCCTGTTCAGAGCCCATCAGCGCAGTCAGTTCCTCGTTGACAATTTTGATGACATGCTGAGCCGGGGTCAGGCTCTCCAGCACCTGGGAACCGATGGCCTTTTCGGTAACGCAGGCGATAAAATCCTTCGCCACCTTATAGTTGACGTCCGCCTCCAACAAAGCGAGGCGAACTTCCCGCATGGCCTCTTTCACATCAGCCTCGGTCAGCTTTCCTTTTGAGCGCAGCTTTTTAAAAGCTGCCGCTAGTTTGTCGGACAATCCTTCAAATGCCATGGTCTACCTCTATTCATCCAGTTCTTTTGCCAGGCGGATGATCTCGTCCGCCTTTTCCTCAATTATTTTGGAATATCCAAACTCGTTGTTATAAAAATTGATATCCTGCGCGCACTGGACAATCCGTTCAATGCCGTCCTGCATTTTCCGAAAGCGTTTCGCCAGGCCCAACCGCTCTTCCATTTCCAAAAGCACCGCCTCGCCGCGTTTGATGGAATCCCGCACGCCCTGGCGGGTGATCCCCTCAAACTCGCCGATTTCTGACAACGACAGATCCTCGTTATAATAAAAGCCGATAACCTCCCGCTGTTTTTCGGTGAGCATATCGCCATAGAAGTCAAGCAACACCGAAATATCCAGATTTTTCATCCAAATCTCTCCCTTGCTCTATTCTGGCGGTATTATGTAAAGGCCAGCCCTTTACAACTTACAACGGTTATTATACAAAAAAAAAACGGAAGAGTCAAGGCTTTTTTCTTTACACAATTAGAAAAAATCCAAGCTTTTTCCGGTTCCTTTTGTGAATTCCGGCAAAAAGAGCCTGCGCCGGCTTATATAGGCCAAAAAAGCAATGCAATCCGGTAAACGAAAAAAGCAGCGACATACGCTACAACTGTCTGGCCTGCCATAGCCATCAATCCTGCATGCCATCCTCCCAACTCCCGCCGGATGGTGGCGAACGCCGCCACGCAGGGCATATACAGCAGTACAAATACCAAAAAGGACAAAGCCGACGCCGGAGTGAAGGCCTGCTGCAAAGCGGCGGTCAGCCCGGCCGCATTTCCGTAAGCATACAGCGACGCCATGGAACTGACCACCGCCTCTTTGGCAACAATCCCCGCCAGCAGCGATACTGCCGCCTGCCAGCTGCCAAAACCCAGCGGCCGAAACAACGGAGCCAGCCATTCTCCAATGGTGCCAAATATGCTGATGCTGGCCTGGTTGGTCCAGTCCAGCGAGAAGGTCAGGTGCTGCGTCAGCCAGATCAACGCGCTGAAAGACACGATAACCGTACCGGCCTTTGCCACAAATCCCCTGCACTTGTCCCAAAGATGGCGCAGGGTACCCCAAAGCGTGGGCAGGCGGTATGGCGGCAACTCCATCAAAAAAGGAGCGCTTGGGGATTTTACCGCAGCCCCGCCGGTTAGGCGAATCCATAATACCCCCAGCGCTACGCCCAATATGTATAAGCCGAAAATCAAAAGGCCCTGGCTTTTCGGGAAAAAAGCCGCTGTAAAAAGAATATAAACCGGCAGCTTGGCCCCGCAGGAGAAGAAAGGCAGCATCCGTACTGTCAGCCGGCGTTCCTCTTCCCGTTCCAATGTGCGTGCGGCCATTGCAGCGGGAGTGGTGCAGCCAAAGCCCATCACCAGGGGGATAAACGCCTTTCCTGAAAGCCCTGCCTTTTGAAACAGCCGGTCCATCACAAACGCGCCCCGGGCCATGTAGCCGCTGTCCTCCAACAGGGAAAGGAATAAAAATAAAAGCGCCATCTGCGGCAGAAAGGTCAGCATACCGCCAACGCCTGCCCAGATGCCATCCACCACCATTTCTTTCGCCCACCAGGACGCTCCGGCCCGATCCAGCAGGGCCTGCAGCCAAAGAGATACCGCCTGCGCACCATGCTCCGCCGCCGCTTTCATTGCCATACCGGGAGGACCGAAAATAACAGTGAACATCAAAAGCATCACCAGCAGAAAAATCGGGATTGCCAGATACCGGTTGGTCAGGATATTGTCCAGCCGCTCCGTCAGCCTGTCGACTGCGGCGCCGCTGTCATAAACGCCGTCCAGCAGCAGGCGGATCATTTCGTACCGATCCTCCTGAGACTGATCTGCATTCAGCGCAAACAGCGCCGGCCCAACGCCAGGCCGCTTCTCAGCCTTTTCCAGCGCTTTTACCAGTTTCCCGATGTTTTCCCCACTGCGCGCCGATATGGGGATCACCGGTACCCCAAGACGCTGAGACAGCACCTTGCAATCCACTCTTCCCCCGTTTTTGGCGAGCTGATCGCATAGATTCACCGCCACCACCGTTGGCAGATTTTGTTCCAGCAGCTGCAGCGTCAGAAACAGGTTGCGCTCCAACGCGGTGGCGTCCACGATATTCAGCACCAGATCCGGAGGCGTATCCCGCAAAAAAGAAGCAGCTACTTTTTCCTCCGGGGAATAGGAAATCAAAGAATAAGTTCCCGGCAAATCCACCAACGTCCAGGGCTTACCCTTCACCTGTCCTTCCTTTCGTTCCACTGTCACACCAGGCCAGTTTCCTGTCACCTGCCGGGCGCCGGTCAACCGGTTAAACAGAGTGGTCTTACCGCAGTTGGGATTTCCCGCCAGCCCGATCGTTCGATTTGGCATATTTTGCCCTCCCTTTGCCGCCGTTTTTCGGCTCTGCCGTAAGGCAGATGGGGAGGAAAAGATTCAGCGCTCTTTGCGGCGGTTTATAAAACCTCCCGCAACAGATATATGCACCGGGCGGACAAGGATATGCGCCGCATCCATATTGCGGATTGCCAATGCGCTTCCGCGCACCATATAGACCGAAGGATCTCCCAGCGGAGCCTGGCGCTTGCGGCAGATGCGCACCCCTTCCGTGATCCCCATTTCCCGCATCCGCCGGCCCAGCATGCTGTTTTCTTCTATCTGCAGCACCACCGCTTCCTGTCCCAGCGGCATCTGATCCAAAGTCCATTCCATCTTGATCTCTCCTTTTTTCGATACTGATTCAGTATATACCACACCGGGCAAAAAGGGTCCCCGGACACTTTATATCGCCTTTGTTTTATCCGGCAACCAACGGCAGTATGCGCGAAAAAGAAGGCTTTTATTCCTGCGTCCATTTTTCATCCGGAAGACAGCATACAAAAAATCCGGCAACGATTTTCCCAAAGCGGATGGCAAAAAACAAGCGCTTTGAAACCGCCCGATTTTCTTTGTTCATTCTGCCGGCAGCCGGAATGGGTAGCCCCGATATTGGAAAATCCGGTGTCAAAAATTCGGAGAAACTTCTTTACAGAGAATTCCGATTGGTTTAATATGAGATAGAAAAATTTCCCGAAAGGAGAAAGGCCATGAAAATATCCACCAAAGGCCGCTATGCCCTTCGCATGATGATCGATTTGGCGCAGCAGCAAAAAAGCGAAAGCTGCTATATTCCCTTGAGAGATATTGCCAACCGACAGGGCATTGACATCAAATATTTAGAACAGATTGTCTCCCTTTTGAAAAAAGACGGCCTGATCCAGGGCGTTCGCGGCAACAACGGCGGATACCGCCTGACGCGGGATCCATCGGAATACACTGCATGGGAAATCCTTAAAGTCACCGAGGGCAATCTCGCTCCGGTGGCCTGTTTGGAAACCGAAAGGAATCTCTGTCCGCGCAGAGACGGCTGTACCACTCTTCCTTTTTGGGAGGATTTTGCCCAGTGCATCGATCATTTTCTAAAAAAATGGACGCTTCAGGATTTTTTGTCCTGAGCGTCCCGTTTTATGTTTTCCACAGCAGACAGCCGCTTACAGCTCATATACTTCTGGACATAACTGGCGGATTTTTTCCCGCAGTCCCAGAAAATCCTCCAGTGCTCCCGGCTTGTTGCCCGGATTGCGCAGAAGTGCCGCCGGATGGAAAGTACCCATCATATGGATACCGCCTTTTTCCACCCATTGCCCATGCTGTTTTGTCACCTTAAATCCGGGATCAATAATCCTCGTAGCGCTGATTCTGCCCAGGCAGACAATAATTTTCGGGGCCAGAATTCTGGTTTGCTCCCGCAGATAGTCCAGACAGGCCGCCACTTCCTCCGGCGCTGGGTCGCGGTTTTCCGGCGGGCGGCATTTGACAATGTTCGTAATATAAATGTTGCGCTTTCGGTCCAAGTCCACTACGGCGAGCATTTTATCCAAAAGCTGTCCGCTTCGCCCCACAAAAGGCTCCCCCTGTTCGTCCTCGTTTTTGCCTGGTGCTTCTCCTATCAAAAGCACCTTTGTCCGCGGATTGCCTACCCCCCAGACCGCTTGGGTTCTGGTCCGGCAAAGTCCACAGCGTTCGCATTTCTGCAAGCCTGTTTTCATCTGTTCCCATACCTGTTCCAAAAGCTCTCCCCCTTTTGGTTCCATTATAGGAGAATATCTGTAAAAAATCCAGCAAAAACGGACCAGCTTTTTTGGTCAGTGTTCGTAAGACAGCACTGTATGTGCCCCCAAAAAGCTGTTGGCTGAATACAAGTAGAATGCCCGGAACATTTGTGAATTCTTCAGGCGTTTCTCTTTGTTCAGTAGATTTCTTTGCAGGTTTCTGCTACAATATGTTTAATAAAAAGTATGCGCTAAACCGGTATTTTACCAAAGGCGGTGATCATAACATATGAAAATGAAAACATGGTTTTGCTTTTCAATACTTGCTCTTATTTGGAGCATTTACTATTTGGCAATGCACATAACCGGCGGTATTTTAACTGTAACTGACATGATCGTATGTGGAGCCGTAATAATAGTGTGTGTGGTAATTATCGTTCACTATATTTGCAAGTTTAAGGGGAAAAAGAACTAGTCAAATTCCAATTCCCCGAACTGCTTCAAAATCCTTTTGCACTAAGGCACACTTTTATATGGGGCAAGCCCTGTATGCGTACTTTGCAAGACGGAACATCCCGGACACTTGAATGTCCGGGATGTTTTTCGTCACTCTGTTCCGGACAAGGGGCCGACTCCCTTGCACCGCTTTTCGGCTATCCTCACATTCATACAACCAGTAGAAACGGTGTGGCTACGAAAGACACGCCGCTCACATTATTCTCCAACGAACACTGCCCCTTTGGGCCGGTCCGTTTTTTATCATCGCAGGGATTCTGTAAATTCCCAAAACAGGTTGTCGATGGCATAGGCCCGCTCATTCGCTGTACCATCGGTCGTGCCTACCGCAGGCGAAGCCGCTGGGAGCTGTGTCACACCGGCAGTATTGGTCGCTGCCGGAACCCAAAGCACTGTCTGATTGGGGATCTGCACCTGTACTGGCGCCTGGGGGATTGAGAAGTTCACCGGGATCAAAAGCCGCAGCGATATCAGCATCCACGCCCAGCATCGCCATTTTGCCGCGTATTTCCGCCGCAGAAGCGGTGTGAGCAAAAGAAACACTACAATCAAAAACGACATAATCACCGTAATCTCCACCAGATTGGCAAACAGCTTTTCCAGCATCTCTAGCCCCTCCTTTTTAACTCCTCCAAAAACTCTTCCAGCTCTCCCAACTGCTTGTCATCCACTTTTTTATCCTGGTATAAAGCCGCTACAAAGCGTTTCACTGAACTGCCATACAGCCGGTCCAGTACGGAACGGCTTTCAAAAGCCAGATACTCCTGCTGGGTCACCGCAGGGCGATAAACATTCATCTTTCCTCTTTTTTCACAGATGAGAAACCCCTTTTCCGCCAGCCGGGAAAGATAAGTATTGATGGTGTTGATATTCCAGTGCTTATCTTTCAGCTGCCGGTCAAAATAAGAGCGGGGAACCTCTCCTTCAGCCTCCCACAGAACGAGCATTACTTCGAGCTCTGTGTCGGGCAGCCGCCGCATTTTTTCCATTCGTCTCTCCTCCTTTTGAAAATGGCCGCCATCCTTTTACTACATTTGAAGTATATCTATATACTACACTTGTCGTAATATTTTGTCAACCCCTTTTACACTACACTGCCTTTTCGAAAAAGCTCTGTAAATCACTCTGTTTTTGAGTAAACCCACAGAAAAAGAGGCGGAAATCTTCTATTTCCGCCTCTTTTTTATAGCTACCGCATTTTTTCGAAAAACTGCTATTTTTCTTCTGCTTTTACCCTCCAGATTTCTGACGCATATTCTGCAATTGTCCGGTCGCTGGAAAAAACACCTGCACCCGCCGTATTCATCAGGCATTTGCGAGTAAACGCCGTCCGCTGCCGGGCGTAATCCTGATTGGCCCGACACTTTGCATCGCAATAGGATAAAAAATCCAGCAACAGAAAATATTGATCCGGTTTGTGCCAGGAGGCGCCGACAGTCAGGGAATCATACAGTTCCCGGAACATACCGGTGCCGCCGTCAGAAAAGGTTCCGTCAATCAGAGTTTCCACTACCCGTCGAATTCGGGCGTTCTCCTGTAAAATCCGGGACGGGTCATATTCCCGGAGCGCAGCCAGCTGCTCCACCGTCGCGCCGAAGATGTAGTTATTTTCTATCCCTGCCTGTTCCACAATTTCAATGTTGGCGCCATCCATTGTCCCCAGCGTCACTGCTCCGTTGAGCATGAATTTCATATTGCTGGTGCCGGAGGCTTCTGTCCCGGCGGTGGAAATCTGCTCGGATATGTCTGCTGCGGGAATGAGCTTTTCCGCATAAGAAACGTTGTAATTCTGCACAAACAACACCTGCAGCCGATCTTTGGTATCTGGATCCTGGTTTACGCGTTTTGCAATTTCATTGATATATTTGATGATTCCTTTGGCCCGATCATAACCGGGGGCAGCTTTGGCGCCGAAGAAAAAGACCGTCGGATACCAATTCGTCAGGCTGCCGTCTTTCAGTGCAAAATAGATGTCCAGGATGGAAAACGCATTCAAAAGCTGCCGCTTATACTCATGCAGGCGTTTGATCTGCACATCGAATAAAAAGTCCGGCTGCAAAATCACCCCTTCTTTTTCTCGGATATACTCGCATAGCTGCTGCTTTTTTTCCCTCTTAACCGCGGCGAACTGTTCCAGTACAGCGGTATCGTCCGCATACTGCGCCAGGCCCTTAATCAAAAAAAGATCGGTTTGCCAGCCGCTGCCGCACAGCGAGGTGACCAGCGCCGACAGTTCGGGATTGCACAAAGCCAGCCAACGACGTTGGGTAATGCCGTTGGTCTTGTTCTGAAAACGTTCGGGATACAGCCGGTACCACTCTTTCAGCGCGCTGTTTTTGAGAATTTCCGTGTGGATTTTAGCTACGCCGTTGACTGCATGTCCGGCAAAGATCGCCATGCGCGCCATATGGATGCTACCCTCGTCGATGATGCGATACTCTTTTCGCTCCTGGGCGGAAAGGCTGCTGGTCGCCAGATGGCGCATCAGGGCGTTTTGCAGCATCACCACATAGGGATAGACTGCGGGAATCACTGAACAGAACAGCGGGACGCTCCATTTTTCCAGCGCCTCCGCCATGATGGTATGGTTGGTATAGGAAAAGGTCTTTTGCACCACGTCAAATGCCTGTTCAAAAGAAAGCAGGTGGTCTTCCATCAAAAGGCGCAGAAGCTCCGGAATCGCCACTGTGGGATGGGTGTCGTTCAGCTGAATGGCATATTGATCCGGGAACCGGGAAAAGTCCTCCCCAAATTCACAGACATACCGGGCCGTCAGCGTCTGCATGGTGGCGCTGGTGAAAAAATACTGCTGCTTTAACCGCAGCCGCCGGCCTTCGTCGGTATCGTCATTGGGATACAGCACGGCGGAAATATCCTCAGCCCGGTTTTTCTCTTTCACCGCTTCATCGTACTGCTGGCGGTTGAAGCGGTCGAAATCAAAAGCCTCCACCGCCTCGGCCTGCCACAGGCGCAGGGTATTGACTGTTCCATCCCCATACCCGATTACCGGCATATCGTAGGGCACCGCTTTTACGGTTTGATCTGCAAAACGCACCAACACAGTTTCGCTCTCCCGGCGCACGCTCCACGGATCGCCAAAGCGCAGCCAGTCGTCCGCTTCTTCTTTTTGAAACCCGTCTTCAAACCGCTGGCGAAACAGACCGTAGCGGTAGCGGATGCCAAACCCGTCCAGCGGAATCCGCAGCGCCGCGGCAGAATCCAGAAAACAAGCGGCCAGCCTCCCCAGACCACCGTTGCCCAAAGCGTCGTCTTCAATTTGCTCGAATACAGCCGGGTCAACGCCATGGCTACGCAAAAGAACATTGCAGCGCTCCAAAAGACCCAGATTCAGCAGATTGCTGTAAATAAGCCGGCCGAGCAAAAACTCCGCCGAAAGATAACAAGCCCGTTTTTGTCCCGTTTCTTTTTTCCACCGGGGGGACGCCTGGGCCATGGCGGCTTTTGAAACCGCATGATAAAGCGCTTTGATGTCGGCCGTTTCGATTGTACTACCAAATTCCAGCGCCAAGATTGTCTGCACATTCTTCTCAAAATCCTGCAAACAGGGTTCCTCCTCTCTATCTGCCGTAAAGCTCGGTCAAATCCCGGATTTTCACAGCCAAGTCATCGCTCAGCTGACCTTTGACCAAACGCCAGCACCAATTTCCGCCCAAGGTAGACGGCGTATTGATCCGCGCCCGGTTATCCAGCCCCAAAAAATCCTGCAGCTGGAACACCACCGTATCCGCACAGCTGGCATAACCTGCCCGGATCAACGCCCAGGGGATCTGCACGTTTTGGGACACATCCAGATAACGCCTGGCAAACCGCAGCATCCGCCGGCTTTGACCCGGGCCAAAAAAGCCGGCCAACGTTTCATTGTCATGGGTACCGCCGTAAACAACCATATTTTTTTCAAAATGACAGGGCAGATTTTCGTTGGTGCTGTCGCTGTCAAAGGCAAACTCCATCAGCTTCATACCCGGATAGCCGCTTTTTTCCAAAAGGCGGCGCACCTGCGGGGTAACTACCCCAAGATCCTCTGCGATGATTTTTTTACCGGCCAGAGCGGGGCCGATCGCCTCCAGCAGCTTTTCCCCCGGACCGGTAAGCCAGCGGCCGTTCATGGCCGTATCCTCCCCTGTCGGGATCGCATAATAATGGACCACGCCAATAAAATGGTCAATTCGGACCAAATCGTACAGCGCCGCACAGGACGCCATCCGTGCTCTCCACCAAGAAAATCCATCCTGCTCCATAGCCTGCCAATCGTATAGCGGGTTTCCCCAAAGCTGCCCGGTAGCGGAAAACAGATCTGGCGGAACGCCTGCCACTGCGGTGGGCTGTCGGTTTTCATCCAGCTGAAACCGGCTGCCGCCTGTCCAAACATCGGCGCTGTCCATCGCCACATAGATGGGAATATCGCCGATCATCCGGATTCCTTTTTGATTGGCATAATCCTTGAGCCGCTCCCATTGGGAAAAGAACAGGTACTGGACATATTTCCAAAAAATTGTCTCCTGCCGCAGCCGCTTTTGCCAGTCTGCCAGAGCCGCGGGCCTGCGCAGGCGGATTTCTTCCGGCCAGGCCTGCCATTCCCGTCCGCCAAAGGAATCCTTCAAAGCCATGAACAGGGCATAATCCTCCAGCCAAGTCCTGTTTTTCCGGCAGAAATCAGAAAAATCCGTGTCCTGTTCCCACCTGCTGCGGGACCAGGCTTTTTTCAAAACCAGGAACCGGTTAGCGTACAATTTGGCATAATCCACCCAGTCGGGGCGAAGGCCCCAGTCCGGCGCTGACGCTTCCCCCGGCTGCAAAAGCCCCTGTTCGGTCAGAAGCTGCAGGTCAATATAGTACGGATTCCCTGCGAAAGCGGAAAAGCTCTGATAAGGGCTGTCCCCATAGCTGGTGGGGCCTAAGGGCAGCACCTGCCAGTAGCGCTGGCCTGCCGCAGCCAAAAAATCTACAAAGCGGTATGCTTCATGCCCAAAGGTGCCGATTCCGTAATCCGACGGCAGGCAGGATACAGGCAGCAAAACGCCGGCTCCGCGGCCCAGGGGCTTTTGTTTTTTCATGATACAACCACCGTTCCTTCCACAATCAGACGCTTTGGCAGGCTTTTGCCGCAGTATTTTCTGCCATTATCATACTCCTTGCGCGGCCCGCCGTCAAACCAAACCCGCACCGCCCTTTTACATGCTGCGAAAGGCTCACCCTTTAACCGCTCCGGCCATCACACCGCGGATGATGTATTTCTGACAGGCCAGATAGAAAATGACAATGGGAATGATCGCCAGGATCAAAGTGGCCATCAGCGCGCCCATATCGCGGGAACCGTACCCTCCTTGCAGGTACTGCACTGCGATGGGAATAGTGCGGTAGCGGCTGCCGATCACCAGATAAGGCAGCAGATAGTCATTCCAGATCCACATGGCGTTGAGAATCGCCACCGTGATGGCCGTGGGCTTTAAAATGGGAAACACCACGAAAAAAAAGGTCTGTAAAGGCCGACAGCCATCTATCATAGCCGCCTCTTCCACATCCAGCGGAATGGATTTGATGAACCCGCTATATAAAAACACCGACAGCCCGGAGCCAAAACCCAGATACAGCAGGATAATCCCCAACGGGTTGTCTAAACGCAATAGATTCGCCATCTTCGACATGGTAAACATCACCATTTGAAACGGAACGATCATGCTGAAAACAAACAGATAATAAAGCGCGTTTGCCGTGCGGGTTTTAATCCGGACCAAATACCAGGCGGTCATGGCAGTGAACAGTACGATTGCCGCTACCGAAAAAACGGTGATAAACGCCGAGTAGCCGAAGGCGGAAAAAAAGCCTACCTTCTCAATCCCATTCCAGTAATTGCGAAGACCCACAAAAGTCTCGGAATCCGGCAGCGCAAAGGGCGCATCAGAAATATAAAACTGGCCCTTAAAGGAATTCATCAGCACCAAAAAAATCGGGGCCAGAAAAAAAATAGCCAGCACTGCCAGAAAAACAGTCAGTAAAACGCTTTTCCAGCCTTTGGATTCATTCCTCACTGCTCTACCTCCCTGCTTCTGGTAGCCCTGAGCTGCAGAGCCGCAATCGCCGCCACCATCAGGAAAAAAAGCACCGCCTTGGCCTGACCGACTCCCTCATCCCCGATCCGTCCATAAAAGGTGTTATAAATGTCCAGCGCCAGCATCGCCGTTTTTTTCATAGGCGCACCAGCGGTCAGGGCAAAGTTCTGGTCGAACAGCTTAAAGGAATTGGTCAGCGTCAAAAACGTGCAGATGGTAATGGAGGGCATAATCATCGGAATGGTTACGCGGCGCAGCTTCTGCCAAGAGGAGGCGCCGTCTATTTCAGCCGCCTCCAGCACGTCTGTCGGCAAATTCTGCAGGCCCGCAATATAAATAATCATCATATAGCCGATCATCTGCCAGTTCATCAGCACCACCAGGCCCCAAAATCCATACTTAGGATCGTATGTGATATCCACACCGGCACTGAGCAACAGCCCGTTAATGATCAGCTGCCAAATATATCCCAGCACAATGCCGCCGATGAGGTTCGGCATAAAAAATACTGTCCGGAACAGGTTAGTACCCTTCAGTCCCCTGGTCAAAAGAAGCGCCAGTCCAAAGGCCAGCAGATTGACCGAAAGCACCGATACCGCCGTAAAGGCCGCCGTAATCCAAAGCGCATGGAGGAAATCGTTGTTGTCGGTAAACGCGCGGACGTAGTTCTCCCATCCTACCCACTGAGTATTGGTCACGGTGGTAAAATTGGTAAAGGACAGATAAAGGCCAAACACAAATGGAATCAGAAAAGCGATCACAAACGCCGCCAGTGTTGGCAGCGCAAAAACCGCAAAATATTTTCGTAAGCTTTTTTGCATAGGCACGCTCCTGACAAATTGGAATCGGATGAACCCGTTCCCGTTTTACCGGAAACGAAAAAGCAGCAGCCCTTTTGGAAAAATGTTTTTGTCTGCGGCTTTTCTTCGGCCCGGCAGAAGCCTTTGCCGGACAGGTTCAGGTTAACGGCTGGCGCTTTGCGTTTTCCAGTCCTCCACAACCTGGGACACCAAATCCCCCCAGTTCATATTGCCTTGGGCATATTGCAGCAGTGCGCCGCCGAAATGATCCTTAAACGTCTGTCCCGGGAACAGGGTAAAATTCCATCCGATATTCTGCACCTCTTCCCGGTTCATCCAATCAGCCACCTCGCCGGCCAACGGATCGTTTGGATGCTCGTCAGCGGAAAAAGTGTCAAACGGCGCGATAAAGCCAAGATCCTCTGTTACAAATTTTTTGCCAGTCTGAGAGGAAAAAAGCCAATAGATAAAATCTGCCGCCCGTTTTTGGTCCGCCTCGCTGGCTTTGGCGTTGATGCAGAAAAAGTTTTCCGTGCCAATGCACAGCCCTTGGGTTTCTTCCCCTTCCATACCGGTATAGATGGGCAAAAAACGGATATTCTCTTCTTTTACGGTGTTGCCTTCTACCCCTTTGATATCGTTCCAAGCCCAGTTGCCGTTTTGAACCATGGCGCATTTGCCCAAAGCGAATTCCGCCATAGAATCCATCACCTGTTTTGTGCCGAGCAGTTTAGGGTCAACCGTCGAATTCTGGAGGTAGAGATCGAAAATATTTTTGAAGTTTTCGTGATAGGAAAAGGCAATTTCCCGGGTAGCATCGCTGGTCAGGTCCACTTCTCCCCGAATCCACTCATAGGAAATGGGGATGTTGGCCAAATGGGTCTGCCAGCGCCAATCCTCGCCCGGCTTTAAAGAGGTGCAGGCAAACACACCGTCGATCCCCAGCTGCTCTTTTTTGGCAGTCATATCCTCCACTACCTCCTGCAGCTTGGAAAAACTGTTGATCTGTTCGGCTGAGGAGACCTTGGCTCCTTCGGTTTCGAAATATTTTTGCAGGATCGCGTTATTGTAAATGATACCGTATCCTTCCACCACATAGGGGATGCCATAGACCTTCCCGCCGCTGGTCACCGCCAGACTTTTATCTTTTAAATGCCGATACAGCTCGGTATCGCTCAAATCGGCGCAGTAGTCTTTCCAGTTGAGATATCCCAAAGGTCCGTTAATTTGGAACAGAGTCGGTGCGTCGGACTTGGCCATTTCCGATTTTAGCGTCTGCTCATAGGTTCCGGATGCCGCTGTGACCACCCGCAATTCGACGCCGGTTTCCTTTTGGTAAGCCTCGGCAATTTTTTGATAAACGTCCGCTACTTCCGGCTTAAAATTCAAATAGTAAACGGAACCGCCTTTCTGATCCGCTACTGCTCCGCTGCCGGATGAGCCGGTGTTTTTCTGGCATCCGGTCAATGTCAGAAGCAGGCAAAAGGTCAGTGTAAGCGCTGTCAGCTTTTTCATATACGTTCCTCCCTTTTTCATTCCGCCCAGCGCGGTATAAAGCCGCAGCATGATGCACAGGCTTGTCCGCTATCCAGCCCTATTGTCCAACCGGCCAGCTTTTCGGGTTCGGTCAGACCAATTTTATACCAGGCAAAGCGATATGATTTCGAAAAATAGTATGTGTGTTCCTCTGCCGTTTATCCTCAAAAGCGGAGGCTGTTTTACAAAATTCGTTTTGCCGTGCGGAAAATTTTGCTATAATAGGATAGGAATAAAAACAGGCTTTTTGTATTGGCTGTACGGAATGAAAAACCTAAAGGAGGATCGCCATGTCTGTCAAACCAATCACTGATTCTTTACCGCTATCCTGTAAAGGGGAAGAAACCATCCTTTTAAAGCAGATCGCACAAAATACGCAAAGCGCCGCGCAAGCAGCCCGCCAGCAGCTGCTGCTTTCCAAAATCCGGCTGGGACTCACCGGCTTTTTGACCGCCTTGGTGCTGCTTGCTTTTCTTTTGTGGGGGCCGAGGCTTCACCGTTCTTTGCAGAACGCCGATCACGCCTTCGACAGTCTGGAGATGGTTGCCTCTCAGCTGGTACAGGCGGACATCCCCGCCCTGTTCTCGGATATGGACCAGCTGGCCGCTAAGGGTAAAGACAGTCTGGAGGCCATGGAAAAGGCAGCGGAGGTCTTGGAAAAAATTGATATGGACCAGCTCAACCGGGCCATTACAGATTTGCAAAAAGCGGTATCTCCCCTCGCCAAGCTGTTTGGCTGATCTAAGGTCCAAGGAGTAACGCAAGCGCATATTTTGTCCAAAACGGCATCGGCATTTTTCATCAATTTTGGCAGAGATTTTAGGAATTTTCCACAAAACCCATCCTTCTCTGCCGTGCGCCGCTTTCCAAACATTTCTGCTTATTTCGACGTTTTTCCCAGCAGAACCAGTTGGGAAATGTCGAATCACGTCGGATTTTATCGAGAAAAATCGGTCGTGCTCTTGCCGGAAAGCTTTTGCTCCGGCCTCCGCTCGGATAAGCCTTCCTTTTTCTTAGCTTGATTTTTTCTTTTTATCCATATAAGATAGAAGACGGCAAAAAAAGAAGAGAGAAGCGGGATTGGCATTCATACGATTCACTTTTGGGGGTAGTGTAATGCCACAAGTCAGAAAAATTATCGTTTCAGACAATGACCAAATATTTTTAGCATCCTGTCAAAATGCGTTTGCACTGCGGGGGATGCAGGCCGTTCCGGTACCCAAACACGGGCGCCTGCTGTGGGACGCGATTGAAAAAGAGCGCCCCGTTCTTGTCGTGTGCAATATTTTTATGGCCTATTGCGATGCAATCCATATCATGGAGCAGCTGAATCAAAACATGGAAACGGTTCCGGTCTTTGTCGCTCTGTGCGCGTCAGACAATGAGTGTTTGTTCGAGCGTTTTTTATCCGCAGGCGGCGCCGATATATTCGTCAAGCCTTTTGACGCCGACATTCTGGCCGAACGAATTGTTCAGCATCTGGAACAGGCCGATCGAAAAAACAATCTGCGCCGGGTGGACTTTTCGCCTTTCTCCCCCTCACCCGCTGACGATGCAGCCAAGCTTTTAAAAACAATCGGCGTGCCGGCCCATTTGACCGGCTACCATTACATCAAAATGGGGCTGACTCTGCTGCTGGAAAATCCGGCACGTTTTTCTTATGGTACCAAGGGGCTGTATCAGGCTATCGCGCAACAGACACACAGCAGCTACCACCGGGTGGAGAGGAACATCCGCACTGCCGTAGAAGCTGCGTTTGACCGGGGGGGATTTGGCGTTGTTTGAAAAATTTTTCGGGTCTTCGATCAGCCGGAAAACTGGAAAGCCCAATAATGCCCAGTTTATCGCCACTTTGTATGAATATCTCTCATCGCAGAAAAAAGCTTCCAACGGGTAAACCGAACCTGCGACTTTAGGGAAAAGCCATTCACAAACTTTTCATAAAACCGGTCAGATTCGTTTAAATTTTTATCATGAACTATCCATATCCGACTGATATACTCAGTATTGTACCAAGGGAGAAAGACGGTTGGCAGCACGGCCGTTCTCTTGTAAAATTTTCATTGACCTCCTCTTTAAAAAACGCGGTGCCAGCCGCGTTTTTTATTTTACCCGAAAAGTGGCACCGTCCCGGTAAAAAAGCAGGGGATCGAATTTTTCCAATCCCCTGCTTTTTCTTTTTAAGATAGCTCCCCCTCAGACGCCAAAAATCTTATTTTTCTACAAAACCCACCGCAAAAAGTGCTTGACAGATATTTCGGAACAACGGAATTGGCATCATCATAAAACATTCATACCAATTGATTTCCCCTATTTTTTTAGCAAGTAGAAGCTACTACTGGGTAGGGGGTATAGTTCTGATTGGACTTGCAGCATTTCGCAGCTATCTAAAAAAGGAAGGTAAAATCATGAAATTTACAAATAAAATGCTTTATGTAGTCAGCGTAGTATTTTAAATCACTGCATTATTTTGGAACTGTTGCCGTACTGTTGCCGTTTGGTGCTTTCCTGGTTTTTGCCACCAGTCCAAGAGATAGAGTAACACACACTTACTCATACTTTGACTTGAGCTTAATAGGGTATGCAAATTTCGCTCCGATTCTTACAGGCATTTTAACTGTTATTGCTCTAATATTGGGGATTATTGCCTTGTGTAAATACGAAAAGGCAGCGAAAATTAGAAACGCACGCTTTGTGTGTAGCATAATTTCCGGTATTATGTCGCTCGTTCCACTATTTATGTTTGGAAGTTCATGCATGACAGCGGTAAGCTATATCGTCACCATAATGATAGCGATTTCGATTTGTCTACAAGCAATCGCAAACCGGAAAGAATATCCTAATACATAAAAGCCCTTTGGATTGATAATAGTGGTAGTACAACAAGCAAAAACAAAGGTACATAATTCCAAGCACATGAAACCGCCATTCAATGACGATTTTGCGTGATAAAAATCAAACGGCGGTTTTGAAATGATGACTTCCAAAAGGAAATGTTTGAAGGTATTCCCGAAGAAAATCAGCCGGAAGCGCACGACGCTTTTGCTTATGATCGAAGAAACCTCCGTATCGAAACTGCTGATGGGCTTTTCTTCTTTATCGCTTTCTATCCGAGCTATGATTGGATTGATGGCGGAGGTACAATGTCCTACTTCAAAATTGACGAGCAAATGCACAACTGGATTGAGAGAAACTTAGGTTAAGATGAAAACTCAATAAACCGCTATAGCGCCTAAAAACGGTTGAAAAGAAAGAGGTAACTATAAATACAAAGAAGAACAAAAAGCGACTTTACATTGGCATAACTGTGTTAGCCCTCGTCATTCTGTGTTTTGTCGGTATCCGCATTTATCTTCATGCAAATGCTTCTCAAAATGAAGCGTTTAGGGAATATGCGCTTTCCAATGGTCCGTGGACTGAGCGGTCAGTATGGCTGTCAGACGATGGGCAGGCCTATCTGCTATCCCAAAATGAAAACGGTGAACAGATTTCGGATGTTACTGCGTATTTCTACTTGGACGAAGCATGGCACTCTTTCCGAGCAGCTATGACATACGGCAGCACTTTGAACTTTTCGGATATTGAAACACCCACGGATCAGTTTACCAGCGACTTTAGCATGAAAAATACTACCCTCACGCTGTCCAATCTGAAGCCAGCAGAAGATGGCAACACGATGCCGACAGAAAAGAACTATGTATTCTCCAAAGCCGAAAATTATGGCGAAGCAATTTTGCAGTTGCCATTCACCATGCCTTAATTGATTGCGAGAATGAGGTGCCTGAATTGAAAATAACCCCGAAAAAGTGTATCCGCATTTTCCTTATGATCATTTTTTAATATAGGCTCAATTCCAAACACCTAAAACCGCTATTTAATGACGATTTTGCGTGGCGGAGTGTCATTAAAGGATCTGGCAAAACCCAGTAAAATCAACGGTTTGCAAGTAGCAAGCAAGGTGTTTTTATCCTAATCAATATGAAAAGCGAAAGATACACCGCTCAAAAATGAATTTGAGCGGCGCTTTCCATAAATCGTTGAGGGGTATGTAACCGCTTCAACCGCTCTCCCAGCTGAACTATACCCCCAAATGGAAGAGAGTGCAAATATTGAGTTTTTTGTACGGGGGTTGTTTACCGCTTCAACCGCTCTCCCGAACCCATCGGTTACATACCCCTCTAAATCAGGCCAATAGAGCGTTCAATACGCGGGACACCCCACCAAATAAGCCACGCCTCGTTTCATTCAGTATATCTTACGACACAAGGCATTTCAATGCTTATTTTCTGCGTATTCTGATTTTGAGTATTGTGCCGCCTAAGTGAAGCTCTGGGCGGCAGTTTCATATACATTGGAAAAAATATCTTCCACGAGCCAATGTTCACTTCTCTGCAAAAGAGATCAGTAAATAGGAGCCACTTCAGGACACATTGTCTCAAAGTGCTCTATCTCATCTGCCCTCCGCTTAGATTGTCCACCCATTTCCGAACTGACCCAATGCGGCTCTTGGTTCCGCACATTTTTCCTATCAGAAGTTCTATTTGCTATTACGGCTACAAGTACTTCTTTGAGTCGCAATGGTATGAGGACAATGTAGCGGGAAAGATTGACGATGCCCGGTTTGCCAGGATGTCAAAGCGGTATGAGCAGGAACAGGGTGAGATCGGTACAAAGGTCAAGTCCCTGCGGCTGGAATTGAAAAAGGCCGAAGGACAGCAGATGGATATGGAGGACTTTCTGAAAACGGTGAGGCGGTACACCCATGTGACAAAAATCACCCGGCGAATGGTATCTGAACTGATCGACCACATTGATGTGTACCACGCCGAAAAACAGGACGGCATCACCACCCAGCAAGTTATCATCCACTACAACTGCGTGGGTCCGTTCATGGTGCCGGATCGCCGGAAAATCCCTGAACGGGACATCCTGCTGGAAACGAAAAAAGGCGTAGCATTAAGCTACGCCCCGGCACAAATCGCGGTATGAACTTTGCAGAAAATAAAAATGCACACCTCTCCAACTTTTCGTTAAAAGGTGTAGGAATCGTTAAATGGTGCACACTATACTGTCCTCTTGTGCTCAGTGAGCAACAATGACTATTTCAACTTTATCTTGATTTACTCGAATACGCACGCTTCCTCCGATAGGAAAAGTAATCATCGGAAAAACATGGCCAAAATCTGCGCCAAATACCACAGGAATATGGGATGGAACCTTGTCCCGGATAATGTCTGTAATTGTTTCTACGGTTAAACCACAGCTATCATCAAAGCGTCCAAAGATAATACCTTTGATCGTATCTGCGCCCTCTACCTGCAAGAGCGATTCCAGATTACGGTCAAACTCGTAACAGAAGTACTCACCCATAATGTTGTCGTCTTCCAGAAATAATACCTTATCACTGATGTCGGGCATATATGGTGTGCCTTGCAGTAGGTTCAGAGTGCAGAGATTGCCGCCGATAATTGTTCCCTCGCAAACACCCTCTTGAATGGTATGATACTTCACAGCAGCTTCAGAGGGCACAACGGTAACAGGTCCATCCTTGATAACGCAATTCTCAAATGCTTGTCTTGTGTACTCAGTTTCTCTGTCAAATCCAAAAGTGCTGAAATGCGGCCCGTGGTATGTGACAAGGCCCGTCTTAGCATAAATTGCGTTGTGCAGTGCAGTAATATCGGAATAACCACACAGAATTTTGGGATTCTTTGCAATCAGGTCATAATCAAGGTGACGCAGAAGCTGATTGGTATTAAACCCTCCAAGACAAGTTATGATCATCTTTACAGTGGGGTCGCAAAATGCTTCGTGGATATCCTCCACACGGGATGCAATACTGGAGGAATGAAATTTACCTATCTCACAGCTGTTCTTAGAAAAAGTGAGATTAAATCCTTCTTTATGCCAGAAGTCGACCGCATGATGATGCGCAACATGCCATACTTCCGTTAGATTTCTTGATGGTGCAATGACTCTGATTTCATCGCCGGGCTTCAATTTGTTTGCAATCATGCGATTACCTCCTTGTATAAAATAAACTGGACACCCGCTTCGATACTCATTGTATCAAAACTGGTGTCCAGTTATGGTCTGAGTGACGGGACTTGAACCCACGGCCTCTACCACCCCAAGGTAGCGCGCTACCAACTGCGCCACACCCAGCCATTTTGCGAAGATTATAATACCATACCTTTTTGCAAAAAGCAAGTGTCTTTTTTCATTTTTCTTTTTTCCGCTCTGCCGATTTGTTTCTGAATCTTTGATAATTTGTGAAAGTCCACAATAAAGCAGAGGATTTGGAAGAATTCAGAAGAATTTTTAAGATAAACCCGGTTAAAAATGTGATTTCTTCATGTTTTTTCAGTAAAATCACTGTTTTTGAGAGTAAAATGCCAAAAAATAATTGACAAATTTTTGCATTATGTTATATTGGTAGTCGCTGTGTATTGTCGTTTTACCGGCAATACCTTTGCATCTGTGCACGCCGGATTTCCGGCAAAAATCCAATAGCCTTTTGCCTTGTGCAAAGAACGCGCCGGATACGGGTGCGTTTTTCTCGCGCAGCACAAAGACGAAGCATCCAGTTCAGGTACCGCCTAAAACGAACGGATTTCCGTTACGATTAGAACAAGCCTTTTGCGGGGAGCGGTATAAAAGGCTGGATGGGGTCGACAAGGTTTTATACTGCGGCGGCGGTTTTCCGCCGGCTGATTGCCCGCGCCGCAGTCGGGCGGGAAGCGTGAACGGCACAGCGCATCGCTTCCGGGAATTTTACTTGTGAGACTTAAAATCCGCAAAGGGGGATGCAAAATGAGCAACACTATCATCAGCCTCAAGGACATCGTGGTGGAATTCGACGGACAACGGGTTTTGGAAGGGTTAAACCTGGACATCCACGACAAGGAATTCGTCACTTTCCTCGGTCCTTCCGGCTGCGGAAAAACAACGACGCTGCGTATCATCGGCGGCTTTGTGGATCCGAAAAAGGGAGACGTTTTCTTTGAGGGAAAACGCATCAACGACCTGCCGCCGCACAAGCGCCATGTGAACACGGTTTTTCAGCGTTATGCGCTGTTTCCGCATTTAAACGTGTTCGAGAACATCGCGTTTGGCCTGCGTATCCAAAAGGTACCGGAAAACCAGGTCAAGGAACGGGTGTCGGAAATGCTGGCGCTGGTCAACCTAAAAGGCTATGAAAAGCGCAACGTAAATCTGCTTTCCGGCGGCCAGCAACAGCGTGTGGCGATCGCCCGCGCACTGGTCAACCATCCCAGAGTGCTTTTACTCGACGAGCCGCTGGGCGCGCTGGACTTAAAGCTGCGCAAGGAGATGCAGATTGAACTCAAACGGATTCAAAAAAGCACCGGCATTACGTTTATTTACGTAACCCACGACCAGGAAGAGGCACTCACCATGAGCGACACCGTCGTGGTCATGAACAACGGCGACATTCAGCAGATCGGCACACCGGAGGATATTTACAACGAGCCGAAAAACGCGTTTGTCGCGGACTTTATCGGCGAAAGCAACATCATTGACGGTATTATGCTGCGCGACTGCTTTGTAGAATTTGCCGGCGCCCGGTTTGACTGTGTGGACAAGGGCTTCGCTCCCAATGAACCGGTAGATGTGGTTGTCCGCCCGGAGGATGTAAAAGTGGTGGGCGAAGGTCAAGGCCAGCTGTCCGGCATGGTGGAGAGCGTCACCTTCAAAGGCGTGCATTTCGAGATGTCGGTCACGGTATACGGCCAGGAGTGGCTGATCCATTCGACCCAGAGCCAGGAAGTCGGCTCGGTAATTGAGATTCGGCTGGACCCGGAAGACATCCATATTATGAAGAAAATGGAGGAATAGCCATGAAAACAAAGTATTCCTCCCTGTTTTCCCTGCCCTATCTCATCTGGTCGCTGATTTTTATTATCGTGCCCATGGGCCTTGTGGTCGTATTCGCGTTCACAACGGAGGGCGGCCAGTTTACGCTGGACTATGTGTCCCAGGTGGGCGAATATACCAATGTGCTGGTCCGGTCAGTATGGCTGGCAGCCATTGCCACCATCATCTGCCTTCTGATTGGCTATCCGCTGGCATTCATCATGTCTCGGATGCCCGGGTTCCAGCAGCGGACGATGCTGATGCTGATTATGCTGCCCATGTGGATGAATTTTCTGCTGCGTACATACGCCTGGATGACCATTCTGGAGAAAAACGGCCTGCTCAACAAACTTTTCGGTCTGGTTGGCCTGGGGCCCTTTGATATGATCAACACCCAGGGGGCAGTGGTACTGGGCATGGTATATAATTATCTGCCTTTTATGATCCTGCCTCTTTATTCCATTATGACCAAAATCGACAACCGTACCATTGAAGCGGCGCAGGACCTTGGCGCCAACACCAAGAATGTCTTTACCCGCATTGTCATTCCCATGAGTATGCCCGGCATCAGCACCGGCATTACCATGGTATTCGTCCCGTCTGTCTCCACTTTTATCATTTCCCGGATGCTGGGCGGCGGCGGAAATCTTTTGATCGGCGATTTAATCGATCTGCAATTTTTGGGAAACGCATACAATCCCCACCTCGGTTCCGCCATTTCGCTGGTGCTGATGGTGCTCATTCTGCTTTGTATGAGCATTCTCAATCAGTTCAACAGCGATGAGGACCGGGAAGGCATGCTTTTGTAAGATTTTGCAGATCCCTCTAACATAAGATCAAAAGGAGTGTGGCACGATTGAAATGGCTTTCCAAGACCTACATTTGGGTCATTATGGCATTTTTGTACGCCCCTATCGGCGTTTTGATTTTCTTTTCCTTTAATCAGTCCAAAAGCCGCTCCAACTTTACCGGCTTTACGCTGGACTGGTATGTAAAACTGTTCCACAACGATCTGATTATCCAGTCTTTGATCAATACTCTGATCGTCGCGCTGGTTTCTTCCATCATTGCAACAGTCATCGGAACCATTGCGGCGGTGGGGATTAACAGCATGAAAAACTGGAAAAGATCCATTATCATGAACATCACCTATCTGCCGATTGTCAATCCGGAAATCGTAATCGGCGTGTCTTTTATGCTGCTGTTTGTCATGGCACAGGGGCTTTTGCGCAATGTGGGTATGGACTTTGAATTCGGCTATATGACGCTGATTCTGGCTCACGTAACCTTTAACCTGCCCTACGTTATTTTAAACGTAATGCCCAAGCTGCGGCAAATGGACAAATATGTTTACGAGGCGGCGCTGGACCTGGGCTGTCCGCCCGTAAAAGCATTTTTCAAGGTAGTACTGCCGGAAATCATGCCCGGTATTCTGTCCGGCTTTTTGATGGCCTTTACCTATTCGCTGGATGATTTCGTCATCAGCTATTTTGTCAGCGGCGCCACTTCCCAAACGCTTCCCATCACCATCTATTCGATGACCCGGCGGAAAGTCAGCCCGGAGATCAACGCCATTTCCGCCATTATTTTCGTGGTGGTTCTGGTGGTTCTCCTGCTGGTCAACTTTCATGGGGCGCACAAGGAAAAGCAGTCCCGCAGAGAGGGGGTCAGAATATGAAGCGCTTTCTGAGTTTAGTTCTTTGCCTGATTTTGCTGTGCTGCTGCGGTAAAACCGCGTTTGCGGAATCCGAAGCCGAGGTCATCGATGAGGATTATTACACCAGATTCCAGGGGCAAAACATCTCGATCTCCGTCTATAACTGGGGAGAATATATTTCCGACGGCTCCGACGATCTGATGGACGTTAACGCCGCTTTTGAGGAATTGACCGGAATTCAGGTGCTGTATACCACCTTTGCCACCAACGAAGAGCTGTATGCAAAATTAAAAAGCGGCGGCGCCAGTTATGACATTATCATCCCCTCCGATTATATGGTTGCCCGGATGATTGCAGAAGACATGGTTCAGCCGCTTGATTTTGACAACATTCCTAACGTACGGTTTTTGGACGAACAGTATCTTTACACTGATTTTGATCCGGAGGGTGCCTATTCGGTGCCGTACACCTGGGGGACTGTCGGCATTATCTACAACACCCAGTATGTAGACGAAGAGGATACCCACAGCTGGGACCTTTTGTGGGACGAACGGTATATGGGAGAAATCCTGATGTTCTCAAACCCGCGGGACAGCTTTGCCATTGCCCTTAAACGGTTGGGATACTCCATGAACTCCACCAGTGAAGAGGAACTGCGGGACGCCTGTGAAAGTCTGAAGGATCAAAAAGCGCTGGTGCAGGCTTATGTTATGGACGAGATTTTCGACAAAATGGAAGGGGAGGAAGCGATGATTGCCCCCTACTATGCCGGCGACGCTATTGTTATGGCGGAAGAAAATCCCAATCTTGCTTTTTCTGTCCCAGACGAAGGAACCAACCGGTTTATTGACAGTATTTGTATTCCCTCCAACGCCAAGCAAAAAGAAGCGGCGGAAATGTATATCAATTTCCTGTGCGAGCCGCAGGTTGCTGCGGAAAATATCACCTATATCGGCTATTCCACACCGAATCTGGCTGCTTATGATTTGTTGGATGAGCAGATGCAGCAAAATGAAATCGCCTATCCTGCTCAGGAAGTGCTGACCAACACCGAGGCTTTTGTCTTTTTGCCCGCCGAAACCAGCACTCTGATGGATAAGCTGTGGACCGAAATCCTCTCCAACGATAAAAATTATAGCAAGTGGACCATCCCGGCTTTTCTGCTGGTCGGCATTCTCTTTTCCATCGGCATCAATGTGCGGCGGATGATATTGAAAAAGAAAGAGAATCTGATGTAAATACCAGCTCTCAAAACGCCCTGTTTTACAGGGCGTTTTTTCTTTTCGGATGTCAATAATTAGAAAATTATCAAAATGATATTGACATTTCGTATCCGGCTGATTATATTATATTTAGACAGTCGTCTAAATATAATAAGAATGGAGGAGGTTTCGTGGGAATTCAAAAAACATTCAAAGCACTCTCAGACAGCACCCGCCGGGAAATCTTGGAGCTTTTAAAAGAAGGAGCCGTTTCCGCCGGGGATATTGCAGCACATTTTCATATGACCGCCGCAACCATCTCCCACCATTTGGCGGTTTTGAAAGCCGCGGAACTGGTCAGCGACGAAAAGCGAGGCAAATTTGTCTATTATGAGCTGAATATGTCGGTAATCGACGATATCATCCGGTGGATGACAGCTTTCCAAGGAGGGAACCCGAATGAAAAATAAACACAGTAAAATCATCATCTGGATTTTGGCAGCGTTGTCGCCAATTCTCTGTGCAGTGACTTATCCTTTTCTGCCGCAGCAGGTACCCATGCACTGGGATATCAACGGTACGGTTTCTTATGAGGGAAAAGCAACTTTTATCTTCATGGCGGTTTTGCCCCTTTTGCTGGCGGGCCTGTTCATTTATCTGCCTAAAATTGACCCGAGAAAGAAAAATTACGCCAAATTTTCAAAATATTATGACTACTTTTGCATGTTCATGATGGTCTTTTTGCTGATCGCCAATCTTGTCGTCGTTTCGGAAAGCTTTTTCCCCGGCCGGATTTCCGTAGGCATCGTCATTCAGATGCTGGTTGGCGTTTTATTCCTTTTCCTGGGCAATATGATGCCCAAATTTAAAAGCAATTTCTTTGTCGGCATCAAAAATCCCTGGACCCTTTCCAATACCGACGTTTGGAACCGCACGCATCGCCTGTCCGGTATTTTGATGTTCGGAATGGGAATCGTCACTATCCTGACCTGCTTCTGGCTGCCGCCTTCTCTTTCTTTTTGGCTGATGATGGGAATGGTTCTGTTGTTGGTGCTGGTTCCCACCATTATGTCCTACATCTGGTATCGAAAACTGCCGGAAGAAAAACGAAACACTGAGAGGGACGAAAAATGAAGAAAAATGTTTGGCTCTATCTGGTTTTCACCTTTGTTTTGACCTATGGAGCGGTGTTTGGCCTGATGCTGACTGGTACAGCCTACGGCAGTCCGCTTTGCATGGCGGTTTTCTCGTTGTGCATGCTTTTCCCCGCGCTGTGCAGCATTCTGACCCGCCTGGTCACCAAAGAGGGCTTCTCCAAAATGTATCTCAAACCTCACTTAAAAGGTCACTGGCGCTATTATCTGGCCGGATTGATCGGGCCTTCTGTTCTCACCGCCATCGGTGCAGCTTTCTATTTTCTGCTTTTTCCCGATCAATTTGATCCGCGCATGACAGTCTTATCCCAGACTTTGGAGGCACAGGGCGCAGACAGTTCCGCCGTTGGCATGATCGTGATAATCCAGATGATAGTTGGCGCACTGACCGGAGGCATCATCAACCTGCCTTTTGCACTAGGCGAAGAACTGGGCTGGCGCGGCTATCTGCTTCCCCACCTGTGTCAAAGCATGTCTATTCATCGGGCCATTCTTTTTTCCGGAGCAATCTGGGGACTATGGCATGCGCCGATGATCGCCATGGGGCATAATTACGGCACCGGTTATCCTACTGCGCCGTGGGGCGGCATTCTGGCCATGATTGTATTCTGCATTGTCTGCGGAACTTTTCTAAGCTATCTGACGATCCGGACAGGAAGCGCCCTGCCCGCAGCGATTGGCCATGGTGCTTTGAACGCATTTGCAGCCGCCCCCGCTTATTTTATGGCAAGCGGCGTTTATAATCCCTTTCTGGGCCCTGTTCCCACCGGAATCATCGGCGGGGCCGGTTTTATTGTCGTGGCCGTCTGGTGTGCGGTACGGCTGCGAAACAAAAAGGAACTGAGCCAATCTCATACAATCTCCCTATAAAATTGACTTGTAGAAATAGTTTCGCCAAATAAGGAACGGCATCCCGTATATAAGGGATGCCGCTCTTATTTGTTCCTGTTTTATCAAAAAAGCCGCTATTCTTGGCCATATACTTCCTTTGCCATACGAAAAGCAGCCCATGCCTTCAGTCAACCGCCATAAAAAGCAGCATGGGTTAAAATTTCTGCCATCTCCTCTGCTGTTACGCCGTGGTTTTTCGCATTTTGAATGTGAAACTGCAAAGAAGAGTCCAGCACACCGCTGGCCATCAGCGCCACCACTGTGACAATGCTGCGGTCCCGGGCGCAAAGCTGTTCTTCTCTGGCCCAAACTTCTCCGAACAGAACATCGTCATTTAACTGGGCAAACTTGGGGGCAAACAGCCCCAACTGATCTCTTCCTGCCGTCACCTTTTCCACTGCGGCGCTTCCCTCACCGGCGGACGCAGAACTTCCGCCACATCATTTTTATGGTCTATTTTAGCGCCAATCCGTCCCGGAATGCATTTCCCACCTTTGGCCCCAATGCCAGATAGGTGTTGTTCATTGGGTCAAAAGTAATCGGCCGAAGCTTTTCGGGGTCGACTTTTCCGTTCTCATTTAAAACGGACTCCTCCGCGCTGACATTGACGATCTCGCCAATCAGGCAGCAGGAATCGGCATCATAGCGAATCAATCTGCATTCCAGCACCATCGGCAGTTCATCAATAATCGGCGCGTCTACCCGCTCGCTTTTCGTCGTATGGAATCCGGCTTTTTTCAGTTTATCCGGCACATCATTGGCAGAAACAATCCCTACGTAATCACAGGCGGCAACATGCGCCTCATCCGCCATGCTCACCGTAAACGCGCCCCTTTTTAAAATATTTTTTACGGTTTTATGGCCTGCGCTCAGGCACATAGTAATCTGTGTATCATTGCTGATGCCGCCCCAGGCGGCGTTCATGGCATCGGCAACACCCGCCTCGTCGTAGGTGGCAACGATGAATACTGGTTGCGGATAGGTGTACGGTTTCGCTCCAAAATCTTTTCTCATTTTTATGCTCCTTTCTTTCTCTTACGAAAGACGCTCTGTTTTTTCACGCTGGATACTTACAAAACGTTTTTTTTATCATACCACCTGGACTACACTCCAAGTCAAGTCCCTGACAACAGGGAAGAGATTTTCTCTTTTCACTGCCCTTTCGCCGAAGGATTTACTTTTCCGCACAGATATGATATTCTGTAATCACTTCCGAACTGGCCAGCGGACAAAGGGCGTCTCCTCTCTAGACAAGGCGGCTTCAGCAAGGGCGTCAAATTCTTTTTGTGCGGGAATCGGTTTCGCCGGACAGTGCTGCAAAAACATTTGAAATCAGGAGAAAAAATATGTACTTTTATTGCGATCCGGCTGCTATCGAGCATCTGAAAAAAGATCCCCGGATGAGCGCGGTGATCGACCAAGTCGGTGCCGTCCAACGCGAGGTCGATCCTGATTTATTTTCCTCTGTGGTTCACCACATTGTCGGCCAGCAGATCTCAACCAAGGCGCAGGCCACCATTTGGCAGAGAATGCGAGAGGCCTTACACAACGTGGATCCTGATTCTGTGCTATCTGCAGGCGCCGAAAAATTGCAGGCCCTTGGCATCAGTTTCCGCAAGGCGGAATATATTATGGATTTTGCCCAAAACGTCCACAGCGGCAGTTTTGATTTGGAGGGTATTTGGGAAAAAACAGATGAAGAAGCCATTGCCCAGCTTTCTGCTTTAAGGGGTGTCGGTGTATGGACCGCAGAAATGATCCTGCTGTTCTGCATGCAGCGGCCCAATGTGTTCAGCTTTGATGATCTGGCTATCCAAAGAGGTCTGCGCATGGTGTACCATCACCGGAACATCGACCGCGCCCGTTTTGAAAAATACCGCCGCCGATTCAGCCCCTACTGCAGCGTCGCCAGCTTGTACCTTTGGGCGGTGGCCGGCGGCGCCATCGAAGGGATGAAAGATTACGCCCCTTCTAAATCCGTCGGGAAAAAGAAACAGCCGGCCGCTGCCTCTCAGGAAAACGCCGCCCGTGACCGCTTATGAAAAAATATTTCAAAAGAGCCGGAGAAAAGGATGTAGAATCTTTTTCTCCGGCTCTTTTTGGGATAGGACTCTTCCCTGTGGAAAAAATAAAATCACAAATCACCCGAAAAAGGAGAAAAAACAATGGAATCCATTTGGTTTGCATCCTGTCCAATCGAGCGCCGAGAACCGCTGAACCGGAACCTGCGGACAGATGTTGCGGTAATCGGTGCCGGAATAACCGGCATTTTAACCGCATACAAGCTTCAAAAAACCGGAAAAGAGGTGGTATTGCTGGAGGCAAACCGCATCGCAAGTGGTCAAACGGGGAAAACAACCGCAAAAATCACCTCCCAACACGGACTTTTATACCATCGCCTGATCCAGGATGGTGGAGAGGAAAAAGCCCGCCAATACGCGCAGGCAAATGAAAATGCCATTGCCGCATACCGCAGCCTCGTCCGGGAAGAGCAGATTGATTGTGATTTTGAAACAACCGACGCATATGTTTATTCCCAAAATGTCGAATCCCTGAAAAAAGAAGCGCTTGCGGCCAAAAAACTGGGGATTGCCGCCTCTTTTGTCCAGCCTGCCCGCTTTCCCATTGATACGGCCGGCGCCGTCCGATTTCAAAATCAGGCACAGTTTCACCCGATTAAGCTGATTGCCGCTCTTTCCTCCAAGCTGACCATATATGAAAATACCCTTGTCCGGTCTGTTGACGGCAATCAAATCGAAACCAACCGGGGAATGGTCCGAGCTGGGAAAATCATTTTTGCCTGCCATTACCCATTTGTTAATTTTCCGGGAATGTACTTTGCCAGAATGCATCAAGAACGCTCCTACGTCTTGGCATTGGAAAACGCAGACGCACCGGACGGCATGTGGATCGGCGCGGAGAAACCTGCCTACTCCATGCGCCGCTGGCAGAATATCCTCCTGTTTGGTGGAGAAAGCCATCGGACGGGGAAAAACCGGCAGGGCGGGCGTTACCGCGCATTGTCCGAAAAGGCCCAGATGCTGTTTCCGGGCAGCCATGTGGTGGGGGCTTGGTCCGCTCAGGACTGCATCACCCCGGATCATATTCCTTATATCGGCTCCTATTCCCCGTATCGTCCTGATTGGCTGGTCGCCACTGGATTTCAAAAGTGGGGGATGAGCACTGCAATGGTCGCCGCAGAAATTCTATGCGACCAGCTTTGTTCAAAAGAAAATCCCTATGCGGATCTCTTCCGCCCAGGCCGCTTCTCGGCACAAAACATTTCCGGTATTGCCAGTGAAGGGGCACAAGCGGTGCGCGGATTGGGAAAGCGATTTTTTCAAATACCGCAGGAAACGGCAAAAACAATCCCGGAAGGGCATGGCGGAATTGTTTTGGAACACGGTGAAAAAACCGGCGTGCAAAAAGATGAAAACGGAAAAACGACTTTTGTTTCACCCCGGTGCCCCCATATGGGCTGCCAGCTGGAGTGGAATCCCGACGAACAAAGCTGGGACTGCCCCTGTCACGGATCCCGGTTTGACCGGCAGGGAAATCTGCTGGAAGGGCCTGCCCAAACCGGCATCTCCCATTCTTAAGAAGGCGCTTCTCGACATAGCCTTTCATCACTTTCTTTTTCGAATGCCCGGCGCCGACCAAAAGCAACCGGAAAAGTACCTCAAAACTGGATTTTTTTGTGCTTTCGTGATAGAATGTGTCTATGAAATGGCAGGCCAAAAAGCAAAGTGAAAGGGGAAATCCAAAATGTATCTTACAGCCGTCTTATCCACCGTCGCCGCCTGGTTTGTGGGGCTCGTCCTGGACGTAAACCTCCCATTGGGAGATCCAATGGGATTTGCAAGCTTTCGGATTCTCTTTCCTATTTTGACAATGGGGTTGTGTATCCTCAAAGAGGTGAACCGGAAAAATCCCGAATAAAAATAAGCACAGCTTAACGCCGTCGGGCCGGACTATCCTCAGCAGCATAAGCGGGGATCGTCTTCCAGAGAAGGGGACAACAATATGATTTTAAAAAATGATCCGTTTACCATAGAACAGGAACCTATGCGCAATCCCTTTGTGGGGATTCCCTCCTTTCTCATGGCGCCTTTGTGTTTTGATCTGGATCAGTTGGAAGCTGATATTGCCGTCATCGGTATGCCCTACGATCTGGGGACCTCGGTCAATACCGGCGCCCGGTTCGGCCCCGGGGCGTGCGGGAAGCCTCCAGCTACAACTGTTACGCCCATGAAGGATGGTACGACCCCATCCGGAAAGAGACCTTTTTGGGCGAGCCGTGGAAAATTGTCGACTGCGGCAACGTGGATGTCCTGCATACCGAGCAAGCGCGCAGCTTTCAAAACTGCGAGGCGGCCATTCGGAAAATCCTTTCCAAAAAAGCAATCCCCTTTGTCATTGGCGGCGATCACGCTATTACCACGCCGATCCTGCGCGCTTTTGACTGCTTTGACAATCTGTGTGTGATCCATTTCGATGCACACCTGTATTTCAGCAAAAATCCCCATGGCATTGCCGAAGGACCGGGCAGCCCCATGCGCCGTGCCTCAGAAATGGCCCATATCAGTAAAATCGTGCAAATCGGCATTCGGGGCATTGGCAGCTCGCAGCTTTCCGATTTTCAGGATGCCGAAGCCTATGGGAACGCCATCATCACCTCTCGCCAAGTGCGGCAAAAAGGCGTGGAATGGGTAGCCAGCTGCATTCCGCAGGCGGAGCACTACTATATTTCCTTCGATATCGACGGGCTGGATCCTTCCATCGCCATCGGAACCGGCTCCCCCGTTCCTTTCGGCCTGCTTTATGAAGAGGCTTTGGCCATCATCGAAGCTGTTGCGAACAAAGGCAGCATCGTCGGGATGGATATGGTGGAAATTTCCCCGCCCTGCGATCACCAGAATATGACCAGCATGTATGGTGCGCAGCTGATGCTGGATGCTATGAGTTTTCTGACCAAAGCCCGGGAAAAATGGTCCGTTGATTCTGTTGTTTGATTTGCCAAACCGGCACGTTTTTTCGGACGTCCCGCTTACATTCTTCCAAATGAAAAAGCCCTCCGCATAGGGTAGTGTCCGTAAAACAGTTAACTCTCCGAATGATTAACTTCTGCGGAGAGTTTCTTTTGGGATAGCCGCTCATAGCGGCGCAAAGATGCAGGCGCTTGTACGGAACGACGTGACGCAAAAACAGCCCGGACTTTTAAGTGTCCGGGCTGTCTGTCTCACAGAGCGTACATACAGGGATTGCCTCTGTATAGAAGTGCGCCATTAATAAACAGAAGATTTAGTGTTTTAGAGAATATGATCTGTAATGCAATCGTACCAATGAACGTAGGTTGTGCCATTTACGATAAGTTTGTCATTTTCGGGTAACTGTTCGCTCCAAGGCTTCTGATACCGGTCAATAGCCCAATCATCACGATTATATCTGCGCCACAGAATCGTCTTTCCATCTTTGTCCAAGAACTGCTCGGAAACAACACCACAGTTATAGGTTTCAATATCCATTACGCAAACGGTGTCATAACTTTTACCTCCGATGGTAACGGTATATCTGCCAACAATATCAAGGAGGAAATCTTTGTTCACGCTCGTAACAGAGTTTCCAACTCTCTGAATATCACCTTTAACAGAAATGTTCGTTTCGTTTCCGCAATTATCTTCTCCAAATCCCCAGTTCAGCATAAATTCATCGCCGTCAAGGAACGTGATGTAATTGCGAACATCTCTATCATTTCGGAGCGTTGCAAGGTAACGACAATGTGTATCTGTAAGCTGTGCTACAAAAGTACGGTTAATCACCTCGTTCTTATCTGAATAAGATGCTTCTCTTGCGGTAAGCTCCACTCCCTCAATACCGTGAACTTTGGCTTTGCCTGTAACTTGCATATCATAAACATGGCTGCATTTGCGGGAAGGAATATCATACATACCCCAAGACAGTCTTTCGCCAAGCTTAGGGATCAAGAACCATCCCATAAGTTCTTCCCATTTTACTGAGAAGGGGGCTTTGGCACTTGTTTCAATTTTGTATTCGGGAATAAATTCGGGCAACTTTTTCATAGTGCTTTCTCCTTTCGATACTTCGGTGTTATATGGATATTTGGTTTTGAAATTCTGTTTTGCCGTATGAAGTCTGCTTTTTACTGTTCCAACAGGAATACTCAGTTGTTTGGCAATTTCGGCTTGCGGAAGCTCTTTCCAAAAATAAAGATACAAGATTTGCTTGTCTTTATCGCCAAGTAAACTCAAAGTTTCTCTTACTGTGGCAACTATGGAAACGCCATGTCTGCCGTCTGACAATTCGCTTTCTGTTATTTCATCAATCGGGATTTCATACTGCGTTGCTTTCTTACGAAAGTAGTCATTACATTTATTTCTTGCAATGCTAATAATCCATGCCTTAAAAAAGTCCTTGTTTTTTAATTGAGCGAACTTTTGACAAGCGGCAAGGAAAACCTCTTGTAAAACATCGTCTGCATCCGCTTTTGAGTTCAAACGAAATCTCACAAAACGTTCTACAGACACTCGTTCTGCTTCCAACAATTTTTCAAATTCTTCCATATCCTCACCTCCTTTGGTCTATGAGGCAGCCATGAGCAAAACTCCAAAAGAGTAGTAATTGCAATGGTTCCCAGCCATGGCTTCAACCGAAAATCACTCATATGGTATAGAAAGCGGAGCCCCTTTTTGGTAAAATTGACTTGAGAGAAAACCAACCAGAAAGGGGCTGGCCACTATCTACCGGCAGGAAATCATTCAGGATGTCACGCTGTTTACATCCCAAAGCGCCGCCATGTTTTATGACAAGCTTTTCAGCAGCTTGGACTTCACGCTGCCCAGAGCGGCAACCGGGCGGCGGGGCTTCCCGAAGGAAGCCATGGTCTGTGCGTTTATCGTTATGAAATGCGAGGGCTTCTCACAAATCACAGATTTGGCGGATTATCTGGACAACAACCGGCTCATTGCCCACTACTGCGGGTTCAATATCATGAAGCCGCTGCCGTCCTACTGGACGTATGACCGCTGCCTGCGGCAGTTGGATAACACTGGGTTAAAGTCTGTTATGGCGGATCTGGTGCGGAAGCTGTATGAGCTGGGCGTGGTGGATGCGTCTTTCGCTGGTCTGGATTCCACACCCGTCATGGCGAACACGAAGCAGAACAACCCGAAATCCTTTGCAAAGAACAAGTTCTCCAAGGAAAACCACCCGAAAAGCGATCCGGACTGCGCCCTCGGTGTCCACTCGGCCTCCAACCAGCACAATAAGCGGCGGTATGAGTTCTACTGGGGCTACAAAAGTCATGTGCTGGTGGACTGCATCTCCGGCCTGCCGCTCTACGAGCTGACCACACCGGGCAATATCGCCGATTCCTCCGTCGCCGCTGAGATCCTCGCAGCTGCGAATCAGACGGTTTCTTTGAAAGAATGCGCCTTCCTTGCCGACAAGGGCTACGATGCGAAAATCATCTACAACACCGTGAAATCGGTCTATGAGGGCGAGGCTTTTATTCCCCTCAATCCACGCGGCACGAAAGCCTCTGAAGCGATTTCTGTCGGTAATCCAATCTGCGCGGCCGGGCTGGCTATGCACAAGGACGGCAAAACCACCGACAATGGGCGTACCCGCCAGAAATACTGCTGCCCGTTCCGCCAGTCCAAGACCGGTGTTTGCCCTTGTAGCCACAAAAACTGGAACAACGGCAAGAAAAACCGTGGCTGCACGAAATATAAAACCGTTCCCGATGACTACAGACTTTCCATTGACCGCAGCTGCCTCTATTTCAAACGGACTTACGCCCTGCGGACAGAGTGTGAGCGTTATAATTCCCGCTTCAAATCCACAGGTCAGGAACGGTTGTGGGTGCGCAACGGCGCAAGCGCGGCGAACCTCAACACGCTGGCCCACATCTCCGCTCTGACTGTTGCTTTGGCCGCCGTTTTGTCCGGCTCTCACTCCTGCCGTTCTGCCAAACAGCTGCGGCGTTCCGCCTGATCTGTCTTTTCCATACCTTTTTCAGGCGCGGGGTCTACCGCGCTACGGCTTTTGCGCCCTTGAGACGCCCCAAGCTCTTTTGATTCCCATTTGCCTGTTTGCGGGCAGTTTTTTCCGTCCGTTTTGCTCATCTCTCCTATGAGTGATTAAAACCGGTTTCACTTATATAGACGGGTAGCAGTATTGAAAGGTTCATTTTGCATTCAAAAAATAAGCGGCACTCGACATTATTTCGAGTGCCGCAATTAACTGTTTTATGACGATCCGCCTATAGCCGGAGGGCTTTTTATTATAGCACTTTGCTTAAAAAATTCTTGGTCCGCTCCTCTTTGGGGTGACTGAAAATTTCGTCCGGCGTGCCCTGTTCGATGATATATCCTTCATCCATAAACAGCACCCGGTCAGCCACCTCTTTGGCAAAACCCATTTCGTGCGTGACGATAACAAGCGTCATACCGCCGTGGGTAAGCCCCTTCATGACATCCAGTACCTCTCCGACCATCTCCGGGTCCAGAGCCGAAGTGGGTTCGTCGAACAGGATAATTTTCGGATTCATGGCCAGCGCCCTGGCAATGGCTACACGCTGCTTTTGCCCGCCGGAAAGAGACGAAGGGTACCCGTCCGCTTTATCGCGCAAGCCTACTCTGGCCAAAAGCTCCAGCGCCTTTTTTTCCGCTTCTTTCCGGTCGATCCCCCGTACCTTTCTGGGGCCGATGGTCACATTGTCCAGCACCGACATATGGGGAAACAGATTAAAACTCTGGAATACCATCCCCATCTCGGTGCGTACTTCATTCTCATTTTCCTTCGACAAATGCACCCCATCAATCAGGATTTCTCCTTCGGTAATTTCCTCCAGACGATTCAGGCACCGCAAAAAGGTGCTTTTCCCGGACCCGGAAGGGCCGATGATGCAGACGACCTCATTTTCCTCAATGGCCGCATCAACGCCTTTTAGCACCTGCAGCGCGCCGAAATTCTTCTTGAGTCCTTTTACTTGAATAATGCTGCTCATAATACCACCATCTTTTCCGCCTCTATTGTTGCAAGAACGGCTTTTCTTTGTTTATTCTGCATTGCTGTTCGCCATTTTTTTCTCAAGATGTTTGACCAGTTTGGAAGAGGGGATGGTCAGCAGCATATAGACAAGCGCTACGCCGATATACGCTTCAAACGTGTTGAAAGTAGCCGCATTCCATAAGGCGCCTTTACGCAGGATCTCCACCACTCCCACATAGGAAAGTACCGACGTCTCTTTGATCAGGCTCACAAACTCGTTGCCGAAAGAAGGCAGCACGATTTTCAGCGCCTGAGGAATCACGATCAGTTTCATCGCCTGTGCCCTGGTCATTCCGATGGAGCGGGCAGCTTCCATCTGTCCCTTGTCCACCGCCTGAATACCGCTGCGGATGACCTCCGCCACATAAGCGGCGCTGTTGAGCCCGCACACGATAACAGCGGGGATAATCAAATACGGCCAGCGAAAGGAAATGCCGCTGGACTGCAACAGCTGCGGCAGTCCGTAGGCCATAATCAAAGCCTGGACGATCAGCGGTGTGCCGCGGATAATTTCGATGTATAAGCTTGCAAGCGCAGTTAAGACCTTGATCCTGGACATCTTCATCAGCGCCAGGACAAGGCCCAGAACCACTCCGGTGACCATGGCAATCAATGTGACTCCCACGGTCACGGGAACGCCTTGCAAAGCTACTAAAAAGCCTTTTACATATAGCATTTAGTAAGCTCTCCTATTCTTGCTGCGTTATTCTTTGCCGGGTTATGCCAGTCCCCATTTTTTGAGCAGTTCGTCATAAGTACCGTTTTCTTTTACATTGGCAAGGCCGGCATTGATCTTTTCCAGCAGCTCGGCATTGCCTTTCTGCACGGCAAAACCCAAATCTTCATAGCTGGCCTTGTCACCCACTACTTTCAGTGCCTCAGGGTTTTTGTCCATATAGGCCTGCACGATGCTGGCACCCGCCATAACAGCGTCCACATCGCCATTGATCAGCTGCAGCACACAAGTATCAAACCCATCCAAGATAACTGCTTCGCCCAAAGTGCCTTCTTCTACCATCGCCTGCAAATCATCCGCATAGTTGGTGGCGATCTGGGTTGCTGCCTTCATATCGGCAGTCAGAGAATCCAACCCAGTGATGGCAGTGTTTTCTGTTTTTACCAACAGCGCCGCACCGTCTGTCCAGTAAGTCTCAGAAAAGTCCACCTTGGCAATACGCTCCGGGTCGCCGCTCCACATGCCGGCGGCAATGATGTCTCCGTTGCCGGTTTCGATGGCGGGAATCAGCGACTCAAACGCCATGTCAACAAACTCCACCTGGAAGCCCTGATCCTCACCGATGGCGGCAATCAGGTCCATATCAAACCCGATGATCTCTCCGGTGTTTTCGTCAATCGTGTCAAAGGGTGGGAAAGTAGCATTGGTCAGTACTTTGTAAACCGGAGTCTTTTCGCTTTTGCTTTCGGGGGTGCTTTCCGTTTGAACATTGCTGCCTTCGCTCTTGTCAGCCATGCTGTTTTCGCTGCCGGGGGTCGTGCCGCTGCAGGCAGCCAGGGTGCATACCATTACTGCTGCAAGCAGTAAGCTCAAAATCTTTTTCATTGTGTTCGTCATTTCCTTTCTAAATACGTATATTTTTATTGCTAACCCAACATTTTAACCAATGTAGCCATATAGACCATAATGCAGTTGAGATAGTTTTCGATCGAAACCTTTTCATCGGCGCAGGCAATTTCATCCGTACCGGGACCAAACCAGGGATAATCACCGCCGATGGCCTTTTTGATATAAGCCACGTCGCATCCGCCCACCTTGGTAAAATGCTTGGGAGTTCTGCCGCAGACTGCTTCACAGCTGGCATCAATGGCCTTTACAATCTCGCTGTTTTCATCGTTGACAAATACGGGAGTATCCGGTTCATACCGGTTGTGGAACTCATATTCAAAGGTCGGATCGGCCTTTTTGACCTCCTCCAGTGCGGCGATGATTTCCGCATCCACCGATTCCGGCGTTTCGTTGGGCATATACCGGCGGTCAATGCAGATTTCAGCTCGTCTGGCGTAATTGTTCACCGCTATGCCGGCATGGATCTTGGTCACCGCCATATGGGACTGACCGTATTCTGTCACCGGTTTTTTGGCAATGACCTCGTCGGCCAGCTTGTTCAGGGCGGCTACTGCTTTCATTGCTTTTTTAATGGCATCCTCTCCGCCGTATTTGTTGTCCTTGTCGCCTGCTTTGATGGGTTTGGCCGCATGGCCGCCATCGCCGTATACGATGACCTGGCAGGGATAAACGCCCCCATGTCCGATCATCAAGTCGGTGGTGTGATGGTCCTTACTGCTGGGCTCCATGCTGATACCGAAATCGGCTTTGATCAGGTTATCCTTCAGTAAAGACAGGATTCCGTGCTCGCCGCCGCTTTCTTCGTCAGACACATAGTTAAGCACAACGCTTCCTTTGGGATCGAACCCCATCTCCTTGAGAAATTTTACCGCCATCAAAGCTGCGCAGTCGCCGCCTTTCATGTCGCTGGTGCCGCGGCCATAAACAAATCCGTCTTTGATCTCGCCGGACCAGGCATTGTAGCTGGGGTCCTCCGTTTCTGTGGCAGGGAACACGTCCATATGCCCGTTAAACAGGAACGTTTTTCCCTCCTGAGTTCCTTTCCATTCCGCGATGAAATTGGGTCGGTCTTTCTGATATTCATAAGTGTCCACTTGGATACCCAGCTTATCCAGCCATTTTTTCATAGTCAACGCCATTGGCAGTTCGCTGCCCGTAGGACTGGGAGACTGGATTGCTTCTACCAGACACTGAAGTGCTTCTTCTTTACTGTCGGCCACCTTTTTTTTGATTTGCTCAACTGTGATCATAACTTCTCCTCTTTCACCTGTTGATTGTGCTATGATTGCATATTTTTTGTGTCTGAGCGTATAATAACGCATTAAAATGCATTTGTCAAGGGTATTTTTTTATTTTTATTCATATTTTATGCATCTTATTGTATATTGTTGAACGATTTCCATCATGTCCAGCTATTTTACCGCAATTTGCTTCATGCGGCAAAATACTCCACATAAAACTTTGTACAGCAAAACGCGCTGTGATCGTATACAAAATGGATGGCGTATCAAATTCTACGCATATAAGCCGGCCTTCTCATATGTGCTGAGCGATTTTATGGTCGTGCTGCAAAACGGTATCTACCCAATTTCTCGATGATTTTGTCCTTTAAAAATCGCCATTTTTCTGATTTTTCTACCTAAAAACAGAAAAAATCCCGCTCAAAAAGCGGGAATTTTCCAGAAAAAATAATGGCCTTTTGCTATAAATAAGCGATTGCTATCAAAAAACTTCTTCCAAAATCCGGGCCAGACAGGTCAGCCCTTCCCGGTCTTCTTCATCAAACCGGGCAAAGCTGGTACTGTCAATGTCCAGCACACCCACAACCCGTCCACCGGCATGAAGGGGCAGAACGATCTCTGAATTAGAAGCGCAGTCACAGGCGATATGCCCAGGGAAAGTATGGACATTTTCCACCAGCAGAATCTCGTCCTTTTCTACTGCTGTACCGCAAACGCCCCGTCCTGAAGGAATCTCAATACAGGCCGGCCGTCCCTGAAATGGTCCCAAAACAAGTCTGCCTTCTTCCATCAGGTAAAATCCGACCCAGTTAACGTCATCCAGCGATTCCATCAGCAAAGCGGAGGCGTTGGCCAAATTGGCCGTTTGATGGGGTACTCCCCGAATGAGCCCTGTCAGCTGGGACGCCAACTGCAAATACAGCTGCTTTTTATCCGCCAGACAGCCCGGCGCCGTTTGTTTCTGCATCCTTCTTTTCCTCCATTCTGATCCGGCAGCCGCCCTCATCTTTCTCGGGCGGCACCCTTATTAAGGCGATAGCGGCTCGCCTTCATTTCCAGTGTCTGCGATAAAACCGGCAAACAGCGCCTGTAATTACAGACCGCTTGCATCAGCTCATAACCCTGTTGCTGCGGCACGGTAGGTCTGAAAAAAGCGTCTGTCACAACCCTGCTCACGTCAAGCCGCTGAAACGGCAAAAACCTCGGAATCTCTGCGCCGGCTTTTCACGAGGCAGCTGCCGCTCAAAATGTAGATTTACCATTCCCACCATCTGTCTGCCCTTTTCAAAGAGGTCTCGCTAATCGTGCAGCTCCGCCAGCTGAAGCCAGCCAGTTTCGGTAAATCCGGCCCAGCCCAACTACCGGTTCTCCAACTCACGGACCAGGCGGTACAGCCTGCCAGCATCTGATGGATCGCTTAACCGGCGCGTATGTTTCCCTATTTCGGCAAAAAAGGCCCGGACAACCGCCGGACCTGCAAAGAACTTTACTTTTCGTTTCGATTTTCCAGCGCCTGCATTTCATAACACAGCGTCATCAAGCTATCGCCCAGATGGACGTTTTCCACTGCCACATCAGGATAATACACGCCGATATCATAATGGCTGAAATTCCAAAATCCCTTAATTCCCAGCTCTACCAGACGGCGAACCAAATCCTGTGACGCCATTTTGGGCACGCATAAAATGGCAACCGTCGGTTTTTCCTTTTGGCAAAACTGCTCCAGCTCGTCGGTGTGCCGGATCGGGATTCCTTCCAGCACTTCGCCGGAAAAGTCTTCGTCCCGGTCAAAGATTCCCACAATAGAGAACCCTTTTTCGGCAAACGCCATATGGGCCAAAATGGCACGGCCAAGATTCCCCGCACCGATCAAAATAGTCTTTTTCGGCAGGCTCAGTCCCAATATTTTGCCGATTTCCTCCCGCAGAGCTGACACGTTGTATCCATATCCCTGCTGGCCAAATCCTCCGAAACAGTTGAGATCCTGACGGATCTGGGATGCAGTCAGCCCCATCTTGGACGAAAGCTCCCCGGATGAGATTCGCTGTACGCCATTTTCTGCAAGCATTCCCAAAAAGCGATAGTACCGCGGCAGCCGCCGGATTACCGATGCGGAAACCTGCTTTTCGCTCATACCTTTTCCTCCTCATCGACTGCGTCGCTTATTCATTTCCCTTTTAGAATACCACCATTGATAATCTCTTGTCAATGGCAGGGCGGCAATGTCCATTTTTAAAAACGGCGCTGCACCTTGCGTTTATTGCCTTTTTCATCCACCAGGTAGGTATTTTCCAGCGTACCGGTCAAACTTTTGCGGATCGCCTCTAGGTATTCCTGCCGCAGAGCCGCCTGCTCTTTTTTTTCTTCTTCATTCAAACCAATCGTCCGTTCTTTCCGGGACAGATGGCTGATCCGTTCCATTTTTTCCTTTTCCATATGCTCTCTCCTTTTTCATCTATCGGCGTTCCAATCAGGAATGCGGTCAATGAGTCGGGCACCGTAGCTTTCCAGCAATTTGATCCCCGCCTGGCGCAGACTGTCATCCTCCAGCGCGCCGGGAGAATGGGCATCTACCCCGATGATCACATCACAGCCTTCTGCTGCGGCAATCTGCCAAAACAGGTGGTGCGGATAATGCTCCTCGCCTGTTCGGCTGTCCTCCAGGGCGCCGCACAGGTTATACTCCAGCGCAAAGCCCATCTGTTTTGCGGCGCGGCACAAACGGACGCTGGCTTTTTCACAGTACCAGTCAAAGGCAGGATATCCGCGCATAAACAAATCCGGGTGGGCCAAATAAGCGTACAACCCGGTGGCCATACCTTCCAGAGCACTGTTCACATAGCGTTCCAGCGTCGCCTCATCCACCACGCGGCGGCCAAAATAAAAGCCCGTCTCCTCGCTGTATTCAAAATGATTTCCCAAAATAATATAGTCGAGCCGTTCTTTCCGGATCAGTTGGCGCAGCCAATCCATATACGGCGGGAAATATTCGCACTCCAAACCGATGCGGATATCAATCTGATCTCGATATTTCCGGCGCAGGGTCCGGATGCTTTGCAGATAATCCTGAAACTGCTCCCGTGGATTCATGCGCATATGAGAACGGTAGGAGCTGGAAAACTGCCACGGACTATGGTCGGCAAAGCCCAGGATCTGATAGCCGCCGCGAATGGCGCTTTGGACATATTCCTCGTCCCGACCGGACGCATGGCAGCAGCGGGCTGTATGGGTATGAAAATTGGTCTTCATGGTAAAATCTTCGTCCTCCATTCAATGGGTAACTGTCTGGCGCAGAACAACCATATCGACACACTGTTCCTCCCCCTCCCAAATCGGTTCGGGGTAAAAATCCGTAAAAAAATGAGGAATGGTATGGTCATACGAAAAGCCGCATTTCTCATAAAAAGTCAGATTCCCGGAAGAAGTCCAGGCTGTACCGACCAAAAGAACCGTACCGGCAGGCAGGCGGTCTTTGACCTGCTGCACCAGTGCCCGGCCCACTCCTCTGCCCTGCCACGCCTCTTCCACCGCCAGATTTTTAATTTCCCACGCTCCGCCGGCCACCGGACAATAAGCAATCAAACCAACCGTTTTACCCTTTTCCATCGCCGTGAGAACTATGCTTTGCGGCAAATACCGATCAATCATGGGTTCGTAAGGATCCGCCAGCAGCAAAAGCTCCAAATGCTGTTTGGGATCGTGACAAACGAAAAAATCCATCAGACTCCCCTCTCTTTTTACATGATTTGGATTCTTGGATATTGTACCATAAAAACGGGCGAAAAAAAAGCGATGAAACATGCCATTTCACTAATCTGCTTTAAAGCATAAAATTTTTCTTTACTTTTACACTTTTCCGTGGTATACTGTTGACAAATTCAGAAAGGAGAACCGTTATGGACCGTTTTACCATGACAGCGGCATATTATTACGGCTTTGCTTATGCTTATGGCAAGGCTTACTTTGCTGTCGCTGCAAAACGGAAACTGCCGTAAGGTCTTTCTTTCAAAAGGCGCAGGATACGGTCCCGCAGCATGACAGCTGCGGGATCTTTTTTCTTGCGAAAACTTGATGAAATGGGGAAAAATTATGGTAATCGTACTCAAACAGAATCCCGACGGCAACAAAGTAGAACAACTGATGAAGCGTCTGCGCGGCATGGGGCTGGACATTCACCAAAGCCAGGGAAAAAGTTCCACCATTCTGGGGCTGGTGGGAGACACCTCCTCTGTGGACATCGACGCTTTGAACGCGCTGGAAATCGTGGAAACGGTCAAACGGATTCAAGAGCCGTATAAAAGCGCCAATCGGAAATTCCATCCGGAGGACAGCGTGATCGAAGTAGGCGGCGCTAAAATTGGCGGTGGGAATTTTGCAGTCATCGCGGGACCCTGCTCGGTGGAATCCCGCGAGCAGCTGTGCTGTGTGGCAGCCGACGTAAAAGCCGCCGGCGCGACTTTGCTGCGCGGCGGCGCATTTAAGCCCCGCACCTCCCCTTACGCTTTCCAAGGGCTGCGCGGAGAGGGAATCCGCCTTTTGCTGGAGGCAAAAAAAGAAACCGGACTGCCTATCGTTACGGAAATCATGGATCTGTCTCAACTGTATCTGTTCGACGAAGTGGATGTGATTCAGGTAGGTGCACGGAATATGCAGAACTTCGAGATGCTCAAGGAACTGGGGCACCTGCACAAGCCAATCTTACTCAAGCGGGGCCTGTCCAGCACATTGCAGGAGTTGTTGATGAGCGCCGAATACATCATGGCCGGCGGCAACCAGCAGGTCATTCTATGCGAACGGGGGATCCGCACCTTTGAAACGGTCACCCGCAACACCCTGGATCTTTCCGCTGTTCCGGCGCTGCGCGCCATGACCCATCTGCCGATTATTGTAGACCCCAGCCACGCTACTGGTCACGCTTCTATGGTTAAGCCCATGGCCATTGCGGCAGCTGCGGCGGGAGCGGACGGTCTGATGATCGAAGTACACAACGACCCGGCCAACGCGCTGTGTGACGGGCAGCAGTCCTTAACCCCGGCACAGTTTGCAGATACCATGCAGGCGGTTCAGGCGGTTCTGCCGTTTGCCTGCCGCTAAGCCAGAAAGGAGCGATTCGCCATGCAGATCGGAATAGTGGGGCTTGGCCTTATCGGCGGTTCTCTGGCCAAAGCAGCCAAGGAACGGACGGATTACACGGTTCTCGGCTTTGACCGGAATGAGGCCGTTCTGCAGCAGGCCCTGCAGCAGGGTGCCATCGACGGCGTATTAGAGCCTGACCAGCTGAAAAACTGCCGGATCGTGCTGGTAGCGCTGTATCCGCAGGCGTCGGTGGATTACATCCTTTCTCACCGGGCTGCCTTCGGTAACCGCACCATTGTAGTCGATTGCTGCGGTGTAAAAGAGGTGGTCTGCACGCCCTGTGAATCCGCAGCCCGGGAGGCGGGCTTTGTCTTTCTCGGCGGGCACCCTATGGCGGGAATCGAGCGGTCCGGCTTTGCCTTTTCCAAAGGGGATTTGTTTGAGGGCGCGTCAATGGTGCTGACACCGCCTGCCGGCACCGATCCGACTGCGGTGGACACAGTGTCCGGTTTCTGTATGCAGCTGGGATTTGGCCGCATCCGTCTTTCCACCCCTCAAGAGCATGACCGAATGATCGCTTTGACCTCCCAACTGGCTCATGTGTTGTCCAGCGCCTATGTCAAAAGTCCAGCCGCTTTGTCCCACGCGGGCTTTTCTGCCGGCAGCTTTAAGGATATGACCCGGGTTGCACGTCTGAACGAGGACATGTGGACCGAGCTGTTTTTTGACAACAAGCCGGCTCTTTTGGATGAAATCGAAGGGCTGATTGACCGGCTGGAGGCATATGCCGAAGCGCTGCGGCAAAACGATCGGGAAAAAATGCATATTTTATTGAAGGAGGGGCGGGAACGAAAAGAAATCGTAGGTTAGAATATCGCCTTTCCCTTGACAATATGGATGGAATAGACTAAAATAAGGAAGCAGTTTTCCATCCGTGCCGCTGTGGCGGAATTGGCAGACGCAAGGGACTTAAAATCCCTCGGTTGAATAAACCGTACCGGTTCGATCCCGGTCAGCGGCACCAAGAAACATGCCCACTTTGGATGCCATCGGCAGCAATGCCGATGGCATCGGGCTTTTCGGGAGTTTTTATCCCTCGAATTTCGCAAGTAAAACAAAAGATGCAAACAGGGGTTTGATACAAGCTGACAGGATTCGAACTCCAAAAGTTCTGCAGAAAACAATGGTGCCCTTTTTGAAACAGGATTTTCAAAAAGGGCACTGTGCATATATTCCACCAAAGGGCGCCGGTTTTCGGGTCGATATGACTCGCAGCAAACCGGCGCCCTTTTTCATTTTCACAGCGAATTCAAAAAGGGCACCAGCCCAAATCGATTATGTGGGAGGTAATAAGATGGAGCAAAAAAGCCAAGCTTCCGAGTATCAGAAGCTCATGGAGCAAGCGCCGCAGATCAAAGCCAGCGGGCTAACGGGCGACTACCGCGCACTGGCAGAGTTCAACAATGTGGTGCTTGCGGGACATCCGACAAAGCTCGGGATGGAGTTCGTCACATGGGAATGGGTGCAAAACCATACAGCCCTGTGGCAGGGGCACTACTATGGGGACAGCTATGCCGCAGCTAAACAGGACTTTGCGACCCGTTCGGGGCTAATACCCTCCGATGCACTTTTTTCTTCTGAGCAACTTGCAGAGGTCTACCGCAGCATTTACGAAACATTGGAGAATATCATTATCACCCCTGAACGACAACAGCGCTTACAATCTGCAGCCGATCAAATAGAGAGCATTGTCCCGGATTTAGAGGAACGTGCCGAATTATCGCTGCAAAAGGAGGAGGAGTATTTCGAAACCCATGATTTAGAGCAATGTGGTTACACCTTTTTCGTGGAAGGATAACGCTTGCTCACCTTATTTTCAAATGCAATATTAGGCCGTGTTCCGCAAGGGATAGCGGCCTTTTTTGCTGCCCTTCCGGGATACGGCCGGAAAGGAGTAAAGAATGCCGAAATATTTTATGAGTGGAACAAGGTATGAATCCTTTGAGCGTATGATGATGACCCCGCCCACGCATAGCAGGTCGGACAATATGCCGAAAGAACTCAAGGGCAGAAACCGCAATACAAAGAAAGGGGGATCAGAGAAAAATGCAGTTTCAAGCGATACTCAGTAATCCTGTCGACCCGGAGTATGGCGTTGCCACCATTCCCTTCCCACTGCCCATGGAGGAATATGACCACTCTATGGAGGTGCTGGAGGCATTGGAGATTGGAGATGCCATCATTCAGGACTGCAAGGTGGAGAAGATCACAAACGGTTACCTTGTCCTCCAGCGCCTGGAGGGGCAATCGGTCAATGTGGACGAGCTGGACTATCTGGCAAAGCGGCTGGACAGCTTTTGCGCTGATGAGGATGCTCAATTTCAGGCCATGGCTGAAAAGCTCGACCTGACCGATATCAAGGACTTCATCAACCTAACCTTTTGCTGCCAGGAGACGACGGTGATTACTGATTTCTCCGATTTAAAGAAAATCGGCAGGGATCATTACATGAACCTGAACGGCGGCTGCGCCCTTATGGAAGAACTGGAGAATCTGGACGGCAAAGAAACCGCCCGCCTGCTGATCGACAGCGGTGCGGGCGTTGTCACACCATACGGTGTGGTCTACGACAACGGCATGAAGCTGGAGCCGCTGTACCGTGGAGGAGCATTCCCGCCATATCTGTACGACGCATATCCCTTGGCATTGGAAGTTACCCCTGTCGCCGAGCCGGAGGGCACGAAGAACATCGCCTTCCTCGGGTTGCCCATGACAGAAAAGCAGCTCGAACACGCTCTCACCAGAGGCGGCATTGGCGACGAGGAGCAAATGCGCATTAGGATTGACGAAATCTTTTCGCGAGAGTTGGGCTGTGTTCCCAATTTGGAGCAGGAGAGCCTAAATGACCTGAACGAGATGTGCAGAGCCATCATGCCGCTTGACCACAACGATCTGCAGAAGTTAGATGCGGCCATTGCCTTCGCCCAGCCGCAGAACGCCTCGGCAGTTCAGTGTTTGGCGGAGAACTTGGATCAGTTTGAATTTATCCCCAAGGTCAAGACCCCGGAGGAGTACGGCAGGTACATGATCCGGGAGTCCGGGCGCTTCGAGTACGATGACAATCTGGAGGGCTTCTATGACTTCGAGGGATATGCAAATCAGAGGATGAGCCATGAGCAGGGGCAGTTCGTGGAGAGTGGATATATCTCTTACCACGGATTTCTAAGTCTGGACGAGGTGATGGCGGGCTCTCAGGTGCAGAACGAAGGTTTTCAGATGGGTGGTATGGAATGAAACGACCGGCAGAAACCAGCCTCAAAAGCCTGAAAGCCCTGTCCCACACATTTTTGAAGCTGGATATCAAACTCACCAAAATGTCTCCGCTGGTGGTCAAGCATCCGTTTACCGACAGCGGCATCGTTGGCCTTCGCAAGAAGGACGGCGGCATCGCTATTGCTGACCTGACCGGCGACCCCGCCTCTCTTCGGGCATGGCGGGAGCAAATAGGACGGCTCATCGACAACGCCGAAAAACCAATCGACCTATTCATGATGGTCACCAAGTCATATAAACTGGGCTTTCTGAAACACGCAGTGCCTTACCTGTCGGAACAGGATACAGCGCGGTTTTTGTCTTGGGCATGGATCATCACAGAAGCGCCGAACTCTGACCCCAATCTAAGCAAGTGCGAGCTGCTGAGCCTCTTTCGCTCCGTAGATCCACAGAAACTGATGGACGAGGAGGAATACGAGCTTTTTCGTGGCTTGGACGATATGGTCACGGTCTACCGTGGAGTGACATCCTATAACGCCAAAAACATAAAGGCTCTGTCTTGGACACTGAACAGGGACACCGCCGAATGGTTTGCCCACCGTTTTGACGAGCATGGCACGGTCTATGAGGCGCAGATCCCAAAGGAACACATCTGCGCTGTTTTCCTGGGCAGAAACGAGGCGGAGGTCATCGTGGACCCGAAGCACCTTCAGGATATCACCCTGATACAAGAACAATCGGAGAAGTTTCAGATGAAAGGATTTGAGATATGACGATATATATGACACGGGGGCAAAGCTCCATGCGTATCCCGCTTAAGCTCCCCGCAACCTCTGCCGACATCGGGGAAGCATATGCAAAGCTGGATGCACTTGACTGCGGCGGAACGACACGCCTTACGGGGGCCGTAAGTCATGTAAGGAAGTTGGAGAACTATCTACGCGGCATCAATTTGGACAGCCCCGGCGTGACAGAAAAGCTGAACCGTCTGGCTGAGAGGATCGACGCTTTGGACGAACCAGAAGCCATACTCTTTACTGGCGCACTGGATGCCGAGAGCGTAAATGGGTTGGATGATGTCCTGCGAATTGCGAATTCTCTGGATGATTACACCATCATTAAAGAAGTGGCCAGCGACCGAGAATTGGGCGGTTATCTTGTGGAGCATGGATTTCTCCAATGCCCGGAGGAGCTTCGTCCCTATCTGGACTATGTGTCCATTGGCGCTGAGTTTTACTCCGACCACGGCGGAGCTTATGAGTTGGAGGGTTATGTCCTTCGCAAGAGTGAGCTGCCTTCATTCTTAAGCAAAGCTGGCCTGCCCGAGCCCTGGCGAGATGAAAACCGTGAGGGAATCCTCTGTTTAGAATTGGAGAGCAGCTCACAGCGGTATACGTTACTTCTCCCCGCTGATGACGAGTATTTGGACGATGTGTGTAGATACCTTGGGATAAAGGACTTTGTCGAGGCAAAGATCGTGGATACCTCGTGTTCTGTACCTTACCTGTCAAATTTGCTCTCATTGGACTGTGGCAGTGTGGAGGACGCCAACGAACTGGCGTTGGCTGCGGAGGAAATGCAGAGGACGGACGGCGAACTGCTGAAGTTTTTCTCTGTTTTGGAAGTAGAGCAACCGCAAACTTTCAGCGCTGCTCTTAAAGTGGCAATGAACTTGGACGACTACGAACGGATCACCGAGGGCACCTATGAATACGGGCAGAGCGTCCTCCGCCGCATTGGAGCAGACGATGAAATCATTGACACCATTGACGGGTATATGGACTTTGAGCGACTCGGTGAAGCGATGATGGCAGAGGACGGTGTCCGGCAGACTGAGTTCGGCCTAATACGCCGTCTCAGTGAGCCGTTCCCGTCTGAACAGCAGGGTCTGACTTTTCAGTAGACTTGTGGAGAAAAGTGTGGTAGTTGTTGTAGCAGCCACATCTGAAAGGAGATGCAAAAATGCAGACACACGGGAAATACTTGGTGCGCCCCGCTTCCCCCGAGGAGGCGGGGCTTTTCTATGCCCAGACACCGGAGCAGGACGAAGCACTCGGTGCCATCGGCCATGTCCGCATCGATTTCGGACATGGAGGCAAGGAGTTTTGGCGCACATGGCATCCGAGAGGTGCAGAGGAACGGAATTTCCCCGAGTTCAAAGCCGAGCTTGACGAGGTGGTCGGGCAGCTTCGGGAAAGTGTCCTGCAAGACCTCGCCTCCATGTGCAGCTATTGCTATAGCCATGGCGGTGAGATCGAGGGCGGCATCTGCACCCAAAACTACGGCTACACCGTGGAAACGGAACGATACCGCTACCTTCTGCGGTGCAATCCCGTCAAAGGCGACTATCAGGCGTACCTCTCCTGCTTTGATAAGCAGGCGCAGAAGCAGCTCGTCGGACGGGTCAGCTTCGCCAATGGGGAGCAGTTCGAGTACACCGACCCTGCGGAATATCTCAAGACAGTCAAAGAGGAGCTGCCCTATCGTGACACCAGCGGCTTCCGCTTCGAAACGCTGACCAGCGACCCGGAGGTACGCAAGGCGGTAGATGATATGGTCTGTGACTTGTATGGCGAGGAAAATCCCTGCAAACCGGAGGATCACCAGGAGCAGCCCGAACAGGGCATGACAATGGGAGGAATGTAAAATGGAGCATATTTCAAAGGAATGGCTGGAGTTTTTGCGGCAGCAGTACCCCAAGGGCAGCCGCATCCGGCTGCGTGAGATGGGCGCCGATGATCCCCAGCCCATCAAGCCGGGCAGTATGGGAACGCTGGA